>Ga0209536_100006296_pt1 | contig 18188 bp, 15 predicted proteins | sample DeeMarSeWOR28_12_FD_187461 | JGI IMG/M metagenome (GOLD analysis project Ga0209536, IMG submission 187461) | Marine sediment microbial communities from White Oak River estuary, North Carolina - WOR-2-8_12 (SPAdes) (version 2) | ecosystem: Environmental > Aquatic > Marine > Intertidal zone >... | reverse complement strand
ATAACCAGTTCCCATAGCTATAAGTGGTATTTCTCACCACAGCCAAACTATCCTATGCACAGGCAGATGAACGATTTTGAATTAGCTTCAGGTGTTGTCCATACAAACTCAACCAGCAATGATGGCAACTCGGTTGGCGTTCCATTTAATATCTCTGCGCCAGGTAATACACCAACTGCTTGGATTCATCCAGATCAGACCCTCGTTGGCGGAACAAGTTCTGTGATAGGCGTAGGAAATGTTTTAGCAAGTACTGATGTTATCGTAAGCAGTTCACCATACGGTCCCGCAGCATGGGAGGATTTTCAGATTAATCATCCAAGCTATCCTTATCCTATGCCGTTAGGCTATCAGGATTATCCTTATGAGACTGTACCAGGTTCAATGGGATTGCTGAAACCGGATGTTGCTGCTCCAGGAAATGGAACAGTGACTACATCTGATGGCGGAGGATATTCGTCTTTTAGCGGAACATCAGGAGCAACACCGCATGTATGCGGTACTGTTGCCCTAGTTTTATCAATAAATCCTAGTTTAACCCCGGCGGAAGTAAGTATGATTATCCAGACGACGGCGGTAGAGAAAGGCGCTCCAGGTAAGGATAACAGGTATGGAGCCGGCAGAATTGATGCTTATGAAGCATACTTGCTTGCTTTAGCGATGATTCCGGTTGAACTTGCATCTTTCACAGCTACATCCGATGAAAATTCTGTGACATTAAATTGGTCAACCGCAACTGAAACAAACAACTCCGGTTTTGCGATTGAAAGGAAAACACCACTCGATGAGAGATGGAAGGAAGTAGGATTCGTACCAGGATTCGGAACTACAACCGAAAGAATGAGCTATACATTTACAGATGAAAACCTCGCGATGGGTTCTTATACCTATAGACTTAAACAGGTTGATTTTGATGGAAAAGTTGAATATAGTGATGCTGTTGTTGTGGAAGTTTCCGCACCAGAGAGTTATGTATTGTTACAAAATTATCCTAATCCATTTAACCCTGCTACCACAATTGGTTTCTCAATTCCACAGACAAGCACTGTAACAATTGAAGTTTACAACATTGTTGGTGAACTTGTTGCTAACCTGGTTAACAGAACTCTGGATGCCGGCTATCATAGTTTCAACTTTGATGCTAGCAACCTTCCTTCAGGTACTTATGTTTACCAGTTGAAAGCAAGCGGACAAAATGGAACTTTTGTAGATACAAAGAAGATGTTACTAATGAAGTAATTAATTTATATCCCATTTTGTTTAAATATTTAAAACAAAGGTGATCTTTACTGATCACCTTTTTTATTGTGTTCATTTTTGTTTAAGTAAATTACTTATATTACTGCCGCAAATATTTAATTTGTGGGTTTAGTATGCGAATAAAACTTATAATAATTTCACTCCTCTTTCTGGTTTTTGCTATTATAGCCTCTCAGAACACAATTGCCACAGATCTGAAATTTTTGATCTGGTCTGTTCAGGCTCCATTAATTGTAATGATTGTGGTTATTTTTATTCTGGGTTTAGTTATTGGACTTATATTTTGTGGTTCTTACGAAAAAAAGAAAAGGAATGAAGAAGTTGAAATGCAGAAGAAAAAAGCAGAAAAGGATAACCTTTCCAACAAAACACAGATGAAATAGGGTATAAAAAAAGTTGCTTTGGTAATTAGGTAAATAACTGTATCTTTGAGTGTTCTTTTTCGCCCTTTTTGGGCGATTTTTGTTTGTATGAATCAGAATTTTGAAAATATCCGTGAAATTGCTCAGCAGGTTGCAGAGAGAAACAATCTATTCCTGATAGATCTTATTTTTCGAGGCTCGGAAACCAATAGAGTAATTGAGGTCTTTGTTGATGGTGAAGAAAATATCTCGGCTGAAGATTGTGCTTTGGTCAGTAGGGAAATGATTAAACAAATTGATGAGAGTGATTTAATTAAGTCCTACAGGTTAGATGTATCTTCTCCGGGTGTTGATAGACCTCTGATTTTTCTGAAGCAATTTCCAAAGCATATAAACAGGATGTTCGAAGTTGAATTCAATACAGCTGATTCATCAACAACATTAAAAGGAAAGCTGATTTCTATTGAAGATGAAGTTCTGACTTTTAAGACAAACAAAGAAATAAAAATAAAATTCAAAGATATTATTAAAGCTAAAGTTTTAGTAAGTTTTAATTAAAGGAGATCTAAGTAAATGAACCGCGATATAGTTGAATCTTTTGCCGATATGGTAAAGATGAAAGGCATTGATAAAGATGTGCTCGCAGGCATTCTTGAAGATGTTTTTGGACTTCTTGTAAGAAAGAAGTATGGTGAAGATGCAAGATGTGATGTTGTTGTCAATATGGATCGTGGTGATATAGAAATATATCTTGAAAGACAAATTGTTGAAGAAGTAACTGATCCGGCCACCCAGATAAGTATTGAAGAAGTCAATCGTAAGGGAAATGAAGATGAATTAGAAGTTGGTGAGGATTATGTGGAAAAGATTGAACTTGCTTCACTTGGTCGGAGATTAATTATTCTAGCCAAGCAGAGCCTTAATCAAAAAATAAGAGAAATTGAGAAGGATATTATATACAACGAATACAAAGAACTCGTCGGAGAAATTGTTGTAGGTGATATTTATCAGATAAGAAAAAGTGATATACTTATTAATCATAATAAAAATGAACTCGTTCTACCCCGTGATGAGCAGATTCCGTATGAAAAATATAAAAAAGGAGAGACTATAAGAGCAATTGTTAAAGAGGTGAATAAAATCGGGAGTGGCCCGCAAATAGTTGTTTCAAGAGCAGATAATAATTTTTTAAGAAGATTATTTGAAATTGAAATACCTGAAATTTATGACGGTATAATTGAGATCAAGGGAATCGCTCGCGAACCCGGTGAAAGAGCCAAGATTGCAGTTGAGTCGCAGGATACTCGTATTGATGCGGTAGGTGCTTGCGTTGGCATGAAGGGAGTAAGAATTCATGCAATTGTAAGAGAATTGAATAATGAAAATATAGATGTAATTAATTATACTGATGACCCGACTTTGTATATTCAAAGATCACTTGCCCCTGCTAAAATTAAACTTATTGAAGTTGATGAAGAAGCTAAAAAAGCCTCTGTTACAGCTGACTCTGATCAGGTTTCGTTAATAGTAGGAAGAAACGGTGTAAACATTCGCCTGGCAATGAAACTTACCGGGTACGAAGTTGATGTGCTACGTGAAGAAAAACCTTTTGAAGAGTATGATGAAGATATAGAACTAATCGATCTCAAGGAAGAACTTGGTGTGGAAGTATACGAAACTCTGATAAATAATCGTTATGACACTGCACTGGAAGTATTAACAGCCGGCACCGAAAAACTTATGGAAATTGAAGGTTTTGATGAAGAAAAAGCCAATAGTATAATTGAACTTATTAAAGAGCAGTTCGAAGAAGAAGAATAAAAGGTTAGAATATTTTTATGGCGGATACTGCAGCAAAAAAAACAAGAGTTTATAAATTAGCTACCGAATATAATCTTTCGGCTGATACGCTTGTTGAATTTTTAAACAGCAAGGGCTTTAAAGTAAAGAACCATATGTCGCTCTTGGATGATGATATGATAGAAGCTATACATACTCATTACAAGAAAGATATCGAAAAGGCTGAGCATCACTACAAAAAATTAGCTGATTTCCATAAGAAGAGAGCAGAAAGAGCCATTAAAGAAGCCCGGGAGGAAGGGAAAGAAATTGAAATTGAGGAAACCCTTCCTGCAGAGGAGCCAGTTGAACCCGAATCAATCCTGAAAGCTACCGAAAAGGCAGTTGAAGAAGTTGCCCAAATTGAATCTGAAAAACTTGAAGAGGGAACCGGTAGTGACGAAACATCCGATTTAGAAAAATCAACGAAGGAAGTTAAAACTGCAAAAGAAAGCCTATTACCGAAACCTAAAGGATTGAAGGTCGTTGGTAAGATAGATCTTGATGAAGATAAAAAGAAAGAACCTGCTAAAAAAGAAGGTGCCAAAACTGAAGGTGAGACTGAAGAAACTTCTAAGAAGAAGCGTAAACCAAGAGTACGAAAGAAAAAAGCAGGTGCAAGCACTGAAGAAACCCCTGAAGCTAAAAAGAAAAAACGTGTAAGACGTTTTGAAGTAGATGAGAGGGAAGTAAAAGAAGCGATAAGAAAAACACTTTTAAGCATGGATGATACTTCGGTATCCGGTCGTGCATCAGTGAGGAAGAGAAAAAGAAGAGAACGCGAAGCTTTAGAAGAAAAAAGACTCGAAGAAAAATCTTTGGCGGGGAAAAAATTAAAGGTAAATGAGTTCATATCTGTTAGTGAACTCGCTAACTTAATGGATGTTCCTGTAAGTGATGTTATTACAAAGTGTATTGAACTTGGGCTAATGGTTTCTATTAATCAGAGATTGGATATTGAAACCATAACTCTTGTAGCAGATGAATTTGAATTTGATATTGAGCTTCAGGAAGAATATACATCCGATGCTGTTGAAGATGTTGCGGATGATCCTGAAGAATTACAAACTCGACCACCAGTTGTTACAATAATGGGCCACGTTGACCATGGTAAAACCTCACTTCTGGATTACATAAGAAGAACAAACGTTGTAGCTGGCGAATCAGGTGGAATTACTCAACATATCGGGGCTTATAAAGTTGAACTTGATAAGAACCGATCAATCACATTTCTTGATACTCCCGGTCACGAAGCCTTCACTTCAATGCGTGCTCGCGGGGCTCAGTTAACAGATATTGTTGTACTAGTGGTAGCTGCCGATGATGCGGTTATGCCCCAGACGGTAGAAGCAATAAATCATGCTCAAGCTGCAGGTGTTCCAATTGTTGTGGCAATCAATAAAATTGATAAACCCGGAGCCAACGTTGAAAAGTTAAAGCAGCAACTGGCTGATAGAAACATTCTTGTTGAAGAGTGGGGTGGTAAATATCAATCCGTAGAATTATCAGCAAAACACGGAACGAATGTAGAACAATTATTGGAAAAGATTTTACTTGAAGCAGAAATTTTAGACCTCAAAGCTAATCCTGAGAGAGAAGCACGTGGTGTTGTTGTTGAATCGGAGCTTGACAAAGGTAGAGGAATTACAGGAACAATTTTAGTTCAGAAAGGAACGCTCAGGATCGGTGATCCTTTCATTGCCGGAGTTTATCAGGGTAAAGTTCGTGCAATGTTTGATGAGAGAGGAAATAAATTAAAAGAGGTTCCCCCCGCAACCCCCGCATTGGTTGTTGGATTTGAAGGGCCACCTACGGCAGGCGATTCTTTTGTTGTTGTTGAATCAGATAGAGTAGCAAGGGAAATAGGAATTAAAAGGCAGCAGCTTAAACGTGAGCAAGGTCAAAAACAAATTCATCAGGTTACGTTGGATGAAATTGCAAAACAAATTAGTATTGGTGGTGTCAAAGAACTTCCATTAATTGTGAAAGGCGATGTTGATGGCTCCGTTGAAGCTCTTGCAGATTCTCTGCTTAAACTTTCAACCGAAGAAGTTGTTGTTAAAGTAATCCATAGAGGAGTGGGTGGAATATCGGAAGGTGATGTTCTTCTTGCAGATGCATCAAAAGCAATAATTATTGGTTTTCATGTTAGGCCAAATCTCAATGCGAGGAAGCTAGCAGAAAAACAACTCGTAGATATCCGTCTATATAATGTTATTTATGATGTAATAAACGAAGTTAAATCTGCATTAGAAGGATTATTATCACCGATTATATCCGAGGAAGTTACAGCTACACTTGAAGTAAGAGATTCATTCAAAGTGCCTAAATTTGGAACTGTTGCTGGTTGCTACGTTCTTGAAGGAAAAATTTCCCGCGGAAATAAAATCCGATTAATAAGAGAGGGTATTGTTATCTACGAAGGTGATATAGGTAGTTTAAAGAGATTTAAAGATGACGTCAGGGAGGTCGATTCGGGATATGAATGCGGATTAAATATTGCAAATTATAATGATATTAAAGTTGGCGACATAATAGAAGCCTATAAACTTATTGAAACTAAAAAAACCTTAGCCTAAAAATAACATTCTAAACCGACTGCAAATCATGTCTTCATTCAGAGTTGATAAAGTAGAAAAATTAATTAAGGAAGAGATAAGCTACATTCTGCTACATAAAATGCAGGACGAAGATTTTGGTTTTTTAACAGTGACAGATGTAAAAGTAAGTGCCGATCTAAAAATAGCCAAAATTTATCTTTCTGTTCTTCAGAAAGAAAGAAGGGATTTTGTACTTAACAGGATAAATCTAAGATTGGGTCATATCAGGACCGAACTTGCACACCGTATTAGAATTAAATTTGTTCCAGAGTTGAAGTTCTTTATTGATGATACTCTAGACTACGTTGAAAAGATCGAAGGATTGATTAATGAAGTTCACAAAAAGAATAATAACAAATCAAACAGCTGATCTTTCCGATGCAGATTTCTCCGAAGGGGAAATAATTCTTGTAGATAAGCCTTCCGGTCCAACATCTTTCCAGGTCGTAAGCAAGATTAGAAAAATTACTGGGGTTAAAAAGGTTGGGCATTCTGGAACGCTTGATCCACTTGCTAGTGGATTAATAATTATTTGCACGGGAAAAAAAACTAAAGAGATGGATCATTTTATAAATCTGGAGAAAACATATACCGGCATTATAAGATTAGGTTTTAAATCTCCTTCTATGGATACCGAGACTGAACTTTCTGAGTTAGCTTTACCCGAGGATATTGATGAGAAAAAAATTCTAAATGTGCGAAATAAATTTTTAGGAGAAATTGAACAAATACCACCAATGTATTCTGCTATTAAAATAAAGGGTAAAAAGCTTTACAATTTGGCGAGAAAAGGTAAGTCCGTGGAAAGAAAACCGAGAAGAGTATTTATAAAGAATTTTGAGATTGAAAAAATTGAGCTTCCGGATATTTACTTCAATATTACATGTTCTAAAGGAACTTATATAAGAGTTATTGCTGATGATTTTGGTAGACAACTTAATACGGGTGGTGTGCTAACTAAATTGCGAAGGGAAAAAATAGGTGAATATCAGGTTGAAAATGCGTTAACAATTGATCAGTTCACAGCACAAATGTTAAGCTCGGCAAAAATTTCCAACTTATACTGATAAACTCGAATCCCTCATTTAAGCTTTTATTTGCATGTGAATTATTATAAATTTACTTTCTTTTGACAAAACTATTTAAGATGAGGATAATAAAGGATTTAAGGGAAATTGAGCGTGATGAAAAAACCGTAATTACGCTTGGCACATTTGATGGGATTCATTTGGGACATCAGCGTATTTTTGATGCAGTAATTAAAAAATCCAGGCAATTAGGGGGAAGAAATTTTCTTATTACTTTCGATCCTCACCCAAGGAAAGTTATTCCCGGCAGAAATGATGTTAAACTTTTAAGTACTCTGGAAGAAAAGATAACAATTTTAGAAAACATTGGATTGGAAAACCTATTTGTAATAAAATTTACTCGGGAATTTTCTCAGCAGACTCCAGAACAATTTGTCGAAAAATATCTTGTTAAGGGTATCGGTCTAAAAGAAATAGTTATCGGATACGATCATCATTTTGGAAAAGGAAGAGATGGAGATTTTGAACTTCTTCAAAGGTTGGGACAAAAATTTGATTTTGCAGTAACTCTCATTCCTGAATATACAGTAGAAGGAGAAACAATAAGTAGTACAAAAATAAGAAATGCATTACTGGCTGGCGATGTAATGAAGGCAAATAAAATGCTTGGCAGGCATTATTCATTTAAAGGAAAAGTTGTTAAAGGTGATGGCAGAGGTAAAGATCTTGGTTTCCCGACTGCCAATCTCTCAATTGAAAATGAGGATAAATTGATACCGGCAAAAGGTATCTACGCTTCTGAATGCATTATTGATGGGAAGAAATATTATGGTCTTCTCAGTCTTGGCAGCAGACCTACTTTTCATACGAATGGAGACGTTATTCCAGAGTTTTACATCTTCGATTTCAAGAAAGATATTTACAGTAAAGTGCTTGATGTTAATTTAGTTGAGAAAATACGAGATGAAGAGAAATTTAACTCAGTGGAAGAATTAATATCCCGTATGAAGATGGATGAAGAAGCGGGAAAAGAAATTTTAAGTAAACTAATTAATTAATCCTGGTTTATCCGCTTCAGGTGGATATTTTCTGGGATTATATTGTATAATAAATAATAAGGACTAAATAAAATGACAAAAGAAGAAAAAGCCGGAATAATTAAAAAGTACGGCTCAAGCCAGAATGATTCCGGCAAAACAGAAGTACAGGTTGCACTTCTTACTAAAAGAATTAACGATTTGACGGAGCATTTCAACAAGCATGCTAAAGATCATCATTCCAGGAGAGGATTGATGATGATGGTTGGAAAAAGAAGAAGGCTTCTTGATTACCTGGCAAAAAAAGATATCGAGAGATACAGAGCAATAATTAAAGATTTGAACATTAGAAAGTAAGGAATTTGAAATGATAGTAAAAAAGGAAATCGAGATAGGTGGGAAATTATTCTCGATAGAAACCGGAAGATATGCAAGACAAGCGAATGGTTCAGTAATGGTTCGTTACGGGGATACTATGGTGCTTGTTACTGCAGTAGCATCCGAAGATACAAAGGAAGATCAGGATTTTTTTCCTTTGCAGGTTGAATACAGAGAAAAAACTTCTGCCGCCGGAAAATTTCCAGGCGGATTTATAAAACGTGAAGGCAGACCTACTGAAAAAGAAATACTTAGTTCAAGGTTAATTGATAGACCAATTAGACCTCTCTTTCCTGAAAATTTTATGAATGAAACGCAGGTTATTGCCTTTGTTTTATCTTATGATGGGGAGAACGATGCGGATGTTCTTAGTGCAATAGGAGCTTCAGCCGCACTGACAATATCTGATATTCCATTTGATGGGCCGATAGCCGAAGTTCGAATTGGAAGAATCAACGGCCAGTTAGTTTTAAATCCCACGCATACGGAAATTGAACAAAGTGATCTAGAACTTGTCGTTGCAGGCACGAGTGATTCAATAATTATGGTGGAAGGTGAATCGAAAGAATTAAGTGAAGATGATATTCTTAATGCTTTAAAATTTGCACAAGCAGAGATTAATAAACTTGTTCAGCTTCAAATTGAATTAAAAAATGAAGCCGGAAAGAATAAGTGGGATATCAAAACAAAAACAGTTGACGAAGAGCTAAAAAAGGAAGTGCTCGAGATTGCTGGCGAAAAATTTAGGGATATCGTTCACTCTATTCTCGCTAAAGAAGAAAGAGCAAGAAAAAATAAACAGCTGCAAGAAGAAGTTATTACTGCACTTTCTGAAAGATTTCCTGAACAAGAAAAAGTTATCGCCGAGATACTTCATGATCTTGAAAAGGAATTAATGAGAGAAAGAATTCTTTCCGAAGGTATTCGCCTTGATGGAAGAAACACAACACAAATCAGACCTATAACTGTTGAGTTGGGAAATTTACCCAGAACACACGGATCGGCTTTGTTTACCCGTGGTGAAACTCAAAGCTTAACTACAGTTACTCTTGGTACAAAAAGTGATGAACAGATTATTGATGGTCTCAGGGAAGAATACACTAAAAGATTTATGCTTCATTATAACTTCCCACCATTCAGTGTTGGAGAAGTTGGAAGAATGTCCGGTGTAGGAAGAAGAGAAATTGGACACGGAAACCTAGCTGAGAGAGCTCTGAAAATGGTCTTCCCGGGCGAAGAAATCTTTCCTTATACAGTTCGTGTTATTTCTGATATTCTAGAATCAAACGGTTCATCATCAATGGCAACAGTGTGTGCTGGTTCACTTGCTATGATGGATGCAGGAATAGGAATTAGTAAAAGTGTTGCAGGAATTGCAATGGGTTTGGTTAAAGAAGGTGATAGGTTCGCCATTCTTTCTGATATACTGGGCAATGAAGATCACCTTGGTGATATGGATTTTAAGGTAGCCGGTACATCAGACGGGATCACAGCATTTCAGATGGATATTAAAATTCAAGGAATATCATTTGAAATAATGGAAAAAGCTCTTCAGCAAGCTCGTGAAGGAAGGCTTCATATACTTGGAATTATGGATAAGGAAATTGGCAAACCGCGTGAACAATTATCTGAATTTGCTCCAAGATTAATTTCGATGAAGGTTGAGCAGGATCAAATAGGGCTGATTATTGGTCCTGGTGGAAAAACAATCCAGGGAATGCAGCGTTTATTTGGAGTTGAGATCAACATAGAAGAAGATGGAACAGTAAATATTGCTTCGCCTAATAAAGAGAATGCGGTTAAGTGTAAAGAATATATTAAGAAAATGACCGCTACACCTGAAATAGGGGAAACTTATGAAGGCGTAATTACTAAGTTGATGGATTTTGGAGCGTTTGTTGAAATTATTCCTGGAAAGGAAGGATTACTACATATCTCCCAGATTGACAATAAAAGAGTTGAGAAAGTAAGCGATTACTTTAAAGTAGGTGATAAAGTTACAGTGAAACTTATTAAAATAGAAAACGGCAAATTATCGCTTAGCAGGAAAGAATTATTAAAATAAAAGAGTGGTAAAAAAGACAAATCCACTCTCAATTAATTTTTATTAAATATTGTCTTTAAGAATCATTACTAAATAGTTTTAATAAAAAGCTCATTATGTTATTAGAAACTTTTATCGTCATAGTGTCTCTGGTTACATTACAGTTTATTGTTCCGGGAGAGAAACAGTTATTACATAAGGGCTTTTCATTTTTTAAAAGTTTTTCAATGAAATACATTATTTCATTAAGCGAGTTTATACCAAATGGTAAAAGAAATTATTATCAACTCCACTTCCGGTCAAACCCGTGTTGCTATTACGGAAGATGGAAACTTAGTCGACTTTTTTGTAGACCATCCTGAAAATCGCAGGATGGTGGGGGATATATATCTTGGAAGAATAGCAAGAGTTCTTCCAGGAATTCGTGCGGCATTTATTGATGTCGGTATGAAGCACGATGCCTTCCTTCATTTCTCAGATATTGGTGAACGAACCCACCAGCTCCAGGAAATGCTTGGTGATGAGGATACAGATTTAGATGATGAAGATGAGCTGAATGGAACACCTGCTGCCCAGGTAAAATCGGAATCCCCCAAAACCGATGGTCAAATTCCTACCTTAAAGAAGGGGCAGGAAATCCTTATACAAATCATTAAGGAACCTGTAAATAACAAAGGAGTTCGGGTAACATCATCAGTTTCCCTGCCGGGAAGATTTTGCGTTCTACTTCCTTATGATAACAAAGTTGGAATTTCTAAAAAGATTTATGATTTCCGTGAACGTAAACGACTACGATACATTGCCCGGCAAATTGTCCCGGAAAATTATGGATTGATTATAAGAACCGTTGCACAGGGTCAGGAAGAAGAGATTCTTAAAGATGATTTGAAGAACTTGATGAAAACCTGGGAACGGATAGAGAAAGAAGCAAAGTCTAAAAATCCTCCATCTCTTGTTTACCAGGATTTAAATACAACAGTAAGTGTAATCCGGGACCTATTTAATTCCGACATTTCAAAAATATTTATTGATTCCAAAAAGCTTTATAAAGAAATAAAGAACTACCTCGATCTTGTTCAGCCAGCAATTTCTGAAAAAGTTGAACTCTATAAATCTACCCACGGAATATTTAGCTCATTTAAAGTTGATGAACAGGTTAAAACTCTTATGGGTAGGAAGGTGTCACTCCCCAGTGGCGGGCATATTGTGATTGAGCATACAGAAGCAATGGTAGTAATTGATGTTAACAGCGGAAGATATGCAAAGAGTAAAGACCAGGAATCTAATTCTCTAAAAACTGATCTTGAAGCTTCCCGAGAAATAGCAAGACAGTTACGCCTACGAGATATCGGTGGAATTATTGTCATAGACTTCATAGATCTTGAGGATGAAAAGAATCGTAAAAAAGTATATGATGAGTTGAAGAAAGAATTCAGAAAAGACAGAGCAAAAGTATCAGTTTTACCTATGTCTGATTTTGGCCTGGTTCAAATTACAAGACAGCGGATAAGACAGAACATCATTCAGGCAACAAAGGAAGTTTGTCCGGTGTGTTATGGAACGGGACTATTAACAAAAAGTTCTCATCTGGTTTATGATCTTGAGAGCTGGTTAAGAAAGTTCAGAAGAAAATCCCGCGAGAGAAACATTATTCTCAAATGCCATCCTTCAACTGCTGCAAAGATAAGAGAAGGAAAGATTAAGTCGTTAAGAATGTTACAATTTAAATATCTCACACGGATAACTTTAAGGGAAGATGGGGGCATTTCTCCAGATAGTTTCGAATTCCATTCAGCTAAAACCGGGCATGATTTAACGGGGGATTTTGATTAGTTTTAATTATCTAATAATCTGAAATAGGAGTAAAACCATGAAATTTTTTATTGATACAGCCAATATTGATGAAATAAAAGAAGCTGCTGCACTGGGTGTACTTGATGGTGTAACCACTAATCCTTCCCTTGTTTCTAAAGAAGGAAAAGATTTTAGAAAACTACTTGATGAAATATTAAAAATAGTTGATGGTCCTGTTAGTGCAGAGGTAATCTCAACAGATTATCAAGGCATTCTGAAAGAAGGAAGAGATCTTGCCTCTATCCATAAAAACATAGTTGTCAAAATTCCACTTATTAAAGAAGGTTTAAAAGCAGTTAAGACTCTTACTTCTGAAGGAATTAAAGTTAACGTGACTTTGTGTTTTTCTCCAACGCAGGCAATTCTGGCTGCTAAAGCTGGAGCCACCTATGTTAGCCCTTTTGTAGGCAGGCTTGATGATATAAGTACTAGTGGGATGGATTTGATCTCACAAATAGTCCAGATATACAGAAACTATGATTATAAAACAGAAGTTCTGGTTGCCAGCGTCAGACATCCGTTACATGTTGTAGAAGCGGCTTTAATCGGGGCAGATGTTTGCACAATACCATTTGATGTTATTAAAAAGATGTTTAACCATCCCCTTACAGATATTGGATTGGAAAAATTTCTTAGTGACTGGGAGAAGCTAAAAAGCTAAGTTTTTTTTAACAGAATAAAATATTCAGAGTAACTCAATGAAGAAAACTAGATTGAACAACTTACATAAAAAACTCGGCGCAAAAATGGTTGAGTTTGCTGGATATGAAATGCCAATACAGTACTCATCTATAATTGCTGAGCATAAAGCCGTTCGTAATTCAGTTGGTGTTTTCGATGTTTCACACATGGGTGAAATTTTTATTACAGGAGACAAGTCTCTTGATTTCGTTCAGCACATTACAATTAATGATGCATCAAAACTTTCCCCGGGTAGAGTCCAGTACTCAGCAATGTGCTATCCCGATGGCGGCATTGTTGATGATCTTCTCGTCTACAAAATATCCGAAAACGAATTTATGCTAGTTGTAAATGCCTCCAACATTGAAAAAGATTTTAACTGGATGAAGGAGAACAACAAGTTTGGTGTTTCAATAAAGAATCTTAGCGATGATTATTCCCTTCTCGCAGTTCAGGGTCCACATTCAACTGATGTTGTTCAAAAATTGATGAGTGACAAAATAGATCTTGAATACTATCATTTTACAAAAGGAAAAATAGCTGGTGTGGATATGATTATTTCAAGAACTGGCTATACAGGTGAGATTGGCTACGAATTATATTTTACTGGTGATGAGTCTACTGCTGAAAAAGTCTGGAACGAAATATTCACAGCTGGAAAAGAATTTGATATTCAACCTGTTGGACTTGCGGCAAGGGATTCTCTTAGACTTGAAATGGGGTACTGTCTTTATGGAAATGATATAGATCAAACAACAAATCCAATTGAAGCTGGACTTGGATGGATTACAAAAATCGATAAAATAGAATTTATAGGTAAGGAAGCTATCCATAAAATTAAACAGGATGGAATAACCAGGAAATTGGTCGCAATGATTTCAGATGAAAAGACTTTCCCCAGAAAAGATTATGAAATAATTTCAAATGGAAATAAAGTAGGTATAATAACTAGCGGAACTGTGAGTCCGGTACTGGAAAAACCCATCGCTCTTGGTTATGTAGATAAATCATTTAATTCACCCGGCAGTGAAGTATCATTCAAAATAAGAGATAAAGAATTTCCTGCTCGGATTACAAAACTTCCATTTGTTAAAAAATAAAAACAACAATGAAGCTAGACGTTATATTCTCACCCGTACAAGCGGATGAACTTTTTTTTACAAAAAGAACAACGGTTGTTATAGATGTTTTACGTGCCTCTACTACAATAGTTGCAGCACTGAAAAATGGTGCCAAAGAGGTCGTACCGGTAGGTACCATTGAATTTGCAGTAAAGGTTTCAGGAGGTATGTTCGGAGGACAAACCTTGCTTGGCGGCGAACGAAACACTAAAAAAATTGATGGCTTCGCACTTGGTAATTCTCCTTTAGAGTATACCAGTGAAATTGTTGGTGGTAAAACCATAGTTTTTTACTCTACTAATGGTTCAAGGGCAATTGTTAAGGCAAAATATTCCGCCAATCTCTTTATTTGTGCTTTTAATAATTTACGAGCGCTGGCGACACATCTTAAAAAGTTGAATGAGGATGTTACAATCCTTTGTTCCGGTAATAATAATTTCTTTAGCCTTGATGATTCTGTTTGTGCTGGTATGCTGGTTAGTGAATTGGTAAATGAGAAGAAAAAAGTTGATCTAACGGACTCTTCAACCGGTGCTTTGACATTATTTAAGTCTTTTGGAAAAAATATTCTCAAGCTTTTAAGCGAATCGGAACATGGTAAGCTTCTTGTGAATAATGGTCATAAAGATGATTTGAAATATTGTGCAGAGCTTAATAACACTGATATCGTTCCTTTTTATTCAGGGAACACTTTAAAAGTCTTAAGGTAATCAACCCTATAGATGGCTGCTAAAAAAAGAAAAACTAATAGTAAAAAAGATAATTCCGATAAGAATTATTTCAGTTTCTCAACCGAGAAGAAAAAAAGAATTGCAGGTATTTTTCTTATTCTTTTTTCTGTTTTTCTTTTACTCTGTATCGTCTCTTATGATCGAAGAGATAATGTATTTCTTGATTACTCTATTTTTTCTGACATGGGGACTCATAACTGGCTGGGAATGCTTGGAGCACATCTCTCGTATTTTTTCATAAATAACATCATTGGTTATTTCTCAATTATATTCCCGGCGATTTTGTTTTTATGGGGTGTATCACTCTTTAAAAAGTTACCATTCAAAACAAAAATTCACACAACAAACTTCCTGCTTATTTCCGGCTTAATCCTTGCATCTTTTTTTGGAGTGCTTAAAGTTGGTTTTTGGGTTTTCCCGGGTGTCAAAGAATTGAGAGGAAACATCGGTGAGTATTTAGGCGGTTGGTTAAATGGATTACTTGGCGGCATAGGAAGCATTCTTCTTCTACTCTTTATTTCTACTACGGTTCTCATCTTTGCATTCGATATTAAAATTGAAAATATTTTTTACTTTTTAAAAAACCTGTTTGCTACAAAGTCAGATGAAAATATAACGATAGTCAGGAAGGAAGAGGACACTTCCAATCTTGAAAAAATCAAAAAACTTCGCAAGGAAAAGAAAAAAATTACTGGGACAGAAAACAATGGCCTAACTGCTGAAGAACTAATGAAAGAGGAAGTAGCTGCTCAACCGAATATTAAAATAATAAGAAAAGATGAACCTGAGATGCCTGTTGACCATGAGATTTCCATTGATGAAAGAAAAAAGGTTGATCTTGAAAAAACCGGCGAATTACCCAGGGAAAAATTTGTCAGCGACGAAGAAAAAGAACTTCCCGATCCATGGGAGGAAAATTTAGATTATGAATTACCCGGGCTGGATCTTCTTCAACCTGCCGTTGCTGAAGACATAAAAGTTGCAGAAGAAGAGTTAACAAGAAATGCAGAACTTCTGAAGGAAAAACTAAAACTGTTTGACATTGAAATTCAGAACATTTCAGTTACCCCGGGACCTGTAGTCACACTTTATGAAATAGTACCGGCACCGGGAGTTAAAATCAGCAAAATTGTTGGATTAGAAAATGACATTGCTCTGGCTCTTGCTGCAAGAGGAATAAGAATTATTGCGCCTATACCGGGTAAAGGAGCTATTGGTGTTGAGATACCTAACGCAGAAGCTGCTATTGTGAATGCACGCTCCGTGTTGAGTAAAATTAAGGACAATAAAATGCAACTACCGCTGGCACTTGGTAAAACAATCAGCGGGGATGTTTACATGACTGATCTTTCTTTAATGCCTCACTTATTAATTGCAGGCTCAACAGGTTCCGGGAAAAGCGTTGGTATTAATATGATTATTAGCAGTCTTCTTTATTCTAAAATTCCTGCTGATGTCAAATTCATTCTTGTTGATCCAAAGAAAATAGAACTTTCGTTTTATAATAAATTAAGAAGACACTATCTTGCTGTATCTCCCGATGTTGATGAAGAAATAATTACCATACCGCAAAATGCTGTCATTATGCTTAAGTCTGTTGAGGTTGAAATGGAAAAGAGATACGACAGACTTGCAAAAGCAGGCGTGAGGAATATTGTTGATTACAATAAAAAGATTGACAATCCTAAAACAAAACCACACGATACAGAATCAATTAAGCATCATCATTTACCGTATCTAATTGTAATAATAGATGAACTTGCTGACTTGATGATTACAGCTGGAAAGGATGTCGAAGGACCGATAACCCGCTTGGCACAACTTGCACGCGCTGTTGGAATTCATCTTGTGCTTGCAACCCAGCGACCTTCGGTAAATGTTATTACCGGAGTGATTAAGGCAAATTTCAGTTCACGGGTTGCGTACCAGGTTGCTACCAAAATTGATTCGAGGACTGTTCTTGATATGAATGGTGCAGAACAACTGCTTGGCAGGGGAGATATGCTTTTTCTTCCTACAGGATCTCCCAAACCAATTCGCATGCAGAACGCATTTATTTCTACAGATGAAGTTGAAACCATTACAAATTATGTTTATTCTCAGCCATCTTATTCTAAACCATATTATCTGCCCTCTATTTATGAAAAGAAAAGAGATTCCTCCTCTGGTTTCTACGCTGATCTTGATCCTATGTTTGAAGAAGCAGCCAGGGTAATAGTGCGCCACCAGCAAGGTTCGGTATCTTTACTTCAGAGAAAATTAAAGTTAGGCTACTCACGTGCAGCAAGAATTGTTGATCAGCTGGAAGATGCCGGAATAGTTGGACCAAATGATGGAAGTAAAGCCAGGCAGGTTTTGGTTGAAAATGAAGAGCAGCTCGAAACAGTATTACGAACACTTTAAAAAAGGAAAAAAATGTTATTCCGAATTTCTTTCGTACTAATTATTTCGATTATTCTTTTTAATACCAGTATCGCTCAGGACGATGCAAAAGTTGCGTTAAAAAACATCCAGAATAAATTTGATTCGATTACAGATCTCTCTGCACAAATTACTCAATCAGTCAATGGTCAGGTTAATTTGAAGGGTAAAGTATACTATAAAAAAGAAAATCATCTGAGGTTTGAATTCAAAAATATTCTTATTGTGTCCGACGGAGAAACCTCCTGGAATTACAATGAAAAGCAGAATAAAGTTATAATAACTGATTATGATAACGAGGGAAATAAAATTCTTTCAATCAGGCAAATAATTTATGAGTACCCGGATGATTGTGAACTGAGCACATATGAGCTTGAGGGCAACAAGGTTCTTCAATTAATTCCTAAAGATGATACTTTTAGTTTTAATTCAATTAAGTTATTTATTAACGGCGATGATCTAATAACAAAAGCTTTGATTGATGATCCTGCAACAGGATTAATCCAACTAGACCTTTCAGATTATCAGATAAACAAAAATCTACCTGATAGTTATTTTTCATTTTCTCCGCCTGAAGGAAGTCAGATTCTTGATCTCAGATAACGCAAAAAAAATACCGGCACTTAGAGGAATCTTCAACTTTTTATTCTCAATTGGATTAGCTGCACTTTTCCTCTACTTGGCTTTTCAAGATGTTGATTTAAGCGAAGTATTAACGTTAGTTTCTCAGGCTTCAGTTTTTTGGATGGTGATTTTTGCTGTCAGTGTTATGTTCGGACATTACATCAGGGCAATCAGGTGGAAAATGATATTGTATTCAGTTAAACCTGAT
>Ga0209536_100006295_pt1 | contig 18188 bp, 16 predicted proteins | sample DeeMarSeWOR28_12_FD_187461 | JGI IMG/M metagenome (GOLD analysis project Ga0209536, IMG submission 187461) | Marine sediment microbial communities from White Oak River estuary, North Carolina - WOR-2-8_12 (SPAdes) (version 2) | ecosystem: Environmental > Aquatic > Marine > Intertidal zone >... | reverse complement strand
GCGATGGATGGTTATGAAGTTCAGAAAATGGAAAAAGCTACGCCACGTGCTGATATAGTAGTCACAGCAACTGGAAACTATAATGTTGTTAATGAAAAAATCTTCAGATTAATGAAAGACAAAACCGTCGTATGCAACATCGGGCATTTTGATAATGAAATTGATATGGCCTGGTTAAATAAAAATTACGGAACTACAAAAGATAACATCAAACCCCAGGTTGATAAGTACACAATTGATAGAAAAGATATTATCGTTTTAGCAGAAGGCAGATTGGTGAATCTCGGCTGTGCAATGGGTCATCCTTCCTATGTGATGTCCAACTCATTTACGAATCAGGTCCTTGCACAAATTGAATTGTGGAACCTGCACGATAAATATGAGAACAAGGTTTATACTTTGCCGAAACATTTAGATGAAATGGTTGCAAGACTCCATCTTGCAAAGGTCGGTGCAGAACTTGATGTGTTAAGACCTGAGCAGGCTGAATATATTGGTGTTCCTGTAGAAGGACCTTACAAGCCTGATTATTATCGTTATTAATATTCTTCTGGTAGAGACGCATAGCGATGCGTCTCTACAATAGTAAATCCCTCAATCCCTCTTCAAGATTATCAAATTTAAACTTATAACCGCTTCTTGATATTTTTTCTGTAGAGATCCTCTGGCTGTCTGTTACATAATTGCCCAGTTCTCCCGATACCATTCTTAGAGCAATTTTAGGGATCGGAAATAAGGCGGGTCTATTCAAAACTTTACCAAGGGCTTTAGAAAATTCTTTATTCGTTACAATTCCCGGCGCTGCTGCATTTACTGCACCTTTCACATTTGCATTATCAATTGCGAGTAGATAAATTCCAACTATATCATCAATATGTATCCAGGGAAACCATTGCATTCCGTTTCCAAGCCATCCTCCTAAAAATAATTTAAAGGATGGAATGAGTTTTTTCATTAAACCTTGGTTTTTTTCAAGCACTAAACCTGTTCTGATTGATACATATCTCACACCGGCATCTTGCACTTTTTTCGCCTCTGTTTCCCAGTCTTTGCATAGGTTTGCTAAAAAATCATTTCCTAATGAACTGGATTCGCTTAGAATATCATCGCCTCTGTCACCGTATATCCCAACCGCATTTGCACATATAAACGTTTTCGGTTTTTGCTTAACCGATTTTATTGCGTTAACAAAATTTCTTGTGCTTATTATTCTGCTGTCGTAGGCTACTTTTTTATATTCTTCAGTCCATCTTTTTGCACCGAGGTTAGCACCCGCAAGATGAATAGCAACATCCGTTCCGTTTATTTCATTTATAAAGGAAGCTGTTTGCTCAAAATCCCACTTGACAATTTTCTTTACACTCGGTAATTTCTTCTCGGCTTTTGCTGGATTTCTTGTAAGTACAGTTACCTCATCTCCATTCATTGTTAATTCCTTTACAAGATTTTGCCCGATTGAACCTGTTGCACCTGTTATGATGATTTTTTTCATTCTTAATTGGTGTAAATATTTCTTAAAAAATAAGCGTTTTGTAACAATTTAATTTAACATAATTTACAATTATTTAGTTCTAGTCTGAATTTTCATTGTGCTTTTTGGCTTTTAATTTGATTAAAAATAGACATTAAAATTCTTTTAGCAAGGGTGAAATAATGAAGAAAGCATTATTCTTATTTCTCTTGACTTTTAACAACTTATTTATTTTTTCTCAGCAAACACAGCTAAATACTCATCTGAACTCCTCAAATAATAGTAATCCTCAGAATTTTTATGAAATTCAACAATCATTCAACGATTATTGGGCTCCTTATGATGTTAAAGAGGGATACTATGTTGAAAATGGATTAAAGAAAAAAGCCCCGGGTTGGAAAATATTTAAGCGCTGGGAATGGTTTTGGGAAAACAGAGTAAATATTAATACCGGTGAATTTCCCTCAACAAATTCAGTAATTGAGTATGAAAAATATTTAAACGCTCAAAATAATTTTGGAAAAATGGCTTACGATGAAAATTGGGTAAATTTAGGTACAAGCAGTTCTACCGGAGGGTATGCTGGTATTGGCAGAATTAATTGTATAGCCTTCCATCCAACTGATGCTAATACTTTTTGGGTTGGTAGTCCATCAGGGGGGATTTGGAGAACCACAAATGGCGGTAGCAGCTGGACAATTCTAAATAATAATGAAACAGTTCTTGGTGTAAGTGATATAGCGATTCCTTCTGATTATTCAACCTCAAATACTATATATATTGCTACCGGTGACCGCGATGGCGGTAGTATGTGGTCATTGGGTGGCGGTCAGTGGGCAGATAATAATACTGTTGGTGTGTATAAATCTACAGATGGCGGAACGAGTTGGAGTGCTACCGGTTTAACCTTTACAAAAAGTAGTGGATCACAAGTATACCGTTTGTTAATTGACCCTACGAATAATGCAATTCTTATAGCATCCACATCAAGTGGTATTTATAAATCTACGAATTCAGGTACATCGTGGACACAAAAGGATGTTAATCGGTGGATTGATTTGGAGTTTAAACCAGGTGATCACAATACAGTGTATGGTTCTTCTTTTGGTTATAATCCTGGATACTTGGCTAAGTCAACCAACAATGGTGAGTCTTGGAGTTTTCTGAGCATTGGAGCAAATGGTTATAGAAACGAAATAGCTGTTACTCCAAATAATCCTGCAGTTGTTTATTTGCTTGCCTGCAATAATTCAGGTGGGTTGCTAGGTGTGTATAAATCAACAAATGGCGGAACTAATATATCTCAAGTAAATACAAATACAAGTCAGAATATGCTAGGATATTACAGTGATGGATCAGGTGGAACGTCAGGACAAGGTACCTATGACCTTTGCATTGCAGCTTCTCCATCAGATGCAAACATAGTGTATCTTGGAGGTGTAAATACTTGGAAATCGACTGATGGTGGTGCAAACTGGACAATAAGTAATATGTGGACCAGTTCAATATTTTATAATTTTGTTGGTGCGCCAGTAGCACATGCCGATAAGCATGCTTTAGCATTTCAAAATGGAACTACTCTTTTTGAGGGTAATGATGGAGGTATTTACAAAACAACTAATGGAGGATCAAGTTGGAATGACCTTACAAATGGAATGGTAATAAGTCAGATATATAGAATTGGAGTTTCTCAAACTAGTGTCAATACTGTATTGACGGGTTTACAGGATAATGGATCTAAGTTATACAATAGTGGATTTTGGACTGATGTTAAAGGCGGAGATGGAATGGAATGTATTGTGGATTATTCAAATTCTAATTATATGTACGCAACTTATGTAAGAGGGCAAATATCAAGGAGTACTAATGGTGGACTTTCATTTCCAACTGATATTTCAGCGAATATTCCTGGTGGACAACCAACAGGTGCCTGGGTCACACCTTATATAATAGACCCAAATAACAGTGCAACTCTTTATGCCGGATATGACAGAATTTGGAAAACAACTGATAGAGGGAATACGTGGTCAAGTGCATCCCCCGTTTTAAGCTTTTCAACAAAATTGCGTTCTCTTGCAATTGCTCCTTCAAATTCAAATTTTCTTTATACAGCAGATTTAACTAATATGAGGAGAACGATAAATGGAGGTACAAATTGGACCTCAATCACGCTTCCGGCAAGTTCAAATAGCTTAACTTACATCGCTGTAAAAGATAATGATCCAAATACAGTTTGGATAACCTTCGGGGGTTATACTGCTGGTGCCAAAGTATATGAATCAACTAACAGTGGCGGAAGCTGGACAAATATTTCAACTGGCTTACCAAATCTTCCTGTTATGTGCATTGTCCATTATAAAGTAGCTACAGATCGTAATGTTTTATTTGTTGGTACTGATTTAGGTGTTTATGTAAAAGATGGAACAAATGATTGGGCGCCATTCAATACTGGCTTACCGAATGTTGTAGTTACAGAATTAGAAGTACTCTATACAGGAGGAACTAATAAATTAAGAGCTGGTACCTATGGACGTGGATTATGGGAAACTAATATTGACGCCGCATTACCCGTAGAACTCTCTTCCTTCACCTCAAAAGTTTTGAAGAGCGGTGGGATTAAACTGGATTGGCGTACAGAAACTGAAGTTGATAACTATGGGTTTGAGATAGAAAAAAGTCAAAAGTCAAAAGTCAAAACTCAAACGTCAGACAAATGGGAGAAGATTGGATTCGTAGAGGGACACGGCAATTCCAACTCACCTAAAGAATATACTTTTACAGATAACAGTGCACAATACGGCAACTATGCATACAGGTTAAAACAAATTGATACCGATGGCGATTTTGAGTATAGCAAAACAATTGAAGTAGATGCTGGTTTAATTCCAAATGGTTTTGTTCTTGAACAAAACTATCCAAATCCTTTTAATCCAATTACCACTATTAAATTTGCTCTTGCAGAAACACAAAAAGCAGAGCTAAGAGTATTTGATCTATTAGGTAATGAAGTGGCGACTTTATTTAAAGGAATTGCTGATGGCGGAAAAATTTATGAAGTCGTATTTGATGCAGAGAACTATTCAAGCGGAATTTATTTTTACAGACTTGAAACTGCGAACAAAACAGAAAACCGTAAAATGCTGCTTGTAAAATAAATTCCCGTAGCACAGGTTTCCCAACCTGTGAATATACCACAGGACTGGAGCCCTGTGTTACGTTTTTTAATTATTATTGGGATTAAATGATTAAAAGACATTTTCACCGACGCAATCTTGCACATCTCCATTATAATGAAGGAATTTATTTTGTTACTTATCGCTTATCCGGAAGTATCCCGCAAGTTGAATTAAAGGAACTTCAGATTAAAATGAACAATCATTCCAAAGAAGAGCAGAACCAAATGTTCATGGAATATGATAAGCTTTTGGACAAAAACTCTCCCGGACTTAACTATCCCACCAACCCTCAGATAGCTGAAATCTGTTGGCATTCAATATTTTTTTTGATGGCAAAGACATCCATGTTATTGGTTATTATATAATCCCGACCCATATCCACCTGGTATTTGAGATTCTGAGTATAGAAAAGAGTATAAGTGATATTATGGGATCAATAAAAAAATTTTCAGCTCGTAAAGCAAATGAGTTTCTGAATCGTAAAGGTGCTTTCGGGCAGTCCGAAAGTTTCGACAGACTGGTCAGAGATGAAAAAGAGCTGTACTTTGTAATAAAATATGTGCTGCTTAATCCTGTCACTGCGGGTTTGGTTGCTGATCACAAAGACGGGTCGCACACATACTATTTGCCTGAGTTTGAGGTTATTTAAAATTTCCCTTAACGTAGCACAGTCCTCCAACGGCGGACCTATCCTGTTGTACATTGATTATTGCCTTTTCTCGCAGGACGGGAGTCCTGCATTACGAAATATGTTTTGGGGCAAGTCTGCGATACGAATTATTTTTGCTTTTAGGTAGTTAATTAAAAATTAATACAAAATTTGTCCTTTCAGACGGCTGATGGATTTAGGGTTTTATTGTTGCTAATTGTCAATTAAAATTAATAAAAAGTTAATGGCTTCTTTAAAGAAAATTATTTACGTTTAAATTTAAGATGTGATATGAACACAGTAAAGATGCAACAATCCTGCAGAGTGGTTTATACTTTTACAAGATAGAATCAAACAGATTTGCTTAATCTAAAAAGATGATCTTGATTAAATAATCTAGAAGTAAGGAGTAAGAAGGTAGTATCAGACCATTAGAAGTTAGATTAAATATTTTTTAGTCCCGTCTTCGGGGCTTTTCTATTCATTCTATTATCACCAATAAGGTAATTCAGATTTTCTCATTTTAATTTATTACATTAATTACAGATTATTTTTATGTAGGTAGTTCGGTAAGAAGTAATGAAAGAAAAAATAATACTAGTCATTCTTCTTTTTGCAGCTCACCTGTATTCGCAGAATGTAATTGTAGTTGTAATAGATGGTGCACGTTATACAGAAACATTCGGCGGTACCGGTACTTACATTCCTCATCTATATAACGATCTTAAGCCATCCGGATATCTATACACTAATTTTAGAATTGATTATCCATCTGGTCCTACTAAAACTTGCCCCGGGCACGCTGCTATTGAAACTGGTACCTGGCAACCCATTTCTAATGATGGGAGCGATAGACCAACAGATCCTACTGTATTTGAATATATACGCGAAGAAAATGGAAATCCGCAGTCGGATTGCTATGCGGTTACAGGTAAAGATAAACTTGATATACTTACTTATTCCGATTTTTCTGGCTATGGATCTTCCTATGGAGGCACTTGGATGGGAGACAATAATAAGGATGACGCTTTAACATATTCAAAAGTAATTTCTGTAATGCAGAACTATTCACCCAAAATACTGGTCATAAATTTTGCCGAAGTTGATGCTGCAGGGCATAGTGGCAACGAAAATAGTTATCACAATGCACTCTTAAATGCTGATAATTTGGTTTACCAGTTATGGCAGACAATTCAAGATGGCACATACGGCTACAGTCCGGAAAACACGACATTGTTTATTACAAATGATCACGGAAGACATACGACTGATTTTTCCGGACATGGTGATGGTTGTGAGGGTTGTACACATATTATGCTATTGGCGATCGGAAGAAATGTTACACCCGGAGTTGTAAATTCCGATTTGCATTATCAAATAGATTTAGCACCAACTATTGGTGATTTGCTTGGATTCAGCACTCCGCAGGCTGTCGGTACAAGTCTTTATAATGATATTAATCCATTACCGGTCGAACTTTCTTCATTCTCCGCTTTTGTTTTGGATAATGGAGTTAAGCTTAGCTGGAGGACGGAGACAGAAATGAATAATTATGGTTTTGAGATTCAGCGTGCACAAATAAATTCGCGATCCGAAATCCGAAATTCAAAATTTGAGAAGCTTGGATTTGTAAAAGGAAACGGAAATTCCAATTCACCGAAGGAATATTCTTTTGTTGATAATAATGCTACAGAAGGAAAATATGCGTATCGCTTAAAGCAGATTGATACCGACGACAAGTTCGAGTATTCTAAAGTAATAAAAGTTAAGATTGGTTCACCGGTTAAATTTGGGCTGAATCAGAACTACCCTCATCCGTTTAATCCTGTAACAAAAATTGGGTATTTTCTCCCTCAACCGGGTAATGTAAAACTAAGCATTTATAATTTATTGGGCGAAAAGGTTACAAAACTTGTAAATGGAGTTAAAGAATCCGGAGTTCATACGATAAACTTTTCCGCCGTAGGCGGATCCGCCTCAGGTGGAACTGCTTTTCGATTGGAAAGTGGCGTTTACATTTACAAAATAGAAGCAAATGGATTTATACAATCTAAAAAGATGACTTTGATTAAGTGACAACTTAAAGTCGTTATCCTGAGTCCCGATCCTGCCTGCCGCCTGCCGGCAGGCGGAACTTTTCTCCGAATCCTGTAGGGATTCAATATTTGTAGCAATTTTACAACCAACAGATTCAGAACACCGTAGGTGTTCAATATTTTTCTGTTTGCCTGAGTTTGAGGTTATTTAATCTGATTCCCGTAGAACAGGATTCGCATCCTGTTCAGTTCAGTGTTATGATTGTTGCCCTCGACACAGGAAGGAATTCCCATAGGGGTAGGTCTGTGATACAAGTAATCATTTAATTATGTTTGTATAAAAATTGTTTTCTGATGATTGAAAGGCATTTCCACACACATAATCTACCCCAGCTCTATTATAACAAAGGAATTTATTTTGGAAGAGAATGTTTTATATTCCGATAAGTTTATTGAAATAAAGGATAAAACAATATTGTTCCGTAATTATTATTTCCCAACATTTTCAGCTAAAACTGTCAATTTTCAGGAAATTGAAAAAATCGTATTGGAAAAACCAACCTTAAAAAATGGTAAATACAGATTTTGGGGAACCGGAGACTTTACTCATTGGTTTCCACTGGACAATCAAAGAAATAAAAGAGATGTAATTTTTATTCTGTTCCGGAAAAACCAAAAAATGAGAATTGGCTTTACCGTAGAAAATTCAAAAAAAGTAAGGGAATTACTTAAAGGAAAAGTTACTTTATATTTTGAGAATCATTAACTAAAATGTTTTGAACGAGCGACTCGACATCAATTTGTTTTATTATCGAACTTATCCCCGTTTGTATTTGTTGAATCTATACCTGTCGCATTAGATTTGGGTTTATTCGTAACTTCCATAATTTCAGATAGAAAGGTTTAAAAATTAAAATATGGCAAAATTAAAATGAGAGCAGTTGTATACACAAAATACGGACCACCGGATGTTCTTAAATTGAAGGAAGTAGAAAAACCTTCTCCTAAGGAGAATGAAGTACTGATAAAAATTTATGCAGCAGCAGTTACTTCAGGAGATGTGAGGCTTAGAAAAGCCGATCCATTTCTGGTAAGATTATATTTTGGTCTTATTAAACCAAAAGTAAACATACTGGGCGTTGATTTAGCTGGTGATATTGAATCAATAGGCAAAGATGTTCAACTGTTTAAGAAAGGAGATAAAGTCTTTGGATCTGCATTTGATTTCGGACTTGGTTCATATGCTGAGTATAAATGCCTCCCTGAACATGCTGTGCTGGCAATAAAACCAACTAATTTAACTTATGAAGAATCTGCTGCTGTTTTTTTCGGTGGACATACAGCTTTACATTTTCTGAAGAAAGGAAATATTAAAAAAGGACAAAAAGTCCTTATCTACGGTGCTTCCGGAGCTATAGGTACATTTGCGGTACAACTTGCGAAATATTTTGAAACAGAAGTTACCGGAGTCTGCAGCACAACGAATTTAGAAATAGTAAAATCTCTGGGAGCCGATAAAGTAATTGATTATACAAAAGAGGATTTTACAAAAAGTGGTGAAAGTTATGATATTATTTTTGATACTGTCGGGAAAAGCCCGTTTTCTGGTAGTGTAAAATCGTTAAATAAAAATGGTTTCTATCTTAGAGCTGTCCATTTGTCATTGTCCTCTATTCTTCGAGGGATATGGACTTCAAGTACAACCAGCAAGAAAGTAATTGCTGGTGTTGCCAATGAAAAGACTGAAGATTTAATTTTCTTAAAAGAGCTTATAGAAGCTGGAAAAATAAAACCGGTAATAGACAGGCGCTATCCATTGGAGCAAATTGTTGAGGCTCACAGCTATGTTGAAAAAGGACACAAAAAAGGAAATGTCATCATCACATTGAAATAGAATATTACTCAGCAAACTGCCAGGTAAAATTGAATTATCAATCTACTGTTTTACCTTACTAGGTAAATAAATCACAATAATAGTTATTAAAACAAATTTATTTTCAGGCATAATGATTGCGCTGGAATTGTGCCCGGTTTTATGTAGGTTTACACGGGTAATATTTAGAATAATAAAAATTTAAAGGAATAAATGTTCGGATTTGTAAAATTAAACGGGCGGAACAAATTAGAAAGAAATATCCGTCACGATCAGAAAATGAAAAGAATTTTTTTCAACATAATCTATGGGACTTTGGGTTTTATACTGCTGAATGTTATTCTTTACACAATTTCATCATCTTAAAAGCGCCTTTCTTTAAACAATCATAAATTATTTAATTGAACCGCAATCAGCATTGCTTTATATTTGAGCAAAATTTATGATGAAATGAACAAAAACAAGGTTTATATAGAAACTTACGGTTGCCAGATGAACCTGGCTGATACTGAAATTGTGCAGGGAATTCTGCAGAACAACGGTTATAGTCCGTCAAAAAACGCAGAAGATGCAGATGTGATTTTGGTCAACACCTGCAGCATCAGAGAAAATGCTGAACAAAGGATTTACGGCAGACTTGGAAACTTCAAAAGGATAAAGGACAAAAAACCTGATGTCGTTATTGGCATACTTGGCTGCATGGCTGAACGGCTTAGAGAAGATCTTGTTGGAAAAAAGAAAATAGTTGATGTTGTTGTTGGTCCCGATGAATATCGAAGACTTCCTGAATTAATTGATCTTGCTTTTAACGGTGATAAAGGAATCGGAATTAAGCTTTCCAAAACTGAGACCTATGATGATATAATTCCCCACAGAGAAGAAGGACTTTCTGCATGGATTTCGGTTATGCGCGGTTGCGATAAGTTTTGTACATTTTGTGTAGTTCCATTTACACGTGGGAGGGAAAGAAGCCGCTCGCTTGAATCGGTGGTTGATGAAGTTGCACAACTTTCCAAAAGGGGATTTAAAGAAGTAACACTGCTGGGGCAGAACGTAAATTCTTATAGTGATAATGGAAATGATTTTTCTGACCTGCTTGCTGCCTGTGCAAAAGTAAATTACTCGATGAGGATTCGATTTACAACTTCGCATCCTCAGGATTTATCCGATAAGTTGCTTTATACAATTGCTGAGAATAAAAACATATGCAACTATATTCATCTTCCGGTACAATCCGGTTCTGATAGAATTTTAGAATTGATGAACAGAACCTACACAATTAAACAATATCTGGATTTAATTGATAGGGCAAGAAAAATTATCCCGGGTGTAAGCTTTTCAACAGATATTATTGCAGGATTTCCGACAGAAACTTATGAAGATCATATAAAAACACTCGATGTTATGAGAGAAGTTAAATACGATGGTGCTTTTATGTTTAAATATTCACCACGGGAAAGAACGAAGGCTTTTAGAATGACCGATGATGTTTCCGAAGAAACTAAAACAAAACGTCTACAGGAAATAATAAATCTTCAACAGCAAATTTCATTTGAACTTAATCAGGCTTTAATTGGAAACGGAGAAACAATGCTTGTTGAAGGCTTCAGCAAAAAGTCAAATCAGTTTTTATCCGGCAGAACGGACAGTAATAAAGTTCTAATTATTCCTTTTGATGAAAAGATTAAACCAGGCGATTATGTAAAGGTAAAAATTAATCGCGCAACGTCTGCCACTCTGTTTGGAGATTTTAAAGGTTTTGATAGCTTTGTTGAAGAAAATATTTCACTAACTGGCTGAAACGATTAAGATTAAATAATTTTTCCGGAAATTAACCGGATGGTAAAAATGTTAAAGCTTAAACTAAATCTGTTATTATTTCTGACCGTCAGTTTCATTTTACTTATTTCTACAGAAACTCTCTCACAGGAAATTGATATAGTCCCATACCTGAAAAAAATTGAAAGCGGCAATTTGGAAGAAGTTAAAGAAGATCTGGTTGATTTAAAGAATGAACATCCGGATGATCCTTCCGTCATGTTTTTAGATGGTGTGCTTACAGAAAACGGACAACAGGCAGTTGTAATTTACCAGAATATCTTAGATAACTTTCCGCAGAGTAAATATGCCGATGCCGCACTTTACAGAATATTTTCATATTACTATGCTTTAGGTTTGTACGAAACGGCAAAGGAAAAGCTTAAATTGTTGATTAAAAATTATCCCGCCTCACCGTATATAAAAATCGCAGAGCAAAGCGTTCTGCCCGGCGGTGAAAATATTTTAGTAACTGAAGAGACAAGCGGAGAACAAAACGGACAGACCCTTCCTGAGCAAAGCTATGAATTCACAATTCAGGCAGGTGCATTTACAAACTTTGAAAATGCAGTTTCGTTAAAAAATGATCTGGAAAAGGCGGGTATACTTGCACGAATTCGTGAAAAAAATGTTGGCGGTACAACATTTCATATTGTTTACGCCGGGCAGTTTGTCACTCATGAAGATGCAGAAGAATTTCTTCAGATAATTAATACGAAATTCGATCTCACGGGCAGGGTTGTGCCAATCAACTGGTAATTATTTTGGAAGTAACATTTGTAGGAACTGGTTCCGGAAAAACAAGTCTTAAAAGATATCACTCTTCTTTATTGTTCTCCTTTAAAGATTATAATTTGCTTATTGATGCCGGCGATGGAATTTCCCGAGCTTTAATAGAGGCTAATATTGATTTCAATTCGATCAACGGAATCTTATTTACACACCTTCATCCCGATCACTTCTCAGGTTTAAGTGCATTGATTGTGCAAATGAAAATGTTTAATAGAAGCAATCCACTCGAAATTTATATTTATAAAAATTTTGTTCAGGAAGTAAAAGATTATTTGATTACTTGTAATCTGCTTGCTGAAAAAATGGATTTTGAAATCCTTTACAACTCTTTTAGCGATAACAGGAAATTTGTAATTAATGAGGAATTGAAAATATTACCAAGGGAGAATTCACATTTATCAGAATTAAAAAAGTACGATAAATATTCTAACCGAAGTTTTTATAGTGCCAGCCTTTTATTTTCTTATAAGAATAAAAACTTGATTTACACCGCAGATATCGGCTCAAAAAATGATCTTGAATTATTTAAAGACTTTAAATCGGACATTTTAATCTCGGAAATAACCCACATCTCCATTGCTGACCTTTTTGAAAAAATGTATTCACTCGGTTTACCATTAACTTATCTTACACATATCCCGGAAAATGATGAACCTGAAATCAACAATTTCTTGAATAATTTGTCAGAAAAAGTTAAAAAAATAAAATTAGCTTATGATCGCCAAATAATTGAATTCTGACAAAATTTCCACTCTCTTCATCCCACTTTCTATATTTAATTTAAATTATTAAATGATTATTTTTACTGCTGCGTCAGTTTGTCATCCCTTAAAAAAAAGAATTGAAATGAATCGCGACGAATTCAAGAAGAAACATGGGATAATCGGTGTATCGCACCAAATAAATGATCTTGTTGATATAGTCTTGCAGGTTGCAAGCTCCGATATCACAATATTAATTTATGGTGAAAGCGGGGTTGGTAAAGAAGTTTTTGCGCGTGCGATTCATGAATCGAGCAGAAGAGCAAACAAAGATTTAATAAGTGTTAACTGCGGTGCTATTCCGGAAGGAATTTTAGAGAGCGAACTATTCGGGCATAAAAAGGGTGCGTTTACAGGGGCGGTTGATAACAGAAAAGGATATTTTGAAATTGCAAATGAAGGCACTTTATTTCTTGATGAAATAGGTGAAATGCCTTTAACCACACAGGTAAAATTATTACGTGCAATTGAGTTTAAAGAATTTATGAGACTTGGTGCTGAAACTGTAACTAAAGTTGATGTTCGAATTATAGCTGCAACAAATAAGGATCTTCAAGAGCAGGTTGATGCAAGACGTTTCCGAGAGGATTTATATTTTAGGTTGAAAGCAGTTACTCTTCAAATTCCACCACTTAGAAAAAGAAAAGAAGACATTGTTGAGCTTACGAATTATTTTCTAAAAAGTTATGCTGATAACAATAAAGTCAGCAAACCGAAAATTACACAACAAGTTTTGGATAATTTACACGATTATGATTGGCCTGGAAATGTAAGAGAATTGAAAAATACAGTTGAGACAGCAATTGCTTTGAATAAAAGTGGAACACTTGATGCAGATTCATTCGCTTCTTTGCTTTTTGAAAAGCAGGAAAATGCTTATTCACGTAACCTACCGGTTTTTTTGAGAAAATCTCCGGAAGATGCCGATAGAGAATTATTATACAGAGCACTTTTCGAGATAAAAAAAGACTTAATCGAATTAAAAGATTTAGTAATTCATAATAATCAGATAAATCTTGCTAAAAAAGAGGATATTAAAAGAGATACACTCTCACTTGATGAGCTTGAAAAAATAACAATAAAAGCAGCTTTGGATAAAACCCGGGGAAATAAAAGGAAAGCATCGAAGCTGTTAAATATAAGCGAGAGAACACTTTACAGAAAAATTAAGCAGTATGATCTGAATCCACCCGAAGAATGAGAGATAAAACATGAATCTTTTAAAACCCCAACTTCATCTTATCCTGGTTCTATTGTTTACCACTGGTTGGTTACTTAATTTTAATGGTTGCAGTTACTCTTTTACTGGTGCATCGGTTCCCCAGCATCTTAAGACGATTGCTATTCCAGTTGCCGAAGACAGAAGTCCGGCTGCGATTCCCGGAATCAGAGAACTGTTAACAGATGATTTGATTCAAAAATTTATTGATGATAATTCATTACAGGTAGCTGAAGGTTCAACTGCTGATGCAATGTTAGAATGCGTAATTACAAATGTAACAGATGCACCTTCAATTGTAAGTGCAGGAGAACAAATTTCTTCAAGAAGGTTAACAATAAACGTTAAAGTAGTGTATAAAGATTTAGTAAAAAAGATCAACATATTTGATCAAAATTTTACTAATTATGGTGATTACATACCAGGCGGAAGCATAAACGACCGCGAGCCTGCAATCGAAACTGCTGTAGATAAAATTTCTGAGGATATTCTTCTGGCAGTTGTATCCGGCTGGTAAAAAAGAGGAGAGTTAAATGGACGAAGTTGTTTTAGTAAGTTATTTCATCGCTCTTTCAATTCTATTCATTTTTGGATTGCATGGATTTTTACTGTTGTACTATCATCGCAAGTACAAGGATAACATCATGGAGCCAAAATCTGATCTGGATGAAATTCCATTGGTTACAATCCAGTTGCCGCTCTATAATGAGTACTATGTCGTCGAGCGATTGATAAATTCAGTCTGCGAGATTGACTATTCAAAAGAAAAAATGGAAATACAGGTTCTCGATGATTCCACAGATGAAACAGTTGATCTTGTTGAAAAAATAGTAAATGAAAAAAAGGCGGATGGTTTTGATATTGGACATATCAGGCGTAAAACGCGCGAAGGTTTTAAAGCCGGCGCTCTTAAAGAAGGATTAAAGCATGCTAAAGGTGATTTTGTTGCAATTTTTGATGCCGATTTTATTCCTCAAAAAACCTTTCTAAAAAACACTCTTAAGTTTTTTGCTGATGAAAAAATTGGGATGGTTCAAACACGCTGGGAACATTTAAATGGAGATTATTCACTTTTAACCCGCGCACAGGCTTTGGCACTGGATGGACACTTTGTCATTGAGCAAACAGTACGTAACAAAGCCGGCTTCTTTATAAACTTTAATGGTACGGGAGGTATATGGCGCAAAAGCTGTATTGAAGATGCCGGAAACTGGCATGCCGATACTCTTACCGAAGATTTGGATCTTAGTTTTAGAGCGCAGCTAAACGGCTGGAAGTTTATCTTTTTAAAAGATTACACTTCACCCGCTGAACTCCCCTCAGAAATTAATGCCTTAAAGTCACAACAATTTAGATGGACAAAAGGAGCAATAGAAACTGCGAAAAAAGTCTTACCACTTGTTTGGAGATCAACTGTACCGCTTAGAATAAAACTTTACAGCACTTTTCATTTAACAAATAATATTGTATTCCCATTTATTCTTCTTGCAGCAATTTTAAATGTTCCTTTAATTTTTATTAAAAACAGCGGCGGACATGAAATTTACTTTGCGTTCATGTCTGTCTTTGTTCTTGCCTTTATAAGCACATTTTTATTTTATCTTTACTCACAAAAAGATGTTCATCCAGATTGGCGAAAACGAATAGTTCTTTTTCCGGTTTTTATGGCTGGAAGCATGGGATTTGCTTTAAATAATTCACGTGCAGTTTTTGAAGGCTTGCTTAATAGAAAGAGTGAGTTTGTCCGCACTCCTAAATTTAAAGTCGTTGGCGAAACCGATACATGGATTGGAAAAAAATATTTGAGTAAAAAAATAGACTTTGCGGTTATTGTAGAACTTATACTTGCAATCTATTGCTTATTAGGCGTCGCATCCAGTATTTACTTTTTGGAGATTGCTGCATTACCATTTCAGCTTCTATTTTTTATTGGGTTTTCTTTCGTTTCAATTACTTCGCTGAAACATGCGTTTGCAAAAAAGTAATTATCTAATGCCGGGAATTGTAATCCTTGAGTGAATTTGAAAATAAAATAAACTTCATTTCTTCGTTTAAAAAAGAAACTCCTCTATTTTTAAGAACTGCACAAAATTTTATTCTGCAAAATGATTATCAAAGTGCAATTGTTACTCTCAAAAAAGGATTGAGAAAATTTCCTGAACACCCTGTAGCACACGTCTTATTGGGCAAAGCATTTTTACTTGATCGTAATTTTGAGCTTGCCGATTCAAACTTTAAAATTGCTGCTGATCTTGTCCATTCTAAAAAAACATACGAATACTATTCGAACGAGGTCAGTAGTGTAAATAGATTTACCGTAAATCGTGAAGGATTTTCAAAAAATAAAAGCAATTCCATAAATTTACAAGATCAGCATAGCAGGACTGAAAATCCGAAAGAACAATCAGAAGAGACTAAAACTGTTGAAGATAGATTAGAACAACTTGCAGAGATGCTTTCCTCTGCCAAAATTCAGCGTATAAAAGAAAATGGTATACAAAAATCAGATATTTTTTACGGGATTCCTGAAAGAAGTAAGATAATTTCCGAGACTCTTGCAGAGATTTATTTATCGCAGGGCGAGCGCAGTGAAGCAATTAAAGTTTATGAACGTCTAATTAAGAAGAATCCTCTAAAAGAAGGTTATTACTTAGAAAAGATTAAAGAAATTCGAACTTCTTAAAGAATAATTATTTTTTTTCTCTTCTATTCAGCAGTAATCACACCTTATGAATGATATTCTATCAAATAAAAAATTACAAAAAGTTTTTTACAAACGCGAAGTAACGATTGTTGCGCAGAATCTGCTTGGAAAAATTTTAGTTAAGAATGAAAAAAAAAGTGCATTGGCAGGAAAAATTATCGAAGTTGAAGCCTACAATGGAGATTTTGATGAAGCAGCTCATTCATTTAAAGGTAAAACAAAACGGACAGAAATAATGTTTAATGAAGGTGGATATCTTTATGTATATTTTACTTACGGTGCGCACTTTTGCTGCAATGTAGTTACCGGAAAAAAAGAGCAGGGCACAGCTGTTTTAATAAGAGCAGTAGAACCATTGGTTGGTTTAGATAAAATGATTAAAAATAGGTTTAGAAGAAATTTGAAAAATGAAAAAGAAATTCTTAATCTTACCAGTGGACCGGGAAAAGTATGTAAAGCGTTTAATATCAATTTGTCATGTTCTGGTCTGAGCCTTTTAGGTGATAGAATCTTTATACTTGATAGCAAAAAATTAGATGAGAAGGATATTGGCATTTCAAAAAGAATTGGAATAACACGTTCAGTTGATTTACCGTGGAGATTTTTTATTAAAGATAATCCGTTTCTCTCAAGAAAATGAATGCACCCAAAAATTTATTAGTTGTGCGAACAGATAGAATTGGCGATGTGATTTTATCACTTCCGCTTGCAGAAATTGTTAAAAGAAAATATCCTGGTTGCAAAGTATCATTTCTTGTTAGAGCATACACAAGCACTTTGGTTAAAGATAATCCATTTATTGATCACGTTTTATTATTGAAGGAAAAAAATAATAAAATATTAATTAAAGAAAATATAAGTGCAGTCAGGCAAAAAAAATTTGATGCCTGCATTATTGTTTATCCTACATTTCTCTTAGCTCTCATAATTTTTTTATCAGGGATAAAAAACAGGATTGGAACCGGTTACCGTTGGTATTCTTTTTTTTTCAATAGTAAAATTTTTGAGCACAGAAAGCATGCAAAAAAACATGAACTCGAATACAATGTCGGGTTGTTAAAGCAAATTGGAATTAGCGAAAATGTTTCACCGGGTAATGTAAAATTCAATTTAAAAGTTTATGAGGAGGAAAAAGATTTCATTAAAAATCTTTTGAAAGAAAATAATGTCAGTCTAAAAAACAAATTAGTTATTATTCATCCAGGAAGCGGTGGCAGCTCTATTGATCTGCCAAGTGAAAAAATGATCGAACTAACAGAGGGAATAAGTGAAATTGAAAATCTGCAAATCATAATCACCGGAAATAATTCTGAAGTAGAACTATGCGGAAAGTTTGTAGTGAATAATTCTGTTAAAAATTTTGCAGGAAAATTAAATCTATCACAGCTAAATGCATTAATCAGCTTTGCAGATCTTTTTATATCGAATTCAACTGGACCGATTCACATAGCTACTGCGCTTGGGAAATACGTTATCGGATTCTATCCGAAGATTTTATCTTGTTCAGTGGAGCGATGGGGACCTTATACAAAAAAAAGGACAATTTTCAGACCAACAATTGATTGCAGCAATTGTTCACGAGAACAATGTGAGAAATTAGACTGCATGAATAGTATTGATATTGGCAGAGTATTTGACGAATGTAAAACAGTTCTAAAAATTTGTTAAATATTCGGAGTTAAAATAATA
>Ga0209536_100006294_pt1 | contig 18190 bp, 15 predicted proteins | sample DeeMarSeWOR28_12_FD_187461 | JGI IMG/M metagenome (GOLD analysis project Ga0209536, IMG submission 187461) | Marine sediment microbial communities from White Oak River estuary, North Carolina - WOR-2-8_12 (SPAdes) (version 2) | ecosystem: Environmental > Aquatic > Marine > Intertidal zone >... | reverse complement strand
TTTTTTGGAGAGATGGCCGAGCTGGCTGAAGGCACTCGCCTGCTAAGCGAGTAAGGGGGGAAACCTCCTTCCAGGGTTCGAATCCCTGTCTCTCCGCCATTTACACTGACTGAGCCGGTTTTTTGATTCAAAGAAAACCGGCTCTTTATTTTGTCAAAAGGCCGATCGGCATCGAACCGTCGACAGTATCTATTTTGAGCCTCTTTCCCAGAATAATTTTGTGTTAAACCCGGGATTCGATCGCGGGCTTCCTATCGGGTGCCGCTGAATAAATTTCAAACAGGTAAAGCCCCCAGACCGTGTAGGCAATCATCAGGGGAAAGTAGCGCCACATGAGTGCTGAGAGAAAATCAAAGCCGGGTAACATCAAGTGGGGAGCGGCTAAAATGGAGAGTATAAATATAAACGCAAAGGCCTTTTTCAGGCGGGTTGTTTTCATGATGTAATAGGACGGCACGATCAATAACATATACGCGTAGTCTTTGAAGCGCGGATGAATCAGCGCGTACACCAGACAAACCAGAAACAGGGTCATTTTTTCGCAGTCCGGATGCGCGTTCGGGGCACCTTTTAGCAAGAAATAGGCCCTGCCGCTCAGAAACACAACCAGGGCGGCCAGAGCGATGACGACTGCTGAGATGACGACCGGCGACACCGGTCCAATCAGTTGTGACAACAGCGCAAATATTTCTCTGATAAACTTTTCGGTGGACGGCCCGACAGCACCGCTCTCACCGACCACAGTCATGGCATTGCGCACAAATCCCATAAACATATCCGGATAAATGAGATATTGAACGGCCAGAACCGCCAGAAAGATGATGCCGGCAGAACCAAAATGGTAATATTTTTTGGGATGATCGGACGTTAACAGCAAAACGATAAAAAATATGGGCGTCATTTTAAAACTGGCGGCCAACAACACGAACACACAAAATAGAACAAACCGCTGTTTCAGGAAAAAAAAGAAAGCGGTCCACAGCAGGACCTGCTCGACCAGATTAATATTACCGGCAATCAGGTCGGCGAAAACGGCACTGTTGAAAACCAGCAGACAGAACAGGAAAAACAAAGAATCCGCCGCCGGACCCAGAAAGGCGTTTCTCCAAAAAATCACCAGCCCGATCAGCAGCGCGCATTTGACCAGCAAAAATAGATGAAACGCGGTATTGTCGTCTGTTTGGTTAAAGAGCGCATAAAAAAAGAGGGTAAAGGGCGGGTAGGTGTATAGGAAATTGGCCTCTTTTTGACTGAGCAAAATACCGGGATCGTAAGGGTCGGATCCGGCAGCAAAAATTTCAGCGGCTTTGCGGTGAGTGCGAAAATCCCATTGATATTGATCCGATTGAGCGGAAATATGCAAAACCAGGGTTATAAAGTATGCCAGTAAGAGCAAAGGTCCCACAACCCGAAAAATTTTTTTTGTCATCGTCATGTACATTGAGATCGAATCTAGTCAAAAAACCGAAACCACAGGATGGTAAATATGGCCGCCAGACCATCATACCAGCCAATCTTTTTCCCCTCTTCGTAGGTCCGGCCGCTATAGCTGATCGGGACTTCGTAAATGCGAAAACCTTTTTTTGCGATTTTCATGGTAAATTCCGGTTCAAATCCGAAACGATTCGATTTCAGGGTAATGTCTTCGATCACTTCTTTTTTGAAGACTTTATAACCGGTTTCCATATCCGACAGGTTCAAATTGCTGAATGCATCGCATAAAAGCGTTATCAATTTATTGCCGACATAATGCCAGAAGAACAATACCCGCTGGGGGCCGCCCAGAAATCGGGAGCCGTAAACGACATCGGCCCGCCCATCCAAGATCGGAACCAATAGCACTCCATAATCACGCGGATCATATTCCAGGTCTGCATCCTGAATGATAATGACCTCACCGCTAGCTTCAGCCAGACCGGTTTTGAGCGCAGCGCCTTTGCCACAATTTTTTCGATGGCGTAAAATATTTACATTTTCATAGGCGCTGTCGATCGTTTCCAGATGCGCGGAGGTTCCGTCGGTGGAGCCATCATCGACAATGATAATTTCCTTTTCCAGATCGACTGCCTGGACACGCGAAACAATTTCAGTGATCGTCATTTCTTCATTGTAAACCGGAATGATAACCGAAATACGCATCTGATATCGTATCTTTCAGTTTAAGGTGAAACGTTCGGTTGATTTGCATGACTTAGCATCAGCGGCTTGAATGTTCAAACAATTTATTGGGATTAATGTGGCATTAAAAAAATTCAGAAAATCAATACGTTGCCTGAGCCAGGCTGCAACGGAGTGCTGGAGAAATGGAGTGTTGCAAATGATATCAGTCTTTTAACCATTACTCCGATACGCCAATACGCCAATACTCCAACATGATTAAAGCGGTAATGATCTGAAATTTGTAGACAAAACCCGGCCAGCACCGGTCTATGAGAATCAGAACCGGAGGCCAATGTCTGTCGCTTGACACCAAATTGGCAAAACATTATGTTACAGTTTGAAATTATAAGGGGTAATGGACATCCATCATCGCTGAGGTCGTCGCAAAAATGAAAGCGTTTATCCTTATTTTAACCATTTTAATCGGTTTCTGGTTTTCAGCCTGCAAAACAACGCCGGAGCCCGGCACGCCGATGCCCCCGCAGCCGGAAACCAGACAAACAGAACAGACCCGGCCGCCTCCATCATCTGAGGCTCAAAAGACCGAACAATCCGGCTCACAGCAGCCATCAGAGTCCAGTCAAAAGTCCGCTTCCGAAACCGCCGAACCGCCCGAGCAATCGCCAACAAAAGAAGCGGCGCCCAGTCCGGTCGCATCCACGGATACAGAAGACGCCGGGCCGAGACAAACACAAACATCAAACGAAAATCGACCGCAAGCGCCGTCAGCAGAAGCATCCCCTGAATCGGGCAAAAGTGAATCTGAAATGACACCCCCGCAGGCATCGCAACAATCAGATATGTCTTGGTCGCAAGCACCTTCCACAGCAGAATCCAAACTGAAAAAAGCCCGGGAAGATTTGAAGGTCAGCGAAGCCACGGAACGAAAAATAGCAGCCAAACTTGAAGCGCTCAAAAAATCCGGTAATGCCTCTGCCGAGGAGATTCGCGATTATGAAATATATCATGAGCGCGTCCAGGCCATGGTTGCTGAAAACCGCAAAAGAGTCGCAGAATTGGAAAGCGCCTACCGCAGGCACAAGCCTGAAGGCAAAACGCCCCAGACAACCGAAAGCGGCGGATCTCCCGGATCCGATGAATCCATTCCTGAAATGCAAACCCAGGATCAGGTGGCAGAGCTGGACCGACAGCTAACGGCTTCTCTCAGCCAGTTTGATGCCATGCTTCTTAAAGAGATGGAGACCATTGATACCAGGTCCGCTGCCAAAATGCGGGACCTGGCACAGGAAGCCGCTGAGGCCGCCAAACGCTTAAAGGAAAAAGGCATCGATTTAGGCACCGCAGAATCCGAATCATCGGATGAGGCTTCGCAACAGGAAAAGACCGGAGATCAAGAGGCCGCGGGCGAAAAAAAGGACGCTGAAACTGAAGCGGGTGAGGTCGATGATGCTGTCGCTTCCAGCGTTCGCCCCAAAGGCTCGGGCCCGGGCCCCAAAGACAGCAGGGGCAGCCGCTACAGCAAAGAGGATGACGATATCGTTGCCCGGCAGCTGCGCGAGGCTGCCGAAAACGAAACCGATCCGGAGCTCAAAGAAAAACTCTGGAAAGAGTATGAGGACTATAAGAAAAACACCCAATGACCTAAATTGAGCGTTTCAAATTTAAAAATGAAAATGAAATTCCGTGCTTCCAACTGCATATTGGTTTTTTTCTGTGTCGTCGCCTTTGCGGGCTGTGCCACTTACAACGCCCGGAAAGTGGGTCCAACACCAATCGAGCAAGCCAAAACCGAAATACCGGAAGAGCAGTTGCTTGACGTCGGCATCCTTGTCTTCGAAACAAAAGAAGTGACACCCGAAACGGCTGAAAAAGAAGGTACCAACGCCGATATCCGCAAGGCTGAAACACACTTTATTCCCTACCATTTGAAAAACACTTTGCATCAGAGCAGCCACTGGGGCGCCATCCAGGTGGTGCCGGCGGAGACCAACAGTGTCGATCTCATGGTCAAAGGCAAGATCCTCGAATCAAACGGTGAGCATCTGGTGCTTGAAATCGATGTGATCGATGCATCCCAAAAGCGCTGGTTTAAAAAGGCCTACAGTGCCAAGGCGTCTGATGCCACCTATTCGGGTAACACGCGAGGGGAAAAGGACGCATACCAGGATATTTATAACGCCATCGCCAATGATATGGCCCGCTATAAGATGAAACTGACGGCGGCCCAGATCAAAAATATCCGCACCATCGCCAAACTCAAATTTGCCCGGGAATTTGCGCCGGACGCGTTTGGCGGCTACCTGAAAGCGGACGATAAAAACCAACTGAGCGTCAACCGCCTGCCAGCCAAAAATGACCCCATGATGGAGCGCCTGCTGCAAATCAGAGAACGCGAATACATGTATGTGGATACTCTTAATCATCAATATGAAGGATTTTACGCTGAAATGTGGCCGGCTTACGAAAATTGGCGCCAGTTGAATTTGACCGAGCGAACGGCCATCAAAAAGATAAGAAGGGAAGCGATGACCAAGCAATTGATCGGCGCGCTGTTAATCGCCGGGGCGATTGCCGCCGGTTCACAGGACTCCAATATCGGTCGTACCATGGCACCGGCAATGGTGATTATCGGCGGGCAGGTGTTTATTAGCGGCTGGAACGTGTCAAAAGAAACCCAGATGCATAAAGCGGCCATCGAAGAACTCAGCGATTCATTCGGCGCTGAAATGCAACCGGTGACCATGGAGTTTGAAGGCCAGCAATATGAGTTGACCGGGTCCGCCGAGGAGCAGTTTAAAAACTGGAAAAAGCTGCTGCACCAGATCTATTTTGCCGAAACCGGCTTTGAGCAAACACCGCCACCAGACCAGAGTGAAACGAAACAGGACCAGGATCTTTAAAAGCCTTATCAAAACCCATTTTATGCTGGTGTGCGCCTTTTGAAAAGTGATAAACGCGCACCGCTACATCCTGAAATCACGAAAATGGCAACGGTTCGTCCAGAGCCTTTCATATTTTCGTGATTTTTTATATAGTTGCCTCTGAAGGGCGCAGGTATGCCATCCCGCAAGGCGTTTTTAAAATCAGAGACGGGCATATCATTTTCCGGGACTCACACCAGCAGGGGGCGGTGTATCATCTGGTTTAAACCGGCCCTGGACCGCATCAAAAAGTCATGCTGAATTTAAAAAAAGACACCGTATTGCTTTCGCGCTTTCGCCTGAGTGAGATGCTCGGTCAGGGTGGCATGGGACAGGTATGGCTGGTCTGGGACCATGAGCTTGAAATCCACATTGCCGCTAAAATTTTAGATCCACAGCTGATCTCAGACCCGCATCGCGTCCAACTCCTGAAAAACGAATGCCGCAACACCCGGCGCCTGGCACACCCCAACATTGTGCGCGTATTTGATTTCCATCGATCCGAAGATCTGGCGTTCATCTCCATGGAATATGTGCACGGCCAAAATCTGAATGATTACCGCCGGCAACATGAGCCGTTCGGCATCTCACAGATCATCAGCCTGATAAAGCCGGTCGTCAAAGCCCTTGGTTATGCGCATGAAATGGGGCTGGTGCATCGCGATGTCAAAGCCGGCAACATTCTGATCGATCAACGCATAGACCCCCGCCTGACCGACTTTGGTATCGCCGGCGTTTTCAAATCGGGCCCGCCGGCCCTGGAAATCACCTCCGGTGGTTCGCTGTTCTGCATGAGTCCGCAGCAATTGGACAATCTCCAGCCTGCTCCATCAGACGACATTTATGCCCTGGGTGTGCTGCTGTATCAAATGATCACCGGCTACCCCCCGTTTTATCCGGATATCACCCATGATCGAATTCGACATGAACCCCCCGCACCCGTAAACCAGCGGCTGGGGCAACTGGCAGTTGATACGGTCATCCCCGATTCGGTGGAAACCCTGATTGCCCATATGCTGGCCAAAGCACCGGCCGATCGACCGGGCAGTATGCCAGAGATCGAGGCCTTTTTTGATCGGATGCTGGCTGCAGGCAACGAACCGACGCTGCCACCGCAAAGCCCGGCCGCAGATATCATCCGGCAGTCGCCAGCACCAGACCAGAACGAAATGATCGCCCCGGTCAGCGTAACCCCGACAAAAAAGCGCCAGAGATTAGCGGTCAATACGCATGCCAGCCTGATAAAAGGGGCCAGCCTGCTGGTTGCTTTTATTCTTCTGGTGGCCGGCGGTTTATGGTTGTGGCACTATTTGGCCAGTCAACACCGTGAACCGGCCGCGCCGGAAACCCCGATCAGCGAACAAAATCAAACAGCGCCCGAAGCCACCGTGGTTGCACCCGAGCAATTACCGCAAACACAGTCGGATCCGACCCGGCTGGCCGCAGAAAAGATGGAAGCCGACAATAAGCTGGCTGAATTCATGCAGCTTAAACAGACATTGGAAGCCAAAGGCGTTTCAAAATGGGGGGCTGAGACGTATCAAGACCTGTCGCAATTTGCAGATCAAGCCGATCGGCTCTTGATTGAAAACCAGTACGGGCCGGCAGCAGACAAGTACGCCGCAGCCATTGCCAAGGCGCAGCAATTGGTCGACCAAATGGAACCGGTCTTCAAACGGCTGCTGGCTGAAGGCCAGAGCGCAATCGAGGATGGCGACGGTGCGCTGGCTGAAGAAAAATTTTCGATTGCCCTGCTCATAAATCCGGACAACTCAATTGCCCGCGACAACCTGCAACGGGCTAAAAACAGCGAGACTGTCATGCGGTTGCTCGAATCGGGAACCCGCCATGAAAACGAGGGTAATCTGGCGGCCGCTCACACCGATTATCAAGAGGCCGCGCGTCTGGATCCGGCTTCAAATAGCGCCCGGCAGGCCCTGGCGCGGGTTGATGGCCGGCTTCGTGATCAACAATACCAGCAGCTGATGTCGGATGGTTTGACAGCGATTCACAATAAAAACTATCAGCTGGCCCAGACAAAATTACGCCAGGCAAAAGCGTTGCGACCGGAATCACGCGAAGTCAACGATGCCCTGATCCAGGTGGATCAGTCCCTTCGCCTGGCTCGAATTGAAACCTATCGCCGGCAGGCCGTCGTCTCGGAGCAATCTGAAAACTGGCAGCAGGCTCTGGATACCTACGAGCAGGTTCTGGCAGTCGATTCCACCGTCCAGTTTGCGGTGCAGGGCAAACAGCGCGCCTTAAAGCACATCCGCATCGACAAGCGACTTGACTTTTTCCTGAAACAGCCGGCTTTACTGGAATCTGATCTTCAGCTTGAAAACGCCCGTGAGCTGATGGCCGAAATTGAGGCAATGGGGTCCAGCGGACCGCGGCTCCAGAATCAATATCATCAACTGGCCCGCATCGTAACTGCAGCCCAAACGCCGGTGAAAATAATCCTTGAATCCGATTCCCTCACGGACATAGCGGTTTACAGAGTTGGCAAACTGGGCCGCTTTGCAAGTCGCGAATTGAATCTACGGCCCGGCTCCTATACGGTTGTGGGAACCCGGGACGGATACCAGGATGTTCGCAAAAAAATTATCGTCAAGCCCGAGCAAGAGCCCATGCGTGTCACCATCCGTTGTGAGGTTAAAATTTGATTAGCGCCTATAAAATATTAGACCATAAGGGCGAACGGACAATCGCGTTGGGCGCCTTTCCGATTGTGATCGGCGCCGGCCCGACCGCCGCCATCAAAATAACGGGTCTGAAAGCCGATCTGGAAGCAGCCTATATCGATCTAGCGCAGCAGCGGCCGTTTGTGCAGGCCGGTCAGGCAGACGTATCCGTTCGCTACAATGGACAGGAATTGACCGGCAGCCAATGGCTGATGCATGGCGACCGGCTTGAAATCGGCAGTTGTCAAATCAACTTCGAGGCCCGCGATGATGTTTTTATCATTCAGGTCATAACGCGGGATCCCGAGGCGGCCGCTGCAGCCTCACCGGCTGCCCGTGGTCTGGCGCAGACCTTGAAAATTGACCCGGTCGCTTTCCGGGCGGACCGCAAAAAACGGGGCGGCGGCGTCATTCTGCGCTACCGGAGATGGCTCGGTCTGGCAGTGGGCCTGACTTTTCTTTTACTTTTTGCAGCTGCCTGGTTTGTTTTCACGGCTCGACAGATCACCATTCAGATTGAGCCTCCGGCAGAAGACATTACCATTGGCGGCAGTTTCGTCGCCCCTCGCTTTGGCGGGCATTTTTTGCTGCGACCCGGCGCATACACCCTGCATGCGACCAAAGAATGCTATGTTGCGCTCGATCAGCCCTTTGAGGTGAGGGCCGAAAAAAACCAGGTGCTGCGGTTTAAAATGGAAAAACTTCCCGGGCGCATATCCGTGCAGACCTATCCAGACGGCCGGCCGGGCGCACCGCTGAGCGGTGCACGGCTCATGATTGATGGACAGGCGGTCGGCGTCACACCGATTTCAAACCTGGAAGTCAAAGCGGGTTCCAGGATTTTCGAAATACAGGCCGAAAATTACCAGGATATCAAAACCGAAGCGCAAATTATCGGTTGTGCGGAAGCACAATCATTTGAGTTCGCTCTGGTCCCCGGCTGGTCGGATGTGTTCATCAGCTCGATTCCGGAAGGCGCCACCGTATCTGTGGACGGCAAACCGGCCGGCAAAACGCCCGTTACGGTTGAGTTACCCGAAGGCCAATACACGCTGCAAATAAGCGCCGATGGATTTAAACCGTGGCAAACCCGGCTGGCTGTTGTGCCCAATCAACCGCAATCGATAAAAGAGATCCAGCTGCAACCGGCCGACGGCACATTGGTCTTGCAGACCACCCCATCGGGCGCCAATGTCACCATCGACCAGAAATTTGTCGGTAAAACGCCGCTGAAGATCCCCTTGCAGGCGGACATTCGGCATGAGATCCAAATCTCCAAGGCCGGCTATGAAAACGTGGCCCAAACGGTTCAGGTGCCAACCGCTAAATTGAAAACGGTGACCGTCGAATTAAAACCGGTAATGGGGGTTGTCCAATTTGAGGTTGAGCCGGCTGATGCCCGGCTGATTGTAGACGGCAAAAACCAGGGAACCGTGCCCTCCAAGTTAACCTTACTGGCGGTCGACCACCAGCTGGAGATCCAAAAACCGGGATACGAGCCGCATCGTACCCGGATCACCCCGCGACCCGGATACCCGCAAATCATTAAAATCTCCCTGAAGCGAAGCCAATCAGCCCCTGCGGAGCCGGCCGGCGTTATTACAGCCAAAAACGGCTACAAGCTGAAACTGATCCAGCCCCAAGCTTTCACCATGGGATCATCGCGCCGCGAACAGGGCCGGCGCACCAACGAAACCCTTCGGAAAGTAAACCTGCAACGACCGTTTTATATGGGCCTGGAGGAGGTAACCAACGAAGCGTTTCAAAAATTTTTGGCCAGTCACAATTCCGGTGCCTTCAACGGGCACCCTTTATCCCAGAAAGATCATCCGGTGGTGCAGATAACCTGGCAGCAGGCAGCCGCATTTTGCAACTGGTTGAGCGCTCAAGAATCCCTGCCGCCGGCATACGTCAATAAAGGGGGGCTCCTGGTTGCCGCGGACCCCATCGGCCCCGGTTACCGCTTGCCCACCGAAGCGGAGTGGGAATACTGTGCCCGTTTTACAGGCAACTCTGCCGGCCTAAAATACCCCTGGGGAGATCAGTTTCCGCCGACGACGCCTTCAGGCAATTATGGCGATGCCTCCGCCCAAAAGCTATTACCGGCCGTTATCGAAAACTACAATGATGGCTTTGCGGGCACGGCACCCCCCGCAAAATTTAAGGCCAACGGTCTGGGATTATTTGACCTGGGCGGCAATGTCTCCGAATGGTGCCATGACTTTTACACAATTTATACCTATAATAACAGTAAGACCGATGTCGATCCGACCGGCCCCTCACAGGGAAATCATCATACGGTCAGGGGCGCAAGCTGGAAAGACGCCAGTATGAGCCAATTGAGGCTGGCGTATCGTGATTACAGCAACAGCAAACGCCCGGATCTTGGTTTTCGGATCGCCCGGTACGCCAACTAAGATAAAGCGGTGTTTCATCGAAATTCGCAAACAGGATCATGACCATGAAAACACTGGAAGGCTTCAAAAAGCAGGCAATAATCACTGCTGTATTAGTGGGTTTTGTATTTGCCGCGATATGGAACGCCGGGTCAGTACCATCCAATCTCGATCCGCTAACGATTGCGCAGGCTGAGACACAGACGGATAGCAACGATGCAAAGGCAGCGCCGCCTGCAAGCACAGAACCTGAATCGAAAACCGATGAAGAAAACAAATCAACCGATATCAAAAAAAAGCCGTTAAAAGATTTTCAACCTTCGGAACAAATTGAGGCGGAACAGGCAGTTGACTTTCCATACGACATATAGTTTTCAAATATAAATTAGACAATATCCTTAACTTTAGGCATTTTAGATCACTTTAGGCATTTTAGGCACTTGCCCCAAAGGCATCACTGTACATTTCGGTAAAAAAGCCGAAGATGTGAGGTCCTAATGAAAAAAACATTTCCGTTTTCGTTTGAATTCCTTTACCAGGTGTTTGCTTTGATTGTCATCGTCATTATCGTGCATGCCATTTATGTGGCGGTGATACGGCCCAGAGCCGATGCCATTTTGGCCAAACAGGCCATCGCGATGGCTGAAAACAAATCACAGGTCATGGAACGCTCGGTGTTCGTCATTATCCGTGATTACGAACAGGAAACCTGTTTTATTCTGATGTTCTGGGCGATGGCCATTATGGGATACAAGGCTTTCAAAACATCCCGCCAGCGGGCATTGCTGCAAATGGATTTGATTCCGGTGGCAGAAGGTGTGCGTATTTTACCGGAGGACACCCGGGATGTATCCCGGCAAATACAGGCACTACCCGCTCAGCAGCGCGATGCATTGGTACCCAGAGCATTGCTGGCCGGACTGCAGCGATTTAGCACCACTCGCAATATTCAGGATGTGGCCAGCGCCACCCGAGCTTATTGCGATTCGGAAGCCGAACGCCTGGAATCCGAATTGTCCATGATTCGCTATATTGCCTGGGCCATCCCGTCTGTCGGGTTTATTGGCACCGTGCGGGGTATTGGCGACGCATTGGGCCAGGCGCATAAGGCCATCGAAGGCGATATTTTTGATGTAACCCGCAGCCTGGGCGTGGCTTTTAATTCAACTCTGATTGCGCTGCTCATCAGCATCGGTCTGATGTTCTTGCTGCATCAATTACAGCAAATGCAGGAGCGCTATGTTTTGGATGCGGAAACCTATTGTGATCAAAATCTCATCGGTCATCTGTATGTCAAATAATGAATACAGAGGACAGAGGTCAGAAGTCAGAGGACAGACGATAAAAGCTCGAAACTTTAGTCTCTTATATGTTTTCTATTTTCTGACCTCTGTCCTCTGAATCTTGGAACCTGATACCTGAACACTAACGTGAAACGAAAGTAAACGTATGAGCGTATTAGGCGTCGAACTGAGTGATGCTGGCATTCTGGTTGCCGGCGGTGATCCGCCCGGACTGTTGAAAGTCGACGGCGACAGCGTGGAGAGCCCTGGATTCGCGCTACCCGAAAAAAAAAGATTGGCAGTTGGCGCGGTCGCTGAAAGAAAAGCACATCTTTATCCCCGACAAATCCTCAATCAATTCTGGGACCAGTTAAACACCGAGCCACTGGAACAGCCCAACCCGTTTGCGCAAAATCATGCTGAGGTCGCATATGAGCACTTTGCCAGTATCTGGAAGCGTATCCAGCAGCACGCGGCCGAAATGATTATTGCGGTGCCGGGTTTTTACACGCGTGCGCATTTAGGGTTGATTCTGGGCATCGCGAATGAATTGGGTACCCGTGTAAAAGGGTTTGCCCCCCTCGCCATAGCTGCGGTGCCGGATCAGGAACCTCAGGGATTATGCCTGCACCTGGACTTACATTTGCATCGTTTTGAAATCAGCCATCTGCAGCGGACCGACCAGCTAAGCCGCGAAGAGACCATTTCTGCACAAGGCATTGGTTTGAGCACATTATACCGAAGATGGGTAGATGCCATCGCGGAAGAATTTGTGCGCCACACCCGGTTTGATCCACTGCACCAGGCCGCCAGCGAGCAGGAACTCTACGATCGGTTGCCCGGTGTTCTGGCACAGTTCAATCAACATTCAAGTGTTCATTTTGAAATGACAGGTGGTTCCAAAGTCTATCGCGTTACGCTGACAAGAGAGCTTTTTGGCGACATGGCCAGGCCCGTCATGCAGGAAATACGTCGCCTGGTTAGCCGTTTATGCGATCGCTATGACCCGGGCGCGTCCGGACGGGTGCTGCTGCTCACCGAGCGCCTTGCCCGCCTGCCGGGGGTTAACACGATGCTGAGCGCAATTGAAAATTGCAGGATAATTGCGCTGCCGGCCGGCTCCGGTGCCCTGGGCGTATTACGATTTTACGAAACGCTGCGTCAGCAAAAAGACGAGCGCAGCGCTCCGTTTCTAACCACCCGGCCGTTGCCGGTTGAACAGGACCGGCCGGTTGAAGCGTCACATCAGACGCTGCCCGCGCAACAGCGACCGACCCACATTTTGTACCGCGATCTGGCCTATCCGATTGGCGAAAAGCCCTTAATCATTGGTCTTGCAAGCCTTAAGGACGCATCCGGCATTCAGATCAGGGGGCAGGTAGCCGGGGTTTCACGCAAACACTGCTCGGTGCGACTGGACGGTAATAAGATTGTTTTAGATGATCACAGCACTTACGGCACTTTTGTAAACGAAGAGCCGGTGAGCGGAAGAGCCGTGCTGGAACTCGGCCAGGTTATTCGGGTCGGCACACCGGGTGAAACATTAAAACTGATCGCATGCCTGGACAGATCAACCCATGAAACGTAGAGCCGTCAACGTATTCAATTTGTCGTTTCTGGATATCATTACCTGCGGACTGGGCGCCGTTATCCTTTTGTTTGTGCTGGCCAATGCCAGAAGTGCGGCGCAACGGGATGCGATCACATCGGATTTTCGTGCCGAAGCCGAGCGCGTCGAGCAGGCGGTTCTTGAAGCCAAAAAAGATCTGGTTCTGGCACGTAATTCCCTGGAGCAGGCCGAAGCAGATCTGGTGCGCACAGAAGGTTTGTCCCGCCAGATAATTGCAATACTGGAGCCCAAAAAAATCGAACTGTCCGACCAGAAGGAAGACACCCTGGCCACCAAGGCGCATGTCAACAAATTAAAAGCGGATCTGAAATCCATTGAGGAAGAGCTCAAGCGCCTGCGGGCCGGGGCTAAAACTCAGGATGACCAGGGCACCCGCTTGCGAAAATTTCCGGGTCAGGGCGATCGTCAATATTTAACGGATCTGAAGATGGGCGGGCGGCGAATTTTTATCCTGGTGGATGCCTCCGCCAGCATGCTGGATGAAACGGTTGTCGGCATCATCCGCAGGCGCAACCTGAACACCAAAGAAAAGCTCAAATCCGCCAAATGGCGTCGGGTGGTCGCAACGGTCAACTGGCTGGCCGCGCAGCTGCCGCCGACAAGCCAGTTTCAGATATACGCATTTAACGAAAATGCCCGCCCGCTGCTCGAAGGCACCGCGGGAACCTGGCTGGACGCCGGGAATGTAGACCAGCTCAACCAGGCCGCCAACGGGATCCGCAGTGTTTTCCCGGAAAAGGGAACAAGTCTTTTAAACGCCATCACGGCCCTGCAAAAGATGAAGCCTGCTCCGGATAACATTTTCTTGTTGACCGACGGCCTGCCGACAATGGGATCGAGCAAGCCCTGGGGCAAACGGGTATCCAGCGATAAGCGGCTGAGTCTGTTTAATGCCGCAATCAAAGAATTTCCAAAAGCGCCGGTAAATATCATTTTATACCCGATGGAGGGCGACCCCCTGGCGGCGGATGCGTATTGGCGTCTGGCAACGCTCACCCGCGGCTCGTTTTTTTCGCCTTCAAAGGATTGGCCGTAATCGATTTTGGATTTTAGATTGCGGATTGCGGATTGATAGCAAAGGTCACCGCCGATTGAACGATGAAAAAAAAACGCAGAGAAATTCAAATTTTTAGCCTGTCTTTTCTGGATTGCATTTGCTGCGGATTCGGAGCAATCATTCTGCTGTTTGTGTTATCCAAATTTGCCGAGCCGATGATCATTGAAGAGGTCAAAGAAGATCTGGAGGCCAAAATCGTGCGGCTGGAAGAGGAACTGGTCGAAATCAGGGGCGAAACGGCGATACTGAACCGTGATTTGACCGCTAAAAAGGAGCAGCTGTCAGAAGAAAAGATTCGGCTCGCGCGCCTGCAGGGTGATCTTTCCAAAATTAAAGGCCAGTATGCCGCATCCAAAGATACCGCCCAGGTCCAAAATATCATAGAGGGTCAGCTGGCGCGCGCCATGCAGGAATTAACCGAAGAGATGCGGCGCCTGCTTGAACAGCAACCCCGCAAAATCGAGAGCTCCATCGGCGGTATTCCGGTGGACAGCGAGTATATAATATTTATCATCGACACCTCCGGCAGTATGCAGCGGAATGCCTGGCCCCTGGTGCAACGAAAATTATCAGAAACCCTGAATGTATACCCGAAAGTTAAAGGTATCCAGATCATGAATGACATGGGCGAATACATGTTTTCGCAATATCGGGGCAAGTGGATTCCCGACACGCCGGCCCGCCGGCGGGCCATCATTTCACGGCTCAGCTCCTGGCAGGCCTTCAGCAACTCCAGCCCGGTGGAAGGCATCACGGCTGCCATCCAAACCTTTTATGCAACCGACAAAAAAATCAGCCTGTATGTTTTTGGCGATGAATTCAGCGGTGCGCGGATCCAACCGGTTATCGACACAGTGGATCGCATCAACCAGCGCGCAAAGGACGGCTCCCGGCGCGTTCGGATACATGCCGTCGGTTTTCCGGTGGTCATGGAAAAGACCGGTATGCGAGGCAATACAGGGGAACGCTTTGCGACCTTAATGCGCATTTTGTGCCACAGAAACGGCGGCACTTTTGTGGGGCTCAACAGCACAAGACCTTAAATTGATTTTAGATTTTGGAATTTAGAATTTGGATTGGTAAAACCTTGAAACAAACTTTAACAAGGTGATCTTCAAAATACGACTTCGGTAAATCCAAAATCGGCAATCCAAAATCTAAAATATAATTGTTTAAAAAAATCCTTTTAAGGATTTAAAACCAATGTAAAAAGTAAAAACGGGATGCTATATGGATTTAATCTGCCCCCAATGCAGCCAGCAGTTGCCGCAAGTCGAAACGCTTCAATATCGTTTTTGTCCCCATTGCGGGTTTAAAATCGACGCCGCCCCCCGGCCACTCGATGAGGCCTTTTTAACCATACCCCCGGAGTCGCCCCTGCCCTCTGAGGGCGCTGAGCCACCGGATCCCGGCCCCGCCCATGAAATAGGAGCAGCCGCGGCCGGACAATTTGAGGATCAAACCATCGCTCCACAGCCCAGCACCCCGGAAAACCGGCCGCCAATCAGACCGCCGGCTGAACCGCCACCGCCCGGTTTCTTGCGAACACCGCCTTCAGAGCCCGAACCGCCGCCACCCATATCCAAAGAACAGCGGGCTGAAAAGACCCCCCCACCCCCACCTAAACCCCCCGAAAAATCGGCAGCGAAAAACCATCATAAGGCCATTATCGTGGTTTTGATTATACTGGCTCTGGTAATTTTAATACTGGGTGGATTGTTTACTTTTTAAAAAACCGAACTTAAATAGCCGTTTTTTTTAGGTTTCACCAACGGTGTGATTTTGAATGAAGCGGTCCTATGTATCGTAAATTCTTTACGTTAAGCGCGGAATTCCGCTTGACAAAAGCGGCCATCCCTATTAATCAATATCCTTTTATATCCGAACATTTTTTTGACAACCACTATAAGGCGAGAAAATCAGATTGAAAGGAGATGAAAACAAATGGCTAAATTAATTCCACCTCATGGCGGAAAAGGACTCACCTGCTGCCTGCTTGAAGGCGCTGAGCTGGAGGCTGAAAAGAAAAAAGCTGAGGGCCTCAAAAAGATTTCGATTTCGCCGCGTGAAAAGGGCGACTTAATCATGATGGGTATCGGCGGCTTCAGTCCGTTGACCGGTTTTATGACCAAAGCGGATTGGAAAGGGGTTTGCGATAATTTCTTGATGGCCGATGGAACGTTCTGGCCCATTCCGGTGACCTTGTCGGCTTCAAAAGAAGATGCGGACGGCATCAGCGACGGTGCGGAGATTGCCCTCTATGACCCGGAAGGCGATGAAATCATGGCCACCATGAAGGTCACTGAAAAATTCGAAATGACCGAGGCCGATAAAAAATACGAGTGCGAAAAAATTTACATGGGCGAAGGTACTGCCACGGCTGAGGAGTTCTGGAAGATCGCCAAAGACGATCATCCGGGAGTTCAGATGGTTATGGAGCAAAAAGAGATAAACCTGGCCGGACCCGTCAAGGTGCTCAGCGAAGGTGAATATCCGACCCGTTATGCCGGTGTCTATATGCGGCCGGAAGAATCCCGCAAAATGTTTGAAGAGCGTGGCTGGAGTGAAGTGGCCGCACTGCAGTTGAGAAATCCCATGCATCGTTCCCATGAATACCTGTGTAAAATTGCCGTTGAGGTCTGCGATGGTGTTTTTATCCATTCGCTGGTCGGCAATCTGAAGCCGGGCGACATACCCGCCAGCGTTCGGGTAAAATGCATTGATGCGTTGGTCAAAAATTATTTCGTCCAAGACAAGGTCGTTCAGGGCGGCTATCCGCTGGATATGCGCTATGCCGGCCCCCGAGAAGGACTGCTGCACGCCACTTTCCGGCAAAATTATGGATGCTCACGGATGATCATCGGCCGCGACCACGCCGGTGTGGGCGATTTTTACGGTATGTTCGAAGCCCAGACCATTTTTGACAAAATTCCGACTCCGGAAGAGGAAGGCAAAGCGTTGCTTTGCGCGCCCCTGAAAATTGACTGGACCTTTTACTGCTACAAATGCGACGGCATGGCATCACTGCGAACCTGCCCGCATGAAAAAGGAGACCGCGTTCTGCTCAGCGGAACCATGCTGCGCAAAATGCTCTCAGAAGGCGAGGCGTTGCCGGATCACTTTGGACGTGATGAAGTCATTGAAATTCTGCGCGAATACTATGAGGGCCTGACCGACAAAGTTGAGATCAAGCTGCACGGAGCTGCTACCGGAGAATGATTTGATCACCTGAAAAAGCGCAGGATTCAATAAAAGGGAGCCGCCGCAAGGTGAGCTCCCTTTTTTTTGCGCAAATTTGGCTATTTGTAATTTAGTCGCAAAATTAATCAGGCTGCTCAATTTTAGCGTGTAGTGAATATCGAATATCCAACAGGGAATGTCGAATGATGAAGTTACAATCCTCAATCCTTCGAAATTCATTATTCCTTGTTCGATATTGGATATTCTATCTTATTTGAATGTAAAAGGGACCAAGGGTTTATTAGCGACCCTAATTTTATTAAATTCGACTTGATTTGAATCGGGTAGGAGGAGGGCTCACGCCCTCCGTCCTCCCTCACCACCGTACGTACGGTTCCGTATACGGCGGTTCCTGCCATCCTCAGTTTTATTAACGTCAATCCTCGACGCCCTTTAAGCACCCAGCGTTATCTCCCGGATTCCGTCCAGTACCTCCCGCTTCAAGGCTCTCTTTCGAGACATCTGCTCAAGACGAACGAGATATCCGTCTCACATCAAATGGCAGGTTCAGCCCTTCGTCGGTCGGTCAGGACGACTACTATGGCCTCTGCTGACTTCTGCCAACCCATCCCGGCACCTCTCGATGCCGGTAGCACAGGGCAGGTTGACAGACCTCCCAGGGTAAGACGTGCGACCTTCCCCACTTATGCCCGCCGCATTTACGACCGTACTTTCCGTGCAAGTATCGGGCTTTGAAGATATTAGCCTTCTCACCCAATACGGCCGCCTCGTATGCGATTCCTGTTCGTCGGGCCAGTGTTTTGCCTGCGGCTTCCTTCAGATCCCACCTCGCGGTGGGCACCCTTGCCGTCCGGCTAACCGTTCCCCTTGCCGGGCCGGTAGAGGACTTTCACCTCC
>Ga0209536_100006293_pt1 | contig 18190 bp, 18 predicted proteins | sample DeeMarSeWOR28_12_FD_187461 | JGI IMG/M metagenome (GOLD analysis project Ga0209536, IMG submission 187461) | Marine sediment microbial communities from White Oak River estuary, North Carolina - WOR-2-8_12 (SPAdes) (version 2) | ecosystem: Environmental > Aquatic > Marine > Intertidal zone >... | reverse complement strand
GGACGGGGAGTCCATCTCTCCCCGGTCTTGATCTACCCGATGGTAGCGGTCTTGCTGCAGTGGCTGTTTTCCAGCGGGATCCACTCCGGCCTGCGGGAGCGGGAGATCCTGTTGAGCGCCCTGGGCGGTAAGCGGGGATCCGCCCTGCGCCACAGCCTGAGAGATTCCTCCTACCAGGCCGGACTCACCATTCGGGTGCTGAGAAACATCAAAACCACCGTGATCGCCTTCCAGTTCCTGATTATGGCTCTGCTGATCGCTGCGGCCGTGCTCAAGCGGCAGCCGGCGACGGTCGGAGTGACGGCAGCCGCCCTGCATGCCGTCGGTGGACTGCTGGCGATCGGGATGCTTCACACCTTCATGGAGGAGCAGCTCCTGCTCGGCAGCGGAGCCCTGGTCCCTCTGCATCTGGAGAGAAGGCGCGTCATATTTTCCCTGTCAATTTTAGCAGTTGCCGCCGGTCTGGTGTTTCTGGCCGCCCGGGAAACCTCCCTTCTTCCCCTGTCGGCGCTGATCGCCCTGTTGCGGAAGCTCGCTTCCCTGTTTCGCTTTCCCGCCGGCCCAGGACTGGCAGATGCCCTGCAGAACGTCCTAATCGAAAGGCGGAACTATTACAATGCACTGCTTCAACAGGATTTTTTTCCATCATTGGGACATGCTTATAAGCTGCGGCATGAAATATAATTTGAGGTTCAAATTCCTTAAAGATTCCCTCCATTCTCTCCTTGCTGGTAATATCAGCAATGATAGGATATATTTTGAGTGTCCCCTTTTTTAATTTTAACTCATTCTCAATCTCAAAAAGATCTGATTCCGCCTGATCTATAAGTACAATTAGCTCAGGATTGTAGTATAATACTTGTCTTACTATTTCACCACCAATTGATCCGGCAGCTCCAGTTACCATAACTTTTCTACCCTTTAATTCCTGTGTAACGTTATAATTATCTAGTTTAATGGATTCTCTTTCCAGCAGTTCTTCAATGTTGATATCCTTGATCTGGTTAAGGCTTAGTTCACCTTTTACCCAATGCTCAACCGGAGGCACAATTCTGACTTTAATACTATTCGAGAGACAGATATCCACTAATTCATTTTTGCGCTCAATGGAAAGATTCCGCTCCGAAATAATCAATTCCTTCACCTTCCTGGTTTTAATGATCATATCCAGATCATTTTTGGCATCAAAAATTTTTATCCCGTTTACGACTTTACCAACATGTTTTTTATTATCATCAAGATAACCAATGACCTTATACTTATTTCCCGTGTTTTCCTCAATGATCTGTCTTGCCATTTGGGCAGATTTATTGGTCCCGAAAATCAATATGTTTTCAGGTTTACGCTCCTTTTTCCAAAAAAATGAAAAAAGCTGTTTTACAAATAATCGATATGAAATGAGTAGTAAAACTGCATTCAGAAATGCAATGATGATTACGGAAACAGGTATTAAATATGCTCCATAAAATTCATAGTGAATATAGCTAGCCAAAAAGGTGATCAGAGAACCCAACAAGATAGTTCCAAGGATCCTACCTGCATCCTGAATCCCAGTATATCTTACAATGCCTGCATAACTTCGAGTTGCTAAACTGGAAATAAAACAGAAAAAAGTAAACAATAATATCCCCTTATTAACATCGTAACTATCTAAACGGCTGTAATCAAAATTAAATCGAAGTAAATACGCTAGTAACGAAGAAAAAAATAGAATAATGAGGTCTATTACTATTATAATCCAGCGTGGCAGGATTTTTATTTTTAAAAGTAGCTTGTCCATTCAATATATTCTAGCGCTCAATTTAAATAAAAATATTACAATAAAAAGTGAAAAAAATACTGAATTATAGACTACGCTTAAAACATTTGATATTTCGCAAATAAAAAAAAGTATAAATTAATGCCCAAATATAAATGATTATTCTCAATTAATTGATTTTATTAATTGTATAATCTCATCCTGCTCTTCATTTTTTAGTCCAACGCCAGATGGCAGGCAAATTCCATTGGTAAAAAGATCATTTGCTACTCCAGAAATGTACGATTTTTGACCTTTAAATATTGCCAATAGATGAAGAGGTTGCCATAATCTCCGCGATTCTATTCTCATATTTCTCAGGGCTTCTATGATTTTATCTCTTTTTTCCATTGATTCAATTAAGAACACAGATAGCCATCGGTTACTATAAATACCCAACTTGTCCTCAGTCCAATAAAAGATGGTTCTTCTAGCATTAATTTTTTGGTATGTTTCAAAAATTCTTCTCTTCCGGTTTACCCACTCCCCTAAGTGTGAAATTTGAGCCATACCTAAGGATGCGCTAATGTTACTCATACGATAATTATAACCAACTTCAACATGGGAATAAGGTTTCTTCTCATCCCGTGCTTGATTTGAAAGTAATAAAGCCCTCTCTGAAAGATACAGATCATCCGTTAATAATGCTCCTCCACCCGAAGTGGTTATCACTTTATTTCCATTAAAAGATAAAATACTAACAACGCCAAATTGTCCTATGGATCTCTTGTTTATACTCGCCCCTAATGCTTCGGCTGCATCTTCAATTATTGGTATTTGATACTTTTCGGATATGTTTATTAACTCATCCACCTTTGCTGGATTTCCATATATATGCGTATAAATAATTGCTTTTGGTCTAATGTTCGATTTCCGCAGATCAATAATAGCCTCTTCCAGCAATTCAGGATCCATATTCCAGGTTTCTTTTTCACTATCAATAAATATCGGGAAAGCCCCTTGATAAGCAATCGGATTTGCCGTAGCTACGAAACTGAAGGTCTGGCAAATTATATAATCTCCGGCGCTAACTCCCAGGACTTTCAAAGCTAAATGAATAGCCGCTGTCCCTGAATTCAATGCTACACAATACTTTCTATTGGTGATTTCCTTAAGTTTTTCCTCAAATTGCTTTACATAAATCCCTCCCGGAGCTAACCAATTGGACTCTAGAGCTTTAGTCAAATATTTAAGCTCTTCACCACCCTGGTATGGTGGCGATAAAAAAATACGATAATGATTTGCCTCCTGCATACTAATCTCAAATAGTTCTAGCCGGATTTCCAATTAATTTTGCGCCATCTGAAACATCCCTGAGCACAACAGATCCAGCTCCAATTATTGCCCACTCTCCAATCGACACACCTGGCAGAATGGTGGCATTGGCGCCAATGAATGATCCTTGACCAATTCGAACATTTCCACAAATGACCGCTCCTGGCCCGATATGAACAAATCCATCTATATGGGAATCATGTTCAATAATAGCCCCAGTATTAATTATAACATGTTCACCTACTTCAACCCCGGATTGAATAACAACCTTTGCTAAAATCATAGATCCCTTACCTACTCTTGCATCTTTAGCCAGGTAAACTGTCTTGTGAACGATTTTGCCAAAAGAATGATGTACTTCTTCTGATAATTGATACCTGACTTTATTGTTTCCGACACTGATGATCAAACTTTCTTTGGTAAATTTTTCAGCTTGATAGGGACTTATAACCTCAATTCCATCAAATAATTTTATCTCCGGATTGTCATCAAATATTCCAGCTAGTGAAATCCCCTGAGATAAAAGGCAATCATACACTACTTTCCCATGTCCACCAGCCCCATATAAAATCATCCTACGTTGCATTTGATCTTTTAAATACCTGCATCGCCGGTTCCTTTTTGTAGTAACCAAATATCGAGTTTATCAGCTGGATCAACGTCAACCAGCAGATTTTTAAATCGACAGATAATGAAATATGATGTATATACCAAAAATCCAATTCAAAACGGGAAATCCATGATATCTTATTTCTGCCATGCACTTGTGCCCATCCTGTGATCCCTGGTTTAACATCAAACCTCGCTAATTGTTGCTCATTGTATTCTCCTACATATTCAACTGGCATAGGCCTTGGGCCAATAAATGACATATTTCCTTTTAAGATATTGAGGAGTTGTGGAAGTTCATCAATTCCAAAACTTCGCATGAATTTCCCAACGAACGTATATTGCCTGTTACTAATACTTAAATCATCTGAATAGGAGGGTTGTAATGTCCTGAATTTATAGAGCCTAAATTCCTCTAAATTCTTGCCCGACCTCATTTGTGTAAAAAAAACTTCTTTACCCTGTGTGATGAGAAGAAGTAAAACGATACATATGAAAAAAGGGAATAACAATATGCCCAATGAAAAAGCAACCAACCAATCAAATATATGTTTTATATATGTTCGATATATCATAATGCTTCTGACATCATTTTCCTTTTTAGCAGTACATAGACTAATGATAAAACCATTAGCATAATCCCAAGGTATACTATCTGTTGATTAAATGCCATTGGAATGACTAAAATGACTATAAAATTTATAATGACCTGTAACGTCATGTAGATACCGGACATCCTCAAGTGAGAAATCCCGGTATTGCTGACTAAAACCTGGAAAAGATGTAATCTATGGGCTTCAAAAATGTTTTGTTTTAAAAATATTCGTTGAATAATGGTAAAAATTGTATCAATTCCATAGAGCGTCAAAAAAAGTATGTATGATAATTCATGGGTTTCGCTTATTAATTTGATAATCAAGTAAACAATTATAAAGGCTATCGTGAGGCTCCCTACATCCCCAGCAAAACAAACTGCTTTATTTCGAAAATTGAAAAAATTAAATACTAAAAGCGCTAAAATCGCCAAATATAAAAAGTCGTTTGATGCAAAACTATAGACATAAATATTGACAAACTGCAATGATCCCAGGGTCACAAGGCCATATCCACCTGTCATACCATTGATACCATCCATGAAATTAAAGGCATTCAACGTTCCTGTTGCCAGGATGATCACCATGATTAATAAAGCGAAGTTAAGGTCAAAAAGATTTAAGTCAGCTAAAATCAAAAAAACGGAAAGTGCCTGTAATGGGATTCTGATCCTGCCTGATAAATCAATTAAATCGTCTAAAAAACCTGTTAAACCAATCAGGATGATTCCAGAAAAAAAATAATATCCGGGTGGTTGTATAAATAGTGAAAAAATCGCGATAGCAATAAATATAACTATACCCCCGCCTCGAATTGTACTTCCGTCATGCATTGTCCGATGATTTGGAAGATCGACTATTTGATAAAACTTAGCAATTCTGAAATACATCCAAAATCCACCAAATAATAATATTATATAAAATAGATAAAGCCAGCTACTCATTAAAAGATTCTATTGTTTTCTTAAATCCCTCAGCAGAAGAAACAGGTAAATCCTCGCCCAAATTTAATAAAAGCTTTTTATTTGAAATCACCATATCCTCACACAACTTGGATAGCATACCCATATTGAAAGGAAGATGCATCATCGAACCAAGTTTTGCCAAAAACAAGATTAATTTCTTTGGGAATCTCACTATCCTTACACTTTTATGAATTGTCTCTCCAATAAATCGTACCAAATCATTTGTTGAAACAGGCTGATCATCTGCAAGGAGATACACACCTGGGTTCAGTTTTTCTTCAATGGTTCGTTGAATTACAAAACAAAAATTTTCTATAGAAAGAAAGGAACGCTTATTTTCAAAAGAACCTAATGGATACGGGAGGCCGGACTTTACAAACCTGTACAGGAGGTTGAGATTTCCTTTATTCCCTGGACCGTGGATCATGCAGGGCCTTAAAATGAATGTTCTTTTATTATCCTGTGAATGGTTTAATATATAATCTTCTGCCCGTTTTTTTGATATTCCGTAGTCTGAGCTTGGCCTTGAAATGGTGTTTTCGTCAATTATTTCTCTCGTATGATCCACAACTGCTTTTACAGAACTTATAAATATGAAGGCATTAGTAGCTGATTTTAAAAACTCATTATATAATTCGGTTGTATTTCTATGGTTAACCTCATGATAATGTTCTTTGTTGTGTGTACCTGATAAATCGTGAGCTATCCCCGCTAAATGAATGATAGTATCAACATTATAATTATCCAGTATTTCAGATGAAATATCCTCAATGAAATCTATTTGATATGAGGTGAACTTGGTTTTAGCTACTTGAATATTTCTTGAATGTCCGATTATTTTTATATTCTCACTAGTATGTAAATAACGAACCAAATTAGTCCCTACAAAACCAGTTACGCCTGTGATGAGAAGACACTTCATTTATGATTGAACAGTTCAAACATCTTGTTGAAATATTTGGGATATATTTTTAGCGCACTGGTCTTAATTCCGTGTTTTCTGCAAGCGCGGATAATTTCATTATTGAGCGTAATATTGCTTTTCAATCCATTGGAACTCACACCACCCTTTCTCATTTTTACCATTTTGATAGGCAAATACTTATAATTCAATTTATGGACATAAAATAACCGGATCAGCATTTCATAATCTGCTGCAATTTCATAGTCGGTCTCAAAAAGTCCATATTTTTCATAGAACTCTCTTTTTATGAAAACTGTTGGATGCGCAGGCATGTATCCTTTGGCGAATTTTTCCGGATGCCATCTACTTGAAGAATAAGTTCGTACGGTTCGGTTCAGGTTCTTCGGGTCTACAAAAATCAAATCACCAAAGACTGCTTGAATCCCCGGATCGGAAAAAGCATTGACCACATTGCCAATCACATGATCATCATAATAGAAATCATCTGAATTCAGAATGCCAATAATATCACCTTTGGCTTTCAGAATACCTTTATTCATTGCATCATAAATCCCATGGTCAGGTTCGCTTATCCATAGTGCAAGTTTATCGGAATATTTTCTCAGGATTTCCTGTGTCCCATCTTTTGAATCACCATCAATTACAATATGTTCAATATCCTGATAATCCTGATTTGCCACAGAATGTATCGCATCTTCCACGTGAGAAGCGCTGTTATAACATACTGTAATTATTGTAACTTTCATGAGTTCCAAAATTAAACCAGCGAGTTGGAATTTGAAAATGATATTTCTTTGGATTAGAAATAATCACCTAAATTGCTGATCAATAATATTTGTGATTATACCCAATAAAATAGGATCCAACAATGATAACTGGAATTGTTATTCTATTTTTAGACTCCCATCGGAGAATGCTACCTCACCATCTACGATAGTCATTACCACTTTTGTTTTTAAAATATCATCCTCTGGAATTTTCATGATATCCTGATCAAATACCGTGAAATCTGCATATTTGCCAACCGCAATACTTCCTTTGATTTCTTCCTCAAATGCTCCAAAAGCAGCATCTAACGTATACGATTTCAATGCTTGTTCACGGGTCATTTTTTGGTCTGATTCATAACCCCCGGGAGGTTCGCCTGATAGCGTTTTCCTTGTAACAGAGGCATAAAAGCACTCAAGCGGGTTTAGGGGTTCAACCGGGGCATCCGTCCCATTTATGACAATTGCTCCGGATTTGATTAATTTTTGCCAGACATATGCGCCATCTTCAATTCGCCTTTTCCCTAAGCGATCAATCGCCCAGGGTCTGTCAGAACTCAAATGGATGGCCTGCATTGCTGGAATAACCCCCATCAGCCCGAATCTTGGAATATCATCCGGATGCAGGTGCTGAGCATGTTCAATACGAAATCGGAAATCAGCAGAATTACCATCTATTGTACTGAAAGCCTTTTCGTATTGGTTTAATACTTCCTGGTTGGCCCGATCACCAATAGCATGTGTGCATACCTGGAATCCGAATTTCAGCGCTTGCTCACACACCTGATAGATACTTTCAACTGGAGTGGTAGAATGACCAATTTCTCCAGGCATATCATCATAGGGCTCCAAAAGCCATGCACCACGTGAACCCAGAGCCCCATCACTATAAAGTTTTATCGATCTAATCGTGAGAAAATCATTGCCAAGACCAATTTCAGGGCCCAAATTAAAATAATGATTTAAGAGCTCATCATCTCCCCCTGAGAGCATAGCATATAGTCGAACTTGCAGCTTCCCTTCGACAAGATTTTTTTTATAAAGGTCAATCGTTCCGAAGTCTACACCTGCATCATGGAAGCTTGTAACTCCATTTTCCAGGCATTCCTTAACGGCCTCTTCAAAGGCGTGTTGCTCACGAACCGAATCATTTTCAGGGATAAATTTTCCAATTAATCCTTGCGCTGTTTCATTAAATATTCCAGTTGGATCTCCATACTGATCTTTAATTATTTCACCCCCTTCATTAAATATTGTATTTGAAGTAATACCAGCAATCTCCATAGCTTTGGCATTTGCCAACCCGGCGTGGCCGCTTGCATGTCTCAGGAAAACCGGATTCTCAGGTGATACTTCACTTAATAAATGGTGTGTAGGAAATCCCTGCACCACTGGTGTAGTAATGCTATCCCACTTGTCCTGGTGCCAGCCTCTTCCGAGAATCCAAACACCAGGTTCCATGCCTGATGTTTTGTCCTTGACAATTTGCACGAGCTCTTCATAACTCTTAATATGCATCAAATCCAGGTCTAACTTGGCATAACCCATTCCCATAAAATGTGCATGACTATCAATAAATCCGGGCGCCAACATTTTCCCTTCCAGATCAATAATTTTAGTTCCACTTCCCTTATGCAACAACACATCTTCATTTGGCCCAACAGCTAAAATCTTTCCATTGGCAACAGCAACTGCTTCTGTTAATGCCGGATCTGATACCGTGTATATATTTCCATTGACAAATATTGTATCTGCATTTTGCATATCATATTTACAGGAAATAATTACAGCTAATATCAAAAAGAATAATATTCTCATAATGGCTAAACGAAGTGATTTTTTGATGACGGAATAGAGATCGTTTGTACTAAAGGTATATGCAAATATGAATTATTTTTGAATCAGGAATATGTTTTGTGTTCCATCTTCATTTTCCTTGCTTCCTGTAATGACGAGAAAAATCAATTGTTTTTTCGACTTATCATTTAATATCAGTTTGATTTCCAGTTCCTTATCTTTGGTATTCTCAAAATCTATATCGGCTAAAAACCGCTCAAATGATATCCCTTTGAAAATATCATCAAAAGCCAACCCATCTATATTCTCCTTATTAATTTTAGATAATATGCTTTTAGTGGCAAAATTTACTTTACCATGCTGATCAAGGACCACAAAACCTACGGGATGAAATTGGAAGAAGTTTTCAAGCCATTCCTTTCTTTTTATCATTTCCAATTCCACCTCTTTATTCTTAGTGATATCCCTGGAAATCCCAAAAGTTCCAATCACCTTACCGTCCAGGTCTAGCAATGGATTTTTTGTCGTTGAAACCCAGGTTACCCTACCATCATCCCACTTCTCCTTCTCCACTGCATCAATAAGGGCTTTGCCCGTTCGCATAATTCTCTGTTCATCATCAAAAGCAACTTTTGCGTGCTCTTCAAATCCAAAATCAAAATCTGATTTACCAAGAATTTCAGACTCATCTTTTTTATCAAACAATTCAATCATGGACTGGCTCACGCGTATGAACTTGCTGTCTTTATCCTTAAAATAAATTCTGTCATGTGTGGTATTCAGCAATGCATTTAAAAGATACTTTTCCTCATTGAGCTTTTGCTGAATTTCTTCTAACTCTGTATTACGCCGTGCTACCTGCTCCTGTGTTGCAGCAAGCTCCTCCATATTCTGCCGTAGTTCTTCCTCCTGGGCTTTCATTTGCTCGGCTTTTTCCTTGGTATCTTCCAGTAATCTTTTAGTAGTCAGGTTGATTTTACCGGCATTCAAGGAAGATGCGATACTCTCCCCAATTGATTCCACAAATTCAATTTGGTGTCTATCAATTTCCTTTAATGATGCAATCTCAATCACTCCCTCAATACGCTCTTCATTTTTTAGTGGTACAATCAATAAACTTGAAGGTCTCGACTCACCCAATCCCGTTTGAATATCATAATGATCTGTTTTGATATCCGTCATGTAAATAGTCTTCCTTTCCTCAAATGCCTGCCCTGCCAGCCCTTCACCAATTTCAATCCTTTTATTAATATATTTTTTTCTTTTATAGGCATAGGCTGAAAGTAATTCAAGATATTGTTCATCATGCTCATCCTTCAAAACAAATAATGCGCCCTGGCTGGCATTCAAATATTCCACAATTTGAATGATAATATTGGCCCCCAGTTTTTCTATATCGTCGCTGTGTTGCCTGAGTATCTCGCCAAATTTCGCTTGACCTTCATTAATCCAGTTACGTATTTTATCTTCCCGTGCCACCTGTTGAAGACGATTTCTCATATCGATCAGTGAATTTCCCAGCGCATCCAGTTCACTTTTGGGCTTAAATTCATAACCAAAATCACCATCCCCAATTTTCACTGCAAACTGACTAGCATCATCGAGATAATGAACCAACTCATTACTTGCTCCAACAATTTTAGCAAATTCGCCGCCTTGATTTATATCATTATCAGGCAATTCTCCTTTAGCAATATGATCGAGCATTTCACTCAAATCCGATACTGAAGATTTTAATTTCTGAACGACTAAATACCCTAATAGCACTAGTAGCAATACCAGGATAATTGAAAAAAACACATAGGTCAATAGCGGTGAGCGGGATGTAATAGATTCGATTTCATCACCAATGATGATATCAAATTGATTTTCAAGTAAAAAAAGTTGATTCTGAATATTTTCAAAAATAGCCTGAAGCTGTTTCACTTCAAGGATCCCCATGTCTAGAGTAGCTTCATCAAATAAAAAATCTCCACTTGTTGTATCGGCTTCCTGCTCACTTCGATTCAAAATTTCAAGTAGTCGTCCATCCTGATTGATAGCCTCAGCTACGTGCTGATCATATTCAGTTAGTAATCCGGCCATGGTTTGATAAGTATTATTTACCTCTGGCCTTTTGGTATAATCAGCCATTCGTTCATGCAACTCATCAAATAAATTTTTAGTTGATTTGAGGGAATATATCGTCTGAAATCGATCGATCTCCTTACCTGAAGTCATATAAAGCAAGCTACTTTTCAAAGAATTTTGTGCTTCGGTTTCTATTTGGTTTTTCAGGTCAATTATTTCCGCTTTAAAATCAAAACGTCGTATAATTTCATTATTTTTTGCTTGCTGATTATGATCCAGAACCAGAAAAAAAATAAGTGCAGCAAATAAAAAAACTACAATAAAAAGGCCAAAAATACTCAACGTGGAACCGGCCTTTATACGATGTAAAAATCCTTCCGGAAGTGAATTTGTATGCGACATTTGTATGCTATTCTATTAAGAAAAAGCGGTTAGCAATTAATATTCTAATTAAAAAATGAAATTAAAATATAAGCCATAAATATAAATACTAAAATCCATGAAAACATACGCAATGATCGAAATCACTAAAAAATGATGAATATTCCAATGAAAAAGAAAAAGGTTGCCGTGGGCAACCTTTTGTTATTGAAGTCTGAATGCAATTGGCAACATCATCTGTACCCTCACAGGTCGTCCCCGCTGTTTGCCCGGATTCCATTTAGGAGACATATTAATAATTCGCAATACTTCCTCATCACAACCTGCTCCTAGTCCTCTCACTACTTTAATATCCGATAAACTCCCATCCTTATCCACCACAAAATGAACGAACACTTTCCCTTCGATCCCTATTCTTCGTGCTTGAGCAGGATATTTTAGGTTTTTACTAACAAATTTATAGAATTCACTTATCCCGCCTTCAAATGAGGGCATTGTTTCGGCAAATATGAAAATTTCTTCAGTTTCCTCGACAGGATTTTCAAATAGATCATTGTTTACATCGAGCGGTTCATCTGGCTCGAATACAATTACCGGCTCATATTCAGGTTCCTCAATTTCCAAATCATCAGGTATATCTACCAAATTAATCACCTGCACCTTTGGTTTTGGAGGTGAGATTTCAGTTACAGGGGGCGGTAGTTCTTCATCATAAAAAGTTGTTGGCTTCTCAACATAAATAATCCTTTCAACAAACTTCCACTCAAAGGCGTAAATAACCAAAAGGAGGCTCAACACCAATCCGATGTTAAAAAACAGGGCATGCGTTTTCCGATAATCCAACTTTGGATTTTTCTTGGATTCCATGATTTCAAATTTTAGATTAAACGATTATTACTATATTGGGGCCCCTGTATTTTAATTATTATGTTACTTGTTGCCTTCACTAAATGCATATGGATTTATCTCCATATTTAGTCCCACTTGTTCATTCTCTGGCTTTTTTTGATCCGGTTGTTCGACAGTATCGAAAAACGCCAGTAATATCATAATGATCAGGATCAGTAAAAACACCAGGACCATGACGCCACGAGTTTTTCGCTTATTCGCCTCATGATGCCGGTCCATAAGAGATTGATAGTTTTTGTGTCGCTCAATCCTACTCTGTGTAAATTGTTGCCTTCGCAGCCGAATATCAAATTTTCTCATCCTTCCCTCCTTTTTAACAATTTCCTCAGTTTTTCAATTGCCCTGTAGGTCCTCATCTTGGCAGTTGCTTCAGATATTTCCAGAATATATGCAATCTCTTCAAAGCTTTTACTTTCAAAAAACCTTAATTCCAATACCTCAATATCAGACTCACATAATCTCTGCATCTGCCGAATAATGTGTCCAATATCCAACTCCTCATCTTCTTCAACATTTTGTTCAATAAGGTGCTCAAATTCATGTTCTTCAAAACTGAAAACGAGTTTTTTATTCGTTTGTCGATAATGTCTGTTAACCTCGTTTGACGCTATTTTGTATAACCACGCAGAAAAAGGTACGCCTTTGAATCTATATTTCTTAAGGTTTCCCAATGCCTTAAAGAAGGTCTGCGATGTTAAGTCGGCCGTTATATCTTCATCGTCAATTTTTCTATATATATAATTAAAGATCACATTAAAATAACTATCATATAATATCTGAAACTGCGCGGGATCCTTTACAGCATGTTTTACTGTTTCAAATTCCCTGAGAATTTCCTCCTGACTTATGTGCTTACTATAATCGATGACTTTAAGATCAAATGTTACTTCCATAATCTTTACGACAAGGTAAAAGTAACATATTCTAAAAAAAGTTTAGGTTTTTCGAAACATTGTATATACATTTGTTGTATATACATTTAATTATAATAAAAATGAGAATCGAGGACGAAATCAAGCAAAAAAGTTTTTATGATGAATATCATAAACTGGCTGTTAATTTGCAGTATACTGCCAATTGGCTCGGTGCTTTACACGCCAAGGTGTTCAGACAATTTGGTATCTCAGCGCAACAGTTTAATGTTCTGAGGATTCTTAAAGGACAATTCCCAAATCCTTCCAGCCTGATATTGATTAAAGAACGGATGCTCGACAAGGAATCAAACGCATCCAGATTAATTGATAAGCTGGTTGATGCGGGATTTACTAAACGGATTCAGTGTCCAAATGACCGCAGACAGGTCGAAATTACCATTACTCAAAAAGGTATAGAATTATTAAACCAAATTAATCCCAGAGTTGAGAATCTGAAAAATCAGATGAACAACTTAAGTGATATTGAGGCCAAAACCCTAAATGATTTACTGGATAAACTACGGGATAATTAATTAAATAAATAATTGAATTTTATAAAAGGAGGAATAAATGAATGTCAAATCAAAGAAAATGGTATCTCATCAAGCTGATACAAGAGGATTAGCAAACCATGGATGGTTAATCTCCAGACACACGTTCAGCTTTGCAGGTTATTATAACCCTGATCGTGTAAATTTTGGTGCTTTACGTGTACTAAACGATGACATAGTAAAGCCGGGCATGGGTTTTGGCACACATCCGCATGATAATATGGAAATCATTTCCATTCCAATTTCCGGATCGCTTGCCCATAAAGACAGTACCGGGCATGAACGGGAAATTAAAACTGGAGAAGTCCAAATAATGTCTGCGGGATCAGGGATCTATCATTCAGAATACAACTATTCAAAGACGGAAGAGGTAAATTTTCTACAGATCTGGATATTACCCAAAGAGCGAAATATTTCACCGAGATATGACCAGAAAGATTTTTCTGAATTACTCAAACCAAATGAAATGGTTACTGTGGTTTCGCCAACGAATGAAAACGCCTTGTGGATAAACCAGGAGGCAGTGTTATCGATGGGAATCTTAAAAGAAAACACATCCCTATCACACAAACTGCAATTCAACAACCATGGCATTTATGCATTTCTAATAGAAGGGGAAGCCAAAATAAATGAAACAGAATTGAATCGCAGAGATGCTGTAGGATTCTTTGGTCAAAAAGAAATTTCCATAGCTACTAAACGTGATTCAAGACTGCTATTAATCGAAGTTCCAGAGATTTATTAAACAATTAATTATATAACAAACATGAGAAAGCAAGTATTATTAATCGCACTATCAATAGTAGCTATTGGATTTAGTGCATTTACAAGCAATGAAAAGAAGTCAACACTAAGCGTGAACGTTGAAGAGAGCAAGGTTGTTTGGTTTGGCAAAAAGGTAACAGGTGAGCATACCGGAGCAATAAGTATTGCCTTCGGTGATCTTGAATTTGATGGAGACAAATTGATTGGTGGTTCATTTGAAATTGATATGCGTTCTATTACCAATTCTGATATTGAAAATGAGGAATACAATCAAAAATTGGTTGGTCACCTGAAATCCGATGATTTCTTTGGCGTGCAAAAATTTCCTAAGTCAACTTTTGTCATTAAAGAGGTGACCCAGAAATCAGCTACAAAATATGATGTAAAAGGTGATATTACCATCAAAGGAATTACCAAATCCATCGATTTTCCAGTGCAGGTCACTTTGCTTGGATCAAAAGCCTCCGCTACAGCAACTATCACGATTGACAGGTCTGAATTTGAAGTGAAATATGGCTCAGGATCATTTTTCGATAATCTTGGAGATAAGATGATCTATGATGATTTTACTTTGGATATAACCCTGGTAGCTAATAAATAATTATAAAACATTCCATGAACCAGAAACCGGAGAAAAATCTCCGGTTTTTTTTATTTCATTTTAGAAATGAATTGACTTGGATTAGTTGGCATTAAAATTTTATTTTTAAATAATATTATGCCCTCTTTTCCCTTTTTTTATACCTTTAAAGACAAATATAAATGCCAAGTATTATAAAGTTTCATTGATGCTCACCAACCCGTTACTTATTTTTTATTGATTTGAAAGAATATATAAAATTAATCGAAGACCGAATTGCAGCATTTAATTTTGGCGATCAACCTGTAGAACTATATGAACCTATCCGATATATCCTCTCGCTTGGTGGTAAACGATTGCGGCCGGTATTTACACTAATGGCCTGTGAGCTAGTTGATGATCAGTATGAAAAAGCTGTTTTTCCCGCCCTTGCTGTTGAGGTATTTCATAATTTCACATTGCTCCATGATGATATTATGGATAATGCTCCAATACGCCGGGGCATGAAAACTGTTCATGAAAAATGGAATCCTAATATCGCCATTTTGTCAGGGGATGTAATGCTTATACGTGCATATGATCTTTTTCTTAAAACGGATGATGTTGACATCAAAGCAATTTTAACAAAATTCAATAAATGTGCCTCAGAAGTTTGCGAAGGCCAACAATATGATATGAATTTTGAATCCAGAGCAACAGTTTCAGAAGCCGAATATCTGAATATGATAAAATTGAAAACGGCTGCACTATTGGGATTTGCTATTGAACTTGGAGCAGTAATTGGCGGCGCAAATGAAAGTATATGCCGTCAACTTTACGAATTTGGGATAAATATTGGATTGGGCTTTCAGCTGAAAGATGACTTACTTGATGCATATGCAGACACAGAAAAATTTGGCAAACAAATTGGTGGTGACATTATATCAAACAAAAAAACCTATTTATTGATAAAAGCCCTTGAATTAGCCAATGAACAAACAAAAACAAACCTCAAATATTGGCTGCAAAAAAAAGAATTCAACCCTGAAGAAAAAGTAAAGGCTGTTTTGGAGATATACGACAAATTAGGAATTAAACAATTGAGTGAAGCGAAGATAAATACATATTTTGATCAGGGATTAAAAATTCTAGACTCAATTAACGTTGATATGCGAAAAAAAGAACCAATAAAAGAGCTTACGTTAAAATTGATCAATCGAGAAAAATGATATACGGATGAATCTGAATTTTACTCTTATATTGATCATAATCACAACAATTACCAGTATCTATGCCTGGAATCATACAACGTTCCTGAATAAATGGATGTTTAATCCATACGCAGTGCATCATGGAAAACAATATTATCGATTCTTGGCCTCAGGTTTTATCCACAGCAATACGATCCATTTAATATTTAACATGATCGCCTTGTATTTTTTTGGTGGTGTTATTGAACGCATATATAGCAATATCTTTGGATTGGCTGGTCTTTTTCTTTATCTGGTAACCTATCTGGCCGGAATAGTCGTATCAAATCTAAAGACATATTTCAAGTATAAGGATTCAAGCTACTATAATTCCCTAGGTGCTTCCGGTGGAGTTGCCTCAGTTTTATTTGCATCAATCTTATACAGACCAACCGTTGGAATATGCATTTACATTGCAATTTGTGTCCCCGCTTTTATACTTGGCGTTGTATATCTATTATATTCCTATTATTCAGGTAGAAAAAGGGCAGACAATGTGAATCATGACGCTCATTTATTTGGATCATTATTTGGTCTTGTTTTCACTGCCGCAATACGTCCTGTAGTTCTCGTAGAATTTTTTAAACAGATTATCGAATTCGATCTAACCTCGTTTTATTAGCGATTTGACAGCCGCATGTTCTTTCACATAAATTGGGATATTACACAATTACTCAAATTCATTTAAGAAAAATGCAACAATATGATTAAATTCGATTCCTGAATTAAAAATTCAAGGACGATCATGATAAAAGTCTATTGAGTATAAATTGAATGTCAAAGGAAGAAGCCAAAATATTATTAATCGACGATGATGAGGACATATTATTAGCAGCTAAATTTTTGCTAAAAAAACACTTCACTACTATCGTGACGGCTGGTGGTCCCGAGACCATCGATGACTTACTTCATACGCATGATTTTGATATAGCCCTTCTGGACATGAATTATACAACAGGGGCAACCAGCGGGAAAGAAGGATTAGATCTACTTAAAAAAATAAAAGCGGATTCACCAGCCACCAGGGTCATTATGATGACAGCATATGGAGATATCGATCTGGCAATTAAGGCCATAAAGGAAGGTGCTTCTGATTTTATCGTAAAACCCTGGGATAATGCGAAATTGATTTCCACAGTACTTACTGCTTACAAAAAAGGTCTTACTCCAACTGACCAGAATATTAATTACGGTAGAACACCGGAGGCTGATAAAGATTACCGAAAACCTTTCTCAGAAGTGGAGCGCATCTTCATGTTCCTGGATATCCGTTCCTCAACGACGATTGCAGAAGATTTGGGTCATGTACAATATTTTGAATTGCTTAATGATTTTTTCAGGGATATTGCCGAACCAATTTCAAACAATAAAGGCCAAATATACCAATATGTAGGTGATGAAGTGGTAATATCCTGGCCAATGGAAGATGGATTGGCTGAAGCAAACTGCCTTCAATGCTTTTTCGATATTGTAGATATCATGAGTTCGTTAGCTCAAAAATATATGTCAAAATATGCTATACGCCCATCCTTCAAAGCCGGAATGCATTATGGTAAAGTTTCTACCGGTACAGTTGGTACGCTTAAAAAGGAAATCATTTACACTGGCGATGTGCTAAATACTGCAAGCAGAATTGAAGGGCTGTGTAACAAACACAATGTTGACCTCTTGCTTTCCAAGGACCTGGTCGATAAACTTCCGTTGAATAGCGACTTTCTACCCAAACGGATTGGTGAAATAAGTCTTCGTGGGAAAAGCACGGAAATCATGCTCTTTACGGTAGAGCGTACAAATAATACCGTTATGTAACGAAGATAAAATTTCGAAAATCACCTTCAGGCATTTATATCTCCATTACCACGATTAGCGATATGTATTGTTAATCGTAATTCCAGGCCAGTCGTCTGTCCGAAATGGAACCGCAGGCAACCCTTCCAGATTATACAAATTTAAATCATCCGGATTATTGGCCCAACCATACCTAATGGCTACAGGATTTTCTACCTGATCGGAAGATACGACAATTTTATTGCCCGAAATCTGAGCCCTGGCCCAATGAAAG
>Ga0209536_100006292_pt1 | contig 18191 bp, 13 predicted proteins | sample DeeMarSeWOR28_12_FD_187461 | JGI IMG/M metagenome (GOLD analysis project Ga0209536, IMG submission 187461) | Marine sediment microbial communities from White Oak River estuary, North Carolina - WOR-2-8_12 (SPAdes) (version 2) | ecosystem: Environmental > Aquatic > Marine > Intertidal zone >... | reverse complement strand
GGTATAGGTATCGTCGGTTGCATAGATTTTCGGTGCGTCCCGGTCAACGTCAAAGCCGGTACCGTTCCAATTAAGGATCCAATCCAATCCTCCGAAAATACAATTCGGATCTGGCGGTACTGAAAAGATCAAGCCGACTGCTCCTGGATCTAGGGATCTTGAAGCAGTGAATTCCCAAAATCGCCAATTACCGGATATTATGCCGGGATCCCAGAGAAAATTGGTATAAATGGGGTCACCATAGCTGTTCATTGCCCCTGCGTGAATCCTGGCCAGCACGGATTTCTGGCCATAGGTCAGGCACCCTTCCTCACCCGGCACTTCACAAGTAGGGACATCTCGATCAATGTTGAACATACCCTGACAGGCCATGGGGTCACTGACCATACCGTCTACGACACCGTCATATTCATCGCAAACTGCAAGAATTGCATTCGATACCAGTGCTTGGTCTTCGGCTGAAAAACTGGTCGAGATATCAGGGCGTTTATCAACATACTCGGAAATGGTTGCGTACTGCTGCGCACCCCAGAGTTGGGCAACAGCCGCCTGGGGGAGGTTGAATCCCGGGGAACTTGCAAAAAAACCATCATATTGCTTGGCATATCGCGATGCGGCAACCATGGTGTGTCTTCCGCCATTGGAGCAACCAGCGAAATACGACTTGTCAGGAAACTTACCATAGTAGGTTTTGATAAGACGTTTAGCCATCGGCGTCAGTTCAGCTACGGCATTGTAGCCATAGTCAATGCGTGCCTGGGGATCCATGCCGAAAAATGGGCCAGGGCCGTGGCCGGCATCAGAACTGATGACCGCAAATCCCATCTCGAGTGCAGACCCCCCACCGGAAATATTTCCATAAGCAGGTACAACAGAGCCGTCAATACCCCCATTTGCCTGATAGTAATAACGGCCACTCCAAGCCGTGGGCAGGCGCATTTCAAAACCGATCGCATAGGGTATTTCAGTTGGTGTAATTGGCGGAAAGCCGGCGCCTATTCGCTGGTTCATAGAGCCTCTTACGATGCAATGTTCAAGGGTATCACCACCTTCCTCGAATATGACTTCAGCAATTACCGTACCAGGATAGTTGAAGTCATCTAATTCCATACATTCGATCACCGGCGTCCCCGGCACAGCCTCAGTCGGATGTCTATGGTGCCTGTTCTTAGCGCTGACATCATTCACAACAAATGCTACCAAAAACATGCATACAATGAACATTGTAATTTTTTTCATAAGCTTTCCCCTCTCTGTTTAAAATAAATTTAATGTTGACGCATTGCTTGCACTGTCTTAGCCAAGATAAATTTCTTTCAAAAATAATGGGTGCTGAAAAGATACTCATTCTTGAATAACTTGGACTTACCGGAATTTATATTTATCACCTCCTTTTTTAATGTTTCAAACAGAGAAACTCAGTATGTGGAATATTCGGAGGAACGCAAGAATCAGCTGAAAACCGGATTTGATTCTATAGTTGGAGAACCGCTTCAGTTCTATTGGATCAGGAAAATCAGAGATAGTTTGTATACATTCATACCCAAATCGATGCGATTTAGTCAAGCAAATAGAGGATTCTGAAAGTGTTGATATATTGATATAATCTGTATTTTACCAAAATTGCAGATATGCCAAAAAAACACAAATATCGTTAGACCCTAAAAAGTACCGATATGTTGGAGGTATTCAAATAAAAGGCAGAGCTATTGTTGGCCCCGCTCTTGCCTCTTGTTAATTTGGATAGGGCTTACTTTCTAAACTTCTTTCTGAAGATTCCTGCAAGTCCGGCTAAGCCTGTGCCAAGTAGGAACATAGTGGCGGGCTCGGGGACAGCGGGTCCCTGGTCTGGTCCCTCAAGTGAGATATCATCAAAAAGTATAGGATCTGTTTCAAAAGTCGAAAATGTAACTTTATCAAGTAATAAGGAATTATTTACGACTAATGTAAACGTAGTCCAGCTATCGTTACTTACGCCGGCTCCTCCAAACAGAAGGTCATCGAATGTGGTGTCAGAATAATCCACTCTTACGTTTGCTGCTCCGGAAAATCCTGTTCCTTTCGCAAAAAAGCTTAAATCACCTGATGTAGCTACAGAGCTGAAAGACTGTGATATCCAATCGACCGCTCCCATTCTGAGGCTATATATACCCGAATTAGAATCTATACTTGTAATTTCCCCATCAAAAACTGGAGGGTCTTGAGGTGTCCAGCCTGTAAAATCGCCAGTCTCAAACCCACCATTCACGATTAATTGTACCGCAAAGGTTGTTGTACAAAAAGAAAATGAAAGAACAAAAATTAAGACTATCAGAATTTTATATTTCATTTTTTCCTCCTTTCTACAAGGCGAAGGATATTCAGGGAAAGGCTCAAGGTTTTCCCCATTAAGCATATTTTGATTTGCTTCTTCAGTTAATCTCTGGTTAGCTTGTGTACAAAGTTTAAGGGAAACCAGCTTCCATTTCAGTGGCAAAGCAAATTAGAGCTCAAGTGACACTCAACAAACAAATAGAAGAGAATCAAAAAGTATAAATAGTAGATGCAATCGGAAGTGTAGAAAAGTAGATTAGCAACACATTTTTAAATTGAAGAAATAAAGATGTCAATAAAAAATTAATAATAATTCCAATATATTAATTAAATGAAACTATAGAAAGTTAAATTGACTTCAATATCTAAAACCATTTTATAAAAGATAAATATAAATTAAGGAGTCGGGTAAATTTTTCCGAATCGATACTATTTTTAAGGCATCTAATGCATTCTCTAAATCATCTATCGAAAAAGCGCATTTACCATTTTCAATACACCAGAGCCTGTAGGAGGCGTAAACATCCAGGTGATACGACCCCGTTGAACCATTATGTCGGCAAATTTCATTGATAAAATCAGACACATTTCCATAATTCTCACCGCTTGTTTGGATAGAATTCGTAATATTTACAGTGCTCTCTAATTATCAGTTTGCAACTGGGGTAAACAGGGAGTACCTTTGGGGACGCCATTTTTTTATCAGCGCGATATCGGAGCAGGCCGGAGTCCAGGACATCCCGCATTTGATGCGAGCAACACCGGTGCCACGGATCGATGCGTGTGATTGCTTATATTTAGCATTCGGATGTCATCAAGAAAATCTTCAAACAGCTGTATTCGTAGGATGTGAAACGCAAACCGCCGCCAAAGGATCATAGCCCACCGGTTGAAGCTTTTATCCTCCCCAACGATTCACCAGCACCATGCGTGGAAAATTATCTATCCGATCCTGATTACCCGGTGGAAGCCGACCTGTAAAAAAAATCCAACCGCAAGCGAGTCGGTGCGTCTTGCTCGTATTTGCTAAAAATTTCACCACCAGCACAAAAAAACGATTTTGACAATCACTTCCGCCTTAAATAATTGAAGGTTAATCATTCCCGTTGAATTGACGCTAGTTCTGCTTCAAGAATACTCATTGGGAATGAAACTCTGTTAGCCCACGGTGTGCAGATTCTTGATAATGATGCGCATCCTTTAGATCCCGAGCTTCGATCCAGGCACTTTCGGATCATTCGTGGTGTTGAATTTGAAAAACGGCGCATCTTACGTCGCCCCATCACTCCTGAGAATAATCTGCATAATGCCCATATGTATTATTTGCTTCTACCGGATTTGAGAACTCGCAATATGCTGATTGAGAGATTAAAAAGATCGGGCATTCATGCAGTATTTCATTATGTTCCTATTCATTTAACCAGATATCCTCGGTCCGATCTCCTCAGACTTGAATTGGAAGAACTCTTTCAAAATGAAGCCAATGAGCTTCTTGAATAATACGGCGAGTCTATTCTCAGCAAAACCAATTTCAATCACAGCCATTCGCTTTTGGCAAGTGAACATATTGTTGACCTCATCGACAATATCATGGCATACTAATCAAGTTTCTAAAGTCGAGTTTGTCAAACGGATTACGAGGACTGTTGATGACAATGAGGTGTTTTGAGTCTATTCAATAGTATTTTAATTCGAGAACCAAAATGTATCAAATGCTTCAAGGTTTTATGCATTACTTATTTTGCCTGGATGACGTTCGAAATAAAATTCTCCGGCATTTATTTCACAAGGCCAACTGTAGATTTTTTGTTTTTGCCGCCTGTCCAAAGTCCGCCTCCACACATCTGCGAAATTTACTTAAAATAGTTTGTCGCAAAAACATGAAAATCGTCGCTCCTAAAATCAGTGACGGATTCGGACATAATTTCATTTCAGAGGCCGAAGTGTTAAAAAAGTTAAATATTCGCAAAGATCTGATGCTTTACGGGCATATACCATACAACCATCACAATGCGACGGTCATTAAAAAATTAACCCATACTCCCCAAGTTATCGTATCACTGCGACCTCTGCCGGATTTGGTTATCAGTTATAAAGAACATGTAGATAAAAATAAGTTTGGTCCCCTTGACTATCGTATCGCAGGCATGTCGGAATGTTATTCCGGTTGGCAGAGTGCAGATGATGAGAAAAAATTTGACTACATTATTAATTATATTTTACCCTGGTATATCCGATTTATTGCCAGCTGGAAAGCAGCTTCAAAAATATGGCGGACCGATTTTATTACTTTTGAAGAGCATACCCTTCACCCGGCTGATTCTCTCTCGAATATCGTGCAGTTTTTGCAATTGGTGACGAAGACATCTGAACTGGAGGCGCTAAAAAATCCTGATAATGTCCCCCAGAAGAAATTCAATGTCGGTCTCAGCGGAAGGGGATTGAAGATACTTAAACAAGAACAGGTCGATAGAATCAAAGCACTTGTTTCATTATATGATGATTTTTTTGCTAAATCTAATTTAGGTAAATATTTGCTTTATGGTTATGAGGGACTACCTTTCGAGCCCGTAAATGTAGTCCGGTTCAAAGCTCAACACAGCGCCGAGCATATAGACAATGGCGTTATGCTTGATAATGTCAGGTGATCTTCATGACTAGGGTCTCTCTTCAAAAATGCCATGATACTCAAATAGAATTCGACAGTTTCCTTCTTCCTTTTTTTTTCTCTTTCTTTTTGATGCGTTTTAGGCGATTCTTTGATACTGGATATAAGTCCGGATAAAATTCTTTCCATCGCTTTAGGACCCAATTCCATTGTTCCGGATGATTTCGAATCGCCTGTTCCACCCTGTCGGTTATCAGCTGGGTATTTGTTTGTAAATCGGACCGCAGATTGCCTGTGCGCTTGATTTCAATCGGGCGTTCAGCCTTAATGACCAGGTTACCCCTATGATTTCGATGGCAGAAAATTGGAATCACCGGGCTCTTACAGCGAAGTGCCAGCATGGCGGCGGCCGGCGTGGCAGTGGCCCTACGGCCGAAAAATTGTACTTCTACCCCATCGAACCGTCTACTGATATCCATCAATAAACCTAACATTTGTCCCTGACGAAGTATGTGTGTCATCTCGGGTAATGCGCCTCTTTTATAGATAATTCTGTTGCCAAAGCGCGTTCTTAATTTATGAACCAGTCGATCGATTATTGAATTTCGGAACCGCTTGGCCACGCCGGTCAGAGGCATTTGGAGATAGCAGGGGCAGTACTGCAACGCCATTTCCCAGTTTCCCAGATGGGCTGAAATCACAATAACACCCTTTTGTTTGGCCAGCGCTTCGGTTACAATTTCGTCACCTTCAATTTGGACATGCCCGAGTATTTCTTCGCACGTGCAATAAGCCATTTGAAGAATCTCAAGGACGGCAACTCCAAAATGCTGGAAAATGCGTTTTGACATGGCCTGGATTTGATTTCGAGACCACTCGGGATAGGAAAATTGCAGATTACGCCGGATAATGCGCCGGTGCGGGACATCGAAAAAATATAAGAAACTTCCGATGCGCTTTCCCGCAAATAGGATCCGGCGCCTGGGCATCTGAACGATATAATTTTTCAAAATACTTCGCTTGCGATTCAATCACTTAATCCTTTCTAAGCCTGTCGTAACCTTTCAGCGGGCATTTTTAACGGTAAGCCCCCCGGCGATAGAGTTTCCAGAGGATCACACAGGCTGCCAGAAGCGGATATTGCCTGAGTCGCGGAGAGGCTTCGACTCGCATGCCCGAATGGCGTTCGATTTTCCACATGATGTAGTCAATCCCGCCACGAAAAGTTAAGGTCCCCTTGAGAAGACGCAATACCGAAAGCATTTTACCTTGCCAGGTCCTTACGATCCAATCCAGCCGATTGGCCCGGCGAACCCGGTCCGAAATATGGACGCTATAACGATAAGGCCTGTCGCTTTCCCGGATGTCCACCGGGAGCGACAAAGTTGATAGGGCCTGCCGTGTTATCTGCTCATAATAATCCGGGGTAGCTTCAAACAAACGAATCAATTTATGCGGTTGCTCGGCGCGGAGTTCGGCCCGATAGCTCATTTCCAACCCCATGCGCCATAAATCGCGGGCGGTAAATGGGGAGGGCATCCGCGGCAGCACGCGCTCTACGAATGTCAAAACAGCCTGTGCCAGTGCTGCTTGAATGTGTTGGGCAGTTTGATCATTGCAGGAATAAAGTAGGCCAATCGGTTGCGCGAACCGGCCCCAGATGTAGGAATGAAACCATCTTTTTGATGTGCCGCAACGAAAGTCGTCCATAGAAAGAACCGCATATTTTGCACGTACCCTGCGATCTGCGTAAGGTATTTCCAGATAAAATACATTGGGGGGGAGTAACTTGTTCAGAACGGCCAGAATCGATTTGGAAAAGGCAGCCCGATAGCGGTCCACCAGAACGTATAAATCAACGAGACCGCCACGGTCATCACCGGTGCGCAGACATGAGCCGTAAAACAGGATCGCCTGAACGGCCTCTCCATAAGTATCTAAAAGCCAATCGGCCAGTGCGTGTATGGCCGGTGAGGCCGGCTGTGATATCTGTCGGGAAATCTGATCTGTAAGTTTCATCTCAGTGGGCATAGCTATAGCTGCAGAAACGAAGCCTGGCCGCCATAGGAGACCACCACAGGCCCCGTCGTGCAATCAGGAGTATATAATTCTCCGTCCAGATTAAATCCGCTATTCAGCGTCAGCTGAACCTGGTCAATATTATGGCTGGTGTAGCCATTGTCTGGCTTTACATAGCGGCTTTTCCGGCCCCGCAGCAGGGACGGTAACGCTCTCAGAAAATACCGGGGCCGGGAGTCAACCGCTGTATAATGCAACGGTTTTGTCTCGGCCCCCCAATACGGGCGCATTCCGAGGAACAACCGTTGCAGTGTGGTGATAAAGACCAAAAGATATTTTTGATGCTTTGCGGACTTTTGATCCAGACGGGTGGTGATGGATACCGGGGAGACGACATTGCGATCTCTCAATATTACCGCCAACAAAAACCGAGCTAAGGCAACACCGGCCCCCAGCTCCCCGCGCACTCCCCTGGCGTAAATCTTTTGAAGGCAGAAATGAGTGGCCTGGTATATGGCGGCACCTCCGAAAAACATTCCGTAAACCGGTTCCATTTCTGAGGGAATTTGAACCCTTAGAACCGGTCTTTGCGTTATCGCGGCGCGGGCCTTCCCAATGTGTGCCCAGCTAAAGAGCCGTTGCAGTGCACTGTCGCGGGATCCTTTTAAGCCGATATCTCCGGCAATCATGCTGGTGGTGCCGGCAGAGCGCAGAACAGCAAGCAGGGGCATTGTCTCAAAAAAATTCTTATGGAAGATCGCAGTCAAAGCCGCCTGAACGGTTCCATCGCCGCCGTTGACCACAAGAATATTGACCTCCTGCCGGGCGAAGTCGGCCAAAGCCTCAGCAACATCTGCAGGGTTTCGGACATCACACTGGAATACCCGGGGATATGCGGCGGCTGCAGCTTTGCGGATCTTTTGCAGTCCAGATCGGTTGCCGCCGCTCAGGGGGTTATTCAGCATGCCAATGCGCACGGCACGGTTGACCTGCAAAAAATGTTGCAGCGATTTGTAGACTGTGCACGTCTCTGATTCCGGTCCGCTAATACCGGCTGTAAGGTGAGCGCTGCTCATGAATTTTTTCCAACAATAAAGGGACCCCGCTTCATCCACCGGAGCCGAGCGAGGATTCTGTTCCATTGCAAAAAAAGATGCGCTATTATATACGAGAAATAATATTTTTGTAAAGTCACCCGCTGCCTCTGTCGGCCAAAGCCGTGGTTTAAGAATCGGACATATGAAATCAAACGAAATTTTTACGCTGGCTCACCTTTCCGACCCCCATTTGGCTTACCATCATGATATTCGCTTAACCGATTTACTGAATAAGCGCTTATTCGGTTATCTGAAGTGGTGGCTTGGAAGCAGATACGGGCACCATGGCGATGTCATCGCCGCTCTGATTGAGGACCTGAAGGCCTGTCAACCGGACCATATCGCTGTTACCGGGGATCTCACCCATCTGGGTCTACCCGCCGAGTTTCTCAAGGCAAAAGAATTGCTGAACCTGCTGGGAAAGCCGGGGCAGGTGACGGTCATACCCGGCAATCACGATGCCTATGTTGGCAGCGCCTGGGATCGCAATCTGATACACTGGGCTGATTACATCATTTCAGACGGGAAAGACATCACCGATGATCGCGCTATTTCATCTCAAACCTTATTTCCGAGTTTGCGGGTGCGCAACGCCATCGCACTGATCGGTGTCTCTACCGCACGACCGTGTTCAACTTTTTTGGCCGTCGGCAGTATTGGAAAACGCCAGTTAAACAGACTTCAAGAGATACTTATTGATACCGGTCAAAGGGGCCTGTTTCGTGTCGTGCTGCTTCATCACCCGCCGGTACCCGGCGTCGTAAACTGGCGGAAGCGGTTAACAGATGGCAGTGCATTCCGCGCAATTATTCGGCAGCACGGGGCCGATTTGATATTACATGGTCACGCCCATCGCCATTCTCATGGACGGGTAAAAACACCGGATGGACACGCCCCGGTCATCGGAATTTCGTCGGCTTCAGCTTCCGGCGACAATTCGAAGCGACAAGCGCGATACCATCTATACCGTTTTTCGCAAACCGCTAGCGGCTGGGAAGTGCAGGTGTGCGTTCGCAGCTATTTAAGCCGAAACAAACGTTTTGATGTCGAAGCTGAATATGAGTTGGTCTAAATATTCAGCCGATCCTGAAATATTACAGTTCGTTTATCTCACGGTTTTCAAGGGTAGCCTCTTTGCTAAAATATGAAGATAGTGCTCGGGTTGTCACAGCGTGTTTTTGCTTACCAGGCTCTGAGTAAATCTCCAATCATCGATGGTGTCGACGTCCATGGCGGCCTCCGGGAAAGGAAGAATTACGGCGCCCGCGTGGATTCCCATTTTAGATGAAATATGCTCCAGCGTGTCCGTCAATGACATCCTGCCCAGCAGATGCCGTACAACTGTCCACCAGCCTAGTACCCGCATCATTCGCAGCGGTTTTTTACGTTCCTGTTCGATCTGACGCCAGAATTGGACGGCAATATAGGCGTGCGAGTTTAAGAAACCAAATAGATTACACCCGCAGTAAGCACCGTCTTTGAACTTGATCGCGGTTCGTTTTGTTTCAGGAAACGCGGTTTTAACCTGCTCATAAGAGGCCAAACCCACGGCCACATCGCAACCTGTCCGGCGGGCTTCGGTGCAAAAATAGTCAACGATCTGCGTGGATAACATCGCATGGTCTGCGGTGGTGACAAGAATCGGTGTGCCATGCGGTAAAGATTGCAGCGCATGATAGGTGCTTAAGCTTGGTGTTGAATGGCCGGCAAGCCATTTCACCTCCCCGCTCTTTAAACGGGATTTAAGCCCGGGTTCCTGATCGATCATGGATTGAGAAGGCCCGCATAAAATCCGCGATCCAACCTGCCGGGCAGCTGCCAATGTATCCAGGACCCGATGGACCATCGGCCGGTCGCCGATCGGGGCGAATGATTTGCAGGCCACGCCGGCGGCCTCGGCCACCGGATCTTTACCCGGCCGCTTTCCTGCGAGAATTATCGCCGTAAATGGTGTTGTCGGTTCAGCCATGTGTTACCTGAATTTTCTTGCAAACGTTCGGTGTTGATTATGTAAGATCTTTGCTATAGATCCGATATGTTTTATAGACCGTACCACCGATGGATTCAATAATATCACGCGTGCCTTTATTGTCTTCCAGGATCCAGGACAATTCAACTTTTTTTAATCCACGTTTGAGTGCATAGGGTTGCCCGTCTATTATCACCATGAATGCCAGCGCCGCACCCAACAAACTACCATGATATTTTTTGCGGACGCCCATAAACGGTATGCGTGCTGTTTGCGGGTATCTGACCTTGAGACGCCAGAGCAACTTTATCCAGCCGAATGGTAGCAGCCGGCCGTTTAAATCGCGAATGGCCTCATTGATATTGGGCGCAGTGACCATAAAGGCTGCCGGAGCACCATCCACCTCTGCGATCTTGATCAATTCGAGATCAAGTATCAGCTTAAAATCCTTGGCGAGCTGTTTAAATTCCGCCTCGGTATAAGGGATAAATCCCCAGTTTTCAGACCAGGCGTCATTGAAGATGTCTTCAATGATTTTCATGTCTCCGTAATAATTTGACTTTCGCAATGACCGGACCTTCACACGTTTTTTTGCCCTTTTAACCATTGCCTGGATGGCAGGGGAGTGATCAAAATTGGCATCAATGATGTAGGCAAGCAAATCCTTTGCCTTTTGATAACCGTTTTCCTCTATGCGGGTACGATAATAGGGACGGGCATGGCCCATCATCAGGCACGGGGGCGTGTCAAAGCCGTTAACCAGCAATCCCGATTCCTGGTTGATGGACAGATTGTAAGGCCCCAGAATCCGGCGCATGCCCCTGTCGCGCAACCAGGTTTCAGCGGTATTCAGAAGCGCTTTAAACGTTTCAGCATTGTCTTCGGCTTCGATCATCCCGAAAAAGCCCTCATTTTCCTGATGGTAATCGAGGTGCAGCTGATCAATCTGGGCGCTGATGCGGCCGACCGCATTTCCGTCGCGATAGGCAAGCCAGGACTGAAATTGAGCATGTTCAAAATAGGGATTGCGGGGTGACAAATGCTCGCGGCGTTCCAGCATCAGCGGCGGAGTCCATACCGGATCGTCTGTGTATACGGACCAGGGCAGGCGGATAAATTGGCGCTGCTCGCGGCGGTCTTCAACGGGTCTCACCTGTAACATGTTGTGATATTCTCCTCTCCTGACAAAATATTTAAGGTGAAGATGATCGCAAAAACCAGGGCGTTGCAGAACGCAAAATCCCCCGCACTTTGCCAAATGGTAAGCTATTTATCAAGCTTTATTTCGTTGAAAATTTTTTTATTCAATCAGGGTGGGATGCAATCACCGGATGGCCAGGTCTAATTGAAAATACAATGACTTGTAATTCTGAATTAAAGTAATAACTACATTGACTACATTATTTAGGAGCAATGCGCATTATTTTGTTACGGTATAATATCCACTGCCTAAAAAAATTGGCTTAAGATAATATTTCAATGGAAAAATATGTCGCTAAAGCAGCCGTACATCGGATGAAATTATCGGATTTTTTTTAAAAAATAGGCTGAAAAATTCATATTAAACAAAAAATTTTTTTGACACAAAATTTTTACAACTGTTTCCAAATGAACACAAATTCACGAAATGCTGTGCTAATTTGGATACACATCCGGCATTCTAGCGTGGACCGGTTTTCAAAATAGCCGGTTATCGATTTATTTTAATGGTGTTATTTTGGATAGTTAAAACGATACTTTTTTTGATCTTGATTTTCCAAGATTTTTAACAAATTGTGGCAAAAAAATGACGGCTTTTCCGAGAGAAAAAACGCGCTAAGTTAGTAAAATAATGAATAAATATTTGACATTCGATAATTTACGAGATAAGTATCAAGATAAAATAAATGGCGATTATTCGTTCCTGATTATTAGGCTGCAGAAGATTATAAGCGACTATCAGAGATTGCGTTCTAGAGTACTAGTGTAGTTGCGGATTTTATGTTTTAATGTGCCTCGATGATTGGGCACAACTTGAGAGGAGACAGATGGAGTGACTATGGAAGCAACACCGACGATCAATAACGTACCTCTGCGGGCTGGAGACTTTTCGACCTTACCCGAAGCGCTGGATTATGCGGCTCGGGGTCAAACCGGGTACAATTTTTATGACGGCCGTGGCAAGCTAAACGCTGTGCTTTCTTACGCAAAGTTGCGTGATGAAGCCCAGGCGCTGGCGCGCCGTTTGAGTGGTTTGGGCCTTGAGCGTGGCGCCAGGGTGGCTTTGGTTGCGGACACGCACCCGGATTTTATTCGTTTTTTCTTTGGCTGCCAGTATGCCGGACTGGTGCCCGTGCCGCTGCCGGCATCGATTCACATGGGCGGTCGCAAAACCTATGTGGATCAGCTGCGCCGCCTGCTTCTAAGTTGCCGTGCCACTGCTGCGATGGCAACGGATGACTTTTTCCCGTTTCTGGCAGAAGCCGCGCAAGGGCTAAATCTGCGTTTTTGCGGCACAGCGGAGGCGTTCGCCGAGTTGCCGGAAGCCTCGATTCCGCTAAGTCCACTGGGCCCCAAGGAATTGGCTTACATCCAGTATACATCCGGAAGTACACGGTTCCCGCGCGGGGTAATGATCACCCAGAAGGCGGTTCTTAACAATCTGGCCTACCTTATCAAAGATGGCAGTAAAATCCATCAGGGAGATCGGTGTGCGTCCTGGTTGCCCTTTTATCATGATATGGGCCTTGTCGGACTCGTATTGGTGCCGGTGGCCTCTCAAAGGTCGGTCGATTATCTAAACACCCGTGATTTTGCGATGCGACCGAGGCTGTGGCTGGCGCTGATGACAGAAAATCGAGCAACGATATCCTTCGGCCCTCCCTTCGGCTATGAATTATGCCTGCAGCGGTTGCGTGAAAGCGATATCGAAAAATTTGATTTAAGTGCATGGCGATTGGCCGGTGTAGGTGCTGAAACGATTCGCCCTGAACCTTTGTTTGAATTTGCCAAATTTTTAGAACCATGCGGGTTTAATAAAGAGGCATTTTGCGCCTGTTACGGTATGGCGGAATGTTCCCTGGCGGTCAGTTTCGGGCGGCTTAACCAGGGCTTAAACGTAGACCATGTCGATGGCGATTATCTTTCTGAACACCGGCAAGCATTGCCGGTTACAGCCGATGCATCGGATGGCGCTATTCGATCCAGCCGCTTTGTGGATTGTGGCGTACCATTGTCGGATTATGAAGTTGAAGTCCGGGATCATAATGGTCACAAACTGCCCGAGCGGCATGTCGGAACCATTTATGTTCGAGCCGCCAGTATCATGTCGGGTTACTTTGGCGACCTGAAATTAACCCAGGAAGTCCTGACCTCCGACGGATGGTTCAATACGGGAGATCTGGGCTATTTCGTCAAAGACAGCCTTTTTATTACCGGCCGAGAAAAGGACATGGTTATTATCAATGGCCGTAACATCTGGCCGCAGGATCTCGAGTTTTTGGCCGAGCAGCAGCCCGAAGTCAGAACAGGGGATGCGTCGGCCTTTTCGGTTCCGGCGCCGGATGGACAAGAAAAAACGGTTATGATGGTACAATGCCGGGTGGCTGATGACCCGCAACGTGCCGACTTGCGGGAACGACTGCAGCGTCTTATCCATCAAGAACTCGGGATTGATTGCTACATTGATCTGGTGCCTCGCAATACGTTGCCCCGCACCACCTCCGGAAAGTTATCCCGATCGAAGGCGCAGCAAGAATTTTTAAGACGGATTGAAATAGAGCAGTTACGGCCGTTCGGCTCTGCTCAATATGTATCGATGCTCAGGCCGGAGTAATCCATACGGCTTCTATGGATTTTACAATCGCCTTGACAGGGGCAACGGGTTTTATCGGCAGCATGGTCGCGCAGCAGCTCGTGGCCGGCGGATTCAAAATTCAAGCCCTGACGCGTAAGACATCGGATATAAGCCGTCTTGCAGGGCTCGATATCTGTTGGGTCGAAGGTGCGCTCGAAGATTTTGACAGTCTGAGACGCTTGGTAGGCGGCGTTGACGCCGTGGTGCACTGCGCGGGGGCAGTTCGTGGTGCGACACAGAACCATTTTAACCGTATAAATGTTGATGGCGTGGCGCGGTTGGTGCGTGCGGCAGTTGAGCAGCATCCGTTGCCACGTTTTTTATTGATATCGTCGCTGGCCGCCCGGGAACCCGGATTGTCGTATTATGCCGGCAGCAAACAGCGGGCCGAGAACGTGCTTGCTGATCAAGCCGGAAATATGTCATGGGTGGCGCTGAGACCGCCGGCCGTCTATGGTCCCGGGGATAGGGAAATGCTGCCTGTGTGGCGCTGGATGGCTCGCGGTTTTGCATTTGTGCTGGGATCCGGCAAGGCTCGCTTTTCAATGCTTTATGTTGACGATCTAGCCGCGGCGATTCGAATATGTTTGCTGAACGAGCATCTTCCAAATGGGGTGTTCGAACTTGACGACGGGCATCCCCGGGGGTATTCGTGGCAAAATGTGATTGATACGGTTGCGCAGTTGCATGCAAAATCGGTCCGCAGCATCCAAATGCCGGTTACGGTTTTAAGGATGCTGGCGCGGTTGAATCTTGCCGTATCCCGCGTGTTGGGTTATGCGCCGATGCTGACACCCGGCAAGATCCGTGAGCTCAGACATCCGAACTGGGTTTGTGATAACACCGCATTTACCGATGCAACGGGCTGGCGCCCTGAGGTCTCACTCGAAACCGGTTTAAGGCGTACTTTAGAACTTTAATTATTTTTATGGAAAAGTGTTTATAATCGCAAAAAAACAAGATAGAACAGTAAGCTATAAAGCTGGGAAGCTATAAAGCCCGAAGGGGCGAATTATTTTTAGCCTCCAAGCTTTCTGGCCTCATAGCTTGCCAGCTATTAGCCAATTTCGTACTTTCGTGGTATCTTTATTTATTTAACACGATTGCTTAAGTCGATACAATGCAAGATTACGATACGCTTTTAAAACAGATTTATGAACTGCTGGAACCGCTCGTGAATGAAGATGTAGAGTTGTGGGAAGAATCGGATTTTGTTGCTGATTTAGGCTTTGATTCTTTAAAGGTCATGAAACTATTGGAAAAAGTTGAGGATCATTACGATATTTCCATACCGCTAAACATTCTTCCGGATATTCAAACCATTAAAGATTTTGTAGTACAACTCGAAAAAATAGTCAGCACTTAGAGGGATGGGCGAAAATGAGTCTTTTTGATAAATTTGAGAAAATTGTGGCCGGCCGGCAGGCACTGGCGGATAGAGGCATTACTTCCAACGTGGTCATGGAAAAAGTTATCTCACCCACCGAAGCCGTCATCAACGGCCGCCGCATGATCCTGGCCGGAACCAACAATTATTTAGGCCTTACTTTTGATCCGGATTGCATCGAAGCTGCTTCCACGGCTGTTAGGGAACAGGGCACCGGGACGACCGGGTCCAGAATGGCGAACGGCACCTATTCGGATCATGTGCAGTTGGAGCAAGAGCTCGCCGACTTTTTCGGATGTAAATACGGCATGGTCTTTTCCACCGGGTACATCGCCAACCTGGCGATGCTGTCTGCCCTGACAGGGCCGGGCGACATTTTGCTCATTGATGCAGACAGCCATGCCAGCATTTACGATGGCTGCCGTTTAAGCGGAGCCGAAATCATCCGATTCCGTCACAACGATCCGGGCGATCTCGAAAAGCGGCTCAAGCGACTTGGCGACCGCGCATCAAACACCCTTATTATTGTTGAGGGCATTTACAGCATGCTGGGGGATCGTGCACCTTTAGCGGCAATCGCCGCGGTAAAAGCCAAATATGGCGCTTATCTTCTGGTTGACGAAGCCCATTCGCTGGGGGTACTCGGCCAGAGGGGCCGAGGGCTTGCCGAAGAGGCCGGTGTTGAGGAGAAAGTGGATTTTATTGTTGGCACTTTCAGCAAAAGTCTGGGTGCCATCGGTGGGTTTTGTGTCAGCAATCAGCCGGGCCTGGATCTGATTCCTTTTGCGGCCCGGCCTTACATGTTCACCGCGTCGTCTTCGCCTTCAATCATTGCGTCAACCCGTGCGGCATTGCATATCATCAGCACGCGTCGCGAATTATCCAGGAAACTTTGGGATAACGCCCATCAGTTATATGAAGAACTTCATAACCTGGGATTTCAGCTGGGCCCGGAGCCCAGCCCCGTGGTGGCGGTTCGACTCGCAGATATCGATCAGGCGATCGGGCTTTGGAGAGGGTTGCTGGAGCGCGGCGTGTATGTTAATCTGGTGACACCACCCGCCACGCCCGACGGCGGATGCCTGCTGCGTTGCAGTGTCAGCGCAGGGCATAGCACGCGCCAGATCGAGCAAATCATTAATGCGTTTGCATCTTTGAAAGAAGCTGTTCAGGTTGCTGAAACAGCTCAATCGCTTTAGCTTGCGAAAAGGTGAAAATACCAAAACTGACTCAAAAGCCTTATGCGTTTTCTTATTTTATTAGTTCGAAAATATCCGAAGCAAAGCATTTTTATGCTGATTGCCATGCTGCTGGCAGGTCTCGCTGAAGGTTTCGGCCTATCGGCAATGGTGCCTTTGCTGAGTACCGCAATCGGCGACCATGCCGGGAGCAATATTGCGAATAGTCCTGCCGCGGAGCGCCTTGTCAGGGAAAGCCTTCAGTCTTTGGGTATTTCGCCAACCTTAGAGGTCCTGTTGATCGTTATTTTTTGTGCCATTCTCCTTAAAAGCACGCTTCTCTTGATTGCCAATAAACGGGTGGGGTTCACGGTTGCTCAGGTGGCAACCGACATGCGACTCGAATTAATGCGCGCTTTGCTGTCAGCGCGCTGGGAATTTCACCTGCGACAACCTGTCGGGGCAATCGCCAACGCAATGACATCGGAAGCCAATCGGACCAGCAAGGCCTATCTGTGTGCCGCTATGATGACCATCGCCTCAATTCAGGCCATGGTGTACGTGGTCGTTGCTTTTCTGGTGTCCTGGAAAGCGACGCTGGTTGCAATAGTCGTCGGATCGATCATTTTTTATGCTTTAAAACATTTGATCGGAAAGGCGCGGCGTGCCGGTGAAAGACAGACCAAGGTCTTGAGATCATTAGTCGGGCATCTGGTTGATAGTTTACAATCGATCAAACCGCTGAAGGCAATGGCTTTTGAGGATTTGGCGGGAGTTGCTCTGGCCAAGGAAACCACCAAATTGAATAAAGTCATTCGCAAGCAGGTAATCAGCAAGGAATACTTGCGCGCCTTACAGGAGCCTTTGCGAATGTTTTTCTTGCTGCTGGGCCTCTATGCTGCTCTGATGTACCTGAAATTACCGGTGGCAACGGTGATGGTGCTCATATTCTTGATTGCACGGATCCTTGGCCAACTGGCCAAAGTACAGGATGACTACCAAAAAATGGTCATTTTTGAGAGCGGATACCTTTCATTGCAAAACAAGATTAAGGCGGCCAGAGCTGAAAAGGAGGTCGGATTTGGGAATCAACTGCCGACCTTGGCAAAAGGGATTCGCTTCAATCAGGTTTTTTTTGACTATGGATCCAGGCAGGTATTGCAAAATGCATCGTTTGTTTTTCCTGCCGGTATGATTACAGCGATCATCGGAACGTCAGGCTCAGGTAAAACAACTGTTGTCGATCTTTTAATTGGCCTGTTAAGACCAAAGCAAGGCGAGATATTGATCGACGACGTTAAATTGGAACAGATCCATTTGCAGAAGTGGCGGCATATGATCGGGTACGTCCCCCAGGAATCCTGGCTGCTGCATGATACCGTATTGAATAATGTGACTTTAGGCGACACGAAATTAACCGAAGAAGACGCCTTGTATGCACTGCGGGCTGCGGGTGCGTGGGATTTTGTTGTCGCCATGCCGCAGGGCATTAACAGCACAGTCGGTGAGCGCGGCGGCAAACTATCCGGGGGACAACGGCAACGCATCGCCATAGCACGGGCGATTGCCCATAAGCCGAAGTTGCTGATTCTCGACGAAGCCACAACTGCATTGGATCCCGAAAGTGAGAAGGGCATCTGCGATACGTTAAGCCAGCTTCGTGGCGCCTTAACGATCCTGGCAATCTCTCACCAGGCGGCTGTGCTGGAGGTCGCCGACCAGGCCTATCGGTTAGAGGATGGAGGCGTTGTTCAGATGATGGAAGTTCAGTCTGGCTCCATGCTG
>Ga0209536_100006291_pt1 | contig 18194 bp, 17 predicted proteins | sample DeeMarSeWOR28_12_FD_187461 | JGI IMG/M metagenome (GOLD analysis project Ga0209536, IMG submission 187461) | Marine sediment microbial communities from White Oak River estuary, North Carolina - WOR-2-8_12 (SPAdes) (version 2) | ecosystem: Environmental > Aquatic > Marine > Intertidal zone >... | reverse complement strand
GCATTCTCACTTTTCTATCACAATTCCAGTATAGGGATTAATATAAATCATCTCCGGAACTAACTTCACCAAATAATCCGAATAAGGGCGGCCTCTGTCATAGGCCCGTTTGAATTCCAGCCTGTCATATATGATAAAGCCCCTTCGACTTTCTTCTGGTCCCAAACCAAGGTTTGGATAAGGGCTCCACCCAGCACCAAACAAATCATCCTGGTAAAACATCGCGTATCCGGCATCTACTTGCGCTTTTTTATTAAAAATATCGTCGCCGCTTATATAGGTATTACCGGCACTGTCCGTGTACCCATCTCTGTTTCTCACTCGTACATCATGTATTACGAGTTTGCCGGACGGCGAAAAAATGATCGAAAAAGCTGTGGCGTTATTAAGCTCAAATGGTTCATCAATATCAACGTCAGCACCTATAAAGCTTATATCTATAACACCGACCGAATCAGGCAGCTTAATTGGATCAAGACCCTCGACCGCACGAAAACCTGATACAAGATTTGTTTTGTCAAAATCATGCACGATAAACACCATATACTGAGCGGCTTTAAGCGGGCCATCGGGATTGTGGGCCTTTTGGAATCTGATGCCGGCGTATCTCTGCTCTTTTGCCGCTATCGCACGGGCCGAAGCAAGGGCTGTGCTTATCACAGGCTTGCCGCCGGTTCCCGATTCGAATGAATTGAGAAACGTGCGGACGGCCGGCAATCCGAAGCTGCCAAGCAACACTACAGCAGCAATGACAACCGACATCTCAACTAATGTACGACCGGATTGTTTGTATCGTGCTTTCATTTTCGACTGCTTATATCATCAGTATTTCCGAACTTTCTATCCGGGCCGGCCGATGTAATTACCGGAAAAACGCGTTTGCTGCGAGGATTAAGAGTCCACTCGTCGTAATAGTCATATTTCAATGGTGTCCCCCACGGATCAATAACTCTCAATAATGGGTAGACTTTAGGGATGCCGCCGGGAAAAGTAACGGAAATATTACGCGGCTGTTTATTAGAATCAAGATTAGTCAACAAAGATTCATCGATTTTATCTAAAGTCTTTCGGCATTCCGGGACCTGGTTTAACAAGAAGTACAGGGCCTCGCATCCAGAATAACTTATGTCGGGGGCACCACTAATTACGACAATCGCGCCCAAGGCATTTCCTAAAGTCATCTCAACCGCGGCTTTCGGGAAGTCATTACAATCCAGTGGAAAATTGAATTCGGCATAAATCGGGGCTTCATAGCTATATTTGTAATCGCGGAACTGCCTAAGGGCGGCGGTGATAATACCAATCGTGTTTTTCGTAAGCTGCTCTTTAGACTGATTATCAATACGGCCGGCGAGGCCGATTACTATCGTGGTCAGAACCACAACCATCGCCACAACAATCAGCATCTCGACAAGCGTAAGAGCAGTTTTGTTTCGATCAATTCTCATAGCTTTAGCTTGTTCAATCAAACGCAGGTTGGATTTTAGTTTCCAAAGTTGCAAATGTCGTCTCTTGTTCCATAAAGGCCGTCGGCACCTGCTGAAATCAATATGTAAGAATCAGGTCTGTAAGGCCAGGGTCTGGCTGTCACTTTGGGATCCTGGATATATCCAATCACATTAGCTGCCGGATTCCCATAGAAATTCTGATAATTTCCGGCAGGGAGCCCAAGTCTATGAGCTGTACCGTCTACAATACTCATTAATTGTGTAGTGAGGGGCACATTGTCACGGACATTGTAAATTCGCTGGTTGAAAGGTAACGGAGGGGGCGGCACGAGACCCTTGCTGGCCGTATTTGCCCTGTAATACAGAATCGGAGTACCGGCGTTTACAGTTTCTCCTGAAAGAAGCTTAACTTTCTTTACGCTAAATGAATCGCAAATAACGTAGGTATCCGCAGCCAGGGGCCCGGTTCCCGTCGGTCCCGTATACAAGTCACCCAGTTTAAATACATTGTCGGTTGCCTGCTCCAGATAAGGTCCTTCTCTTTCACCTAAAGTATCCGAAACACCATCACCGTCAACGTCTCTTGCCATATTCGGTGGATCATACGACATCGGTCCACCAGCCGCATCAAGTCCGTCGGCTCTCCAGGCTGACTTCGGATGAAAACCCAGCAGGTCCCAGCCTAAAAGGGCCTCTGCAAGCTTTTGAGCCCCACAGTAGTTCGGAGCCAGCCAATCCGACGGCGGATAGTCACCATAGTCGTTCCGAAAGGCCGTCAGAGCCAAGCCAATCTCATTGAGCTGGGCCTTTTGCTTCGCCCCCTTTGCTGTATTTCGTATCACAGTAACAGAAGGTATAAGAAGCCCAACCAGTAATGCGATTATCGCAAGAACCGTTAATAATTCCACAAGTGTAAAGCCTGTTTTTTCGCGCTTCACAGCCATCTCCTTTTTATAAATTAATAATTTCATTCCAGACCGTATACCCAGCTTTTCAAAAGCCAGTCATCAATCACTCTGGAAAGATCGCCATAGTCAACAATTCCTGAGTCGTCGATATCGCTTCTCATGCACGTCCCTTCGCTCTCCAGGTCGCCGATTATAATCGCCAAATCACGCAAATTAACGATGCCGTTGTAATCAACGTCGGCGCCCGGCAATTCCAACTCAAAGCAGTTTTCATCCTGCCAGTTTACCCAGTCCGTATTATCCTGCCATCTGCCGGCAAGGCCGGAAAAATCCTTGAAATTCACTTCCCCATCCCCTGTCAAATCAGACAGCAGGAAGACAACCTCTCCCAGCCAGTGTTCGGCAAATATCTTCAAGTCTACAGAATCAACCATTCCACTCCGGTTGAAATCGCTGCCGGCGCACCCATTTGATTGCGGGCAGTTATTATCCTGCCAATAAGATGAAAATACCGCAAAGTCCGGAAAATTGATAATATCCTCATCGTCCTCGAATAAATCGTACTCCTGGTTCAGCTCTCCGGACAACCATTGCTCTGTCATCAATTTCAAGTCGAGTTCATCGACATAGCAGTCATAGTTGAGGTCTTCCGGCAGATAACCAAAGCCTCCACAGTGTGCATCGAACTTCACAAAATCCCACTGCGCCAGGAACTGATAGAACCACTCAGTTTCACTGACATTGGATCTAATAGCCAATGAGAGTGTATGCAGGCTTTCATCTTTATATACCTCATTAACATCGGCCAACTGGTTCAGGTACTCGCCGCTTACGTTCGGTACCAGGTCACCCGAATCCCAAACCACATCTCCATCAATCAGTACAAGTGCACTTCGTTTGCTCGGGTCCCACGTGAAACCGCCAAGAGTGCCTAATCTCAAGTCAAAAATAATATGATTAACATCCCTCAGATACACCTGCTGAGATACTGTTGCCATATCTCCGGCAGTAAATTCCACGAAATCCGTATATAGACTCAACGAGTAGTTGCCATGGGTTTTCCAATCGATGCTAACCCATCCACCGAACTGGCCTGCCGGCAGGTTGACATCACACCATTTTCGAGGTGACTGTGCTGTAATGTCGTTTATAATGCCATCTTTCTCGAAACTACTGTTCATAACCAAACTAACTCCAGCCTGCGTGCTATTGCCAACCAAAGCAATAATCATTACCGCACTAATAACCATCGTTTTCTTCATCACCGTCCTCTTCGTCCCTAAGTACATATCAGTTCCAAACTAATTTCCGAAATTAAAGATATCATCAGGAGTACCATATTCATTGTCAAAACCCGCCGACATAAGGATAAAGGAATCCGCCCTGTAAGGCTTAGTTACGGACTGAATCTGTTCATTCCATGTACTTCTATAAAACTGTAGAGGATCTGTGAAAAGCGTATGCGGCGCGCCTCCGGGGTCCCAGGGCCTGCCAAGCCCGACAAGTTCGTGGTTATCCTGATACTTGTACATATTCTGCGGATTGTCCGGGTCCGTAAGGTCATGGGCGATAAGAGATATATTTACCTTGTAGTAAAGTATCGGCATACCAATCCTTTTTCCTGTGGTAAGGCTCGTGGTGCCTGAATATTCATCGCAAAGGACAAATCTGTCCGGAAAAGTAAAAGGACCAAAACTACTATATATTTCGTTGAGCCTGTGGGTTTTGGCGTTTTCGAGACTTAAATATACATACTCTTTTCTTTCCGGCTCAGTTGCGGGATCATATAGCTGAACAGGCCCGGGGGGCGGACTGCCGTCAAAACCATCAGCCCTGAAGCGCGAATCCGGGTGAAAGCCTAATAAATCCTGGCCCAGCATTGCCTCAGCCAGTTTCATTGCGCCACAGTAAGGTGCTCCGGTCGGATCCACTGGTCCGGAGTCCGGGTAGCCGTCGAACTCACTCCGAAAAAGCTCCAAAGCAACGTCAATACCGTGGAACTGGTTTTTCTGGCTTACCTTCATGGCATATCGCCTGACCTTGTTCATAACAGGCGCAAGAAGCCCCATGAGAATTATGATAATGCTCATAACGGTAAGCAGCTCTACAATTGTAAACGCCCTTTTTTTGTCGGATTTTCTGGCAATTGGATTCACTTTCTTCTCCTTGATTATTGAATTAAACGCTCTATTTATTTCTTCGGTCTTTATCAGACACTTAACTTCGTGATAATGGTTATCATAGGCAGGAAAATCGACAGCACGATGACCAAAACAACAGCGCCAAGAACAATAATCATAATCGGCTCAAGCAGAGACATTAATGATGCAACAAGCACATCAACCTGCTCGTCATAATTGTCGGCTACTTTCAGAAGCATCTTATCTAAGTCACCCGTTTCCTCGCCTACGGCAACCATGTTGGAAACAATCAGGTCGACTGTCTTGGACTGCCGCAAAGGACCGGCAAAGGTATCGCCCTGCCGGATAGAATTATGAACATTGCCAAGCATGTTGGCAAACACCTCATTTCCCGCCGTCTCGCGTGTAACGTTAATGGCATCCAGAATTGGCACACCGGCGCTAATCAACGTCCCTAATGTTCTTGTCCACCGAGTCACGGCCACTTTGGAACTGAGCTGACCGATCACCGGCAGTTTCAATTTGACCGTATCCAAAACCAGTCGACCGGGACGACACTGCTTGATAAGTCGAAGCAGAAAAATTATTGCAAAAGGTGCCGCCAAAATGAAGGCCCAGCCGTATTGTTTTGCGATCCAGTCCGCTATTGCCAGCACCACCTGAGTTATCTTTGGCAACTCGGCTCCTTCTGTCATTTCAGTCAGAACCGTCTCGAACTGCGGGATTACCTTCCACATCAACAACAAAAGGATTGTAAAAGCCGCACCCAAAACAACACACGGATAGACCATCGCGCTTTTTACTCGGGATTTAAGTTTTTGAGCTTTTTCCATAAAGTCGGCAACGCGGGCCAAGATTAAATCCAGCACACCGCCCGTCTCGCCGGCCGCCACCATATTGACAAACAGTCGATCAAAGGCTCTTGGAAATCTGCCCATGGCCTCCGACAAAGTTGAACCGCCCTCGATGTCATCGCCCACATAACCAATAACTTTTTTGAATGTCCCCGATTTCTGCTGATCCTGCAGAATTCTAAGTGAACGCAGGATAGGCAGGCCCGCGTCCTGCAACGTGGAAAGCTGCCTGGCAAACTGGGTTATATATTTGACTTTGACTTTGCCGCCGGCACCACGCCTTCGTTTTGGCCTTGCAGCAACCCTTGCCGCCGCTTTCTTGGCAACCCCGCGAGCGTGAACCTTCGTGGGAAAATAACCCATATTCCTTATTTTACTTACTGCTTCTTTCTGACTCAGCGCCTCTATTTCATTCTTTATTGACACGCCCTGTGAGTCCAGTGCTTCATATTTGAAAACAGGCATTCCGAACACCTCCTTTAGAATGTAAAACGACAAAAGAAATTTAACTGGTTATTGATAGTCATTTTCTATTCCGATAAAGCACACACGTACTTTTTGTTTTCCAATCTCTTACCTTTCCGTTGATGTTTCTTTCACAATCTCGTCTATCGTGGTAATACCATCATACATAGCAGCCAGGCCGTTATCACGCAAAAGTCTCATGCCAGCCTTTTGCCCGGCTGCACGTAACACGTTTGTCGAAGCCTGATTCATTATCAGGTCACGTATTTCATCATTGAATGTCATAATCTCAAAAATACCAGTTCGTCCTCTGTAACCGGTATTATTACATTTGTTGCATCCCCTGCCGTAATAAAACTGCTTGCCCTTGATATCATCCGGCGTAAGTGACAATTCCGACAGTTGCCCTTCCGTTGGTTCGAATGATGTTTTGCATTTCTCACATATTTTTCTGACCAACCGCTGAGCGATAATACCTTCGATCGTGGCAGTAACAAGAAACGGCTCAACACCCAAATCCAAGAGTCGGGCTATCGAACTCGGGGCATCGTTGGTATGCAGTGTGGTGAACACCACATGGCCGGTCAATGATGCCTGGGCTGCGATTTCCGCTGTTTCAAGGTCACGAATTTCACCGACTAATATAATATCGGGGTCCTGACGCAGTATGCTCCTCAGGCACCTTGCAAACGTCAGTCCGATGTCCGGTTTCATTTGAACCTGAATCAAACCATCAATGTCATATTCTACCGGGTCTTCAGTAGTAATTAGTTTTCTTTCAACACTGTTAAGCTCATTCATCGCCGAGTAAAGGGTAGTAGTCTTGCCACACCCCGTGGGGCCCGTAACAATGATAATACCGTTCGGTTTGTGAATAAGCTGACGGAGCAACTCTCGATCCTGCTGCCTCAATCCGAGCTTTTCCAAATCAAAACTGACCTGGCTTCTGTCGAGAACACGCAGTACTACACTTTCTCCGAACATCGTAGGTAAAACACTAACACGCAAATCAACCGGCTTGCCCTGCACCGTCAGTGAGATTCGGCCGTCTTGTGGCATACGCCTTTCAGCAATATCCAGGTTTGCCATAACTTTTATACGAGAGCTAAGTGCCGCTGCGATGTACTTCGGCGGTGGAACCATCTCATAAAGAACACCATCAATGCGGTAACGCATCTTGTATTCATTTTCAAACGGTTCAAAATGGATATCAGAGGCCTTATCACGAATTGCCTGCAAAAGAACCAGGTTCAGAAGTTTTTTGACAGGATTTGACTCTGAAAGCTCCTTTAATTCATCAAGGTCGATACTCTGGTTCCTGCCGTCAAATTCCGCAAGGAAAGTATCCCCTTGTATTTCGCTTATCAACTCATTGATATTTTCTTCACCCTGAGTCTCATAATGCTTAGTTAAAGCGCTTTCCACCGCTTTCTGGTCCGTTACCTTCGCTGTAACTTTAAAACCCATCAGTGTGCTCAAGTCATCGGTTGCTCTGAAATTGTCGGGATTGTCAAGAACGATAGTCAATTCGTTACGCTCCTGATTATAGTGAATGGGCACAATATGATACGTCTTTGCCATTTGGGCCGGCACCTTCTCAACTACATCAAGGGGAATATCAATTTCGCCGAGGTTTACATATTCCATCCCACGCTGGGCTGCAAGGGCAATTTGCAGCTGTTTTTCATCAACCAGGCCAAGTTCAAGAAATATCTGGCCTATTTGTACAGCCCCTTTACGCTGTTTCTGGATTTTCAGGCATTCATGTACCTTTTCTCTGGTTAGAACGCCCATTTTTATTAGGATTCTTCCCAAAGTTCTACTTCTTAATTGCTCTATGGGAGGAAGCTTTTGCGATGTTTTGATTTTAGCCATTGGTTTTGCCCTATAATCAGTTCAATTCCAGGTTTTCTTTATTATATAACATTAAAGTCTTCTTTTCAAATAAATTACGCATTGGACATTTGGTTATTAGGACAAGCTGGCTTTATCTCCTAATATCCCATTTTTACTATGTTAACTGCACCTTTTGCGGTTAAATCTGTCATTTTACGTCTATTTTCTTCAATTTTTTTTAGCTTCACCGCACTAACAAATCATAATGTCTAATCCGTTGCATAAAAATCAAGATATAAAAAAATACCAGCCAAGTCTGCTGTTCCGGCTGGTATTTTGAAAAATCCGGGTTTTTAACAGGTAATCAGGACCGAAAGATCGGGCCGATGTCTTCCATTTCCTTCTTTGCAGCTTTTCTTTGTTCCTTCGACCTTAAGGCCTTGGCTTTAGCGGCGGCTTTATCTTGCAACATACCTGGCTGACGGCTCTTATCCAGCATTTCCTCCTGAGTAATCTTGCCGGTATCATAAAGCTGCCATAGATGCTCATCCAAAAGCTGCATTCCCAGCCTTTTGCCCGTTTGAATGCTCGAATCTATTCGATAAGTTTTGTTTTCACGGATAAGATTTGCTATAGCAGGAGTTACAACCATAAACTCATAAGCGGCAATTCTTCCTTTGCCCGCGGCTAAAGGACAAAGGGCCTGGCTGAGAACGGCGATCAAATTGCTGCTTAGCTGAATGCGAATTTGTTCCTGCTGATCTACGGGGAAAACGTCAATAATTCGAGTTATCGTGCCTGCGGCGCTGGTGGTATGCAAAGTACTAAAGACAAGGTGCCCCGTTTCGGCAGCCCTGATGGCCGACTCGATTGTTTCCAGGTCTCTCAATTCACCTACGAGAATCACATCTGGGTCCATCCTTAAAACACGTCTTAGCGCCTCACCAAAGCTCGGAACATCAACGCCGACTTCACGCTGATTAATGATGGATTTCTTGTGAGTATGATAATATTCTATTGGTTCTTCAATAGTTATTATATGGCGGTCAAAGTTTTCGTTTATATAGTTTACCATACAGGCCAGGGTAGTCGTTTTACCACTACCTGTCGGGCCGGTTACCAAAAACATACCTCTCGGCCTGCGGCACAAAGCCGCACATATCGTCGGCAGGCCTATTTCCTCAAAAGACATAATTGCCGTAGGGATAAGACGAAGGACCAGAGAAATATTTCCTTTTTGTCGGAAAATCGAGACACGAAACCTTGCTTCATCTCCAAAGGCAAAGCCATAGTCGGTTCCACCCTCCTCCTGAAGCTCCTGTTGATTTCGGTCAGGGGTGATGCTTTTCATCAGAGCCACAGTATCATCCGGCTCCAGGACCTTGGTTTCCAGCGACCTGAGTCGGCCGTCTATCCTCAATACCGGCGGCCGGTTGGTCACAAGATGTATATCTGAACCTCCCATTGTGACACAGGCCTGCAATAACCTGTCCATATTAACAGTTGCCATTCGAGAATCCTTAAGTACTTTTTTGTCTAATCTACTACAACACCCTCTGTCTGCGTTATTCTCGCCACTTCCTCCGGTGTCGTTACGCCTTTAAATATTTTGATCTTGCCGTCCTCCATCAGCGTTCTCATCCCACTCGCTTTCGCCGCCTTTTTCAATTCGGTGGAAGGTGCTTTTGTGAAAGCCAATTCCCTCAACTCGTTGTTCATTTCCGCCATCTCAAATATAGCGATTCGGCCTTTGTACCCGGTTTCCTGACACTGGGCACATCCCATGCCCTTGTAGATGGGTTGTTTTTCCAGAGTTTCCGGATTGATATTAAGCAATCGTAAATGATACATGTCAGGATTTTCATCAATTACTTTGCAGTTATCGCAAATAACTCTTACGAGCCTCTGCGCCATAATCGCCTGTATTGCGCTGGCTACAAGGAACGGCTTAACACCCATATCTATCAGACGTGTAATCGCGCTTGCCGCGTCATTGGTGTGCAGCGTGCTGAAAACAAGATGTCCCGTGAGCGCGGCCTGAATCGCAATATCAGCAACAACGCCGTCTCGAATTTCGCCAACAAGAATGATGTTCGGGGCCTGACGCAGCATTGAACGAAGAATCATTTCAAATGTTAAATTGATTTCTTCTTTTACCTGGACCTGATTCATACCGTCGAAGTTATATTCCACAGGGTCCTCAGCCGTAATGATTTTCGTGTCCGGCTTGTTGAGGGCCTGCAATGCTGCATACAGCGTTGTGGTCTTACCACTACCGGTTGGCCCTGTAACCAAAAAGATGCCGTTAGGCCTTTTGATTATTCGCTGAAATCGCTCATAATCATCCTGTTCAAAACCCAGCGCCTGAAGACCAATGTTGACCGCATCAGGACGCAAAATTCGCAAAACTATACTTTCTCCATGGTAGCCCGGCAGAGCTGAAACACGAAAGTCGATATCCTGGCCGCCAATTGTACGCTTAATTCTGCCGTCCTGAGGCAGTCTTTTTTCGGCAATATCCATTCCGGACAAAATCTTAAAACGTGTACTCAACGGGGCCTGCATATTCTTCGGGATGTTGTCTTTTTCCAGGCACACGCCGTCCACACGATATCGTACGCGTACCCTGTCGGCCATTGGTTCGACATGGATGTCGCTGGCACGCATATAGTAGGCACTATCTATTATCAGATTCACCAGCCTTACAATCGGACCGTCATCAATACCGCCAGTGGCTTCGGCACGAAGCGCAGCCGCCTGTAATTCCTGACTGGCCTCGGCAAGTTCGGCTGCTGTGGCATCAATGCTGTGTTTGAGCTTGTCATCCTCTTCTTTTTTTCTGGAGTCAAAAGACTCCTGAATATAGGAACGAATTTTCGATTCGATCGCAAGGCGGCAGTCCAGCTCGGTATTCAAGCGAAACCGAACCGTATCCATCGCGTCTAAATCCAGTGGATCGCTGATAATTAGACGTAACTTTCCATTATCCATGGAAAGAGGAAGAACATTGTGCCTTCTTATAACGTCTTCCGGCACCAGCTTTAATACATCCGGCGGGATAGTAATCTTATCAAGGTTGACGTATTCTAATCCGAATTGCTTCGCGATTGCCTTGGTTAGAGTTTCTTCGTCGAGCAGGCCCGATTCGAGCAATACCTGGCCGAGCCGTTTATGACTGGCCTTTGAAGTCTTAATGGCATTGATTAATGCCTCTTTTTGGACCAATCCGGCCTTGTAGAGGATTTCGCCCAAATGTCTACGTTTTTTTGCCACGTGCGCCCCTGTAATTTGCTACAATCCCCGGCAATACTTTATTATATCATTATAGATCCGGTTAGTCAATACCGCATTTCAGCCGGACCATGTTTAGGGCCGTTTGGGCTGCTCGAAGCCGTATGGAAACCCTGTCATGATGAAAAATATACCGTTTAGTTGCACATCCGCTGTCGGAATCTACGCTAATATATACGAGCCCGACGGGTTTCTGTTCGTTTGCACCGGTTGGACCGGCTATACCAGTTACACCGATTGCGAAAGTCGTTCCGGCCCTTTTTCTGGCGCCCCGAGCCATAGCTTCAGCTACCTGTTCGCTGACAGCACCGTGTTGTTCAATCAGATCGGCTGGCACACCAAGTTCTCTTATTTTAGCGTCATTGCTGTAAGTAATCCAGCCATACGTGAAATATTTGCTCGCCCCGGGAATGTCGGTCAACAGCTTGGCAATACAGCCGCCCGTGCATGATTCAGCTATAGCGATTGTCCGATTCTGCCGAGCTAATTTTTCTCCGACTACTTCGGCCAAGGTTTGTTCCCCTGTGCCATAAACAAGCTCTCCGAGCTTGCTACGAAGAAATTCTTCCTCTTTCTCAGCCATTTGCTGCGCCCGGCTCTTATCTTTGGCCGTTGCGATAATGTGCAGCGTAATCACACCCTGCCTGACAGTGCAGTTGATTAACGGATTCCTGCCTCGATCCATAATATCACCGAGCAATTCAGCAATATTCGATTCGCCTGTTCCAAAACACTTTAGCTTTCGCACTACAACAGCCTGCTTGACGGATAATTTTTTAAGCTCCGGCAGAACCGATTCTTCAAACATTTGCTTCATCTCGGACGGCACGCCCGGCAAAGCGCACAGTGTTTTGCCTTTGAATTCAGCCCTAATCCCCGGAGCGGTACCAAGATTGTTCACAAGAGCTTTCGCTCCGGCTGGGATATATGCCTGAATCTTATTCCTTGAGGACATTTGCCGGTTCCGGCTGGTGAAAAAGGCCTCTATCCTCTGAAGCAGGTCCTCTTGTAGCTGTAGTTCGCTGCCAAGCAATTTTGCAAGCGCCTGCCGGGTCAAATCATCATCGGTTGGGCCAAGACCGCCGGTGGCTACAACAAGGTCAGCGTCATTGCAAGCAAAATTAAACGACCGTACAATTGAATCTATATCGTCACCGATAATATATGTACTAACTACAGGTATGCCGATTGACAGCAATTTTTCGGCTAAATAAGCTGCATTTGTACTTACTGTCTCGCCAGAAAGCAGCTCATTACCAATGCTAACGATACTTGCCTTTTTCATAAAGGCCGATTGTAATTTGCTGCCTATAAGGAAACAAGAAAAAACGCATTGCTGTTGTTTGTCATTATAGTAAGGTAGGAGAGGTAAGGGATTGGGGATTGAGGGTTGCGTATCACGAGTCGGGCGAAGCGAGGTTACAGCCTTGCACTGGTTAGAAGATGGCTATTCAACTTTTACATGTGGGATTGATGACGTATCAAAGACGGTTTCTTCGCAGAATTTTTTGCCTCGAATCATCAATTCCATTTGGCCGAGAGGGAAGTATATATACTTGAGGGGATCGGGCCTGGATTTGAATTTTTCGTCGAAGTATTTTCCGTTGCCAATATCCGACTTGTAGACTTCCCTGACCAGGTTTGTTCCAACGTCGGTCAATATCAAATATTCTCGGCGTATGAGTATCTTTGTTACTCTGAGGATTGGGTATGACAGCAGATATATGAGCAGCGCTGCAATGATGAATATTCTCAGACGAGACTTGCCTTGCTTCATGTTAAAGCCCTAATTATCTATTACACTATTCAGTATTAGAGGCCATAGTTAATTCAGTTGCATCTGCAGCTTACCAAATCCCGGGAAAAAGTCTATATTTTACCCTGCCGGCATATTCCACGTAGCCATTTAGCTCGCTATGAAGTGTTTTATCTTCCAACCCGGTACGGATAATTAATACAAGACCGGCGATTACTGCCGGGATTAATCCAACAACAGAACCAATGATCAATGGAGTCGCCACAGCCCACAAAATCGACCCAACATAACCGGGATGCCTTACCATTTTATACGGCCCGGTTGTTATCACCTTATGGTCTCTGTCGTTTTGGATACGGACGGTCGTTTCAAAATGCGTGTTTACTACCATTGCCCAATGAATAATAACAGAGCCGACAAGAAAAAGGATAATACCTGCAACTGTAAAATGAATGCCAAGATGAGTCCATTGAAACCTTATATCCAATCCAATTACGACAGGAAGAATATAAAAACCCACAATGCCGTATGAAATCAGCAGAAACCTGTCCCACGGTTTTGTGCCCTTCTTTTTCTCCCACTGCCCCCTATGGTTTAGAAGCTCAGGATTAGCTTTGCATACCAGCATTATGCCTCCAAACATACCAATAAAACTGACAACAAGGTAAATCCACCCCCCAGCTATGTCCATACGGCCTGACGAAATAAATAGCAGACCCACTTGTATAAAAGGGCCGAGAAAGGTCCCGACAAGAACCTTGATACCGTATTTGTTAAGTTTTCTATTCCCCATAAGTTTCAACAAGGAACCTGGCGGCATTTTTCGGGCCATCCCATTTGTTTAATTGCTTTAATTTGGTATATACGACAGATTCCGGCAAGGTCATAACCTGCTACCGCAAAAACAAGTGTTTTCATAACCTGATAAATCCGGGATGAATTCGGGCTTCCAATTCAACGAACGCAGACCTTAACCATATCATCAACTAATCAAAGCTTAGCCTCTGGTCTTGCCGCCCGATACGTTGACGACCGTGCCATGGATATAACCTGCACGGTCGGAGGCAAGAAAGCACACCGTGCCGGCAACCTCGCTAAGCTTACCGCTCCTTCCTAAAGGGATGGCAGCGTTTTTGTAACGTTCACGCAGTTCTTCGATAGTGATGCCTCGAGTGTAGGCCAATGCGCGTTCGTATTCTTCAGTTCGCAGTGCCGTCACTTCCAGTATGCCCGGGGCCACGCCGACAACTCTGATATTATGTTTGCCCAGTTCCTTGGCCCAGGAACGGGTAAGATTGTAAATGGCCGCCTTAGTGGCCGCATATACGCTTTGACCTTCCGAGCCTTCCATGCCTGATTCGGAAGCCATATTAATGATTACCCCCCCATCACCTGACTTCATCATCACCCTCGCGACAGCCTGTGCACACAGAAAAACACCCTTCTGATTAATTGAAACAACCTTGTCCCAAATCTCCTCCGTTAACTCCTCTTTTCCTACCGGGTCGACAAGCAACCTCGGAACGTTTATCCCTGCATTGTTGACAAGTATATCAACACTGCCAAAGGCATCCAGTGTCGCCTGAACCATTTTGTCTACGCTTTCTCTGTTGGTAACATCCGTCGACGTAGCAATGTGATTGCCATCGAACTTCTCTTTCAAATCAGCGGCGACCTGTTTGGCGCCTTCCTCATTAATATCAGCCACGACAACATTCGCTCCGACCTCAGCTAATCCTTCACAAACAGCACGACCGATGCCGCAGGCCCCGCCGGTAACGATTGCGACTTTTCCTTCAAGATTAAGCCAACCCATTAAGTTCAGTCTCCTAAAGATTAATTGTCCATACAGATTCAAATATGAATCATAGCTTTAATTACACCGTCACGATAGCCCGCAACCAGGTCGAACGCCTTTTGCGTATCTTCGAGAGCAAAATTGTGGGTTATCATGAAATCAACATTAACTTCTCCACTTTGAATCAAATCAATCGCCGCCTGAACGCAGTGATTCTGTCGGCGGATATAATTTATGGAAAGTTCCTGTCGCTTAAACGTATCAACATCAAAAGATATTCGCTCTTTCCGGGCGGTTCCTATTATAACCAGTCGGCCGCCCGGCTTTAGTAGCTCGAAGGCCTGGTCCAGCGCTTCCTGTTGCCCGCAGCACTCTATAACAACATCGAGGCCGAGAGGTTCGGCAGTCAGGATTTCTTTGACAATGTCAACGCGGTCGGGATTGCCCGCCCAGCTAACGCCGACGCCAAGGGCGGCCTCAAGACGCGTGTCAATTTTCTCTGTTAAATATATTTTCTGTGCTTTCTCGGCTTTGGCTGACAACAAAACACTAAGCCCGATAGGACCTGCTCCAAGGATCCCTATACTACCACCTTCGGGAATCCGGGCCCTTTTGACCGAGTACACTGCTATCGACAACGGCTCACACAGGGCAGCCTGCTCAAGGGTAATCGCTCCGTTGGTTGGAAAACAGCATTCCTCGGACATAACAATATATTCACACAGACATCCACCCCCCTGCCCGGGACAGCCGAGGAACCGCAAATCTTCACAGGTATTTTCCCTGCCCACCCTGCACTGGCTGCACTTATGACACGACACAGCGGGATCAACCGCAATCTGGTCGCCAACTTTAATTCTCGTGACCGAACTGCCGACTGCTTTAACAGTAGCCGAACATTCATGTCCTATTATAAAGGGATACTCGACAATTTGTCTCCCGATTCTGCCGGTCTCATAGTAGTGCACGTCGGAGCCGCAGACACCCACCCTTCCAATTTTAAGCAAAACTTCATTGTCCTTCTTAATACTCGGATCCGGCACGTCCCTCAACTCCATTTGATTGATACCGGTCAAAACAATTGCCTTCATAAAAAAATTTCCTGCTTATGTTGTTTTAAACATTAAATCTGAAATTAATAATATTACCATTCTGAACAACGTAGTCTTTGCCTTCGAGCCTGATTTTACCGGCTGCCTTGAGGGCCTTTTCGCTGCCAAGCTCTTTTAAATCATTGAAGCTAAAAGTCTCGGCCCTGATAAAACCCCGTTTGATGTCGGTATGCACCTTTCCGGCCGCATCAAGTGCAACTGTGCCCTCCCTTATGGGCCAGGCGCGTATCTCATTCGAGACTACCGTTATAAAGCTGATTAATCCCAGCGCCGAATAGCAGCCATTGACGAACTTGCTTATCGCCGATTCGGCAATACCCAAATCAGCCATAAACTCTGTCCTGCTCTCGGCATCCAGTTGGGCCAGCTCATATTCGAGTTTCGCGCAGATTGTAACCACCGGAACAGAAGTGTCAATATGCTCGCTAAAATCGAACTTCGCCTCTAACTGATTCTCCCCAACGTTTACGGCAACCGCCATCGGCTTTAGCGTCAGAAAACCAAGTGACTTAATCATCTCACGTTCGGCATCGCTTTCAATAGCGGCGCTAATCGGCTTTTCCGCCTCTATCGTTTCCTGAAGTTTTTTATGCAGGGTTAGTTCGGCCTTATCATGTGCCTGGGTCTTAGTCGGTTTATGGACCTGTTTTTCGAGCTTTTCTATGCGCGTCGTGACAAGTTCCAGGTCGGCAAGCAGCAATTCCGTCCGCAATTCTGTTAAATCTCCGACCGGATTTATACTGTTTCGATAAGACGGCACCGACGGATTTTCAAACGCCCGCACCACCAAAACGAGCATATCGACTGTTCGTATCTGGTTAATCAACCGTCTTGCCGCGGCCCGGCCGTGATCGTCGGTAAAGTTAAAACCCGGCACATCAAGACAATCTATTGTCGCATACGTTGTCTTTTTGGGCTTGTAGTATTCCGTCAGCCAGTCGAGTCTTTCGTCCGGGACCGTAACAATAGCTTCTTCAACCGTCGTCGAGCCAATTGGCGGAATCTCTTTGCCGCTTAAGCTCGCAAAAATAGTGCTCTTGCCGGATTGTAAAAGACCAAGCAAAGCTACTTTCAATTATATAGCTCCTTATTATTTATAAACACTCTGTCCATAAGTATCGTAGGCCACAACAGTGGGAAAATCAACCACGTTTAATTTTCGAATGGCTTCAGCCCCCAAATCTTCAAAGGCGATGACTTCTGCAGAAACGATTTGCTTGCTAAGTAAAGCCCCCGCCCCCCCGATAGTAGACAGATGCACCGCGCCATGCTCTTTCAGGGCATCTCTAACTTCAGCGCCCCGGTATCCCTTCCCGATCATTGCTCGCAGGCCTCTGGCAATCAGCCTGGGGCTGAAAGCATCCATTCTTGACGAGGTGGTCGGCCCGGCGGCGCCTATCACTCGTCCCGGCCGGGCAGGTGTCGGCCCGGCGAAATAAATAATCGCACCCTCAAGTTCGAATGGAAGCTCGCGCCCGGCGTCTATCAACTCGCACAATCTCCTATGAGCCATATCCCGAGCTGTATAGACCGTTCCGGTGATGGAAACACGCTCACCGGCTTCCAGAGAACGCACATCAGCTACGGTCAAAGGCGGCTGTAATTTCTTCGTTGCGTTCATACCACTATACTTTTCTTAACACGGATTTGCCATTATCGTAAAAACAGAAATCAGGTTTATTATATTCCTGCTTTTCTCTAAAGCGATGTAAATTAGAGCACTTTTTTGACATTGAAAAACGCGATTATATTATCGGCCTCAAGTGAAATCAAGGCTTTCCTGGGCAAATCACACTACATCCCCGCCTTACTGTTCATAGTCAAAGATATATACAATCCACAGACAAAAAAACCCGACAAAAAACACTAACATCGAATATAACTGTCGCTGTGTTAAAATTCTTCCCCCAAAAACCGGTCGAATCCCGAAAACATCACAGGCCCTCAAAACCTTATAATAGCCCAAAATCCCCAAATATGGTCCTCCAGACCGATAAATTAATAAAGTCAATGCAGAAAATTTACGTAATTAAATTAATAATGTAGTGTCATATCAGTTAATAATGTTATAATGGGTACATAACTCAGATTTAAGGAGCAGATTGACAAGAACTTCTAAGGGTGATCATTTTCGAACAACGATATTCGCTTAATAACCTGTCTTTCATTTATCATTTCAGGATACGGTTTCTTAGGCCGACTAAGCAATAACAACGTTTATGAAAGGAGTGTAAAAACATGGCGGAACAAAGAAAAGCACAGCTAAGAATAATTGCCGTACTAAGCTTTCTGCTCGTCCTGCTTTTCGGCGGCGTGGTCGGAGCCAAAACGGTCGTGAAGGTGGCCAAACACATCGTCAAAGGTTCGGGCGTCACCGAGAAAGATTTGGAAGAGCAGTTCAAGAAGATAAAGGAAACCTGGGACAGCGCCGAAGTCACGCACGTTCAGGTCGGCGGTATCGATGAAGTCAACGACGTCAACGAAGGCAAGGTCGCAGGAGCGATTAATATTTACGGCACGCCCCTGAAAGTTAAACCGCCGGCTAATCCCGGAATTTGTTACGACCAAAAGTATATCGTAATCGG
>Ga0209536_100006290_pt1 | contig 18196 bp, 17 predicted proteins | sample DeeMarSeWOR28_12_FD_187461 | JGI IMG/M metagenome (GOLD analysis project Ga0209536, IMG submission 187461) | Marine sediment microbial communities from White Oak River estuary, North Carolina - WOR-2-8_12 (SPAdes) (version 2) | ecosystem: Environmental > Aquatic > Marine > Intertidal zone >... | reverse complement strand
TCTGGCGACTAATGACCCATGGCCGATGCCGTCGCCGCTGACCGGCCAGGTGTCGTGATGGGCGTCGAACTGCACCAGCGCCAGCGGCCCGTGCCTGGCGGCGTGCGCCTTGAGCAACGGGTAGGTGACGAAGTGGATCGCCTTGGAGTCCTGCTTAACACCTTCTTCGTTTTGGTCGACCCCGCCTTCTTTGTAGAACCCGAACTCACTTTCTTGGGGACAACTGACTTTTGAACATCAGGTTTTTGGGGAGCGGCTTTTTTCGGAGGAACAATTGCCTTCTTTAAGGAAGCGCTTCCCTTCCTCTTGGGTTTCGAAGAACCCTTCACGACCTTTCCTATCTTGGTAGCCCCCGAACCCTTGGAAGAAGAAGCCGGCTTGGATTTCCTTACCACAGATTTTTTCTTCGAGGCCTTTTTCGTCAAAGTTTTAGGAGACACCTTCCGAACAGGTTTCTTCTTGGCCATGCAAAGTCCTTTCTATCTAATCATTGAAAAGTACAATAAAGTCGACACACACGTCAGCCGGGAAAAATGATAAAACCTTTTCCCCATTTGAGCAAGCAAACAAAAGGAAAAGTCTTTTCAGCCCATCTCAACATGGCCACAGGGGAAAAATCGGTTTTAGGGAGAGACGCCGCTGGCCAGGACGATTTCGCAGATATGATCCAGGCGTTCGATATGTTCGTAAGCCGACCAAGGGTCTGGTGCCATGGAGCAGACTCCATGATTAGCCTGGCCGACAATATCGTAGTCCCCCGCAGGATTCGTTTCCGTTACACCCAGAGCCTCAGCTGTGGCCTCGCCCAGTGCCTTGCTGATAGCTGGAAGGGCAGGGACGGCCGGGCCTATGCGGGTATAGCGATAAATCTCTGGAAAATCTTTGCAGATTTTCTGTAGATCAAACCCTCGATACATGGCTGCGACCACATGGGTTGGATGCACATGCACCACCGCACGAGTGCGATTCATGCCTCTGGTCAACAGGTAATGCATGTGCAGTTCCCCGGACGGATTCGTGCCGGGCTGGACCTGCAATTGGCCGTTGGCAAATTTTATTTTGACCATGTGTTCCGGATGAACGATCGTCTTTCGCCAGCCTGAGGGAGTGACATACAGATACACACTCCTCGCCCGCCGGAGGCTACAGTTGCCATCCCGGGAAGTAATCCAGCCTCGTTCGTAACACCGTCGTAGGACATCTCCAATTGCGGTAATCATGGTCGTCTCTCCTTTCGCCCAAGCCGTCGTCTGCGTCTGTTCATCGTGAGGGGTATTTTGATCGTCAAACGAAGTAGGATGGGCTTCCCTTTTCTAACCCGTCCTCTTAACAGGGAAGTATAATTGAAACATCACCCTGTTTGAAGGTTTTCCTGGGGGACAACAATTTTCAGAAGATATTTTTCTAATGATCCGGAACATTCGGTGTGTCAGCGGGCGGGCCCTCCTGTGAGGGTTTCTCTCTCCAGAACTATTGTTGGCTAACCCAGGTCTGATCTTGACGAATTCCGGTAAGTAGAAATTGGGGGAAGCGGAAATATGCCAGATCTTGATGAAGCGGTGTAGCATGCATGCATCACTCGCTAGAGTTGTTCGACGGCATAGCCTCTTTCCTTAAGGACCGTCAATAAACCTTCCTTTCCCAACAGGTGCAACGTCCCCACGACAATGAAGACCGGTTTCGATTGCTGCAGGGCCTTTTCAATTTGTGGCAACCAGGTCTGATTCCGGCTGACAACAAGGGCCTGAAAGAGCTCCGGGTACTCGCGCATTCCTTCGAGTACCCTTTCCAAATCCTTGACATTACCCTGAGTCCAGGCGTCCACCATTTCCTTGATTCGCGCCTCGATGTTTTTAAGATCCTCCAATGACTGCAGGAGAAATAGTTCCTGAATCGACGGCGAGAGGTTATCAAACAACCCGAGTTGAAATTCGACGCTCTCCAAGCCTTGTATGTCTTTACCGGCCTCTTTCGCTTTTTCAAAGAAATGCCGGTCGACACCCCAGGCGCTTTCGAACCCGAGTTTCTGGAGTTCCAACGCGGTGACGGCTGTGGCTGCCATCCAGGGTTTCATACGGTGAAAATTCTCGATATTGAACCCAAGCTGCGCGAAATTGGCTTTCGCCGCTTCATAATTGTCTGGGGACAACACCCGTTGTAAATTTTGGCCATTGAGATACAGGCCCTTTGTCAGTATCTGGAACTGGGAAAGAGGGGAGGTCAATCCATCGAGGTCTACCTCAAACATGACCATGGAAGCCTGGTTGAACGCCTCGTATAATTGCTGATCCAAGGGGTAGTGCTTCTCTTGGAGCACATGAATGGAACCCAGTAGATAAATAGTGTTGTGAGACGATTGAACCTTCCACAGAATATGGGGGCTTTGGGCAGGCACCTCTTGAGCGCCCGCCAACACCGGTGCCCCCCCGCACCACCACACACTGACAAGCCACAGCACAATGATCGTCCTGCTCCAGGGTGTTCTCATTCAGGAAGCCTTTCGGTCCAGGGTTAAGGTGAATCTTCGCGATGAAAAGGAGGAGAATTTCTGCGAAAGCCGCCGCCTCCAGTCCTGCTTCGGGCAACGACACAAAAGGCTTGAGAATGGCTTTTCGGAATGAATAAGAAACATCGGGGATTGCCATACAACAGAGAGGAAACTCCTGAAAATTCTCACAACCTCATCACGGAGAATACCTTCATTCCGCGGAGAGGGAAAAAGATGGGAGGCCTACCTGGATGTCCAGAAAGACACGCAAGCACCGACTTTGGTGAGGAACGGGTTGAGGAGTGGAATGATTACAGAAATTCCGGAGAGTGGCCCCAACTCCCGGAGAACACAAACTCTCTCAAAGGCTTACGGGACCGTGGCGCCAATTCCCTTTCACCGAGCGGGTCCGGGAGGATTTTGGGTTCTCCCTGGTATCCAATGGCGATCCCGGTCACGGCTTCATATCCAGCGGGAAGGGCATAGCACTCGTGAATTTTATCTGGAAGAATGCCTCCCATCTGATGTACTGCCAGGTCCATCGCAGTGGCTTGCACAACCAGATTTCCCACGGCCAATCCGACGTCATGATAGGCATGACGGTTCACCTGGCCGTTATGCTCAAAATGTAATTTTGCGACGGTCAGCATAAGCAGAGGAGCCCGTTTGGCCCAGATTTGATTCCCCTCCACCAAACAACTGAGGAGTGCCTGATATTCGGCGGGGTGATCGGTCGTCGCCACAATGAAAACCCATGGCTGTTCGTTAAAACAGGATGATGCCCATCGAGCCGCCTCCAACAAGCTTTGAATTTTTTCTCGTTCAACCGGATGGTCGGTAAAGGCCCTTGGGCTCCATCGCCGCTTTAACAGCTCATGGATGTGAAACTGGGTGTCTGCCGGTTTGTCCATAAATTCTGCCAAAAAGCTCAATTCCGCTTGTTAATGGCCCTGTCTTAAGGAAGACGCCACTGACCACATTCTTGCGGTTCCGGAATGCGCCAGGCTGTCTCCTCCACCAGTGTCAATTGAAGCTTGTGAGGATGCGGACGTAAACCATAGGAGAGATCAAGGGCTGACGGGTCGGTGTTTCCCTCACATAAACAGTCATCAGATTCAGCCACATTGGCATACAACAATTCCATGAACTCCTGATCCCAAAAATATCGATCGGTCATTGTTTCAAAATCCACCAGCCCAAATCGGTATCCCCCTAACATAGTGAAGGGCACCGATCCATCGTGTACTTGGTCGTTATGCCACACACAATAATTCTTGAGGCATTCATACAACAGAAACCAATGATAGTCGGTAAGTCGATAGACCGTTGAATTCTCATTGGCTATCAGCAACTCCTCGAGAGTGATGACTGCGCTATAAGGGGTAAACATCGTCCCCAGCATCGGATATCCCACCAACCAGGCGTCAACATCATTCGCCGAAGAAATGCGCCGAATTCCTTGAAGCTCCCAGTGGAGAGCATGCTTCACAAAGGCGATAAACACAGAATCAGGTTGAGTCCGGAAATATAACATGGCTCGACTCTCCAACGGATAAATCCTGGCTAATCCTCTTGAAGAGCTTTTTTAACCAGATCTGTGATGGTTTGCAACTCGAAAGGCTTATTGACCGTGTATTGAGCCCCTAAACGACGAGCAAGGTCCAACAAATTCAGTTTAGCCCTCTCACTTCCACCTGACATCGCAATAATCTTGACCTTCGGGAATTCACGTCGCAAATCCAGAATGGTCTCAAGACCCTCTTTCTCGGGCATGAGGATATCTAAAATAATCAGGTCGGCGGGGTGGCTGCGATACCGACTGATTCCTTCGGTTCCATTCAGTGCAATCTCAACGGTATAGCCCTGTTCTTCCAGAACCTGTTTCAACAGGGCACAAATCTGCCGATCATCATCAACGACAAGAATGGTTGCCATCGCTTTAACTCCTTCTCCGCCCCAATCCGCATCGTCTTCGTCTTCCTCATCAACAGAAAAAGACCCTCTGCGGAACGTGCGATCAACTTTGGCATCTCCATGAAAAATGGTTGTTGTCCAAGTTCAAAAAATTTCGGACGTTATCTCGAACATGATCATCACCCATGAACATGTCTTTTCTCTTAACCGTATTAATGAATACCCATCACCAAATTGCCTGCATCTCGTTTGCCTTTCCTTGGCACACCCCAGAAAAACAGACCCATTTTTCCGTTCACGCCCTACTGACTCAAGATCCAGCCAACGGAGAAGCTGTTTTGTCGAGCACATGGCGAATAATGGGAGCTAGGTCCCGAATAGCTAATGGTTTCATCAAATAGGCCTGAATTCCCAATGCCTTTGCTTTTTCTGCAGACATGACATGACTGAATCCTGTGCACAAAATAATGGGCAGGTCAGGGCGAATTCGCAAGAGTTCTCGGGATAAGGCCTCTCCCGTCAAAGTCGGCATTGTTTGATCGGTAATGACCAGATCAAAGCGGTGAGGATCTTTCCGGAATACATTCAGTGCTTCTACGGAACTTGTGTGAATTTCCACTGTATACCCCAGTTGCATGAGAAGTTCTTTCCCAAGATGCACAATAGTCTCCTCATCATCCACAAATAAAATGGTTTCTTTCCCAATTGGAATGGGGCCTTGATCAACAAAACGGTCCAAGACAGGTGCCGGAACAGTTGGAAGATACACTTCGACCTTTGTCCCCTTGTTCACGACACTATCCACCACAATCGCCCCTCCGTGACCAGTGACGATTCCATGGACCACGGCCATCCCCATCCCTGAACCCTCTCCAATCGGTTTTGTGGTAAAGAAGGGATCAAAGATCCGTTCAAGAACCTCAGGAGTCATGCCTGAGCCAGAATCTTTCACCTTCAACCGAACATGCGGGCCAACCTGTAATCCCGAGATCATTCTTGCCAGGTCCTCTGTCACCTCCACATCTTCCAATGTGATCTTCAGGATTCCACCAGTTTCTCGCATGGCATATTCGGCATTGGTGCATAAATTGACGATCACCTGATGCATTTGGGTCGGATCCCCCAGAATCGTGGCCTCTGTTTTCAGGGATTGACGAATCTCAATCGTAGAGGGAATGGTGGCTCGTAAGAGTTTGAGAGCTTCCCGGATAACCATGTGAATGGGAGTGGGCTTCTTTCCCTGCCCGGCTTGACGACTAAAGGTCAAAATCTGAAGGACCAAATGCTTGGCGCGATGTCCAGCCGTCAGCACTTCCTGAAGATTCCGTTGCGTCCGGCTTCCCTTTGGCACAGTGGCCAACGCCAGTTCGGTATAGCCCATAATCGCCATTAAAATATTATTAAAATCATGGGCGATCCCACCCGCCAGCGTCCCAATGGCTTCCATACGGCTTGATTGACGAAATTGCCGCTCCGTTTTCGTGAGGGCTTCTTCAACACGCTTCTGCTCTGTAATATCTTCGGCTATTCCGGCAAGGCGGAAGATTTCGCCATATTGGTTTCGAATGGGAAAAGTTTGTGCCCGCACCCATCGTATTGAGTCATCGGGCCTCACAATCCGGCATTCTCCTTCAAAGCCAGCCACATCCGCCTCAGGTTGATGCGTGAGGAGTCGTTCCTGGTCTTGAGGATGAACGGCATCCCATAAACTTCTGGGATTTTCCAAAAGACTGGCACAACTCCGACCCCAGACGGTTTCATAGAGAGGACTGACATAAAACACTTCAGACTGGTCCGGGGCAGAGATCCAAAAGACCTCGTTGATATGCTCGACAAGCTGGCGAAACCGTTCCTCCCGCTCTTTCAACGCCGCTGTCCGCTCTGCCAGAGCCGTCTCCAATTCTTGTGTGTATCGGGTTATGTGGTCCCGGAACGCTCTTCGAATATGACCAAGCAACTCGGATGACGAGCCCGCTTGTTCGAGGTAGGTAAACGCGGCACTCTTAGCAGCTTTTGGGGCTGGATCCAAGCTGGCAAGAGCGGTATTGATGATCATCCGGATCCGGCCATTCATCGCCTTCAGAAGATGAACCAATTGGATTCCTGAGTCATCCGGCAATTGCAGATCGACCACCGCTATGGCAAATTTTCCACATTTCGCATTTTCCAAAGCCTCCGCTACCGTAGCCGCCCCCACCACCTCGTAGCCTTCATCACCTAATGTTTTGACGAGCGTTTCCAACTGACCAGGGTGATCTTCCACAATGAGGATACGTAACCCTTCACGCTGAGTCGTCATACGTCCCTCCCATTTGCATACTGCCCAGAATCTTTTCCGTTAATGCTCAGGATCTGTTCGACGGTTTCAGAGTAACTTCCCCTCGAAACTTATTACCCGGACGTGCGCTGAACCACTGCCAGCCGAGGATGAAATTTCACGGCCGATTACGCTACCAAGCCAGGGGATTGCCTTTCTGATTCTTTGGAAACAACGACCTGAACTCCTCTTCCACCGCACCCTCAGGAAGACGGTAAGACATCAATAAGCACCATATCAAGGTGGATTGCCTCACCCAAGCTCCACTACCGCAGGAGAAGAATGAGCTACAATGCCGCCCCCAGGCCTATCCCGAATACGACCTGATTCACCCGAATGCTTGTTCATGGTCGACGATGAAGAACGATATTTGCGCCATGATAGGGTTGCGGGTGACTTCCGGGGGTATTCCGGAGAGTACGTTCCCCGGGCTTCCCCCTCCTCCGAGCCCATCATACCAATCCCCGTATCAATGGTCACGCCCTCGCCCATCAAGCTATAGGGGGCGAAAATCAAATAAAGAAGTCAATATCCTGAAGGATCATGAAGTGTGTGGACGAACAGCATAAAGAGGGAAGGGAGCAGGAAGGATGGTATATTGCCCGAAAAGTAAGGAGAGAAAAACGCGCAAGCGACGTGATAAATATCCGTAATAATCCCCAAAGCCTCGTGTTGTGTGGCTCTCTATCCCTCCAGACCTGTTGACTTCTCCTGCGCGGGACCGGCCATCAACGCTGATGCAATCTCATCTTGAATCCCTTGCGCCGCATTTACCCGACTGACAGCATCGCGAATAGGCCGCCCAACCACTAAATAATCCGCCCCCGCTTGAATGGCCTCAAAGGGAGTCAAGGACCGTTGATGTTCATGGGTGCTCTGGCCGGCTGGCCGCACGCCTGGTGAGACCAGGAGCGCCTTCTCCCCAAACCGTTCTCGCAGAATTCTGACATATTTCCCCGAAGCGATGAGGCCATCGCACCCTTGGGCCATGGCCATATCGGCCCGCCACATGACATAGTCGTCAAGCGACTGAAAACGAGCGGGATCTCCTGCGTGGGCACTTAGCAAACCAAGATCTTGAAGATCCTTCTCCCCCCAGCTTGATAGGAGTGGAACAGTCAAAATTTTCAGTGGCCGGTCACCCCGACCAAGCACTGCGGCTTTGGCTGTCGCGTGATTTCCCAAAATGGTGAGAAAATCGACACCAAGGTCGGCCGCCAAATTCACGGCTCGACGCACGGTTTCATCGATATCGTTCATCTTGAGATCTAAAAAAATACGGCAATTCCGTAGGCGTAATTCCTCAATAAAATCGGCATTTACGGCCAAGAACAATTCCAGGCCGATTTTATAAAACCAGACGACGCCCTCCAGCTCCTTCACATACCGGCGAGCCTCCTCTAGAGAGTGAACATCAAGCGCCACAATTAACCGTTCCTGGACGGGGATTCCGGCATTCATTCCTGATTCACCACACACATCAACATTCATCCACCCCTTCATGTCAGAGATTAATAAGTCTGATCACAGACCGATGGAAGATAACCGGTTAAGCAAAACGTTATGTAAAAAAATTCTCGGCAGAGTGCCACAATCAACGCGTGAACTCAAGACAGACAGAACCCTCGCCAATCCTTCCACTTTTATTCAGTGAAGCAAACTATTTCCCTAGTGCATGCCTGAGCTGACTGGGAACCCTGTATCTATTCCATCGCACCCGTCTCTCTCCGCGGCTGATATTACCCCTAGGTTTTTCTACGCCAACTCTTTTCATGACCCAATCCAAGACAACATCATCGGAAGTTGACCAAAATAGGTAATCGTCACCATGCGATGGCCTCGGCTGGAGTCAGATTTGTCGATTGCTTGAGGCAAAATGGTGGGTATATTGGACGAAAAGAATCGAAAAATCCGCCTTAGTCCGTTGCAATTGTAGGCGATCAATTTCATCCCGGACAGCCTCACAGGAATGGTTCTGTATCCATTTGGATAAAAGGGTGTATCCAAACAGATATCCAAAAATCCTTTTCTCAGCCATGAAATCCCATGACCTACAGACTTTCCAACACGAACTTTTTCCGAAATCGCGAATTCATGCAAAGACTTATCACATGACCATACAAACCAATGCCTAGGATGGTACACAGGTTGCTTGTGTCCTCATCATAAATCCAATAGCACAATCATCCGTTTCACATATGAGAAAGCTGCGATTCCCCAGACAGGAGGTCATGCTGTGCCGAACACCTCTTCCCTAACATCCTCTTCCACGGTTCTCCTCGTCGACGATGAACCGGATATTGTCCTGGCGTTACAAGATCTTCTCGAGGCCGACGGACATCAGATTGATGTGGCCTCAACAGGCGTTACTGCACTGGAATTAGTGAAAAATCATCCCCACGGTGTGGTAATACTGGACGTCAAACTCCCGGACATGGATGGCTTACTCGTTCTAGAAATGATGACAAAAGCTGTACCCGGCCTTCCCATCATTATTCTGTCGAGTTATACCACCCTCGATTCCGTGACCGGGCCTCTTGAAGAACTAGGCGCCTTTGCCTATCTGCATAAGCCCATAAATCGATCGGAAATTAGGACCACGGTTCGCCAGGCGCTGAAAGCTCATAGCTTGGCAAAAAAAATGGAACGAGCCCGTCAAGCCTTGATGGAAAGTGAATTCCGTTTTCAAGCCGTCTTTCAGACGGCCACTGATGCCATTGTGTTAGCTGACCACACCGGTCGCATCATGTCATGGAATAAGGCTGCTGAATCGATGTTCGGATATACCGCCGAGGAAATGTTTGGAAAACCGCTGACACTGATCATGCCCGCCCGGTATCGGGAGGCTCATACGGAAGGAATGAAACGATTGCAGGCAACAGGGGAAGCTCGAGTCATGGGGAAAACAATCGCACTCCATGGATTGAGGAAAAATGGTCAGGAATTCCCCATTGAACTCTCTCTGAATTCCTGGACCACAGGGGAACACCCCTCCTATTCCGGATTTATCCGAGACATCTCAGTTAGAGAAACCAAAGCGGAAAATGTTTTTCAGGTTCAGACAAACTGAGGCAATTAGGCATGTCACTTTGCCCCATGAGCGGTGCAGGAACGAGAATGGTGGCTTTAAACCTGAACCAACGAAGCGAATCAAAAAAGGAAAAAGAGGTGGGACACTACACCAGACAATCCTTGACAGGAAATCGTTCGAACCTGAGTAGTAAAATCAGAGAAACCCGTTGAGATTATTGGCTGGGGGACCAGGAATCGAACCTGGGTTCTTAGATCCAAAATCTAATGTCTTGCCCCTAGACGATCCCCCAACCGAACACGCACTTTAAGACTTACGGGACTAAAGCGTCAAGATCTTTCAAGGTTAGTACACCCGTCCGTACACGATCCAATGCCGATCATCCGGCACATCCACCATCAGGCGACTTAAATTGAGTTCTGCGAGGTGGGCAGCGACCTCATCCTCCGTAAATGCCGCCAACAATGACTGCAAGAAATCCTTCCGTAATCGCTCGGGTTCATGAGCCGCATACTGGTCCACTAACGCCTGCGCCTCTTCGAGAGAATCCGGACGAAGAAGATCCATCACCAGCACAGGCCCACCGGATTTAATCACGCTTTTCACCCCATACCAAAACCGTAAGGGATTGGGAATATGGTGGGCCAAACTGTTGGATATCACGGCGTCAGCCGGAGCAGGAAAGCTGGTATCTTGAAACCGTTGACAGAGAAATCCGATTCGATGGCCTAAGCCGGCTTCCTTTACAGCCCGTTCCGCCCAGGTGATCATGGGGGGGGATGCGTCAATTCCCGTAATCCGGCAGGTGGGATGACTTCGGGCCAGACGAATCGCGATATCGCCGGGGCCGCAGCCAAGATCCACCACATGAGCGCCATCAAGATCGTCATAGAGTCGAAGAAAATAGTCAACGAACCCTTGATTCTCTTCCTCAAAATCAGCTTTGGCATAAGCCTGAACCTGCTCCGGATCATCCATGATTTCCGGTTCGAGAACCCGTTCCATCATGTCGACTCCTTTCCCGACAACGTCTCGACCCAAACCGGATCGCCACTGCGTACATGCCCTTCCGATAATACCCGGGCATACAATCGACTCCATCCGGGATGATGCCGGTGAGAGATCCGATGATAGTTTTCGCCCATAAACCATCGGGCATTATGACGACACGGCTCGCAATAACTGGTCAGTTCGATATGCACGCCTTCGCCAATTCTCAGATGATCACCAGGCTTCATCTGCGTCCAGTCCAGTCCGGCCAATGTCAAATTTTCTCCAGAGGCTCCGGCATAGACTGTGTGACCTTCTTGTTGTAGGGCTTCAAGAATTTCGAGCGAAAACAGGCACAAGGCCCGGTCCGGCCCGCCATGTAGCACCCGATTCCGATGCCGGTCTCCATCCATCCCCTTAACCGACACCCACGCCTCAGGCACCGGCAGCTTGGGGAGCCCGCCCGGGGAACAATTAATTTGATAGAGATAAGGCAGAGGGCCCATGAATCCTTTACACCAGCAGAATGTGTGGTCAAAAAAGACAAAAAGGATGGTAGCCAGCGATCGAAACGGAGGTCAAGCGCGACCAAGTGGTTTACCGGACTCTTTCATGGCCTTTGGTGACCACAGTCTGAACAAAGCTCATGATTTTTTGAAAGTAGGGATTTCCCCCGACAAACGGCACATCATTATGATCAGCGCCCGGCACCACATACCACTGTTTGGGCTCATGAGCCGTGTCGAACACCTGCCGCCCCAAGGCAACCGGAACAATGGAATCCTTTTCGCCATGAATGACCAGGACAGGCCGCTGAAGTCTGGGAATCTTTTGAGCCAGATTGAATTCCACATCCACGAACCATCGGGCAGGCAGCCCCAAATAATGTTGATCCGACATCGCTTGGATGGAAGGAAAGGACCCCTCAAGAATCACACCTGCAGAGGGCCGAAGGATCGCCACTTCTCCAGCCACGCATGCGCCGAGTGATCGTCCAAACACCACAATCCGGTCTGAGGCAATCCGCCGTTGGTGAAGGACATAGTCATATCCGGCGAGGGCATCCTGATATATTCCGGGTTCGGAAGGGGATCCGCTGCTTCGACCATATCCGCGATAATCAAATATAAAAACAGATAACCCCCGCCGATACAGCTCACGGATATTTGCTAATCGGTGACTGATATTGCCCGCATTGCCATGACACCAGAAGAGTACGGGTTTGGTCGGTCCGGCATCCACAAACCACCCGTATATGGTGACGGACTCATCGACCGGAAGCCACACCTCTTCCAGCGGCAGACCACTGAGACTCGCCCAATTCCGGTCATCCCAGGGAGAAGGTTGAAACACAAAGACTCCTTCAAGCATAGACGTATTCTAGCAAGGTTCAGACAAAAACGCGGGTAGGAAATTTCCCGACCAGGTTGATCTTCAGGTAGAATTTTCTTTTACCACGTGGGGATATTACATCATGGCCACATATGCGATTGGAGATGTGCAGGGATGCGTCCAGGCCTTACACCGCCTGCTGGAAAAGATTCACTTCCATCCAGCCAGGGATCGCCTCTGGTTCGTGGGGGATTTAGTCAACAGGGGACCCCACTCCGTAGAAGTGCTTCGGCTCATCAAACAGTTAGGAACCTCAGCCATAACGGTGCTGGGCAACCATGATTTACATCTTCTGGCCGTGTGGGCCAAGGTAACCACACTCAGCCGGAAAGACACCTTACAATCGGTGCTATCAGCACCTGATGCCGAGGAATTACTCACCTGGTTGCGGTTTCGACCCCTTGTCCACGTCGAAAATGGGTACTGCCTGGTTCACGCCGGCCTGTTGCCATCCTGGTCTATTCCTCAAGCTCTGTCCTTGGCTCGAGAGGTGGAGGAGGCATTGCAGGATGATCATTTTCACCAACTCTTACCGGCTATCTATTTTCGAAAAGACATCATGCCATCATCCCATCTGAGCCTTGAAGAACGATTAGGCCTGACAACCAATGTCTTGACCCGTCTCCGGGTCTGCACCAAAGAAGGCATCCCTGAGTTCTCGTTCAAGGGACATCCGAAAGAAACCCCTCTGGGGTTTATGCCCTGGTTCCGGGTTCCCGATCGAGCCACGCAACATGACACGATTATTTTTGGACATTGGTCAGCCCTAGGCGTGGTCAGAGAACAGCAGGTATTCGCCATCGACGGCGGATGCGTGTGGGGGCGTGAACTGGTTGCCCTTTGCCTTGAAGATCAACAACTCTACCGCGTCTCCTGCCAAAAGATGTGATCAAATCTTGCTGCTCTCCGCCTTACCCCCGAAGAGACAGCACGCGCGATCTGAACCAACAAAAATCAGAGCCTGAGCTTACTCAACATTCCAACATCAGCCATTGGTCCTGTATCTGATGAGATACATTCTGTATCCGTTTGGATAACTTTTGGCCTTTCACCAAACCATCCAATTTTGAGTGCCTCCAATCCGTGAACCCGATATTTCCGGGTTATATTCTCGATTTTTGGGGATTTATTTTTAGGAAAAGTCCAGGCACTTATTTTGCTTTGAGATATGTAGGTAACAAAGAAACCTTACCCGAAAAGGAAAGCACGTGATCAGTAAGCTTCAAGATCTCATCAGCACATTATTCATCTTGAGAGGGGACACCTAGTCATGAAAACCTCTATGCAACAAATGGCCAATTCATCAGCGAACAAAACATCCAACAAAACGGATCGAAAAATTCGCCGACGTCATACCCGTATTCATTTGGATTCTCTTAGACCCGCTCCACCCACCCAGCTTACTGACACACACACTCAACAATGTCCCAAATGCCAGGGGCTGGTGCTTAAAGAAGGTGGAGAGACCTCTGATGAAACCGTGACCCGTTGTCTGAATTGCGGATGGCAACCTCATTATCAGGCTCCCAGAATTCAAGAAACAGCAGAATCAAGAACAATTCGCTCACTCACAGCCCAGTTTGTTTCAGAACACGACTGGTATCGCCTGCCCGTAGCATTCTAGTCCACCTGAAATTCTTCTGGATGAGTGTTTCGACCCGAACTTGCCCGAATTGACCGTTCCTCTCCTTTATGTACGCATCCTGAAGAATGTTCGCCCTCCCCTCAAGTCGCTGCTCCAAATAACAGTTTCCTCCCAGTCAATTCCATCTCCAGCCCAAAGATTCTTCCTGAAACCCCTTTCTTCGTATCCGGGTACCATCCTTGCTTATTTATTATGACCGAGAATCTAAGGAGTGAGTTGTATCATGTGGCTCGGCACGGAGAGTTATAATCAAATTTTGAGTATGACCAGAGTGGAAAAGGTGGAATATTCTGGTGCTGATGATAAATGAGATCAACGCCCTTTCATGCACGGGAAGGAGACTCTATCAAGAAACATTTCAAAGTTGAAAATAAATACCAGACACGCATTCTCCTCAGGTTTTCTTGATCCCCTGTTGTGACAGACCACAGGGCACAACAAACGAGGCATCGGCTGAATAGCCGTGAGCACTTCTCAAAAAGGGTTAGCCGGCATGTCATGTATGGAGGGTGAACGAGGACACCAGCCAAACCGCCTATCCTCTTGCCATTCCCAACATTTGACAAGAACCCGCTGGCTGACCATAAGGTATTGAAATGAGCAACCACATGAAAGACCCTGAGACACGATGCATGACTTGATAGCCAGATGCAGGAGATCAACCACCTGGCTGAAGCTTGCCTGGGTGGTCCTATGTTTGGGAATTTTCCTCAGCCTGTCCCGTGTCGCCTCTGCCGAGGAAGTCGCCATCCTGACATCGGCGGACATCACCCCCTATTCTGAGACCATTACCGCATTTAAAGTGGCCCTCCTTCCCTCTTTCCAAGTCCCCACGGAATATGACCTCCAGGGGAACATGGCAAAAGGCCGGAAATTAGCCCGACGCATTCGCGCATCCAATGCCAAAGTCGTGTTAGCCGTGGGGTTAAAAGCCGCTTTTACCGCCAAACTCGAAATTCAGGATATCCCCGTCATTTTTTGTTTGGTTATTGACCCGGAAAAATATGGCTTGCCGACAGACAACATGGTCGGCCTCTCTTTGAATATCCCGTTTCGCCAACACCTGAAGCCTCTACAAACGCTGGTTCCCAAAGTCTCACGCATCGGCGTGCTCTTCAATCCGAAAAAAACGAAAGGGATGCAGAACCAACTTCTGCAAGACGCCAAGGCGTTGGACATCAGGATCGTCGCCCAGGAAGTCCATGCCGAAAAAGATGTCTCTAAAGCACTCCATGCCATCCAGAATCGCATCGACGCCTTGTGGCTCCTGCCAGACAGTACCGTTCTCACCGAAAACACCCTGGACTTCCTGATAAGTACCACCTTGGAAGCCAATATTCCCGTCGTCGGCTTCTCCGCAGATTTAGTGCGCAGCGGTGCCGTCGTCGGAGCATATTCCCGCTATAAGGACATTGGCAAACAGGCGGCCCGGCTTTTTCATCAGTTGGCCCGTCAGACTTCTCCGTCTCTATTGGGAACGATCATATCCCCTGGACGTGGCCGGCAATCCATCAATCTAAGGTCCGCAAGGCATTTGGGCTTATCCCTCCCTCTTGACGTCCTAAGGCAATTCGATGAGCACTTTTGACCCGCAACGCGCAAAACCGCCATCGCCTCCCCCAACTGTCGCAACTGGAGTGCGGCCAGGGTATCTCACCTTGCGAACAAAGTTTTCCTTGTTCGTCAGCCTGGTGATTGTTCTCGCCTGCTCAGGTCTCAGTGGATATCTTATCCAACAGGAAGCCGAGGTCATGAAATCCTCGCTGCTCAACATGGGAGCAATTCTGGTTAAAACACTGCATCATGTCAGCGTCCATCGACTTATCATCCAAGATATCGACTATCTGGAGAGAATGCTTGATGGCGCGTTATCGGCACCGGAAGTCGTTTACGCTATCGCACGAGACAAGGACGGCAAGGTGTTAGTCGGGAAATCCAAAGGGAAATTAGTGGATTTCACACAGCTACGTCGTGATGAAACGCAGCCCTTATTCCCGGATGATTCCCTCACGGAAGCACTCATCACAACGAGTCCCCCTATTTCCAGGTTAGAACCCCTCATGACGGTCTTACATTCCTCACCTCTCAAGAAAGGACTTCTGGTTAACAGGTCAGCGGAAAGAAAGTCTGCCGAAGGATTCATGGTTGGATCAGAAACCATTTATGACTTCGCCCTTCCCGTTTTCCGTAAATATGGGCCGCCCTCCACCTTAGAACTGCTGTCTGCAGAAAATGTTCAAGACAGTCTCAAGATCTCCCCCGGACAGTCCAGCATCATCGGCATCATTCAAATCGGCGTATCCACGGCACCCATGCAACAAGAGCTGAACCAAACGGTATGGGACATCGGTCTCCTCACCCTTGGAATCATCCTCCTGGGCATTCTTCTTACAATTCTGTTAGCCAATCGCATCGTCACCCCTCTTCGGCGTTTGGCAGACATGTCTCATAAAATCGCTGAAGGGGATTTCCACGTGACAGTCACCACCGACACCCAGGATGAAGTGGGCCAGCTCACGACCAGCATCAATCGGATGGCACTCTCTCTCCAACAGCGAGAAGAAGCCATCTCCACCTATGTGCACACTATTACCAAGCAAGTCACACAACTCAGCGCCTTGCACCAAACTGGCATTGCCATTACCTCGACATTAGATATCCAAAAGCTATTCTCCACCGTTCTCACGCTCCTTCGAGAAAATCTGGGATTCCACCGTATGATCCTCGTCCTCCAAGACCCTAATCAACAACAGGGGATTGTCGCCCAGGTATCCGGAGTTTCTTCAGAATTGGAACAGCAAATTCAACACCTTACATTTCCCATTGCTCCAGGAACCTTAGATGAAACCCTTTTAATCCAAGGGCACCCGGTCTTCGCTCAAAACCTGGAGGAAATAGCCCACAGGATGAACTCTCTTATACTTCCAGTCTGTCGACGAATTGGAGTGATTTCTTTTGTTGCCGCTCCCCTGTTGTGTCAGAACCGGGTGCTGGGGTATCTCGGAGCCGATCGAGGCGATCAACACTGCACACAGGAAGACTTGAATTTGCTCCTGACCATTGCCAGTCACGTGGCCGTGGCCCTCGACAATGCCCGAAACTATGAGGACGTTGAAAAACTCGCACAAACCCTGGAAGAACGGGTGGCAGAACGCACGCAAGATCTTCAGTCCGCCAATGAACGTCTTCAGGAATTAGATAAGTTAAAATCGTCCTTCGTCTCAATCGTGTCACATGAGCTGCGAACGCCGATGACCTCCATAAAAGGGTTGGTGGAAAACATGCTGGATGGCTTGACCGGTCATCTGAATGACCGGCAATCGTTTTATCTCGGACGAGTGAAATACAATATCGAACGACTTACTCGGATGATTAATGATCTTCTGGATCTTTCCCGAATCGAAGCGGGCCGCATGGACTTGCACCAGAGCCCCGTCAACATCGGCAGCCTCGCAAAAGAGGTCGTGGAAATGTTGCAACCCCTGGCGGAGGAGCGTTCTCTCAGCCTCAAAGCGAATATTTCTCCAACCATCGGTTTAATCCAAGGCGATCGGGATAAACTCATTCAGATTCTCACCAACCTCATAAATAATGCCCTCAAATTTACTGAACCCGCCGGGGCTGTAACGGTGGAAGTAACCCAGCGGGAAGACGACATGATTCACACGTGTGTCATTGATACCGGCTGCGGCATTCCCTTAGAAGAACAACAGACGATTTTTGAACGGTTTTACCGAGGGCAATCTTCTGAAATGAAAAACCGCGGGGCCGGCCTGGGTCTGGCTATCACCAAAAGTTTAGTCGAGTTGCACGGCGGATCGATTTTTGTGGAGAGTACCCCCGGAAAGGGCAGTCATTTCTGCGTGATCCTACCCATAACACCGCTATCCCAGGAGGCTTAAAGAGTCGGACATGTGGATACTCAAAAATGTATCGGTTTAGATACACCGATTATCTAAACGGATACATTTCCTTTTTTCTGAAACATCCTTCGCCCTGGAAAACCACCACATTAGGTAAGCCCGCAACTTGCAAGAGCCTCTTTCTTATGTTCACTGGAGGCCGGTAGGAAAATTTCCATGTGACATCTGCCTTCAAAATTACTCAAGGATCTGGGTCGACGCCAGGAAAACAAACATGTCTCTCTTATCCACGAAGCCGCGAGTATTGCTCGTGGATGATGACCCGGACATACTTCTGGCCCTTTCCGATTATCTTTGCCAGGAAGGTTTTCAGGTAGAAACAGCGGAGACGGGAGCGGCGGCCCTTCAGAAGAGTACTGCCTCATCATATGATGCGGTGGTCCTTGATGTTGGACTTCCCGACCGGGATGGTCTTGAAGTTCTTAACGAACTCTCTCATACGCACCCACAATTGCCGGTCATCCTCCTGACCGTTTTTACCTCCCTCCGAAACACC
>Ga0209536_100006289_pt1 | contig 18197 bp, 23 predicted proteins | sample DeeMarSeWOR28_12_FD_187461 | JGI IMG/M metagenome (GOLD analysis project Ga0209536, IMG submission 187461) | Marine sediment microbial communities from White Oak River estuary, North Carolina - WOR-2-8_12 (SPAdes) (version 2) | ecosystem: Environmental > Aquatic > Marine > Intertidal zone >... | reverse complement strand
TTTTTTAATCTGAACATCTTTGATTTTTGTCTTAAACTCATCCCTAAAGGATTTTACAATCCCTTGAGGTGTTAACTTCTTTTCTTTTTTAGCCATTATTTGCCCTCCAGTGTTTCAAGTTTAGTCCAAGCTTTTGCTACAGCATAGATAATCGCCTCAGGTCTTGGTGGGCATCCAACAACATGTACGTCCACTGGTAAAATTTGATTAATTGGGCCAACTAGATTATAAGATTCAAAGAATACATCACCCGTATTCCCACAGTTACCAACACAGATTACAGCCTTTGGGTCAGGCATCTGTTCATACACACGTTTAACCTTATCTTCCATCTGTCTTGTCACAGGGCCTGTGACTAACAATACATCAGCGTGACGTGGTGAGCCGACAAGTTTAATACCAAAACGTTCGACATCATAACGTGGGCATAATGCTGCAATGATTTCTATATCACAACCATTACAGGACCCAGAGTTACAATGATACACCCATAAAGCTCTTTTGAATGCCTTAGTAAGTCCTTTTGCCATAAAATTAGCCTCCTTAATCCCTTAAAGACTCTGTTCTGGTAATTATATACACTATTTAAAAATTTGTGAAAAAAGTAGATATTAACAGATTCGAGGAACAGGATCTCCAATTGGCTTGTGAAGATTCCTTTTCCCACCCACAGTTGTCTTCAACACCACCCCTTTAACCTTAGCTGTAGCTTCTCCGATTATTGCTGCATTTTTACCAAGAGGATGTTTTTTAAATTCTGCTAGAACCTCTTCTGCTTTTTCTTTTACAACGCCAATTACAACCTTTCCCTCATTCCCAATTTCAAGTGGATCAATTCCCAGCATATCACAAGCAGATCTTACGCCTCTTGGGATTGGAATAAAATCTTCTTCGATAATAATCCCAACTTTTGATTTTTCACTAAATTCATTCACGGTGTTTGCAAGTCCTCCGCGTGTTGGGTCCTTTGCAGAAACAATACCACCAACAGCAAGAGTGTTTTCCATTAATCCATTTATAGGAGCAATATCAGATTTTATTTCAGTTTCAAAACCATAACCTTCCCTGAAAGACATTAAAGCAATTCCATGCTCGCCAATATTTCCGGATAGAATTATTTTGTCACCGTCTTTTAGATTTGAATCAAGAAGCCATCTCTGACTAAAGCTACGATATTTTTTTACAATCTCAATGTTTTTGTCTAGCAGAGAAGTTCTTTTACCTATCCCAGTTGTATTAATCATAAATTCTTGTATAGCGCCTTTTTCAACAACTTTTGTGTCACCTGTGATAATTGGGACCCCAGCGCTATCAGCTACTTCACCCATGCTTTTAACAACAGTTTCAAATTTATCGATAGAAAGTCCCTCTTCTATGATGAAACCTGCAGAGAGAGCTATTGGTTTAGCACCCATTACAGATACGTCATTAATTGTTCCTGCAATGGCAAGTGAACCAAGGTCTCCACCAGGGAAAATTATTGGACTTACAGTATGTGAATCAGTTGAAAAAACAATATCATCGATAACGGCAGAATCATCAAGCATTGACAGTGGAACCTCTGCATTTGATGGTGTTTTGAAATATTTCAAAATTTTTTCTTTGATGAGACGGTCCATCATCTGTCCGCCTGCGCCCTGTGCAAGCTTTACTCGTTCTACCATAGCAGACTCCTGATGCATAAGTTTTATTTATATTCTATGGTTCCAGGTGGATGCATGTGGCAAGATTATGTTATAGCAATTGTAAGTTTACTATTCGGCGTCATATTGTTGCCACAGCTAGTCGATACATGGCGAGGAAAGACAATTCTTAATCTTTACACTGCAAGTTTTACAACCATAGGATTGTTTATCCTAGCTGGAACATTTTTTACAATGCGGTATTGGACATCATTTGTTGCAGATGTTATATCTGGAGTTATATGGTTCTTGTTGTTTGTTTTTTCTGTCAAAAACATAAAGAAAAAATAGATTTTCATAAAAATATTAATAACATAACAAAACATACTTTTGATGCGAGAGGATGGAAAAGAAGTCGAAAAGAGATGTAGAATATTTTTTGATAATCTATATTACATTTGAGTTAATATTGATCCTTGGTTTTTTCTATTATGGGATATGTGGGCAACCGTCTCATGAATGGTTATTAAATGAAATGTTCTTTTATTTGGCACTTGGTTTTGGGATATTAGCGCCTATCGTATTTTTTGTAATGCGTGTTTATAATAAAAAGAGGAAAGTAGTGTGATAAAATGAAGATTGATTACAACAAAAGACATATTGAAACTGAGAAAAAATTCTACAAGAAAATGAATAAGAAAAGATCGTTTTTATTGTCTTTTGGGATTGCATCAATTGGTTATATATTTTTAATCATAAGATGTTGGATAATAGGAGTTCATGGAACAATACACGAGCTGATTTGGGTAATGACAGTAGCAGCTTTGTTTGTTGAGTTAACAGTCATAGGGTATTATTATTTTGAACATGAAAGGAAGAAATGGACTGTGATGTAAAAGTTTATTTTTTTAACAAAACCTTACGAACCCTTGGGTTAACATTTTTTTCAATTAGTTCTGGAGAAGTAATGACTGCACATTCCAGGGCATTATGACACTCGCAGGTTCTTTTGTATTTGATTTTTGGAACTAGTTTCTTAACAATATTCGCCGTGTTTTTATCATTCTTTTTTAGGATTTCAACAATAGATGTAACACATACATCCTCTTTTCCTTCGTACCAGCAATCATAATCGGTTACTGTAGCTATGCCGCATAGGCACATCTCTGCTTCTCTTGCAAGTTTTGCCTCTGGTGCTAGTGTCATTCCAATTACATCAGCGTTCCAACTACGATATAGGTTTGATTCAGCCCGAGTTGAAAATTGCGGACCTTCCATGCATATATATGTCCCACGATGGACATCAACACCTTCGTCTTTCGCAGTTTTGTATGCCAAATCTGATAAGGTTTTACAGAAAGGATCTGCAAAACTAACATGTGCTACAATTCCATCTTCAAAAAAGGTTGTAATTCTTTTAGCGGTTCGATCAATAAGTTGATCCGCGATAACAAAATCACATGGTTTTAATTCTTTTTTCAAGCTTCCAACAGCAGCTGTAGAAATAAGATATTCAACACCGCATTCCTTCATAGCAAAAATATTTGCCCTGTAATTTACCTTGTGCGGAGCAAGCGCATGTCCTTTACCATGCCTAGGTAAAAATGCTACTTCAACGCCACTGATCTTCCCAATTGTGATCTTATCAGACGGTTCGCCAAATGGAGTGTTAACATCAATTTCCTCAACATCGTCTATTATTCCCATTTTGTAAAGTCCACTGCCACCAATGATTCCAATTTTTACAGTCATAGTCTCTGCGAATAGAAATAACTAAAAAAGCTTTTTGCTTTCCTTAATATTACTCTATGGGTGAGTTTAATGACAGATTCGATTAAATCAAAAATCAGGACTGTTCCTCATTGGCCAAAACAGGGAATAATGTTTAAGGATATCACAACTCTTTTAAAAGATCCTAAGGGTTTTAAGGAGACGATAGACATATTGTACAATAGGTACAAAAATAAAAAGATTGACAAGGTTATAGGGATAGAATCCCGTGGTTTTATTTTTGGTGCACCACTTGCATATCTTCTGGGTTGTGGTTTTGTCCCAGTTAGAAAACCTGGAAAACTACCTGCGGCATGTGAATCTGAAGAGTACACATTAGAATACGGTGTTGACAAAATTGAAATTCACAAGGATGCAATCAAAAAAGGGGATAAGGTTATCATAGTCGACGATTTAATTGCCACAGCAGGGACTGCTTCTGCCGCTAGAAATCTAATAAAAAAACTTGGCGGTGAAATTGTTGAATGCGCGTTTATTGTAGAATTGGTTGATTTGAGAGGCAGAGATAAACTCAAAGGTGAAAATGTTTACTCTGTTGTAGAATTTGAAGGAGATTAAAACAACACTCTTTCACAACTTATTTAAATATTATTCCAATATTTGTAATTGCTTGAATTGGGATGTAGTCATAGTTGGTGCCGGACCTGCGGGTCTTTTTGCTGCGTATGAGCTTGTTAATAAAACCTCCTTAAAAATAGCTATAATCGATAAAGGAAAGGATATCAAAGAAAGAACCTGTCCCTCAGCAACTGATTTCACAAGATGCATGAAATGCAAGCCATGCAACATTTTATGCGGATTAGGCGGAGCCGGGGGAATGTCTGATGGCAAGTTAAATCTAAAATCTGATGTAGGAGGTAATCTTGAGGAATTTGTTTCAAAAGAAGAGGCGGATAAACTAATCTCACAGATTGATAAAATCTTTCTAAGCCATGGAGCACCATACAAGCTCTATGGTAAAGAATCTGAATATCTGGAAAAAAGTGCGGCCTCTCATGGAATAGAGTTTATTCCTATTCCGCAGCGTCATATTGGATCGGATAGGCTTCCGTCAGTAATCACATCCCTTAAAAATGAGCTTATTGATAAGGGAGTGAAGTTTTTATTAAAAACCAATGTGGAAAGCTTTTCTATTAACGATAGTTTTGAGCTGAACACTGACAAGCAAGGTAAAATTTCTGCGAAATATTTACTAATGGCCCCGGGTAGATCTGGTGCGGATTGGTTATCAAACGAAGTAAAAAAGTTTGGAGTTAAAACAAGATTTGCACCTATTGACATTGGAGTCCGAGTTGAGGTACCTGCTGTTGTGATGGAGAGCATTATAAAAAATGTGTGGGACCCTAAATTTCACATTAATTCAAAAACCTATGATGATTTCGTCAGGACCTTTTGTACCTGTCCAAATGGTTTTGTTGTAATGGAGGATTATGGCGATTATATTGGCGTTAATGGTCATTCCAGCAATAAAGACAAATCAGAAAACACAAATTTTGCATTTTTGACGAGAGTAAAACTTACGGAACCTGTAGAGAATACGACAGATTACGGAATTTCTATAGCTAAACTTGCAACTACCATCGGTGGCAGAATGCCTATTATACAAAGATTAGAAGATCTTAAAAGTGGTAGAAGGTCGACGAAAAATAGGATTCATAAATCCTATGTGAACCCTACACTCAAAAATGCAACACCGGGGGATATCTCTATGGCTATGCCGCATAGAATTGTTACTAATGTTATCGAAGGTTTGGAACAATTAGATAAGGTAATTCCAGGTGTTAATTCAGATGCGACTCTTCTATATGCTCCTGAAATCAAATTCTATTCTATGAGATTCTTGGTAGATAAAAACCTTGAAACAAATGTTCCAAATTTCTTTGCCGCAGGTGACGGAGCAGGCCTTTCTAGGGGAATTGTTGCCTCGGCTGCAACTGGCATAATTGCAGCTAGAGGAATTCTAAATAAGATTAATTCGTAATGTTTATCTATTTTTGATTGTTAGAGTCAACTGATGGATTATCTTGTAATGTGTATTGGAAACAGAGATGGTGGAGACGATGCAGTAGGTCCATATGTTGCAGACAAGCTTAAAGAGGAAGGTTTGGATGTATTGGATTGCGGAGTGGTGCCTGAAAACTATACTTCTGTTGTAAAGCAAAAAAACCCAGATAATCTAATTATAGTTGATGCTGTTGATATGGGACTTCAACCGGGGGAAATACGAATAGTTCCAAAAGATAAGATAGGAGTTATGCACATTAGTACACATGGCATTCCTATTTCTGTTTTAATGAATTATCTTGAGCAATATGTAGAGAATATAATTTTTATAGGTATACAACCAAAAGTAATGTCTGGAAGACTGACAGATATTGTTAAAAGAAACGCTAACCAACTTTTAAATTTAATAAAAGATAAGGACTTTAGTAAAATTAAGACGTTGGAATAGGATTGCTGTTTTTTAATGACAAAATTTACATTTTGATATTTGGACGCAAAAAGGATATAAACACGAAGCGGGACATATTCTATCGATTAGTAACAAAATCTAAGATATGTATTTGAGGTGGTTGTGGGATATGAATGACGTAACTAAAAAATTAAACAAACTTGTAAAACAAAGAAAAAGAAGTATTGTAGTTACGGAACAAGGTTCTATTAAACAATATTCCAGGAACAGATCCTCTTCCTCAAGTAGTGATTATTATAGTACAGACTCAGAAGACACTTAATGCTATTTTACTAAAAAGCATTTGTAAGATTTTTCTTTTTTAATAAGGGTATTTTTTACCTAAAACCTCAGTTGAAGCAAGAGCCGCTATTGCCCCCTCAGCACAGGCAGTAACAACCTGTCTTAAACCACCAGTTATATCACCAGCAGCATAAACACCCTTAACATTAGTTCGTTGCTGTTTATCTGTAATTATAAACCCCTTTTCGTCAAGTTTTACACCTAATGCTTTAGCCAGCTCGTTCTGAGGCACCTCACCGATAGAAACAAACACTCCATCAATTGGAAATTTTGATTTTTTATCGGTTTTAACGTCATGAAGTTCAAGAGATTCCACTTTTAGATTCCCTTCAATCGATTCGACAACAGTGTTATATATAATTTGAACACCCTTCTTAATTGCCTCATCCTCATATGCTTTCTCAGCACGTAATTGGTCGCGTCTGTGTATCACATAGACTTCCTTACAGCCAATCTGCTTTAAAAAAATGGCTTCAATAAGAGCTGAATTACCTCCACCTACAACTGCTACTTTTTTATCTTTAAAAAAGAAACCATCACAGGTTGCACAGTAAGAGACCCCTTTCCCAGTGAGTTCTTTTTCGCCAGGAGCACCAAGTTTTCTATAATCTGTTCCCAGGCACAAAAGTACGGCTTTTACACCGTATGTTTCCTTGTCAGTTTTAATATTGAATTCTTCATTAGATTTTTCAATTTTCTTTACTCCCTCATTGAAATGAATATCAGCATATTTATTGGCATGATTCTTCATTTTTTCCATCAAGTCAATACCAGAAACAGATTCAAAGCCAGGATAGTTCTCAATTTTAGGAGAGACGATACCTAATCCACCGCCCATTGTTTTATCAAAAACTATGGTTTTTATACCTGATCGCCCAGCATAAATTGAGGCGGAATATCCTGCAGCTCCTGCTCCGATAATCGCTAGCTCATAATTCATGTTAGACCCCGATAACTTTCTCCTTTAAAATTTTATAGGCCTCTTCAGGCGAAGTGACATCTTTTAGCATTTTTTCAAAAGGACAAAGGTCATCGCCTGTTTTGTTTTTAATAGCTGGGATTAGCTCGTCAACTTGGCATGGAACGCCACCCATTATTAGGAGAGCAATACCTGTTTTGGTCCCTTGAGGAGAATAAACACCTTGGGCATTTGCATAACGACAAAGAAGAGCCGATGCCCTTCCAAGAATCCTATCACCAATAATCGAGCTTTGAATATCCTCACCCATCTCCTCAATTATTTCGAGGATTGGGGCAATGCCTCCCCCTGTTTTCTTGTTCCAAATCTTTCCATAGCTGATTACTACAACTGAGCAATCTGTTGTTGATAACACCTCTCTAGCTAACTCCATATCTCTTACGATTTCTTCATTGATGAGCGTCATATTCCTCGCACTTCGCAAATTTCGAAATGTGATTTGATATCATTTAATGTTTCGATAAATTTGTCTTTGGAATGTGGTTCAACATTTTGAAGTTTGGATGAGATTAACGGTGCGTTGTTCTTAAACTGTTGAAGGTAAAATCTTTTTGATCCATCAAGCCATTTGGCTATACTTATGACGTCTTCCTTTGTTAGAAGATCTGGAGCAAATGTCGTTTTAAATTCATACTGAAGCCCAGAATTTTTGATTATTTCAATGGATTCTTCGATCTTCTTAATGTCTGTTTTAATACCTGAGAGTTTGTCGTATTTCTTCTTTGGGGCTTTAACATCCATTGAAATATAATCAACAAGTTTTTTTTCAATGAGTTCTTTGAGCTTTTTAGGATGCATGCCATTTGTATCAATCTTTATGAGATACCCGAGTTTTTTGACTTTTTCTGCAAACTCGGCAATATCATCTTGCATAAGTGGTTCTCCACCGGAAATGACAAGCCCCTCCAGCAAACCTTTTCGTTTTTCAAGAAAAGAAAATATTTCTTCTTCAGGTATATCTTCTACTTTGCCTAAAACAATATCTTTATTATAACAAAAAGGACAGCGGAAATCACATCCAACTGTCCAAATTATAGCACTAATTGCATCGGGATAATCCAATAGTGATGTTTTTTGAAAACCACCTATCTTCATGCCCTAACCATTATCTTCTTTTCCATCATGTCGAACGTTTTACGATCATGAAACTCTCTCTGTTTTCCAAGGTTCCACTGGTTTACAGGTCTTAGATAACCTACAACTCTTGAATATACCTCACATTCAGTGGTTTTATTTTGTGTTTTGCAAGTAGGGCAGGTTTGATGTTCACCTGCTATATACCCATGATCGGGACAAACGCTGAAGGTTGGCGTGATTGTGTAATAGGGCAGAGAGTAGTTCTCTGCTACCTTTCGGATAAGTTTTTTAGTAGCTGAAGGTGACGGATCCTCCTCACCTAAGAAAATATGTAAAACTGTTCCACCTGTGTATTTTGTTTGTAGCGAATCCTGCAAATCAAGTGCCTCAAAAATATCAGTTGTATAACCAACTGGCAGTTGAGAAGAGTTCGTATAGTATGGCTCAATTCCTCTGCCACCGTTGCCATAGAACTCTTGATTATATGTTCTGATGTCTGAGTATCGTGCTTTATCAACACGAGCGAGTCTATAGCTTGCTCCCTCTGCAGGTGTGGCTTCAAGATTGAAAATGTTACCTGTTTCTTCCTGGAAATCAGCTATTTTGTCTCTCATATGATTAAGGACTTTCTCTGCAAATGCCTTTCCTTCCTTGTCACCAATGCTTTTGTTCATAAAGTTCAACAGAGCGTCGTTCATACCGATAAGCCCTATAGTTGAGAAATGGTTCTTCCAGTATTCACCGAATGTTTTCTTTACATCACTTAGATAAAACCTGGAATATGGATGTAACCCACTAAATGTTAGATTCTCTATGATTTCTCTTTTTGTTTCAAGGCTTTGCTTAGCTAATTCCATCAGGGCGTCAAGTCGTCCAAAGAAGTCTTTTTCGCCTTTTGACAAGTAGCCAAGTCTGGGCATATTTATTGTGACAACACCAACAGAACCCGTCTTTGGATTTGCTCCAAATAATCCGCCTCCACGTTTGCGGAGCTCTCTATTATCTAATCTTAGACGACAGCACATGCTTCTTGCATCATCGGGTTTCATATCGCTGTTAATAAAGTTTGAAAAATATGGGACACCATATTTTGCTGTCATCTCCCATATCGGATCAAGCTCTTCAGTGTTCCAATCGAAATCTTTTGTAATATTGTAAGTCGGAATTGGAAAAGTAAATGGTCGTCCCTTAGCATCTCCTTCATGCATAATCTCTGCAAATGCATGATTAATCATGTTCATTTCATCAGTATAATCGCTGAAGTTATCATCCATTAGGTCTCCACCAATTATTGCAGGCTCATCAACCATGTAACTTGGTACGGTTAGATCCATGGTGATATTGGTAAACGGGCTTTGGAATCCAACTCTAGTTGGTACGTTCATATTAAACAAAAATTTCTGCATTTCTTGCTTGACCTGATCGTAGTTTAAACCATCATGTTGAATAAAAGGGGCAAGCAATGAATCAAAATTGGATAATGCTTGAGCTCCTGCCGCCTCTCCCTGTAAAGTATACAGATAGTTTACAATTTGCATCAGAGCAGTTCCAAAGTGTTTTGCAGGTTTGCTTTCTATTTTACCTGAAACACCTCTAAATCCTAAAAGAAGAATGTCTTTCAGGTCCCAGCCAACACAGTAAGCACCAAGTGTACCAAGATCATGGATATGAAAATCTCCACCAGTATGAGCCTCACCTATCTCAGGTGGATAAATCTTATTTAACCAATAATGAGATACAATGTTTTCTGTTGCATATACGTTTAATCCCTGGAGGGAATAGCTCATATTACTATTCTCTTGCACTTTCCAGTCCATCATACTGAGATAATCGTCAACGACATCAATATCTTTCAGAAGTCCTCCGATTTCACGCATGTCCTGATGCTGTTTACGATAGAGAATGTATGCCTTTGCAGTTCTTGCATGCCCCTCTTTGATAAGCGTCTTTTCAACAACATCCTGAACCTGCTCAACTGTCGGTATTTCACCTTTTTTCAGTTCTTTTTCAAGCATTTCAAGAACTTTATCTGTGAGTTCTGCAGCTTTCCTGTGATCCTTTCCACCAACCGCTTGGGCAGCCTTCCAAATAGCGTCTGTTATTTTTATTGGGTTAAAATCAGCGATTTTCCCATCTCTCTTTCTAATTTTTCGTATCATTTTTTATTCCTCCTGTACGTTGTTCTATAAGATTTTTAACCTCCTCCTGAAAAGAAGAAACGTCGGTAAACGACCTATAAACTGATGCAAATCTAATGTAAGCAACATGGTCTATTTCTTTCAAGCTTTCCATAACATATTCCCCAATGGTCGTGCTTTCTATTTGTTCTGATCCAGTTCTTCTTATTTTCTCTTCAATTGAATTCAAGATTTCCTCTACTTTTTCGTGATCAACTGGGCGCTTCTCTAAAGCTTTCATTATGCCGTTTTTGATTTTATTTCTGTCAAATTTTTCTAAACGGCCATCTTTCTTTTTAACGTATAATGGGGTTAATTCAATGTATTCGTATGTGGTGAATCGTTTGTTGCATTTGAGGCACTCTCTTCTTCTACGAATTGATAGTGTCCCGGTATCTCGGGAGTCAGTTACTTTGGTCTCAATATTGTGGCAATAGGGACATTCCATCTAACCCTCTCCTTATAGCCTAGAGATACAACATATTGTATCTAAAAAATATTATTCTACATTATGTTGTATGTAAGAACATTATTTAAACTTTTTGATTTTACGCGAAAATTATCACCAATTTTATGCTAAGTAGGGCGAAAGAATTAATAATTTATGTCACGGAATGAAACAAAAATCTACCCATTTTGTAATAAAATGTAAAACAAGGTTAAATGGATACTACCTTTGATTCTTTTACCGCGTTTTTTACCAATTTATTAACATCTATTTTATTTTCTTCATCTAAAATAACTTCAAGTTTTGCCATTGTGGCAGGTTTACTTGGAACAGCATTACAACCATCAGATGGAAGAATTGAAAGATCATAAGTTCCAATTTCCTTTGAAATTTTTACAACATCTTCTTTATCAAAACCTATAAGTGGTCTTAAAATAGGGGTTTTCACCGCCTGTTCGATTACACGAATGTTCTGAAGTGTTTGAGAGGCGACTTGCCCAAGCGCGTCCCCCATAACAATAGCTTCAGCACCTTCTTTTTCAGCAATTTTTTCTGCATATCTAAGTAACATACGCTTACAAAAAACACAAGTAAATCTATTGTTACAATTTTGTTTAAACGATGAAAGGCTACATCCATGAGGAGTTAAAAAAACTTTCAGATTACAAGATGCGATTTTCTTTAAATGCTTAGCCAATTTGATAAAATTCTTTACCTCCCTGCCATCAGTAAAAGGTTTAATATCTCCATGAACAAGAATTATTTCATCTGCTATTTTTGAAAGAAGAAATGTAGCGACTGGGGAGTCAATACCGCTTGAGATAAGTGATACGAATTTCATGATGTTTCATTATTGATATAGTCTAGGTAATCTTTAAGTCCACCGACAATTGGTATAACTATAATATCCGGTACATCATAAGGATGGAGATCCTTCAATCTTTCGATTGTTTTTTTAACATTTTGATCAGTGGTCTTTGCAATCATTACAATTTCATCTGCGTTCTCAATTTTTCCTTTCCATTTGTAAATAGACTCAACATCAGGAATGATATTAACACAGGCTACAAGTTGTTCTTCAATCAAAGTAGTGGCAATTCTTCTAGCATCTTGGATATCATCTATAGTGCTATAAATAACCGCAACCATAGTCTCCCCAAAGTAAACATATACGTCAGAAGTGATTTAAATTTTTGCATTAGTCTAGCTGATTTTAGCCACAATCTTGTCAAAATCTCTCATAAAATCAGATTCTAGGAGTTTATTTGGATTCCCAATTGAATCCTCTAGATTCTTATCAAAACAAATGGAATTTAGACGAGTTAAACCCATTTTAGAGACGCTATCCTCAACAAAATCAGAATCAGTCATCTTCATGTTCTCAACAACACCAATAATTGGGAGTTTTAACTCTTTTAAAATCTTTAAAAGTTTACCAACTGCAGCCATTGAGACTTTTGAAGGTGTTGTCACAACTAAAAACTCGCTTTTCTTCACAAGTTTTATGACATCCAACGTTTCATCACCGATACCAGGTGGCATATCTATAATCAAGTAGTCAAGCTCACCCCACTGTGTAATTGCCAGCAATTCAATTATGATGTTAGTGATGTCAATTCCACGTAGCGGAGCAGGCTTATCCTGAGTGAAATAAACAATGCTCATAAAGTTGATATCATCAATCTTATGTGGAAGAATACCCTTTTCTTCCTCTGGAAAACTAAAATCATCAATTCCAAGTATAACATGAGAAGAAGGCCCATATAAGTCCAGATCTAAAAGACCAACTTTGTGACCCTTTTTTGATAAATTCAAAGCAAGTGATGATGCAACTAAGCTTTTACCAACACCGCCCTTACCACTGGCGACAGCTATAACTCGTTTGATTTTTTTAAGTCGTTTGTCAATTATACTAGTTCTAACTTCCATCTAGCTTATCTCTCCCCCTTGATAGAAAGAATTGAAACACCACGTCCTTTTGATATCTCAAAATCTGGACTGTTACACTTTGGACAACGACTGTGAACAAAAGCAACTTCTGGTATGAAATGAATTGATTCTCCTTGATCTTCATTTAATTTCTTCCTCATATCGCTAAAAGACCATTCGTGCTTACAGTTATTACAAACAAGTTTACCTTCTTCTGTCTTAAAATGAATCTTTACTCCCTTTAGAATACCACCTTGCTCTGCAATTATTTCACCAAGTGCAAATTCAAAAGCATCCATAGCAATCTGTTGAAGTTCTCCTATTTCAACATGTATTTCTGTAATTTTTTTGAATTTCTCTTTTTCAGCTGCCTCAACAGCTGCAAATAGTATCGATTCTGCAAGGGCCCATTCATGCATGCGAGAACAGGATAAAGGAGAAACTGGTTTAAATGTTACCCTCAAATAAACGATTTTAAGAACTATATACACCTATTGAAGAGGTTTTGATTTTACATATACATATATGAGGATATTGAGGTCATTGAGATTCCCATAATCATTGTTATTATCAAAAGCGCAGTTCCTGAAGAAATCATTGTTGCCCTTATTTTCCACTCAAGCGAGTTGTTTGTTATACCTGTAATGTATAGTGGAACAACAACCATCAAGATACCAACTAAAGCAAGTATTCTCCCAAAAGCATACAAGATTTTTGCGGTATCATAATCAGTTGCAAACGTTAAAAATTGCCCTATTATCAGTCCAACAAAAAATATTATTATGCCTATTGTGACCAATATAGCACCACTATGCAATGATAACATTCCTCCGCTTGGATTCATATGAGAAGCATAACGACTAGCTACTGGAGCTGTATTTACATCATCCATTCTTACCACCCAGTTAAGTAAACCCGAAAGTTTTTATATAATTGTTGATGGCGCAGAAAAATAAAAAAACTAACTGTAAATACCTCAGATTTATGAAATATAGCAAAAAAGAACTGTTAAAGCAGAAAATCGAACATATAGATATCAAAAAATTCGATAGTGTACCATTGATTGAGTCATTTGAAAAAATGGCCTTTCAATCCCGTAATCTTGCTAATGCATGCAAAATATATGACAAAATGCTTAAGGATAAGGATTGTACGATTTATCTTTGTTTAGCAGGTTCACTATTTAGCGCAGGATTGAAAAAAATCGTTCATACAATGATTGCAAACAATATGATTGATTGTATTGTTTCAACAGGAGCAATAATTGTTGATATGGACTTCTTCGAAGCAATAGGATTCAAACATTATATTGGTACTCCATTTGTTGATGATGATGAACTCAGAGAATTACATATCGACAGGATTTATGACACCTTTATCGATGAGGATGAACTACGGGTTTGTGACAACACAGTAAAAAAGATTGCTGATTCATTGGAATCACGACCGTACTCTTCTAGAGAGTTCATCTATGAGATGGGACGTTACCTTGATAAAAACGGATGCAAGGTAGATGATTCTGTTGTTTATGCTGCATACCAACATAATCTACCAATTTTCGTACCGGCATTTTCGGACTGTAGTGCTGGGTTTGGTTTGTTGGATCATCAAAGACAACGTCCTAAAAAACATGTGACCATTGATTCTGCTCGTGATTTTAGGGAACTCATCGATCTTGTTCTTGAATCAAAAGAAACAGGAATAGTCATGATAGGGGGCGGAGTACCGAAGAATTTCATTCAAGATGCAGTCCTAGGTGGAGAGGTTACTGAAAAAGGAGAACTAAGAGATCCCACACGAATGCATAAATATGCTGTTCAACTCACACTTGCAAGTGAATATGATGGTGCACTATCAGGATCGACACTAAAAGAGGCGAGTTCCTGGGGAAAGGTTGATCAAACCTTTGAACAAATGGTTTATGCAGAAGCAACAATTGCACTCCCACTTCTAGCTAGCTATGCGTACCATAAAGGTAATTGGAAGCATAGAAAAACAAAAGAACTAAATCAAGCATTATCTAATTGAAAATATTAGTTCTTGAGTGGGAAAGATATGGAGAAACTGAAAAATTCAGTTTTACTTAAGGCCGTAATTACATCTATTTATAATGTAGCTAGCAGAAGGACCTCTGAAAAGTTTGCCGATGAAACAGTAGGTTCCACTATAAAAACACTTGAAAGAAAGTATAATTTTCTTAGATATGTGGATATAAACAAAGATAGTGATACTGATGGAGACTTTGCTATCAATATCTCTCAAGATATAGATACTATAAATCCTTGGATTGTAGGGAAAGCCATTGAGGCACTTATCAGAGTTGTATATAATGATCTAAGCGAAGAAGCAGGATTGTATTTTGTAACTGAACTAAAAGAATTAGCTGGAGAGGATGTAACAAGAGCGATAATGGACACCGCGGCAGATCTTGACCAAGTGCAACTTGAGCAACATCATGCTTATAGACGCCGGGAGAGAAAAAAAGCTATCGCGGAAGCGGCAAGAGGCACCATTTCACTTCAGGGAAAACCAAAGAACTTGATAGGTTATGACTGGGGTACTGTATCTCATTGGAAGCATGAACCCGGGAGTAAGTTCTGTATTCTATATGATAAGCAGGGAAATGAACTAGATCGATTGGATCTTGACAGAATTATCCGGAACTATGTTGAGAGGCTTTCTGGGTATATAGATGTCGATCCGCGGGAAATTGAGAAAGAAACGAATGTTTATGAAAAAGAGTATGAGCTATTGAAGCTCTTGCTTCAGAGGGATATGGATGCTGAAACAGCTATGCATATGCTAAAAATATCCCGAAATGAGCTAAATAACATGATAAGTAAACTTTCACAGATGGAAATGCTCCAGTATATTGATTATAACACAATAGAGCTAACCGACGTTGGCATTGGTTATTTATCGAAGAAAGATAAAAATAAACAATAAATTTTGACAAACTCTGGATTTTTTACTAATTATAGAGCAAATAAGTTTAGAATAGGGGTTGTAGGGGTAGAAGATGAAAATCATTAGCCTGGGTATTGGCAATATGAGCGGAACGATAAGCTACCCCTAAAATATAATTTTTTTAATAATATAAAAAGATTATTTGACAAGTATTGTCGATTTTTGCTAATATCCTGTAACTGAGGAGTTTTGTGCTAGAATACTTATATACCAGGAATTCAAGAGGTTTATATAATAATTGGTGAATAAATATGAACAGAAAAATATTGATGGTATGCTTCTTAACTGTAATGATGCTGGCCATTACTTTCTCATCAGCTACAGAACAAACTATTATTGTCAATCCTAGAGAAGGAAATTTAAGGGGGACAACTTCTGAATTAGAAATTGATAATCAGAATATTAACGGCGAAACAGGTGAACTTCCCATATGGTCTGTTGGTGATTTCTGGGAATATGATCTGAATATAACAATTATTATAGGTTATTCTACGACCTTTTTTTCCATAAATGCGACTAGGATGGATATCATAGTAGTAGATGATGCTGGGGATGAATATACTATGGAAATCTCTGGATATTTAGATAAGTTTAAATTTAACGGTCTAGAGTATTCACCAAATGCTTCATATATAAGTGGTATTGCCCATATTGATAAATCAACATTATCCATGATAGGTTTTGAATTATGCTTATCTGGGAACGGACCATTGCTTGATTTTGATGTTGTAATGAATATGGGATTTGATCCAGAACTTAATTTCTTAGATTTTCCCATTAGTATAGGAGATATATGGGATATAGCACCAAATATTGATATTGCACTTAATGGAAATATAATAAGATATCTATTTGGCAATATTCCTGTCAATATACCTGTTGAAGAAGAGTTTCTAGACATTTCACTTAGTGACAAACTGGAAGCTGTAAATAATGAATTGATTGGTGTCAAAGCTGGAGAGTTTGAAGCTTTTAAAATCTCTGGAGAACTTATGAAATCATCTAATTTATGGTATTCACCTGAGGCAGGTTATCTTGCTAGAGTAGGGATAACTATGGAATTCCCTAATATATTTAACTTCGGTTGTAACCTTGAATTACTTTCAACTAATTTCAATTATCCGGAAGACAACAGTGCACCTAATATACCTTCTATCAGCGGCCCAGATAACGGAAAAACAGGTGAAGAATATGAGTACATAGTTTCAACAACTGATCCAGAGGGAGAACAAGTTTCTTACAAAATTGACTGGGGCGATGGTACCTTTAGCGACTGGATTGGCCCAAGTGCATCTGGTGAAGGAGTAAAAGTAAAGCACGCCTGGACAAACGATGCAACCTTTAATATTCGTGCTAAAGCCAAAGATATAAACGGTTATCAGACACAATGGTCTAATTCGATGGTAGTAACAATGCCTGTAGATGCAGGAGCTGCAGCCATTCCAGGAGGTTCTGCTACTTTACCTGCAACTAGTGGCGAAAGCAGTAGCCAAAAACAGCAAACTCAAAGTACCCCCTCAGGCAGTCAAAGTCTTTAACCAAAAAACATCTCTTTTTTTCTTTTTTGAATTAAATCCTTATAAAAAGGTTTTGAGGTTGGACTATAAAACTTATGTACTAGCTTATGTACTATTATAAACCTATATCTTAGGGAGAAACATGAAAACAAAGATGATACTTGCTGTAGCTATTGTGGCCTTATTTCTGTTTTCCTCAACGTCTATCAGTCAACATCCTTCTGGAGATGATGCCCCTAATCTAAAAATAAACATTAAAGTATTTTCATGTTTCAAAACAGTATTTGCAAAATGGTATCTAATAAATATAACTGTTAAAAACCTAGAAGACAAAAAAGTTGAACTGTGTACAAATAGTGTACCTGGCGGCTTCAATGTATATGTATTTCAGTTTGGACACTGGAGAAAAATCTATTCTGCGCCTGAGGCCATTCCTATGATCCTTGTAAACCTCACTCTAGAACCAAATCAGGAGGCAGTGATATATCAAGGAACATGGAACATGAGATGGCATTTTGCAATTAGATTCTATATAAAGGGATATTTGCGCAGCTATGAATACAATGGAACAGTGTACCCCCGGATGTGGAGCGAGATGGTATCTCTATCTCGTTTTCCTTCTCTTTTTCCCCCTATTTATGTAAGCTAAGAATTTCTAAGCTTTTTCCCATTGCCTTTGGTGCGTTTTGGTGAAATAACAATTGCAACGGCAAAAAACAATGCTGATATTATAACAATAGACGCCCCTATAGGAAAATCTGTAACCAGAGACAGATAAAATCCAATTAAACAACTGGCAATTCCGATTAGAGGAGAAAACAGAATGATTTTTTTGAAATCATAAAAAAACTGATAAGCTGTTGACGTGGGATTAATTATTAAAGCAAACACTAGGAGTCCTCCGACAATTCTAAGTGACAGAGAAACGGCAAACC
>Ga0209536_100006288_pt1 | contig 18197 bp, 17 predicted proteins | sample DeeMarSeWOR28_12_FD_187461 | JGI IMG/M metagenome (GOLD analysis project Ga0209536, IMG submission 187461) | Marine sediment microbial communities from White Oak River estuary, North Carolina - WOR-2-8_12 (SPAdes) (version 2) | ecosystem: Environmental > Aquatic > Marine > Intertidal zone >... | reverse complement strand
GGAAGCGGCGGGGGAGTGCAGCCTCTCGCCATCCTGCGCTCCGGCATGACGGTAAAAGACGCCGTGAACCGGATCAACGAAGCGATCCTTTCCTTCCCGTACGACGATCTTCTCGAAATCGTCCGGATCCAGGAGCAGATGGCCCTGGACCACAAGTTCACCTACCTGCTCGGGCCGATCAAGATGGCCCTGCGTCCGAGGGTGATGAAGTCCGGCCACATCGAGTCCCTGCGGGCCTACTGTACCGCCGTCTGGAACGACTGCCTGACCCTCGAAAAGATGTGGCAATCCGGAGAGATCGACCGGTTCGTCAACATCGAGGAGGAGGAGCTCGCGATCGCCCGATCGCAGGTCTGGGGAGGGTCCCACGCGGTGTTCGCGTCGGACGGGCTGTTCAGTTTCGGGGCGCACCCGGAGGAGCCGTGAGTCCCGATGTCAACCCGGAATGGTGGAAGGAGCTCTTCGACGAGGTCTACCTCGCAACCGATGCGCGATCGGTCTGCGACGACGAGATCACCCGCCGGGAAATCGATCTCATCATGGAACTGATCCCTCTGTCCCCGGAGCAGGAGATCCTCGATCTGTGCGGCGGCCACGGAAGGCACAGCACGGAACTCTTCCACCGCGGGTTCCGGAAGTGCACGGTCTTCGATTTCTCGCAATTTCTCATCGACCGGGGGCGGGAGGAGGCGGAGAGGGCGGGGAGAAAGATCACCTTTCTCCAGGGAGATGCCCGGAACACCGGCCTTCCCCCGGAACGCTTCGACCGGGTCCTGGTCCTCGGGAATTCCCTCGGATATCATTCGTCTCCGGAGGGGGACCGGGATATTCTCGCGGAAGCGATGCGGCTTCTCCGGAGCGGGGGCCGGCTGCTCCTCGATACGGTGAACGGAGAGACTCTCCGGAGCAGGTTTCACCCCGTTGCCTGGCACGAAATCGGCGAGGATCTCGTGGTCTGCCGAAACAGGGAACTGGACGGGGATGTCGTCTTTACGCGGGAGATGGTCGTGAGCAAGAAGAGCGGGCTGGTCAAGGACAGCCGCTATTCCCTCAGGCTCTATGAACCGGATTCGATGCGGGATCTCCTTTCGGGGATCGGATTTTCCGGGATCGACGTCACCCGCGATTTTTCCCCCTTCCGGGAGAAGGGGGACCTCGGGTTCATGAACTTCCGGATGATCGTCACCGCGCGGAAACCATGAGCGGGTGAGCTTTCCTCCGGGCGATCCGTTCCCCCCCCTTCTTCCCCGATCGACCCCCTTGCGAAAGATCTCCGCCCCGTTTATCGTGAATCTTAGCGGAAACGCTTAGATAGAGAGGATCGCACAATTGGAGGGAAGCCGAAGAAGCCGATGCTGATCCACTGTCCCGAATGCCTGACAAGCTTCCGTTTCCGGGCAACGCGGTTCAAGGGATTCAAGGGGGCCAGAGTCCGCTGCCGGAATTGCGGGGCGATGATCGTCGTTCTGAATCCGGCAATGTCTCCTGCCTCTCCCCCCAGGGCGGCCGGACCGGCAGGTCCCCCGGAAAGCGCTGCGCCAGGATCCGGGAGCGGGATTCGGGAGAGGACTTCCGGCGAAGATCCGACCGGCGACCAGACGGGGCAGGGGGACCCCTCCCTCTGGCCGGTCTACAACAACGGAGGAGATGCCCGGGATCAGCCCGGACCCGGGGATTCCGGGGCGACGGAGGAGAGCCCCGCCGCTCCTCCGGAATCCGAGGTTCCCCCGGAGATCCGGGTCGAGGCACGGGAACAGAAAACAACGCTGGAGGGCTACGACATCTCCGAAAGGATAGCCGTCGAACCGGATCCGGACGAATCCCTGACCGGGCAGGAGGAGGCTTCCCCGCCTTCCGCCTTCCGGGAGCCCCGCCCCTCCTTTCCGGAAGATGACGTGTACGCCCCGCTGGTCGAGGTTCTTCCTCCCCTGCAGGGCGAGGAGTGGCCCCCCCCGAATTCCTCCTCCTCCGCTCCGCCGTCGCTCGGCTACTCCCCGCGCCCCTCCTACAAGGTGATCACGGACTTCGTCCTGATCACCGTGATCCTGGTTTTCGGGGGAGTGTGCGGGTACTTCGCGCTTCGCTACATCCTCAGCGTGATCGGTGTGGACCTGGGGTAGAGGGGGAGGATGGGAAACACCGACTACAAATTGACTTTTTCGTGCCTTCCTGACATCCTGGCAATTTCCCGGCTGGAAGCTGACGCTCCCATTCCTTTATGGGCTCTGGCCGGAGAGTTCACGTCCTTTACCCGGACTGTCGACGAACTTTCGATTGTCTGTCGTTCCGGAAACGTACCGACAGGGGTTCGTTGCGAAAAAGGCTACAAAAGTATCAAAGTAGATGGTCCCCTGGATTTCGCTTCGACAGGAATTGTCGCTTCTATAACAACCGTTTTGGCTCATGCGGGTATCAGTATTTTAACAGTGTCAACGTTTGATACCGATTACATTCTGATCAAAGAAGACCAGATGGAAAAGGCTGTCCAGGCATTGTTGCAGGCGGGACACGACTGGCGTCCGTAAATAGCGGGACTATTTAACCGATGATAAAACAACAACCTCGAAGCCTTGTATCAGGCTTCCTAACATCTGCCGATAAGTATCCGGATCGACTAGCCCTTCAAGTAGAGAGACGCCCATATACCTATGGGGAACTCCATGCGATTGCTTCATCCTTTGCCGTTGCGCTGGATAATCATGCGATCGCGGATGAGCCGAATCTTACAGCCATCTTTGCATCCCGAACACGAACGGCATTTGCGGGAGTTATCGCGACGCTTCTCAGAGGATTCGGGTACGTCCCATTACATCCAAAGCACCCGAAGGAGCGAACCGAACTGATGCTTAGGCAATCCGGCTGCCGATCGGTCATCGTCGACGCGGAATCCTCCAGGCAGATCGATAAAGTCCTCGGAGGAATTGAGCACAGGCTCACCATTCTTTTGCCCGACCTCGAGGACGTTACCGAAATCAGGGAGAACCTCCCGCAACACAACATAATCGGTGCGGGAGACCTGGCGCGGGATATGCCATTTACCCCCCGCATCGCACCCGTGGATTCCATTGCGTACATCATGTTCACTTCCGGAAGCACGGGAGTGCCAAAAGGAGTAATGGTTTCGCACGGGAATCTTCTTCCGCTTCTTGACTTTTTTGTCGAACGGTACGACATGCGCGCGGAGGATCGCATGTCCGTAGTATCTCCTCTGACGTTCGACCCCTCGGCGTTCCAAATGTTTCTTCCGTGGGAACGGGGTGCGTGCGCATGCTGTCCTTCCGAGAAAGCGTTGTTGAATCCGGGGAAATTTATCAACGATCATCTGCTGACAATCTGGAATTGCGTACCCGTGACGGTCCTTTTCATGAAACGCCTCGGCGCGCTGAAGAAAGGGGCCTATCCAACCCTTCGTTTAAGTATCTTTGCCGGAGAACCTCTCCTCGAGGAAGTGGTCCAATCATGGGCAGATGCAGCTCCCCGGTCCGCGATCGAGAATCTGTATGGGCCGACAGAGCTTACGATCAATTGCACTTATTATCGCTGGGATCCGGAGAAATCTCCTGGGGAGTGCTACCGGGGGATCGTCCCAATAGGATATCCTAACCCGGGGATGAACGTGCTCGTGTGCGACGAACATCTGAAAGAAGTTCCGAGAGGAGAGGTTGGCGAACTTCTCATGGCAGGCCCCCAGGTATCCCTCGGCTATTTAAACGATCCTGGGAAGACGACGGAAGCCTTCATTGTGCCGCCCGGAAAGAGAGAACTCTATTACCGGACGGGAGACCTCGTTAGAAGACCTCTCGCCGACGAGCCGTTACACTATATCGGCCGAACCGACTCACAGCTGAAGATTCTCGGGCAAAGGGTCGAACTCGGCGAGATCGAGGCGGTTCTCCGGAAAGAATCCGGGGTAGACGGGGTCGTTGCGGTTGGTTGGCCGCTCACGGCGAGCGGGGCAAGCGGTATAGAGGCATTCCTGGAGCGGGAAGAACTTGACGTAAAGGAATTAAAGAAAAAAATTTCGGCCAGACTGCCCGAATACATGGTGCCCGCGCGATTTCATCTCATTCCCAGGATTCCACTCAATGAAAACGGAAAGTATGATCGGCGCGCGCTCCAGGAAATGCTGGAGGCCGAAACATGAGCGTTGTCCAAGCGGACGAGGTAAGGAGATTCATCGTTTCCCATCTCGCCAGTCCGATCAAGGAGAACAACATAACGGAGAAAGAGATAACCGGAGATTTCGATCTCATGAAAAGGGGGATCATCGATTCGATCGGCTTCCTCCATCTCGTATCTGCGATCGAGAATCATTTTGGGATCGAAGTGGATTTCGAGGATATGGACACGGAAGACCTGACGATCATCGGATCAATATGCCGATACATCGAAGAACGCGCAGAAAAGAAGTAGGATGCTGAAACGCGTAAAGTACTATGCGAAAGGCTTCAGGAACAGGTTCCTCCAGCATCTTGCGCGCTTCATGCCCGGGGAAACGACATTCCGGATATGGTGCCACCGAATGCGCGGCATCACGATGGGGAAGGCCGTGTGCCTCGGCTACGACCTGATTCTTGAAACGCAATATCCCGAATGGATCTGGATGGGGAATAACGTCGAGATCAACATGCGAAGCACCCTGATCGCCCACTTTGAGGACATCGATATCCAGCCGAAAGGACCGGGGCTTGAGAAGATATCGATCAAGCTCGAAGACGACGTCTTCATCGGTCCCGGCGTCATCATACTTCCCAACGTCATCGTCGGGCGCGGGGCGACGGTCGCGGCGGGAAGTGTCGTAACGAAGAACGTTCCGCCGATGACACTCGTTCAAGGAAACCCGGCGGTGCCAATCGCAAGGTGCGGCATTCACCTCGCGGGCAGAGTGAGCTACAAGATGTTCCTCAAGAACCTCAAGCCCTATAAGCCGTAACCTGTCCGAGAAGCAACGGATTCCTGGGATGGGCCATCTTTCGACTCCGACCTGCAAAAGGAACCTTGCCTGCGCCTGATCTTTTCGGAAGGGACATGGGCGCCCAATAGGACCGGTGTCCGTTCCGAAACGCGAAGTCTCGGCATGCTTGTAAGACATGCCGTCGACCGCAATCCTCCTGTTTGTTGCCAGCATTCAACGCAGTAACAGCCGACAACAAGTAAGAAAAGATATACAAATCATAGTAACTTTTCTTCCTATGACTTTCGGTCCGAGTCTCTGTGATGTCTGTGGCCCAATAAGTTTCTTGTATGAATTCAGGGACTTGTAACTTAATGGGCAAGCCGGTACTATTCTTGCTTCTAATTAATATCTTATGAACCCGAAAATGATGGACGGTGCGAACGTTTTTGGTCCCAAGAAAAACGTTCATGACTCCGGAAGTCTCTCTGCGTCTCAATACTACTCCTTCATCGCTAGATTCATGAAGCATCTCCATTCCAGCATTCCACCAAACGATCCTCCCGATTTAAGCAAACCAGCCCATATCGAGATCAGAGAAGAGTATTTTAAGGGGAAAAATACAAAACGAGCCGTCGTTTTTCTTTTATCGAATGGATGCGAGTGGGCGTTGAAATCTGCCAATGGTTGTACCATGTGTGGCCACATAGCTAAACAGACAAGAATAAATCAACCCATCTCTGCTGATGACTTTATCATCCAATTCAAGACCGCATTTTCTTCTATAGATTTTAAGGAAATTCCAATTCTCAATATATTTAATAATGGCTCCTTTTTCAACGATAATGAGCTTCCAAAGGAAGCGAGAAAAACCATTTTAAGCAAAATAAGCGAAAACAAATCCATAAAGAGACTTCTTGTAGAAAGCAGGCCGGAATTTATCAATGAGTCGGCGATCAGAGAAGCAAGATCTCTCATTCCTGAGACGGAGCTGGAAATCGCAATCGGCCTTGAAACGGCTGACGACTTCCGTAGGATCCTTTCCATCAACAAAGGATTCAACTTGCGCCAATTTGCGGAAGCTGCAAATATTATTATAAATAACAACGTATTCTTACGAAGTTATTTGCTGCTGAAGCCTCCGTTTTACTCTGAGAAAGAAGCCATTTCGGATGCAGTGGATTCGATCAAAACGGCTTTTTCTTTGGGTGTAAATACTGTTTCTCTGGAAGCCATGACAGTCCAGAAGTATACATTAATTGAGTATCTTTATAATAATAATCTGTACCAAATGCCATGGCTTTGGAGTATCGTGGAAGTCATCAAACGAACTTCTCATCTTGGCAGAGTTGTTGTGGGATTATTTAAGTTCTATCCATCTCCCGATTCTGTTCCCAATAATTGTAGCTCCTGTAACGATAAAGTCATGGACGCAATAATCGAATATAATCGAACTCTAAAGACAGATATGTTCGACAGGCTGGATTGCCGCTGCAAAGAAGACTGGGAAGCAGCGATTAACAAAAGCACTGATTTTTATCAGAATTTACAGGATTTCGTCCAGACAGTAAAAATATAAATTATTCGGCTGTTCCGACCTAACCTGGATACGGGGGGCCTCACGGAGCCTCCATTGTCCGGCCGTATCTTAACCGGCTCCGAAAAAACCGTTTCAGGTGTTGGAACGGTGCAATCCCTTCATATGCGCCCCGGACCTTGAGCCAGAACTCGATCTTCCAGTCGCAAGGATCGACACGGAATCGGCCCACGAGAAACCGGGAATCATCGAACCGCACCGTCTTCGGTTCCAGGGTACACGCCATATGGTATCCTGCCTTTCTCGCAAACTCGGCGGCGCGATCGGAATAGTGACCGTAGGGAAAAGCAAAAAGCTCTACCGGGGTTCCCAACATCCCCTCCAGATCTTCCTTGGACCGGGAGAGTTCCCGCAGGAGCTCTTCCTCGGCCATTTTCGTGAGATCGGCGTGGGAAACGGAGTGGGAACCGATTGTGAGGATTGGCCCTGCAAGGGCATGAAGATCCTCCGCTTCCAGGATTCTTACGTCACGGGAAGGATCTTTCCCATCCATGGACCACGTCGGGCGGTCTCCCAGGTTCCCCGTGGGGACAAAGATCGTGGCGGGAATACTCCGCTTCTCCAGTTCCGGCAATGCATTCTGTCGGACATTCGAAAATCCGTCATCGAATGTGACCGACACAAGATTTCCGCTTCCAGAAACCGCGTCCCATCCGTGCAGAGAAACCGGTTTTGCCGCCCGCAGCAGCTCGTCCATCTGCCAGGCGAATGCGGATCGTTCCTCGGACTGCACGCCGTGATAGCACAAAACCACCAGTCGTCGTCCATATATCCCCATGATCTTCGCAAGGATGTCGCGCGGCTTTGCGTAAAGAAAGTAGTAGAGGGCGCTTATACAAAGATTCGCAATCCTCTTTCCCGTTTTCATCTCTGAGAAAATTCTATCCACGCGAGATCTTCTCTCCCGGTAAGGAGGCCTACCGATCCGGAATGATTCTGATTATATCGACAACCCGTCCCCAATTACAGGAAGGAACCATCGAATACCGACGGAATGCACAACCTCACGTCGGAAAATCCTTTATGAGAGATCTCCATCGGGATACAGTAAATGTCAGGGGAATACCATCAGGCAAGGGAGGCGCGGGACCCGCTCCCTGTAAGGATAACGAATGGATATCTCGAAAAAATCGTACCGGGGGGCGATTTTGTTCCTGCTGGTATGTTTCTTCTTTCCTGCATTACCCTCCTCTGCGATCGAGACTCAAGAACAGTGGGATACAGCGTTCCTTTCGGTCAATCCGGATCAGGACCCGAATATCGCGGATCCCGGCAATTTTCCGGCGGAAGAATTTGCATGGCACGGTCATTATTGGATCCGGGCCTATGTTTCGATGGCCGAAACGTACGGGGACAGAAAATATCTGGATAAGGCCGTGGCTTTGATTGACCACATGTTCTATTACAGAGATGATGCCCGGTTTTCTCGAGGCGCGCTGGACTTGCGAGCGGCCCCATACGATACGGCCCCTCTCTACTATCTGACCCACCGGGGGGAGGCCGCGCCGGGATGGCGCAAGCTCTGGAATGGACAGATCCGCGTTGACGTCGTGACAGACGGTATGATTACCCAGGCCATCATGCGTTTTGTGGCCTTGGTGGTCCATTCCCCCCGGTTTTCCGGATACCGGGGAAAGGCAAAGGGATATCTTTCCAAAGTCGAGGAAACCGTTTCCGCATGGGATGACTCCTTTGCCTATGATCGGAACGGCGTTCCGGGATCCTACTGGTACCCCATGGACGACCGCTCCGGTCTTTCGAGCACCGAGGTTCCTTTCAACCAGAGCGCGGTGATGGCTGCCACCCTTCTTCTCCTCGACGATGTGAAGGGGGGGGTGCCGGAATACCGGAAAAAAGCCAAGGCGGTATTGGATTTTTGGAGAATGAAACGGAGAATCGTATCCGGTGATGCCTACGAATGGAATTACTATCTGCTCAAAAAGAAATACGGTGTCGAAGATTTCGACCACTCCCATATGGATATGTCGTTCTTCACGATCGCATATCGATACGGGCTCATGACCGACGAGGAGATGAAAAGGTTGTCGAACACTCTTACGGGGAAACTATATAAAGGAAACGCCCGCGTTGCGGGCTATCTTGATGGGTCGGGGACCGGAGACGGGTACTATGCGGGATTGGACTGGATTGAACTTACACCGTTTACAAGGAAGGCACTGGATATTGCATTAGAAGTATATAACCGGCATTACCTGAGACCCTCTTGGGCAAAGCCGTTTCTTGGCTGGGCGGAAATATTGCGATGGAAATCGTTGATAAATAAGCAGCCTTCTCCCTCCGTCTCATTTACGGGTCATCAAAAGGTTGGGGCCCCAGGATCGGCGGGGTCCGCCCGTGTTTGGTCGGCATAGAGCGTCAAATAGGCAAATAGGAACAGAGCCCCACTAACGTCATCCGATCGAAACAGGGTGGACTCCGTCAGATTCAGGATCAGCACGCCGAGCACGACCCAACTCCAGGGATGTGATTTCCCCCTTGCCCACAAATTCTTAAAGTAAGAGAGCATCATCACGAAAAATATGGAAAGGCCAACGATTCCGGTTTCGTTCAAGATATCCAGATATCCCTGGTGGGCATGTGGTATCTCCCATTGCAAATCGTAATAAATTTCTGCAAGGGCGGGTTTGTTTGTCATCCAAAATCCCTGGAACCCGCACCCAATGATCCAATGTCCTTTTATTTCATCCAATATACTTGACCATATGTCCACTCGGCCAGTGAAAGTCATGTCTTTCCCGAAAAGTCCAAACAAAGCATCGGGAGATCCCATTGTGGAAGAAAGGAGCAGGACCAGGGGAGCAAAGAAAATAATAATCAGCAAGGGAGAAAAGATTGGCCCGACGACCGGCCGGACGATTGTTTTGTCCGTGTAGAGGGCGCCTGCAAGAAGAAACAGTATCCCACACGTAAGGATCGAAGTGGTGCTCCGTGAGCCAACGAGGAGGATGAGTGATAAACCGACAAAGACAAGGCTCAATATTTTTTTCCCGGTGCCGCGGTTGAATACCGTAGCGGACCAAATGATCAGACTGAGTAAGCTTACCTGCCCCAGTGTGTTTTTGTGCGGGGCAAACCCCCTCCAGGCGGGAAACTCCCATTGGATCGCGCCAGGAATCAGCAAAATGGAGAGCAGAGAAAGCGGGATATACGCGAAAAGTACTGCTCTCACATAATTCCCCGGTTGATTGTCCGATTGGAAATGCAGAAATGCGGAAACGAATATAATCGTAACTCCTGCTGTTTGCAGCCATCGCTTTAAGGACACCAACGGGAAATCCGACCAGGAAACGGTGAAAAGCAACCACAACAGAAACAGGCCGAGATATTTTTCCTTTTTCAGGATTTCGATCGCCAGGGATTTTTTCGGTAGAAGACTGATGAACGAGACGAGATACAGTGACGAAAACAAGATCTGTTTCAAGGGATTTTCAGTTGCAACGTCTTCAAGGTTCTTGATCCTCTCTTGAAAGGGGAGGGTAGTCCCAAAGAAGAGGAAAAAGAGAAAGAGGAATAGGGACGCCTTGGCCAGTTTCGAGGCATATTCCTCAACCCTGTCGGAGTATGATGCATATCCTGACGATTTCATTGGAACGACCTTCTCCCGGATGATTGCTTTCCCGTTCCCGCTTGCCTTCCCGGCTGCACCGGCTTGCCCGTGAGAATGGATCCCAGGATTCGGGAGATCTCGTCGACGCGATGATCCCACGTATTCTGTCGGGCGACCGCGACACGAGCATCGATCGCATCCGGACTGTAATCGTGAAGCGCATCCCGAATGTGCCTGATGAATTGCTCGTGCGTCTCCGCGATGCTAATGACACTGCGATAGGGAAACAGCTCCGGCAGGGCGGTGGCCACGCTGGAACGACCTGCGGCCAGGTATTCATGCAGTTTCAAGGGATAGGCCGAGCGGACGTGGCCCTCCAGCGACCACGGCATCAGTGCCACATCGAACGCCTTCAGATAATTGGGCAACTCTGTTCGTTCTTTTCTGCCCAGGAAGAAAACGTTGGGCATCTCCCGTAATCTCGTCCGGTCGGGTCCCTTCGTCAGTTCCTCGGGACCCACCAGCACCAGTCGACAGTCCTGATAGGCCTCGGCGATCCGGATCAAAAGCCGAACGTCAATGTGATATCCTAGCCAGCCCACGAAGCCGATGATCGGGCGGGGAATCCCCGCGATGTCGTCGGGAACCGGCAGGTCCGGGTCCAGGACGCGGTGAAACTCCTCGAAATCCACGCCATTCGGGATGAAGAACGTATTCGGGTTGAGCGCCTTCCGGCGCTCCGTCTGGGCCCGCGATGTGGCAAAGACCACATCGACAAGGCGCACGAGTTCGTCGTCCCTGCGTCGCGCAAAATCCCGGATGCGCGCGTTTACAGGGAAGTCGGCATGCTCGTCATAATTGAAATAACAGACGAGCTTTTCACCGCACCGGCCGATCAGGTCGATATGGCCAGGGTTTAACAGCCACAAAATGGGATCCCTGACACCCAATGCCTCCATCGCCCAACGCACGTGCCGAAGCAGGATCCTGCTGTTGATGCGATCGATCAACGGCAAGGTCAACGGCAGAACGGCGCGCGGCAGATGTCGACGGAGGTATGGCAGGCCGGATGGGGTCTGGATCACATACAGATTTTCCTGCTCCCGTAAGGTAGGCAGTCTTAGAAAATTCGGGAGGTTTCGCAACATTTCGTAGACAGCGGATCGGTTGTCATCCCGCCCCGGCTCGAAGTAGAGGACGCGGTTCCGGGCGGCGATGCGGGACATGATCTGCTGTGTGGATCGCCAGATCGAGTGCCACCGGGCGCTGGGATCAATGGCAAGGATCGTCTCACCCTGCATGGGATCCTCCCTGCCATGACAAGCGCACAGATTGAATATTCACAGCCAGCCTCGCACAGACCGTCCGGCCTTCCAAATAGGGGGTTCCGGTCGATGTTACCGGTTCCCACCGATTGGGGGGGGTCGAAAACTTGAGGTCCTCGTCTTTTCCCAAAAGGGTGACGCCCTGTCGTTCCACTATTGAAAAGACGATCTTCCCGAACGAGATCCACAGGCCGACCCCCAACAGGATCTGGCCCACGAGCAATCCCATAAGTCCGCCTCCGATTCCGTACCCCTGGATGAGGGAAAAGCGCTTCCAACCGTCACGAGCATCGTGAAAAAGCCGATCCTCGTGGTGTTCATGAAGGGTTCCTAACCGATCTCAAAGCAGACTGTCTTCATGTGGGAGCGCAGGAAATCCATCAATGCGTATATGAACATTGTGACTCCCGAGAATTCCAGCGTCTCCTCGACCGTTGTTAAAATACCGTAATGCAAGTTTTCGATTCCATGCAGACTTGCGTGTATTCCTCCCACCATCTCCAACCCGATGACTCCTCCGACATACAAGACGGCAGAAACCATGAATAGATATTTTGACCTTGGAGGAAGACCCATCCAGAAACGGAAATAGATAACAAGCAGAAACAGTGTCGCCATGATACCGGGAATGACCGCACCATAATAGGAAATTCCCCCTACGTCGAGCATTTCATTTATGGGACCGTTCAATTGCTCATGAATGCCGGCGGCTTCGTCCAGCGACATGTAGAAAAAGAGACCGGACAAAAGAACCCAGTGACGAACATGTTTGCTGTCTCTCTTTTTCTCCCCCATGGCGATGATTGCCAGCAAGACCCCCGATACCAGAAGGAGGAAAGAAGATACATAAGTTGGGATGTTCGCTTCCTCGTCCAGATTGATCATTGTAAAATTATGGATTCTCGGATATTCCACAACATACTTAAGGAACAAGCAGGCGAAATTCGCGAGAACAAGCATGAGAACGCCGCCCGCCAAGATGGAAACTACTTTTTCGGGTTTAATTCTGATATTCAATATTTTGGTGTCTACCTTTGTAGTGGTTTCCATAGTCAGGGACCTGCCGGGCGAGGATTTGCCAGAGCATAAAGCAGCCATCCGAGATGATAGGACCAGCACTCGTATCTTGTCTTCAGACCGAAAGATCTCCGGATGACGTTCCTTGTCGGATCGATCATGGTCACACCCGGTCCACTGAAAGCATCCCCGCTTTCCGCCCGTTCGACTTCGAGTTCCGGCCTGGTTGCAATCATCGGCTTCGTGTTAAGGGGGGGGGTTCGAGAACTTGAGTTTCTCATCTTTTCCCAAAAGGGTGACACTCTGTTTTTCCATTATCGAAAAGACGATCTTCCCGAATGAGATCCACAGGCCGACCCCCAACAGGATTTGGCCCAAGAGCAATGCCACAAGTCCGCCTCCGATTCCGTACCCCTGGATGAGGAAATAAGCGCTTCCAACCGTCACGACCATCGTGAAAAAGCTGATCTTCGTGATGGTGCGGAACATCATCATCACCTGAAGACCGTAGCTCGCGTTCATCGTGATGAACCCCGCGACGAATATCGCTCCCCAGGTCACCACGTAACGGAAGGAACTCGAATATTTCTCCGAGAGCAGATAATTCTGCAGTGCTCCCGAAAAGACCAGCAACAAGACTACATATACAGCAACCGCGACCAGGAAAAACAGACTCGACACGATCTGCTCCTTGAAGAACCTGTGGATCTGGCCTTCCTCCCGCAGTCTTGATCCGTGCGGAACGGCGATTTTTCCCCACCCAACCTGAACCAGCATCATGGGCATCAACAATAGACGCGCAGCCGATACGTCAGCCACCGCCAAACTCCCAAGGATCGCCCCCAACAGGTAAAGATAGCTGTAATTCTGCGTATGGGTAATACAAACTCCCATCAAAGACCACCTGCCAAAGATCCAGTTCTCCCGGTAGCTTTCCCTGACAGAAGACAGATGAATCCGATATTCCAGATTCCGGCTGAATAACAGAGCAACCAACAGAGCACTCATGCCCATCTGGATGAAAACAGCGGCAACCGACATTTCCCAAAAGAGATAGGTGAAAGCGAGGAAACCCATAAAGATCGCAACATAAAGGACGTCCATCTTCAGGACTTGAATGGGCGTTCCCTCGGCGAACAGGTAGGAACGTAGAAACTCCCGAAACAACAAGCCGACTACCGCAGAACACAGGGCAGCCGCAATCGAGATCTGCGTCGCATCGAACCCCCGGTATTGCATGACCGCAATCAAAACAAGCGCGAGGCAAACCGCAGGCAGAACCGCAAGAAACTGTCCATAGCAAAGAGACGAGACATACTGCCGTTTGTCGAGATCCTTCTTGGTCACCAGGAGAACCGCAAGGGGGGTATTCACGACCGCATTTTGGACGGAAATTAGAAAAAGCGATATCGCCACCGCAATGGAGTAATACCCGAACTCGGATTTTGGGATACTCTTGATCAGGATGATGGATACGGCAAAGCTCAACGCTGAGAGCAAAGCCTGATCCACGGAGGCTACTCCCGCCTTCCAGACCATCGAGAAGCGTGATGAAGAGCCTTGCGTTACTTCCATATGGTGCTTTTTCCGACCAATCGATCCCACTGCTGCTTGCGGACGTACCGGATCAACTCCCGGTCCTGGATTCGCGGAAAGGATTTCAGGTAACCGCATAGGAACCCGAACAGCATCGAGAGACCTCCCAGCAAATAGGGAGGGTGCGCAATCCTTTTCAACGCCCGGGCCAGCATGAACAGCGGGTGATATCCCACGTAGTATCCTGCGATTCCCAGGTTTCTATTTCCCTTCAATGCGCCGAAAGCGGACTGGGTCGGCCGGTGGTGGATCACTTTCAGCTCCGGGAAACTACGGGTCTCCCAGCCATGCATGTTCGCGCGGATCTCGTCCACGGTATCCCAACCCAGTTCCCTCTCCAGCCCTCCGATCTCCCGGTAACAAGGGATACGGTAGGTTTTCAATGCCCCTCGGGTGTGAAACCGGGGATGCTTCTCCTCGACAAGCCTTTTCTTCGACCAAACATAGCACACCCCACTGGCGATCCCCAGTCGGGGATTCTTGTCAAACTCGCGGAACAGCCGCTCGAAATAATCCGCCTCGAAGGTGATGTCCGCATCCAGGCGTGCGAAGAAATCGTATTCCTCAAGGTTCACCTGCCGGATCCCGCAATGCACGACTCCTTCGCCGCCCGGCTTCCTGTGCACGGCCTGGTCGCCGCTCTTCACCGTCATGATCCATGCGTGATCGGCCGTAACCTGCCCGAGGATCTCTCCTGTTCGGTCCGTGGAGTTGTCGTCCACAATGACCCATTTTACGGGCCGTACGGTCTGTCGGAGGACCGACGAGATCATCCCGCCAAGAAACCGTTCCTCGTTCTTGACGGGAGTCACCATCACGTAGCGGCAAATCACCTCGGTTTCCTCACCCCCTATCCGCACCACCTCCCGATCATCCTTTTTGCGACGGAGCGTGTCGTAGCCGGTCCTCGCTGCTTTCCCGATGGGTGCAGGAGATGATTTCGTCGAGAGTGGCGTCAAGGTGCGGATATCCGTCGGAGGATATCCTCGTAGATGCACTTCTTGGTGTTCCAGTTGTTCCGGCCCACAAATTCCAGGGACTTCTCGGCCCTTTTTCTCGCTCCGGCCGGATTTGTATAGATCTCCCGGATCCGTTCGGCCAAATCCGACGCATTCTCCGGTTCGAAGTACGACACCATGGAATCATCGAAATAATACTCATCGATTTTCGTTCTCGAAGCGACAACCGGGAGTCCTGCTGCCATGAACTCGAGCATCTTCGTGCTGAACGCCTCCTCGGCGAACATCCCGCCACGTTTTGGAATGATGCCGACGTCCGCGTTGACGAAGATCTCACCTAGTCGCCGGAGAGAGAGCGGTTGATGGATCGTCACGAAGTCGTCCAGCTTTTTCTCTCTGACCAGGGCCTTGATCCGGTCGACATGCTCCAAGTTGCTGGATCGGTTTGCGTAGATGTCAAAGCGGATGTTCGGGATCTCCTTTTCCAGCATGCCCAGAGCGTGAATGGCGATGTCGACTCCGTGATGGTACGAGATCGTCCCCGGGTAGATCATTAAAAACCCGTTCTTCTTTTGCTGCGACCGGGGGAAGCGGAAGTATTCCACGTCCGGGTAATTCAGCAGCGATGTGCATTTACTGGGGGGCAAACCGCACCGGAGCAGGATCTTCTCCCTCCAGAGATCGTTTGCGACAATCACGTGATCGGCGAACCGCACAGACATTTTTTCCAGAAGGAACAGGATCCTTGCGGGGAAAGACCGAAGATTCTTCCCGAATTTTCGGCAAAAGAATTCCGGGAGGATATCGTGGATGTCGAGGATGAGCTTCGCTCCTCGCCATTTCGGCAAGGCCCCCATGAAGATCAGGAAATCTGGAACGTTGTGGATGTGGACGACCCCGTACCGCACCTTCCAGGTCCGGGAGAAGAGGACAAACGTCCCCTTGAGAAAGAACATGAGAATGTTGAATGCGTAGTTCAGGATCCCTTTTTCGTTCGATCTTCTTTCCCGGATCCGGAACGTGGTGATCCCATTCCGCCGGCCAATCCGCTCTTCCCCGCTTTTCCGCAAGGCAATTACGTCGACTTCGTAACCCCTGTCGACGAGATACTCGACATACCGGCGGACCCGAAAGTCGGCATCGAGGAAGGTATACGCGATCACGCACGCGTGCATTGCGGGAACTCCCCCTCTTTTCTTACGGCCAGTCTGGATATCCGAACGATAATCTACTGCGGCCCCGGTGTTCCCTCACCATGAAGTACGAACAGGATGCGGGAGTTGTTTTCCATGGAACCATTCCGCAAGGTCTCTGGGCAGGAACGGGTGGTACGAGCCCCGGAAATGGGAACGGACGTGCTCCAAAAACTCCGTGTAATACCGGATGGGGTACTCTTCGCGACCGGGTTGCTTCCCCTCGAACTCCATATAGTCCGGATGGGTGATCAGAAGTGCCATCCCCCCCTTCTCGGCGATCCAATCCAGTTTGCGCTTCCAGATATCGATGGTCTTTTCTCCCAACAAGACAAACAGCGTGAAGTCCTGGGGCAAGGTATAGGGGAGTTCGACATAGCCCCGATTGCCGTCCTTCCGGGAAACCCGGAAGGGGAAGATCGTTCCCACCCCGTCCGGTTGCGGCTCGAAGGGATCCGTGTCGAAGGTCGAGGCGTCGTATCGCACCTCCAGATCGTGGGTCCAGTCGAGATTGTGAAACATGCAAGGGGAACGGAAGCCGACCGCCCCCCACTCCTTGAGGTGTCGGTTTATCCGCGTCGCTCTGTCCTGGAAGACCTTCCGGTCCCGGAACAGGTTTCCCTTGTGGTCCAGGCCGTGGACTCCCACCTCGAAACCCTCCCGTTCCAAGGTCTGGAGCACATCGAAACGGACCGGGTACCGTTCGGGGACGAAATAGAAGGAGGAACGGAAACCCAGCCGCTTTTCGATCTCCATCAAAGGCAGGCAACGGTCCATTCCCCGATGCGTGTCCACATCGTGGGTCAAAACAAGGGCAAATCGTTTTCCTTCCGGCCAGCCCTCCCAATCCTCCGGAACGTTCCCTGCCCCCTCGTCGATGGGCCAGACATGGCGGAACCGCTCCCGCCTCCGTCGGGTGACCGATCTTCGCACGGCGAGCTGGACGGCCCTCGGGATCAGGGGTTTCAGGGTGTAATAGAGTGATGTCAGCATTTGCGAGTCAGGAGGTCCCGAAGGATATCGTTTTGGGACCCGGAAAAGACTCCCGGCCAGCCGGAGTCGCTTACATGCGAGCCCGCTGTCTGGGGACGACCCAGCAATCCCTGGCCGGGATCCGATCCGGGTTCATGGTCTCCCGCGGGAACGACGTCGGCCTTACCGCACCTGCTCTAGGACGGAAGCGTAACGGAGGCCAAATATCCCCGGAGTTCCTGTACAACGTGCCCGATCTGGTCGCCCGTGATTTCCGGGAACATGGGAAGAGACAGGATCTTCGCCGCCAGTTCCGTTGCAACCGGAACACCTTTCGGGACGGACCTCGCTTCCCGATAAGGCTCATGTCGGATAAGCGGGTACGGATAGTGGATTCCGCAGAAAATCTTTTTTTCCCGCAGGGCCCTGATCAGCTCATCGCGGAAATCGCTCTGGATTACATAGAGGTGATAGACATGGCGGCAGCCCGGTTTTTCCACCGGAACATCGATGCCGGCTACCGAAAGACGTTCGTCGTACAGCTTTGCCGCGGCTCTCCGGTTTTCGGTCCACGTTTCCAGGTGGCGCAGTTTCACCCGCAAGATGGCCGCCTGAAGGCTGTCCAGCCGGCTGTTGTATCCGATCATCGGGTGTACGTTCTTCTCTTTCTGGGCGTAGTTCCGGAGGTGCCGGACCTTCTCGGCTATTTCCGGACGGTTCGTGACGAGGGCTCCGCCGTCCCCATAGGCGCCCAGATTCTTCCCCGGGTAGAAGCTGAAGCAGCCGACGTCGCCCAGGGATCCGACCGGCCGGGTGTTGTATGAGGCGCCGTGCGCCTGGCACGCATCCTCGATGATCCGCAGATCGTGCTTCTGCGCCAGCCTCACGATCTCATCCATCTCCGCGGGTTGTCCGTAGAGATGAACCGGGATGATCGCCTTCGTATTTTCGGTGATCGCGCCCTCAATGAGAGTCACGTCGATGTTGTAGTCCTTCCTGTCCACATCCACGAAGACGGGGGTGGCGCCGGTGAACGATACGGCAAACGCCGTGGCCACGAAGGTATTCGCCGGGAG
>Ga0209536_100006287_pt1 | contig 18199 bp, 9 predicted proteins | sample DeeMarSeWOR28_12_FD_187461 | JGI IMG/M metagenome (GOLD analysis project Ga0209536, IMG submission 187461) | Marine sediment microbial communities from White Oak River estuary, North Carolina - WOR-2-8_12 (SPAdes) (version 2) | ecosystem: Environmental > Aquatic > Marine > Intertidal zone >... | reverse complement strand
ATGGAAAGAGGTACGTAAAATAGGATCAGTAGAATACAAAATCATGTACAATACAAGTAGCCATTCTCGTCATAGTACAATTCCTCGTTATCCAGCAATTGTTGGATGCTGGATATGATAAATTCTTCCCGGAAATCACTGAAGTGTTTGACGACTGCATCAATGGGCGACGGGTCCTTATCCAGTTTTTCAAGGATCTTTTGCTGTACGGAGAGCGTATCCGACCAGGTTAATTCGGAACGGACCTTTTCAATACAATAGTCGCAATTACCGCAGGCGAAAGCATTAAATTCCCCAAAATAATGCTGAATAAAAACCGAACGGCACGTTTCCGTCTGGGAAACGTAATGGATCATCGCATCGGCTTTATCCATATCCGACGACCTTCTGGCTTCCAGAAATTTTACATCAAGCGGAAGTTTTGATGCATCGAATCTTGGCGTTGTAAATGTAATTTGTGGTTGATCTTTCCTTTTATCATAAACGATTACTTCCTGGGCATCGAGAAAACTTAATTTTTTCTCCACATCCTGAACGGAAGTACGAAGTATTATGGCCAGTTTTTTTTCAGAGATGATTGTAAAATTAGAATATAATTCTCCACCATATGTTCTCAATAAATTTTTAATCAGTAATTCCATAGTCTTATTGGCCACCTGAAATTTGTAGAGGTCTTCATGAGATATCAAGATCAATACTTTTGACGGATGATAAAAACTTTCGGTTAATTGAATAAATCCCTGATCTTCCAACTTCTTCAAGGCATGGAAAGTACTGAGATAGTCGAGATGGTAGGTTTGTGTAAATTCGCGGATATCAAAATCATAACTGGCAAAAAGACTGCTGCCCACGGCTATTTTATAAAAATTCGCGAGGGATTGATATACCCGTTTAATCAGTTCGGGTTCCGGTGTGGACAACCGGATGCGATTTCGTAATTCTTCTATGTCTTTTTCCTGATAAAAGAGGCTTGCAAAAGCCCGGCCGCCATCCCGTCCTCCCCGGCCTGCTTCCTGATAATAGGATTCCAGGTTATCCGGAAGGTCGGCGTGAACCACCAGGCGCACATCCGGTTTATTGATACCCATACCGAATGCATTGGTAGCCACCATCACGCGGAATTGATCCCGCATCCATTGCTCCTGTTTTGTATCCCTTTCCTGAAAGCTCAGTCCACCATGATAAAAATCGGCTGAAATATCATTTCGGATCAGGTACTCAGCAATCTCTTTGGTTCTTTTTCTTGTTCTTACATATACGATTGAAGAACCTTTTACCTTCAGCAACCCGTCCATTATTTTGGCATCTTTGTCCTCGGTCTTTCTCACGATAAACGACAGGTTAGGCCTTGCAAATGATTGAATAAAGATCCTGTGGTTTAATTTCATGGACAGTTGATCCACGATGTCGTTGGTGACTTCGCGGGTTGCCGTGGCGGTTAACGCAATGATCCGGGAATCTGGTATGTAGTTTTTAAATCCTGAGATTTCTAAATAGGAAGGTCTGAAATCATAACCCCATTGAGAAATGCAATGTGCTTCATCCACGGCAAGTAAATCAATTTTCATTCTTTTGGCCCTTTCGATAAAAAGTTCGGACTTCAGTCTTTCAGGTGAGACATACAGGAATTTAACCTCGCCATAAATGCAATTGTCCAGGGTAATGTCAATTTCCTTTAGGGACATACCCGAATAAATTGCCGCCGCTTTTATTCCGTATTGCCTGAGTTGTTCTACCTGATCTTTCATTAAGGCAATGATTGGTGTAATAACGAGGCACAAACCCTCCATGCATAATCCGGGTACCTGAAAACACAGGGATTTTCCACCACCGGTGGGCAGGATGGCCAGCACGTCGAATCCTTCCAGCACACTCGTGATAATTTTAGATTGCAAAGGCCTGAAATTTTCATAACCCCAGACCTTTCTTAAGGCTTCTTCAGGAGAACGGTAACTCATACATGCAGAGATCTCTTGGATGAAATATATGGAATTGCTTTTTTAAATACAATTGGTTAAAATTTTCAATAACCGCTTTTTAACGTATTTTTGCGGATGTATGAAGAGGGTAATTTTGATAAATATACTCCTCCTCCTTGCTATTTTTTCTGGTCACGGACAAAATTTCATTTTCGTAGAAGGGAAAATTATAGATAAAGAAAGTGGAGAAGGAGTAAGTTTTGCTCACATTGGACTATGCGATAAAGCTATTGGCACGGTATCCAATGTGAATGGTGAATTTGAACTCAAGGTCCCTCCTTACTATTTAAAAGACTCCGTGTGTATATCCGCCATAGGTTACAAATCGTATTCAGGATTGATCCAAACACTGGAAAAGATTGATCCGCTTACAATTGAATTGGTGCCCGAAACCAGTATTTTGCAGGAAGTCATCATCTCCGACGAGGCAATAACGGGTAAACGTGTGCTTGAAAAGGCTATCAACCGGATCCCCAGGAATAATCCGATAAGGCCTTTTCTGCTCGAAGGATACTACCGGGATTATTTAAAGAAAGATAACGAATACATAAGTTTTCTGGAAGCAGCAATCTCCCTTCAGGACATGGGTGTAAATTCCCTCGAGTCTAAATCCAGGATTCAGATCAATCAACTCAGATCCGGGGATAATTATAAGGATTATTACAATAAATATCTCCACAAAGATGAAGAAGATACGATAAAAGAAGTGTTGGAGGGCGAGTCGACCTTTTATTGGGGGAATGAATTTTCAAATATGAGATATCATGATCCCATCCGGAACCGGTACGAAAATGTTCCCTTTTTAGGAGTGTTTGCTAATTTTTATGAAAGCTCCTATCAATTCGAAATCGCTTACTATACGTATGTAGATGAGGAAGAAGTTTACGTAATTAAATTTAAACCGAACGATTTATATAAATATCATCATGTACAGGCAGATGGTGAAATATATATCAGGGTTAAGGATTACGGTATTCTGAAGTTCAATTACAATTTTTATGTATCCAAATTCGGAGACAGGAAGAAGTGGTATGAATTAAATCTGGAATACAGGGAATATCAGGAGCAATTGTTCCTTAAATATATATCCTATGTAAATTATTTTAAAATCTATACCGGCGTCGAGATCGCAGATCTTTATCTGTACAGAGAATTTTTTGTTACGGATATCCATTATCCTCACTTTGAACGGATCCCAAAATCAAAAACCATCGATAAATCCATTCCCCTGCATATGCATGATGCACCGAACGATATTGACTTCTGGACAAGTTATAATGTAATTCTTCTGGAAAAACCACTCAAAGATTAATTTTATCAGTAATATAGTAGGAAGAATCCGGGGAATGTCTCTATTTCAAGTTTTATTCTATGCCGTATGATTATCTCCCAGGCAGGAGTTATCCACTGGGTGCAACTGCTTATACCAAAGGGGTAAATTTTAGTGTTTTTGCAAAAAATGCAGCATATATCGAATTGCTCCTGTTCGACAAGGCGGAAGACCACCGGCCTGCAGAAGTAATTACCTTGAATCCACTTGTACACCGCACCTTTTATTATTGGCATGCATATGTAATCGGATTAAAGCCCGGCCAACTTTATGGATACCGAGTATATGGTCCCTTTGATCCGGATAATGGTTTACGGTGCAATCCTGAAAAAGTACTTGTTGATCCATATGCCAGGGCTATTGTAACACCTGAAGGATTTTCAAGAAAAGCCGCCATAGAACCCGGAGATAATTGCTCGACGGCAATGAAGTCCGCTGTGATACCTAGGAATTCATATGACTGGGAAGGCGATGAGCCCTTGAATATTCCCTTTTCCACCTCTGTTATTTACGAAATGCATGTAAAGGGATTCACAAAACATCCCTCTTCGGGCGTTTCTCCCGAGAAGAGGGGGACCTATGCCGGATTGGTTGAGAAGATTCCCTATCTTCAGGAACTGGGGATCACAGCAGTAGAATTGATGCCAATACATCAGTTTGATCACCAGGATGCGTACGGGGATCTCACTAATTACTGGGGCTATACACCTATTAATTTTTTTGCTCCTCACTATGGATATGGTTATGAAAAGGATCCCATTTTACTGGTCAATGAGTTTAAAGATATGGTGAAAGCTTTCCACAGAGCCGGAATTGAAGTGATCCTGGATGTGGTTTTTAATCATACTGCAGAAGCTGGATCGGATGGCCCGACCTATAATTTTAAGGGATTTGGAAACCAGACCTATTATCTGCTAAATCATGGTCGAAGTGAATACCTTGATTATACCGGTTGTGGAAATACGCTGAACGCCAATCACTCCATCGTTCGTAGAATGATAATGGACAGCCTGCGATATTGGGCCGCCGAGATGCATGTAGACGGTTTCCGCTTCGATCTAGCTTCCGTTCTTTCCCGTGATGAATATGGAGAACCTTTAAAAAATCCGCCGATTTTATGGGAAATAGAATCGGACCCCGCGCTTGCCAGCTGCAAAATCATTGCGGAAGCATGGGATGCGGCCGGTCTTTACCAGGTTGGCTCTTTTATTGGAGATAAATGGGCTGAATGGAACGGTCTTTACAGGGATGATATACGGAAGTTTGTCAAAGGAGACGAAGGTCAGGTAATTAACCTGGCTTCACGGATTCTGGGCAGTCCGGATATATATCCTGATCCGGAAAGAGAGCCCAATCGCAGCATTCATTTTGTAACCTGTCATGATGGATTTACCATGAATGATCTGGTCTCTTACAATGAAAAACACAATGAGGCAAATATGGAAAGCAACGGGGACGGATCCAATTTTAACCTAAGCTGGAACGGTGGGATTGAAGGTCCAAGCGACCGGGAAGATATCGAAGAAATCCGTATTCGACAAATTAAGAATTTCTTTGCAATAATTTTTTTCTCCCAGGGGACTCCTATGATTCTTATGGGAGATGAAATCCGCCGAACCCAGTTCGGAAATAATAACGCCTATTGCCAGGATAATGACCTATCCTGGTTTGACTGGAGCCTTGTTGCGAAAAATACAGAAATCCTGGATTTTGTAAAGCATCTTATTAAAAATGCTCAATCGCTGGAAATATTCAAACTGGAAAAAATTCTGACGACCAAGGCGATGATCAGTGGCCCCAATCTTATCTGGCACGGAACCAAACCAAATCAGCCTGATTGGAATAATTATTCGCGTTCCCTGGCATACAGTATATCCTACCCTGAATATAATGAATTCTTATATATCATGCTTAATGCTTATTGGGAGGGATTTACTTTCAGTCTGCCGGCACTTGATTCTGGATTAAAGTGGCATCGGATCATCGATACAAGTAAGAAATACCCACGGGATTTTCTTGAAGATCAATCTACCCAACCACTTCCAGGTAATATTTACAAGGTCAGTGGCAGGTCAGTTGTTGTGTTTAAAGGAAAATGAATTAATCCAATTTTTGCTTGCAATTCAATTCTGCTCCAGGTTAATTAGATCTGATCAGAATCCCCGATGTAACTCATTTACATTCTTCATATTAATTAAAAAATGCTTTTTTTATTATTTATTATTTAGTTTTATATCAAAATATGGGTCCTGACAAATTAATGTAAAGTTCCCGGATTATTAAAAATCTTCTCATTTGAGCAGCTTAAATATTTTAAAATTTGTTAATCCATCTCATTTAAATAATGAAAAACAGATATCTTGATCTTATCGAACAAACCTTTTTTTTCCCTCAGCCAGAGTTTACACTTGAGGAAGACACCCTGCTTTTTCATGGCATTCCGTTGATGGAAATCATAAAACAGTACGGAACACCTGTTAAACTGACGTACCTGCCGAAAATTTCTTACCAGATAAAAAAAGCGAAGAAGATTTTTAATGTGGCCATGGCGAAGGTCGAATATAAAGGTGATTATCATTATGCCTATTGCACAAAAAGCTCTCACTTTTCATTTGTGATGGAAGAGGTCCTGAAAAATAACGTTCATATAGAAACCTCTTCCGCTTTTGATATTAATATTATCCAAACGCTAGTGGAAGAAAAAAAAATGGATAAGGACCGTTATATAATCTGTAATGGATACAAGAGGCCTCAGTATGTACAGAATATTAATCAGTTGATCAATGATGGTTATGAAAATACGATTCCCATATTGGATAATATCAATGAAATAAATGCCTATGAAGCTTCAAAAGGGAAAAAAATTAAGGTTGGGATCAGGATAGCTTCTGAAGAAGAACCAAAATTTGAATTTTATACCTCAAGATTAGGTATAGGATATAAGGATATTGTCCCTTTTTACATGCAGAAAATTCGGAAAGACCCGAAATACGAACTGAAAATGCTTCATTTCTTTATAAATACCGGGATCAGTGACAATTCCTATTACTGGAATGAACTCCTTAAAAGTATAAACATTTATGTGGAACTAAAACAGGTATGCCCCACGCTCGACTCATTTAACATTGGAGGAGGCTGGCCAATTAAAAACTCCCTGGCGTTTGAATACGATTATGATTATATGGCGGAAGAAATCATTGCGCAAATCAAGCAGACGTGCGAAGTAAATAATATTTCAGAACCAGATATCTTTACCGAATTCGGAAGCTATACGGTGGGAGAAAGTGGAGCAATATTATATTCATTACTTGATCAGAAAAAGCAGAACGACAGGGAGGCTTGGAATATGATTGACAGTTCTTTCATGACAACTCTTCCCGATTCGTGGGCAATCAGCAAACGATTCGTAATGCTGGCCGTCAACAACTGGTTCGAAGAATATGAAAGAGTATTTCTGGGTGGACTCACGTGTGACAGTGACGATTATTACAATTCAGAAAAACATTCTAACGCCATATATTTGCCGAAATATAATAAAAGCAAACCACAGTATATCGGATTCTTTAATACCGGAGCCTATCAGGAAACACTCGGTGGTTTTGGAGGTTTGCAGCACTGCCTGATCCCTGGCCCGAAACATGTAGTGGTGGACAGGCATGAAAATGGAGAATATACGACTAAACTATTCGCTAAAGAACAAAGTTATAAATCAATGTTGAAGATATTAGGATATTGAAAGTTTGTAATTACCTATTTTTGATGTTTTTTTGGAAAAACCTGTTATTAACTATTAAATAAATAATCCCCCGGGAAACGGATGGCGATAAAGGAGGAAATAATTCATCAAGAACTCACCTGGTATAAGGATGCAGTCATATATGAATTACATATCAAGGCTTTTTATGATAATAATAATGATGGAATAGGGGATTTCAGCGGATTAATAGAAAAACTCGATTATCTGGAAGAACTGGGTGTCACTGCCATCTGGCTATTGCCATTTTATCCTTCTCCCTTACGTGACGATGGATATGATATTGCAGATTATTATAATATTAACACCTCATACGGTTCGATTAAAGATTTTAAAAGATTTTTAAAAGAAGCCCACAAAAGAGGATTGCGTGTGATTACGGAACTGGTGCTGAATCATACGTCGGATGAACATGAATGGTTCAAGAGGGCAAGAAAATCCAAACCGGGAGATCCTTACAGGAACTATTATGTCTGGTCCGATACTCCCGACAAATATAAAGATACCAGAATAATTTTTACAGATTACGAGACTTCTAATTGGACCTGGGACGGCGAAGCCCAGGCTTATTTCTGGCACCGTTTTTTTTCACATCAGCCCGACCTCAATTTCGATAATCCAAAAGTACAACAGGAAGTATTTAAGATTATTGATTACTGGTGTAAAATGGGGGTGGATGGATTTCGGTTGGATGCCATTCCTTATCTTTTTGAAGCCGAGGGGACCAATAACGAAAATCTACCCCAGACCCATGAATTTCTCAAACGCTTGAGAAAGTTCGTAGATGACCGGCATACGGGGATCATGTTACTGGCAGAAGCCAATATGTGGCCGGAGGATTCTGCATCTTATTTCGGGGAGGGAGATGAATGCCACATGAATTACCACTTCCCGTTGATGCCCAGAATGTTTATGGCCTTGAATATGGAGGATCGGTACCCCATCATTGAAATTATCGATCAAACCCCGGGAATACCTGAAAATTGTCAATGGGCCACCTTTCTTCGAAATCATGATGAATTGACACTGGAAATGGTTACGGATGAGGAAAGGGATTATATGTATAATGTTTATACTAAAGATCCGCTTGCGCGCATTAACCTGGGTATAAGAAAAAGACTGGCTCCCTTACTGGAAAATAACCGGAATAAGGTGGAATTGATGAATATTCTCCTTTTTTCCTTGCCGGGAACACCTGTTATCTATTACGGAGATGAAATCGGCATGGGAGATAATCATTATCTGGGCGACCGTGATGGGGTAAGAACCCCCATGCAGTGGGATCCTGGAAGAAATGCCGGATTTTCAAGGGCTAATCCACAACAGTTATACCTGCCGGTGATCATCGATCCCGAATATAAGTTTGAAAGTGTCAATGTAGAAAACCAGTTAATCAATACAAATTCATTGCTTTGGTGGATGAAGCGGGTGATCCGGATGCGAAAAAGATACAAAGCATTCGGCAGAGGCACTATTAAATTTCTGGAGCCGGCAAACCGGAAAATCCTTGCATTTATCCGGGAATATAGAAATGAAAAAATACTGATCGTTGTGAATTTATCCAGGTTTGCTCAGGCTGTAGAACTGGATCTGCACGAACTGGAGGGATATATGCCCCTCGAAGTTTTCAGTAGAAACAGTTTCCCCATAATCCGCAGATCACCTTACGTGATCACCCTTGGACCGCATGGATATTATTGGTTCGAACTCAAGAAAACCAAGGAAAAAATATTGATTGACGAACCCATTGATTTTTCCATAGTATTACAGGTAAAAAAATGGGATCAATTATTCATAAATAATAAAAGAGATACCCTTGAATCAAAGATATTGCCTTCCTATATCACCAAAAGACGCTGGTTCTCCGGAAGCAAAAAAGGAATTGAATCTGTAAATATCAGGGAAAATATCGGAGTAAGCTTTAACCATAAGAACTATAATTTATTTCTCCTTGAAGTTAAATATTTTGAAGGATTGCCTGAATTCTATTTTATGCCCGTTTCCTTCGCATCCGAAATCGAGGAGCGGGAGTTAATAGAACGGCATCCTCAAAGTATCATTTGCAGAGTTCAGCTCGGTCAAAAAACCGGAATTTTATTTGATCCTTTATATACGGAAGGTTTCCGCCAATACCTTTTTGCTATGCTGCTTAAAAACAAAAGACTGGTAATCGATAGCAGCAAGATCCTTTTTTATTCAAGAAATAATCTAAAAAAACTAGCCGTCGAAAATAAGAATGAGTTGATGTCTTCAAGGTTGATTGAATCGGCTGAAAGTCACACTGTGATCCTTTATGGGAATAAACTGGTTCTAAAAATATTCCGGCAAATAGATTACAGCTCCAGCCGGGATGTCGAAATTTCAAGATTTTTATCGGAAAAAATAAAATTCAACCAGGTTCCGGAGTACTATGGAACGATCGAATTCGCCAGATCAAAATCATATCCTTCCACACTTGGCATAGCGCAGCGATATATTCCGGATGCAACTACGGCTACAGAACACATTGCAGACGGATTTCAAAGATATTATGAGAATATGACCTCGGTAGGGCCAAAGGGTAAACTTCCCAAGCTGAAAGGTTCATTAAAAAATCCAACTTCTTTTCATGAGCTGACCCTTGAGGCACAGAAAATACTGGGCGGAGCTTATCTGGAACACGTTTTGTTACTCGGTCAGCGAACCGCTGAGATGCACAAGGCACTTTCCTTTGCCCAGGAGGAGCCCGATTTTCGGTTTGAAGAATTCACATCCCATTATCAGAAATCATTACATAGTGGTCTGACAACGCTTGTACGAACCACGATCAAAGCCCTGGAAAAAAAATTAGGCGAATTTAATACAGAGGTACGGAAAGAAGTCCTCGATCTCTTTCAGTATGAAGAAATACTGAATAACAGTTTCAAACGAATTGTAAAAGATAAGCTGACTTGCATGAAGATCCGGATACATGGTCATTATCATTTATCAAGGATATTATTTACAGGGAACGATTTCATCATTATTGGTTTCGAAGGCGACCTTTCCTTTTCTTATCATTCAAAAAAAGTAAAAAAATCAGCCTTACGCGACCTGGCTACCCTGATTTATTCCATTCACCGGATCTCTCAAATGACAGCCATCAACAATCAGTTTGATGAAAAGTACCCCATCCGTTGGTTCCACTACATCAGCGGATTTCTTGTAAAGTCATACCTTGAGCATACGGTAGCGGCGCCTTTTATACCTTCTGAACGACGGGAATTCAATAATCTGCTGGAAATTTTCCTCCTGGAACGTGGACTCGATGAATTAAACAAGGAATTGGATAGAAGGCCCGATTATGCGGTAATTCCTATCCGGCTGATCAAGTACGTCTGTGATCAATATCTGCAGAAAGAAGTAGAGAATCCGGAGGAGATGACTCATTGATAACCCGGGGCTGTGGAATAACTCAATCCACTATCCCTAACGCCAACTATTCTCTTTAAATTCAAAGCCTACATTCTTTGCTTGCCTCCTTCATTCTGCCATGACCGGCATAATGCCAGCCTCTATAACTGTCCGATTGAAATATTCGACATCCTTATCCAGAATCCGGCCCAGTTCCTCCATGGCTTCATCAATTTCCCTGACTACCTCTTCCTTAAAACCCCTTGCCTGACTAGTAGGCTGATAATCCCCGACACTGCAAAGCCACATCAGATGAGCCAGTTTATTATTAAGCCGGATCGGAAAATTGAGCGGGTCCTGACTGCTTTCATTTTTAGTCTGATATAATCGTTCTTCAACTTGGGAGAGTTTTCGGTTTAAAGAATCAGCCATGAATTGAATGGATTGATAGGAATCCTTGCCTTCGATTTTTTGCTTAATCTGGTTTACCTGGGTCCTTGTTTCCCTGATGGTGGCGATTGCGTTATGTGTTTCCGAGATTTTCTGGTTCACTTCTTTTACAAAATTGAATTGGGCTCTAAGGTCCTCATCCGGTGTGACGGACCGGGGATCCCTTCTAATGATAAATGAAGTATCCACGGAATCATCCTCCACAACCAGGCGAACCTGGTACGATCCGGGAAGAGCCACCGGGCCACGGAGGTTGGCGGCCCACAGGATCATCCCATCGAATTTTTTTGCATCGGGATAACGCATATCCCATGAAAATTGATTGAAGCCCTTTCTAGGGTCAAGCTTGTCCATGTCCGAACGTGTAGAAAATTCTTTGATAAGGGAACCCTCCGGATCCAGGATTTTCAAGGCAATGGCGGATGTGGTGTCCGGTTCAAAGTCCAGGTAATAATTCACAAGCACGCCACCCGGATGGTTGGTGCCCTCCTGCTTGTTTTTCTTATTCTGACTGCCTCCCATACGATAGGAAGGGATGGGATCAAATAATATGATTCTTTTATCCACCATCCCGCTTTCAAACTGATGGAGTGGGGAAAGGTCATCGATTATCCAGAAACTTCGTCCCTGGGTGGCTGCGATCAGGTTTTTATCTTTGATAACCAGATCGGTAACCGGGACAATGGGAAGGTTCAATTGCCAGGATTTCCAGTGAAGACCTTCATCGAATGAGATGTACATACCGCTTTCTGTTCCGCAATACAATAATCCTTCCCTGTCCGGATCAGCCCTGACAACACGGACAAAATGATCATCCAGGATTCCTTCCGTAATTTTAACCCAGGTTACACCATAATCCTTGGTTTTATAAATATATGGATGGTAATCGCCTGATTTATAAGAAGTTGCTGCAACAAATACGCCCCCTGGATGAAATGGATCAATATCGACGCTGTTGATCATGGTCCATGAGGGCATATCAGCCGGTGTGACGTTTTCCCACTGATTTCCACCATCCCGGGTTAGGTGGATCAGCCCATCATCGGAACCGGTCCAGATAACTCCTTCTTCATGAATGGATTCGGCCGCGGCAAAAAGGGTGCAATAATATTCCACGCCGGTGTTATCCTTCGTGATCGGACCACCTGAAGGTTTCATTTTTTCCGCAGTGTCCGTAGTGAGATCCGGACTGATCACCTCCCATGACTGCCCTTCATTATAGGAAACATGAAGATAATTTGAGCACGCGTAAAGTTTTTTAGGATTATGCGGGGAAAAAAAGATAGGGAAATTCCATTGAAACCGGTATTTCATACCTTCGGCTCCATGTCCCATAGGGTTATCAGGCCACACATTGATCAGCCGGACCTCTTCGGTCGTATGGTTCACGCGCATAAGGAAACCTCCATAGCTTCCTCCATAAACAATATCATTGTTTTCGGGATCTATTGCAATGTGCGCACTTTCACCTCCTGCCGTAGGTTCCCAGTCCCGTTCTCCGATCGAATTTCCTTCCGTCCTGTGCAGAATTCTGACAGTAGAATTGTCCTGCTGCGCGCCATAAATCCGGTAAGGAAAATGATTATCGGTGACGACCCGGTAAAACTGGGCTGTGGGTTGATTATGATAGGTGCTCCAGTTTTCACCTCCATCAAATGATACCTGGGCACCTCCGTCATCCCCGATGATCATGCGCTGGTTATCCAGCGGGTCAATCCATAGGTCGTGATGGTACCCATGTGGTGCATTGAAAGCTTCAAAGGTTTTTCCCCCGTCTTTTGAACGGTGGTAAGAAACATTCATGACGTATACGATGTCTTCCTCCTCAGTATCGGCATAAATCCTCGAGTAGTACCAGGCACGCTGCCGTAGGGCCCTGTCCTCATTGGTTTTTATCCAGGTCTCGCCGCCATCTTCGGACCGGAAAATCCCTCCCTCATTCGCTTCTATGATCGCATAGATACGATCGTGGTTTACAGGAGAGACAGCTATCCCGATGATGCCCAATGGGCCGCGGGGAAGTCCCTTTTGATATGTTAAATTCGACCAGGTATCACCCCCATCCGTGCTCTTCCATAGAGCCGATCCTTCCCCACCACTTTCAAAACTGTAAGGAGTCCGTTTCACGCGCCAGGTACTGGCATAAAGAATTCTGGGATTCGCCGAATCCAGGATAAGATCGACCGCTCCTGATTGATCGTTCGAATACAAAATTTTTTCCCATGTTAGTCCTCCATCCCTGGAACGGAAGACGCCCCTTATATCACTGGATTGATAGATGTCTCCGATAACTGCGGCATAAACTAAATCCGGGTTCGTTGGATGAATGCGGATCCTGGAAATATGTCTTGAATTTTCCAGACCCGAGCTATTCCAGGTTTTACCTGCATCAACCGACTTCCAGATCCCATAGCCATAGGATACATTTCCCCTCAGCGTTTTTTCACCCCCTCCTACGAAAATCACGTTTGGATCCAATTCACTGACCGATACGGCTCCAATGGATCCTCCAAAATATCCATCGGAAATATTTTGCCAGGATTGCCCGCCGTTCTCGGTTTTCCAGACACCGCCTCCGGTTGAACCAAAATAAAATAAATTTCTTTTCCCTTTAACACCGGTAACAGTAGCTGAACGGCCACCCCTGAACGGTCCGACACAGCGCCATTCCATACCCTCATAGATTTTCAGATCCAAGGATAACGATCCATTTTCCCCGGATTTTCTTTTATTCTGACCAAAAGAGTTGCTCAGGAAGATTGACAAAAAAGTAAAAATTAAAAGTAACGTACGCATTATAACTAAATCTAAAGTATTTTAAGAAAGGCCAAATTAAATTGAAAATATTTAAAAAACAGATTGGGGATTTATATTCTTTTCCACCTTTGGAATATTTCGTCTTAAAAAAATATGCATACGGAAAAATAGAATTCATATTTACGTAATTTTGTCGTGCATCTTATTCAGGAAAAGGATATCATATGAAAACAGGTAGGATCAATAACGCGTGGGAATGAAAAATTTCAGGAATTTCTGTATCATCGCTCATATAGATCATGGGAAAAGTACTCTGGCCGACAGATTACTTCAGTTTACGCATACGGTGAGCGACCGGGAGATGCAGGAACAGCTGCTCGACAGCATGGATCTGGAACGTGAGCGGGGGATTACCATTAAAAGCCATGCGATACAAATGGAATATCCTTTTCAGGGAGAAAACTATGTGCTCAACCTCATTGATACGCCCGGGCATGTGGATTTCTCCTATGAAGTATCCCGTTCGATTGCTGCCTGCGAAGGGGCTTTACTCGTGGTAGATGCATCCCAGGGCATTGAAGCACAGACCATTTCCAATCTATACCTGGCCCTGGAGCATGATCTTCAGATTATTCCTGTCCTCAATAAAATCGATTTACCGGGAGCCGTACCCGAGGAAGTGGCCGATCAGATCGTGGATCTGTTGGCAATCGACCGGAAAGAGATTATTTATGCCAGTGCGAAACAGGGGATAGGCATTGATGATATACTGGAGGCCATCGTAGTGAGGATTCCACCTCCGAAGGGGGACGCAGAATCTCCGTTGCAGGCCATGATCTTCGACTCGGTGTATAATTCCTACCGGGGAGTGGAAGTGATTTTCCGGATCTTTAATGGAAGCATACGAACGGGTGACAAGGTAAAGTTCGTGAATACAGGTAAAGTTTACGATGCGGATGAAATAGGGATTCTCAAATTGAAACATTATCCGAAGGATGAGTTATCGGCTGGAAATGTGGGATACCTGGTATCAGGTATTAAAATTGCCCGGGAAGTAAAAGTGGGCGATACAATCACGAAAGTGGATCGTCCGGCCAGGGAAGCCGTAAAAGGATTTGAAAATGTAAAACCTATGGTTTTTGCAGGGATCTATCCGGTCGAAACCTCCGAATTTGAGGAGTTACGAAATTCCATGGAAAAACTGCAGTTGAATGATGCTTCCCTTGTCTGGGAACCGGAATCATCGGCAGCCCTCGGATTTGGATTCCGGTGCGGTTTTCTGGGAATGCTTCACATGGAAATTGTTCAGGAACGCCTCGAACGAGAATTTGACATGACGGTGATCACGACCGTACCATCGGTACAGTATCGTGCAGTCCTGGCAAATGGGAAGGTAGAGGAGGTAAATGCTCCATCGGACATGCCGGATCCTATCTCGCTGAATCACATCGAAGAACCCTTCATCCGGGCGCAGATCATCTCCAAATCAGACTATATCGGAAATATCATTTCCCTTTGCATGGATAAAAGGGGAATGATCAAGAATCAGATCTACCTAACCTCCGACCGGATAGAACTTACTTTTGAATTACCTCTAACCGAAATTGTCTTTGACTTTTATGATAAATTAAAAACGATTTCCAGGGGGTATGCTTCTTTGGACTATGAACTGATCGGTTTCAGAGAATCGGAGATGGTCCGGCTGGACATCATGCTGAACGGAGACAAAGTAGATGCTTTGTCGGCCATTGTACATCGGGAAAAAGCCTATGAATGGGGCAAACGGCTTTGCGAAAAATTGAGGTCCCTTATCCCGCGGCAAATGTTTGAAATAGCAATCCAGGCAGCTATTGGCAATAAGGTGATTGCACGGGAATCGATTAAGGCAATGAGAAAAAATGTGACTGCCAAATGTTATGGGGGAGATATAACCCGGAAAAGAAAACTACTGGAAAAGCAGAAAAAAGGAAAAAAACGGATGCGGAACATAGGGAATGTGGAAATTCCACAGGAAGCTTTTATGGCTGTATTGAAACTCGATTAAAAAAAATATATTATGGCTATTATTATAGACGGTAAAGCTACTGCACAGATAATCCGGGACGAAATCGCGGAAAAAGTTTTGAAAATTAAGGAAAAAGGGGGCAAGATACCCCACCTGGCTGCCGTACTGGTAGGGGAGGATCCGGCCAGCCAGACGTATGTGAATGGAAAAGTAAACGACTGTAAACAGGTAGGCTTTGAATCAACTTTAAGGCAGTTTGATACGGATATCTCTGAAGAAAAGTTATTGCAGGTAGTAGACGAACTGAATCAAAACCCGGATATTGATGGTTATATTGTTCAGTTACCACTTCCAGGACATATATCCGCCCGAAAAGTTACGGAAAGGATCTGGCCGGAAAAGGACGTGGATGGATTTCATCCGGCCAACGTGGGTCGGATGGTAAAGAACCTGCCCGCTTATGTATCCGCCACGCCTCTCGGAATTCTGCAGCTCTTGGAACGGTATCAAATAGAGACTGAAGGGAAACATTGCGTGGTAATTGGAAGAAGTGATATCGTTGGGACTCCCATGGCCATCCTGATGTCGAGGAAGGCCTATCCCGGCAATTGTACTGTAACCGTATGCCATAGCCGGACCAAGGATATAAAAGCGATATCACTGGAGGCTGATATTGTGATCGCTGCCCTGGGACGACCTGAATTCTTAACGGGTGATATGGTGAAACAAGGAGTTGTAGTGATTGATGTAGGAATTACCCGCGTTGCCGATGCCTCTAAAAAGAAAGGGTACGCATTGAAAGGGGATGTGAAGTTTGATGAAGTAGCACCCAAGGCAAGTTATATTACGCCCGTACCCGGCGGGGTAGGCCCCATGACAAGAGCTGCATTATTGTACAATACGCTTATGGCATCGCAGAAATTGTTTGAACAGAAATGATTCCAAAATTACCTCTCATGGAAGCTTTCCATACCCTGCAGGGAGAAGGCTTTCATCAAGGGAGAGCCGCTTTTTTTATCCGGTTGGCGGGCTGTGATGTGGGCTGTCCCTGGTGCGATGTAAAAGAATCCTGGAATCCCGCGGATCATCCGGAAACAACCGTTGTGGATATCGTACAAAAAGGACTGGCCTATCCGTGCAGAATGGCCGTAATCACAGGAGGAGAACCACTGATGTACGATCTAGCCTATCTCACCAAGGAATTACAAAAGGCCGGATTCCAGACGCATCTGGAAACCTCCGGCGTCTATCGACTGACGGGTGATTGGAATTGGATTTGTTTTTCGCCTAAAAAATTTAAAAAGCCAAATCCGGTTATCTTTCATCAGGCCCACGAATTAAAGGTAATTATTTATCATAAAACTGATTTTGACTGGGCACAGGAATTTGAGAAAAAAGTAAATCCGGCATGTAAATTGTTTCTTCAACCGGAATGGAGTAAACGGGAACAGATGATGCCTTTGATAACGGAATATGTAAAACATAATCCACAATGGGAAGTATCAGTACAAATACATAAGTACCTGGATATCCCCTGAACAGATGGAAAAGCGATACGGAAATATTATCCTCATGGTAATCATATTCCTTACACAGGCTGTATGGGCGCAGGAGTACTCCACACGTTCAAAGAAAGCTATTAAACTTTATGAGGCTTCTGAGGATTATATATTCAGGAGGCAATTGCCGGAAGCCATCTACCTGCTTCAACAGGCACTTGAAAAGGATAAATCGTTTATTCAGGCTCATATGCAAATTGCTTTTGTATATAAACTGATGAACAACATTCCGGAACAGAAAAGCCATCTTGAATCGGTGATCCGGAATGCGAAAGATCCCTTCAGGTATAAGAATATCTACCTGGCCCTTGGAGAGGCCTGTTATCTATTGATGGAATATGACCAGGCGCTCAGTTACCTGAATCAGTTTCTATCAATTCCGACCGTGGATCCCAGGTTGGTGCCGGAAGCCAATTGGTTGATTTCCAATGTGAACTTTGCAAAGCAGGAAATTCAAAATCCGCTCGATTTTGAACCTGTTAAAATGCCGGACCGGATCAATCAAGGACCTTTGCAGTATTTTCCTGTATTAACTGCTGACGAGGAAAAGATTTTTTTTACCAGGCGGGAAGGGCATGAACCTCATTATGATGAGGATATTTATGTATCGGAAAAGGACAGCAACGGACAGTGGGGTTTCCCCTATCCCATTTCAAGGACGATCAATACACAATACAACGAAGGTACTTGTACTATTTCGGCAGATGGAAAAATATTAATTTTCACCTCCTGTATGGGCAGAAGAAATTTCGGGAGTTGCGATCTTTTTATCAGTTATCGGGAAGGGATCGACTGGAGCCGTCCTGTTAATATGGGCCCGGATATCAATTCGAATTCATGGGACTCTCAACCCAGTTTATCGGCGGATGGAAGGAGAATTTATTTTGTGTCCGAAAGACCGGGTGGTGAAGGAAAACGTGATATCTGGATGAGTGAGCGGAATGAAAACGGGCAGTGGGTGACAGCAGTAAATTTGGGCCCAATGATCAATAC
>Ga0209536_100006286_pt1 | contig 18203 bp, 11 predicted proteins | sample DeeMarSeWOR28_12_FD_187461 | JGI IMG/M metagenome (GOLD analysis project Ga0209536, IMG submission 187461) | Marine sediment microbial communities from White Oak River estuary, North Carolina - WOR-2-8_12 (SPAdes) (version 2) | ecosystem: Environmental > Aquatic > Marine > Intertidal zone >... | reverse complement strand
AGTTTCTCAATGACGCCGTTGACACTGCCAAACGATACGGCGTTTTGGGAAAAAATGTTTTGGGATCTGGTTTCAACTTCACATTAAAGATTATACGCGGGGGTGGTTCATACGTATGCGGTGAAGAAACCGCCCTTATGGATTCCCTTGAAGGGGAAGTGGGAGACCCTAGACTGAGACCCCCTTTCCCCATTGAAAAAGGACTGTGGGACCGACCGACCATCGTGAACAATGTAGAGACTCTGTCGAACATTACCCACATCATAGAGCATGGCGGTAAATCATATGCCGCCATCGGGACCGAGAAGGCCAAAGGAACAAAGATTCTCTCTGTCATCGGCAAAGTCAAACAGCCCGGTCTGTATGAAGTCTCCTTGGGAACAAATTTAGAACATGTTATTTTCAATATGGCCGGCGGTCCTTTGACTGGAAACAAAATAAAGGCCGTACAAGTGGGCAGCCCCTTCGGAAATTTTTTGCCCGGTGAAAAACTGGACATCTCTCTTGACCCGGAGACACTGAGAACCATGGGTTCAATGATCGGTTCCGGAGTCATTGTTGTACTGGACCAGAATTCATGCCTTGTGGATATCCTCCTTCATACACTCTCATTTTTCGTTGAGGAATCGTGCGGCAAATGTGTTCCCTGTAGAGAGGGGGTTTTTCAAATGAAAGAGATTATGACGGCCATATACGAAGGGCGCTCAACAATGGAGGATCTAACCAGTCTACACGACCTGGGAGGAATGATAAAGGATTTTGCCTTATGTGCACTTGGAGGAGGCGCACCATCGATCATACTCAACGGGATAAAAGATTTCAGAAAGGATTTTGAAGCCCATATCACAACAGGAAAGTGCCCCTGGGCCTCGTGAATTTGAGATAGATTTAAACAGGAGAAGAATCACTATGACCACCTTGGAAATAGATGGAATTAGCGTCGAAGCTAAGGAAGGGACGACCATTTTGAAGGCAGCCCAGAAAGTGGGCATTCAAATTCCTTATTTCTGTTATCACAAAGATATGGAACCTTATGGAGGATGTCGTTTGTGCATGGTAGAGGTTACAGAGAATAATTTCACCCGGCTGCAACCCTCCTGCGCTTATCCTGTTAAAAATAATATGGTCGTCAAAACCGACACGGAGCGTCTCGTCAAAGGCAGGAAGCTCATCGCCGAGCTTTTGCTTGCCCGATGTCCGAATATCGATTCCGTCATAAACCTCGCAGATTCCCTTGGCGTTAAACAATCCCGTTTTAGCCCGACGGACAGCGATTGTGTCCTTTGCGGTCTCTGTGTAAGAGTCTGCCGGGATGTGGCTAAAGTAAGGGCCATAGATTTTGTAGGTCGGGGAAGAAATCGCCGTCCGGCGACACCGTTTGACATGCCGTCAGAGGATTGTATCGGATGCGGTTCATGTGCTTTCGTATGCCCTACCGGTGCCATGAAAATGGAATACGAAAATGTTTTAAGATGGAGAAAGCTTCCCGGTCCCCTTCGAAAATGCCGGTACATGCGAATGGGCTTCATTTCTCACAAGGTATGTGCCAACGATTTCCAGTGCTGGACTTGCGAAGTAGATCAGAGGATGGAGGATCTTGGTACAAACCACCCTGTTTTTATGTTGAAAGAAGCAAGAGCAAAAGAGAAGGAAACCGTCGGTGGATTTAAGATGCTCTCCGACCGTTTTTATGATGAGGGTCACATATGGGTAAAGCGACTCAATGGATCGGTCAGAATGGGAATTGACGACTTTACCTGTCAAATCATCGGTGTGGTGCATGATATAAAACTCCCGCCCGTAAATTCTTTCATCAGTCAAGGAGATCCTCTCTGTATCATTTCCGGCAATGAGAAGACCCTCCATCTTTATGCGCCCCTGGAGGGAAAGATCGTTGACATCAATCCAGATATTATTGACAACCCTGCTCTTGTCAGTATAGCACCCCATGGAAGAGGATGGATACTATTGGTGGAACCTTCAGATATCGTCCAGGTATCAAAAGAGCTCCTTTCAGGCAGATCGGCAATTGAATGGTTGAGGCATGAATCGCACAAATTTTATGAGTTCATCCGGAAAGAGACGGAAATGGCTCTTCCATCAAACGGGTCCATACCCCCTGATTTAAGTAGAACTCTGAAAAAAGATATTTGGGACAAAATCGACAAGGCCTTTTTTATGGTGAGAAAAAAAAGAAAAGTGAGGCTGCATAGCGTCGGACACACCGATCCGATCCCTAAAAAAATGAACAAGGGAAACTGATTTTAAGTCTATAAAAGAAAAACTTGAACGCATCGTTATATATGGTGTAATAATCGATTTTCGTAATGTTAATTTTACTTCACATATTGTCCATGAAATACCGATGATCTTTTAATTGCGATCGGTATTTGACCACATTATTATAGACGTAATACAGACTTTAGGGAGAAAAAAAGATGTCTGATTCTACTACAAAAACAGTTTTTAGCGTCTGTGCCACATGCAGCGTAAGATGCCCCATCGAAGTTGAAGTCGAGAACGATGCCGTAAAACACATATGGGGCAACCCCCATCTGATGGGAGGACGACACCTTTGCCCGAGAGGAACCGCACAAAAAGCCACCCAGATGGATACGGAACGCGTCCAACACCCGATGATACGTGACGGAGACAGGGGGTCGGGGAAGTGGAAAAAAGCCAGTTGGGATGAGGCCTTGGACTATGTTGCAGACAAGCTCAAAGACATAAGGGATACTTACGGTGGAGAGAGTGTCGTCTTGGGCGACAGGGGCGGCCCATTTACCGATTTGCACAAAACGTTTATCAAAGCCCTCGGATCCCCCAACTACTTCAACCAGCACGCAACCTGCTCCAATAGTGTCCACAACGCTCACAACGGCATGGCCGGCCAACGACGGAATACGGTTACCTACGACTGGAAAAATTGCAACTATGCGGTTCTTTATTCGAGAAACATCATCGAATCTCTCGGCACCAAGGAAGCAAAAGATTTCGTTGATGCCTTGGAACGGGGAATGAAGTTCATATATACGGATGCTCGGTGGACCTACACAGCCGCCAAAGCAGACCGATTTTTCATTCTTCGTCCCGGGACCGAATATGCCCTAAATTTAGGCCTGATCAACGTCATTGTGAAAGAAAAACTATATGACACCGAATTTGTCAATGATTGGGTGTTAGGCATGAAAGAATTGATGGCCTTCATAGAGCCATACACCCCGGAGTGGGCGGAGAAAGAAACCGGTGTTTTGGCAAAAGAAATTAATACAATAGCCCATGAACTGGCCGATGCCAAACCGTCTGTCATACTCCATCAAGGATGGATGACCGCTCGCAGTCCCGATGACTATTATTTCCGACGTTCCATTTATATACTTTATGGTTTGCTGGGGGCCTACGAAACTCCCGGAGGTCTGCTTTTCAATAAGAATGAGACGCATTGCGGTTACAAACCACTCAGAAAGTTTGTGAACCTGCCTCCCAAAGTTGAAAAAAAGCGCTTTGACGGAATCGGATGGAAGTATAAACATCTTTCACCCGATTACGGGCTGGGACAAATGCTTCCTTACGCCATATTGAATGAAGACCCGTATCCCGTAAAAGCGTTCATATGTTACCGATTCGACCCACTCTCTTCATATCCGGATCCGGAAGCATTCAAGGAAGGACTTATGAAATTGGATCTTTTGGTCTCCGTTGATATCAATTTCAGCCATATCGGGTGGATTTCGGATGTGATCCTTCCTGAGTCGATGTATCTAGAAAGGACCGATCCTGTGATCGTCAAGGGCGGACCGAAACCGGCCCTTTGGATTCGAAATCAGGCTGTGGAACCGAGGTACGACAGCAAACCCAAATGGTGGATTATCAAACAGCTTGCTGAGCGGCTGGGGATCGGCCAGTACTTTCCCTATAATTCGATTGAAGAACTGATCGCCTGGCAATTGGAGGACATGGGATTTAAACTGTCGGACTTTGACGAAAAAGGATACGTGGAACTGACCCCAAAACAGATCCTTTTCGACCGAAAAACAAATCTGCCTTTCAATACGCCGTCCAAGAAACTTGAATTTGTATCGAGCATGCTGGAAGAGAATGGAATCCCCTCCTTTCCGCATTATAAAAGTCCGGCGCCGCCTCCCGAGGGCAACTTCAGGCTTATTACCGGCAAAATTGCGGTTCATACCCAAGGGACCACCCTCAACAACAAATATCTTAACGAGATTCAATCCGAAAACCGGTTGTGGATGAACAAAGACGAGGCGAACAAGCTCGATATCGAGAATAACGATCTTGTGGAAGTTTCCTGCAACGGTGTCTCACAGAACGTTCGAGCAGCTTTAACCGAATACATCCATCCGGAAGTGGTCTACACGCTGCACGGTTATGGTCGCGAAATCCCCCTTCAGACCAGGACCTATAAGAAGGGTATGAGAGACAACATTTTTATGAAAGGGCTGTTGGAGGTAACCGTCGGGGGTAACTGTCCGATCGCAGAATGTTTTGTGCATGTGAAAAAGGTTTGAGACGAAAGAAGGGAGGAGCGAACCCCATGAGTAACTATTACATATATCAGGATCAGAAAAGATGTATTGGATGCAACGCTTGTGAAGTGCACTGCAAAACCAAAAACGACCTACCTGTCGGTCCGGCGTTTTGTATGATCATACCCGTAGGTCCAAAGTTGATAGGGGGCATTCCCAGAATTAATTTCGTATTCATGCCCTGCTTTCACTGCGAAACCCCCTGGTGTGTTTCGGCCTGTCCCACCGGTGCCATGCAAAAGCGCGTCAAGGACGGCATTGTATTCGTCGATTCTTCCCTATGCGTCGGTTGTAAATCCTGCATCACGGCCTGCCCCTGGGGCGCTCCGCAATGGAACGCGGAAACCGGGAAAGTATTTAAGTGCGACTACTGCAAGGATAGAATCGATGAAGGGCTTGCACCGGCCTGCGTCACAGGATGTACCACCGCCGCTCTCCGGTGGGTATCGCCGGCAGATTCTACCCGCATGAGGCGTAAATTTTTTGCCAGAACGCTGGCTGATTCAAAATCCTTTTAATCTATAAGAGACGGTTTACAACACAGGTTTTTTAGATGTTCTTTGGAAGGAATCATATATCTATCCTGTTAACAGGTTCTGCTCCTTCGAACGGGGCAAGCAATTAGGGAGCGCGAAATTTTTGTATCCTGTTTGAGACCGATTTAAGAGGCGATACGGTCTTTTTTTAGTTGAACGTATTATGAACGAGAAAGTAAACATAATCCTTTTATCCGGCTTTTTGGGATCCGGGAAAACGACGCTTTTAAAACATATCATGTCTTTGGATGCCGACATGTCGGACATTGTCATTATTATGAACGAAATCGGTGAAGTGGGAATTGACGGAATGTTGGTCAAAAATCTCGGTTCCGATGTGGTGGAACTTACCAGCGGTTGCATATGTTGTTCCATGAGTGACGATTTACAGGAGTCCATTGAAGAAATCATACAGCGCTTTGGCCCGCGTTACATTATTATTGAAGCCACCGGGGTGGCAGATCCGGAGTCGGTTTCTCGAGTAATAGCCGCAACCAATTTTAAAGATGCGGTTGAGTTACACAAAATTATTACGGTAATGGATGCTGAGTGCTGGGGGGTCCGGGATGTTTTTGGAACGCTTTTTTTTCGCCAGCTGAACCAGGCCGATACCATTATTTTCAACAAGATAGATCTCCTTAAAAAAGATGATATTCCTTTGTACCTGAACGAAATTCACCACGAGCTGCCCGGTTCACAGGTCATCCCGGCGGTTAATTGTCGAATTGAGCCGGAAGTTGTATGGCTCAAAGCGCCTCCTATGGATATGGGTAAAAACACATTTGATAGCAATCGTCCTGAACCGCACCGCAATAATTATGAAATTTTTCCCTATTTCAACCCCAAAACAGGAACCAGCAGCCATCAAAAAAAAATATATGCGGACACGAATTTCGTCACGTTCTCTTTTTCCGAATCCCAGCCCCTGGACGAAACGGCTTTTAACCGGTTTATTAACGAACTTCCCTATGAGCTTTTTCGACTCAAAGGGACGGTGAATTTCGGGGATCGGACAATGATGATCAATTCGGTGGGGGGTAAAACAGAGTGGGCACCCTGGGAGGATTTTTCCGAAACACGCCTGGCATGTGTTGGATGGAATATCGATCCCAATGAATTTCTTGCGAAACTGAGAGCATGTGTCCTGAACTAATTTTTGCAAGTATTCACAAGGTGCGCTTCCTTGAGTAACGATATTGGCGGAGTGGCTTCGTCAATTCAATGACTTAGCAGTGGGGGGGAGCTGCAGTCTCCCCCCCACTGCTAAGTCATTGAATTGACCAGACACGCAGAGACCGAAATAAAACAGGGAAGCGCACCTCTTTAGTACTTGCGATTTATTTTTTATATTCGACATGAAGGACCTCTATCTTCATGTTCGGAATGGCTGCCATGATTTGCCACTCCTCGGATAGTTCCGTGGAAAAGCGAATGTGGGTGGCGTCCACCCGTGTTTGCCCCCAAGTGGGATCCACCGGCACCCAATTCCCGTCGATGACAACCTCATTCCACGCATGCAGACCGAATTCCTGAAGCTCATCTCCGAGGTACACCAATCCGCCGACGATCCGACAAGGGATCCCCAAAGCGCGTGCCATGGCTGTGAACAATCTGGCATGTTCACTGCAGTCACCTCTTTTTTTTTCAATAATATCCATCACGGTTAACGGATTGGCCGTATAATCGTCTTCTATGTATTGATAGACGAAATGTACCAAATTTTTGACCTTCTCGGCAGGTGTTTCGGTATTAGCGACAGCGTTGCGGGCCATGCGGATAATCTTGGGATGGGATATAGGAACATGAATGCTATCCGCAAGGTTTTTTTCAATTTCTTCATGGGTGGCTTTCGTTTGATAATCACCTTTGTAATTCAGGGTCACAATGACCGAATCATCGGGTTGGCTATCTGAAACCGTTTGTCCCGAAGCATTTTTGAGCAATCCTCCGGATGCTTTATCGATTTTGAACTTCAAAAGCGTCACCGTTCCAGGATCACCCAACGGCCGGTTGCTGGGAACCGTGTTTTTGATAAACAAACCAACGGGTACATCCACGTGAGTTGCCAAAGATTTCGGTTCGAGACGGCATTCAAACACCCCTCCCAAAACAATACGGTAAGGCCTTCCGTCAGCGCCAAATTCTTCGTGTACCTCAAATCCATCGAATCCTGAGGTGATTACGTTGTAATATGAAGTTTTTACACCGGAAATAATCGTTTTATGAATTCCCTGGATGCGGGATGTTTTTTCTTCCAATGTCAGTGTTTCTGAATTTAGATACGGGTACTTGATTTGGTCTCCTTCCTTGGGATTCCGGGTGATCCATCTTTGAACGGCCGTATGGTCTTTCAGGGTGTATTCAAGGGATCCGATCATACGAGCGCGCGTTTCCCCGCCTTGAGTGATTCTTGCCTCGTACCCCTTTGATGTCCTGATAATGTGGGTTTTTGATATATCATCTTTATACATCATTCTTTCGGAGTAACGTATCAGTGAATAGGGCGGCTGTGTGTTGAATGATGCATCCATATGTATTTTCATCTCGCTGGTTTCTTCTTTTGATGGAATATGAATAAGTCCTGATAGTTGAATATTATAGATGGTGCCTTCTGTATCTTTTTCACGACCGGAAGTGCTTTTTAAATACCCAACCTTTCTTTTCTGAATGTAAATCCCGTACCAATCCGTTCCGAAACTTTTCTCGACAAACTGAATAAAAGGGGGTTCAGCTTGGCTAGGATCAGACGGCGACAGCGACGAAAATCGAGCCCTGCATCCCGTTATAAATAGACATATGGTAAAAAAACTCACCATAAACACATACCTTGAAGGCGTTCCTTTCACCTTTTAGTTCCTCCTCTTCAATTGAACAATCTAAAGATTCTCATTAATTTTCATACAAGAATCAGGTATGAATACACGCCAATGGCCCAAATATTGCAGAAATATATGTGTAATGGACCTTAATCTCCGAAAAGAATTGATTTCTGAGCCTTTAAAAAACATCAAGAATATAGATTGGCACCTTTTGTGCTAAATTCGATAGTATTTACGAAATGTTGACATTCCAAAGACCGAGCAGTATTAAGTTAATTACCCGAATTTAAAAATAGGAAATATCATGCCAAACATATTATTATCCACGTTTATATATATGTTCATATTCTTGACCGGTGCTGCCGGCCTGATCTACCAGGTCACATGGCAGAAATATCTTAGCAGGCTTTTAGGAAGCGACAGTGTGGCCACGGCCATCATACTGGCGACTTTCCTTGGAGGATTATCCTTAGGATATTATTTTTGCGGAAAATTAACAACAAGAATAAAACGACATTTTTTGGGATATGCACTGTTGGAAGGGTTTATCGGCGTGTGGTGTTTACTTTTCCCTCATCTATTCAAGGTGCTAGATTTTTTAACCAAACAATGGAGTTTTTCTCCGCCCCTATGGATCATTGGCCAAGGGATGCTCTGTTCTGTTCTACTGATGGGAATTCCTACCGTATGTATGGGAGGAACCATTCCCTTTTTGACTCGGGGTATATCAAGAAACATTACAGAAGCGACCCGGATCCATGCCCTGGTTTATGCGGTGAATACAGCCGGAGCGTTTATGGGAACCCTTCTGGCCGGCTTTTATTTGATCCCCAATCACGGACTGCCGGCCACTATGGTCAAAACTTCATTTTTGAACCTGGGAACGTTTTTCTTTTTTCTTATCTTGCCAACGTTTTTAAAACAGGCTGAACCCTCGGAAAAACCCAAAGAAGACATCGAAAAAATGATGTCCGAACCCTCATCGGACATCGGCAGGTTTCCACCGGTTCTGCTATATTCAATTGCCTTTCTGAGCGGTTTTTATGTCATGAGTTTGGAAAATGTGTTGATCCGGATCACCAACCTCTCTCTGGGAAGTTCCTCATATTCATTTACCATCATCGTATCGGTGTTTATCCTCTCAATCGCTGCCGGGAGCTTTGTCATCGGCAGCCTTAAGCAAATTTCAAAATGGCTGTTATATGTCAATCAGATCGCCATATCGATACTTCTGATGATCATTTTTATTACTCTGGATCGATGGCCGTACTGGGCGCATCTGATCCGGATATCGTTTCAGTCCAACATCGCTGGTTTCTGGGGATATTATCTTCACGTCTTTTTAGGACTGGCCTGCATTTTGATTTTACCAATAGGACTGATGGGCGCCACCGTTCCGATCATTTTCCACGAATTGAAACGAGATTTCTCCAAGGTCGGACAGTATTCGGGAATGATTCTTTCGTGGAATACGGCAGGCAACCTGATGGGAAGCCTCATCGGCGGAATCGTTCTTTACTATGTTTTTAACAACCGGGGGGTGTTTTTAACAGCGACGTTTTTAGCGGCTTTATCCGCCGGACTTGCCGGATGGCATTTATCCAAAAAATGCATGGTCTCAACCGCAGTATTGTTTTTAATTATCGGTTTCATGGGATTATCTCCATCTTTTTATAGTTCAAACCATTTTACAACAGGTACATTTCGACTACGAACCCCCTTGCCGTTTTCTTTTTCCGATTCCAAAAATTTTTTCAAAACACTCAATGAAGGATTTGAAGTTAAATACTATAAAGACGGACCAACGGCCACCGTTGCAGCCACACAAGATAGGGCAAAATTTCCTTTTTTCGATAAAAAATCGATGGCACTGCTGATCAACGGCAAATCAGACTCATCAACGATCGGCGATATATATACACTTAAGCTTCTTGCCCACTTACCGGCCTTGCTGGCCGAAAAGAGAACCAACGTGATGGTGGTTGGACTCGGAACAGGTGTTACCGCTGGAGAACTTACACTATATTCCGACATAGAACAGATTGATGTTGCCGAAATATCACCTTCCGTCGTCGAAGCCTTCCCTTATTTTGAAGAATTCACGTATGTGGCTCACAAAGATCCGAGAGTCAAAATCCTTATAGGAGACGCCTTCCGTATTATTGGAAGAAGCAAAAAGAAATGGGACATTATCATCTCGGAACCCAGCAACCCGTGGGTCACAGGGGTGGATTCCCTTTTCACCCGGGAATTTTATCAATTGGTCAAAAGCCACTTAACCGAAGAGGGCGTACTGATGCAATGGGCCCACACTATCGTTGCCAGCCCGAGTATGATTGAAATGATCCTGAACACGGTTCAGCAGGGATTTAAGCATGTTCACGTATTTCTCGGTGGCTCGGATTTGCTGATAATGGCTTCGAACCAACCGATTTCGTGCGATAATTTAGCACAAGCCGACATCATTTTAAAAAACAACCGCAAGGTGAAACAGTCTCTCCAGCAAATCAATGTATCGACACTGGCATCCATCCTGATAAAAGAACGCTGGACCTCTTCGTATGTCGCCGATTATTTTTCCGACGCCGGGATTCAATCACTCGATTTTCCCCGGCTTCATTATATGGCTGGAAAGGACTTTTTTATAGGAAAGAATCTTCCATTACAATACTTTTTGAATTCAGAAACAACTGCTTACAGTGATGAGTATCTCTTTTATAAACAGTGTTCGAACTGGACGATTTCCGCGGACACCAAAGAAGCGTTGTATGCTTTGGTCGAATCCACACGATCCAGAATTAATTATGAAAGCGTGTTACCCATCACTCGGGCATTGTTATTCAGATCCTATTTGAGCAATCCCCAAGAATATCCTCTGTCAAAGGAACTATTGAGTGAGCTCAGAGACGATTTAATTGCTTTCATTGCCAGATATCCGGAAAATGAAAAGGAATGGTCTGTGGTGGGGCTTTATAATACGTCGTATCGCCAAAAAGCTGAACTGTTGCTGGTCCATATTGCCAACTTAAGGAACTGGATGGTTCCCTTTCCTCTAAATGGACTTGTCACGCTGCTACAAAAAGGAATGGTCCAGGGACAGGACGCCCAAGAAAAGAACTGGTGCGCCCTGCAACTGGCGTTGCTGCTTCAAAAAGAAAGATTCGACCAGAGCATTATCAAAGAAATCCTCGAAAAGACCATTAAAGATGATAACGGAACAATTCTTTTGAAGGAAGAGGATAAACAGTTGTTGGAGCTTTTGAAGTTGAGAGAAAGAGGAATTATTACCACAGGAAAAGATGACTGAACATCTTGAACAAATTGAGACGGTGTTAAAGTCTACCAAAGGAATTTTAGACGTAAAGTGGCTCGACCGGGAGGCCCGTGAAAGGATATTTGAATTCGAAAATAGGGCCTACAAAAACGGATTATCAGGATTGGGAGGCTATCACAATGAAGGTGTTAAGGAGGTTCTTTCCAGAAAACACGTTTGTGTGGTGCTAAACAATAATGAATTTAGACATGCCACTGAACCGTCTCTTTTTTGGGTTGCCGGTGATATCGTCATCGGCGAGGAGGTAACCGATAAAACACGTTTGAAGCGCCTTGAGAAAAAGAACACCGTTAAAATTCTTCGGAAAAAATTCGTTTTGCATCTTGATAAAATGAAAGAAGTCCGAGGCCATCCACCGGTTTTTATTGTTCGAGGCCTTCCTTTTCCTGAGATTGATGGTATTCATGGCATCCAGGATGTCCTCTCCGCATCTCCCATCGGTTCAGTCGATGTGTATTTAAAAAAGCGATACGGCTGGGATATGAACGCGAAAGATCTGGGAACCATCATGATTGGATTCAATTTATTCGGAGAGCCCCGACGAAACGAATTTTAATTTTGAAAAAGAATCTCCGGCGGTAAAATAAGTTCCAAGTGGGGAAAAGGATCGTTCTTGTGAGGGATATGAAGCGCGTCGACAAATTCGTTTTTGAACCCTTTTAAGGAAGCCAGATCAACATATTCGACCATTTGGGCCACCCAGTCGGATTCGGATCTTTTTTCACGGTTCAGCAAAGTGACAAGGGACCCGACACCCGCCGCATTACCGATCGGGATGATTTGATGCGGGTCACAATCAGGTATCATTCCCATGATCAACGTCTTCACAGGGTCCATGTGAATGCCAAACCCGCCGGCAATCTTTATCACGTCAACCCGATCCGTTCCCCATTCTCGCATTAAAAGTTTGCAGCCGGTGTAAATGGCAGCTTTGGCAAGCTGGATCTGACGAATGTCTTTTTGGGTGATGGTGATATCTCTGCCCGTGGCTGTCTCATTTGCCCAAGCGATCACAAATTCCTGTTGCTTCGTATCGGAATTAATCCGAAAACGTGGCGACACTTGATTCTGTTGAAAAACTCCGCTTTTAGCAATGATCCCAGAGCGATAAAACTCCGCCAACACATCCATGATCCCGGATCCGCAGATACCGCGCACTTGAAGTTCTCCGGGCCTCGCATAGTGGGACCATGCGTCATGACCGACTACCTTGTAGTTCACTTCGAGAGTTTCTAAATCTATAGCGATATGTTCGATAGCACCTGGTGCGGCCCGCATTCCGGAGGTAATCTCTGCACCTTCGAAAGCCGGACCTGTCGCGCAGGAAGTGGATAGTAGACGCTCTTTGTTCCCCAGAACCAGTTCACCGTTGGTGCCGATATCGATAATCAGTTGAATCTGATCGCTTTTATAGGGTGCTTCAGCCGTTAAAACAGCGACATTATCGGCACCCACAAAGCCGGCTTCATTGGGTAGTATGTGAACATAGGCCGAAGGGCATATGTTAAGCCCTAAATTTCTGGCCTTGATATTCAGGCTTTTTCGAACAACAGGAGGAAAAGGCGCACGAGCAACATGTCTGGGATCGAGTTTTAAAAATATGTGATGCATGATGGTATTTCCAACGATGGTGACATCCTCGATATCCTCTGGAATCAGACATAAGAATTTTTCGTCTGTTTTTTCGCGTAGGTTTAGAACTTGACTGTAATTAAATGCTTCTGTCGTTTCTTGGTAATCGCTATCATCCGGCCATGTGGAACCTAGCAATGCCTCAATCATACGATTAAGGGCCTCAATGATATCTGCATTCATTTGTGAAAGACCATCTTTATTGTGTACAAGATAGTTGATACGAGAAATCACATCCTCACCATACTTGACCTGGGGATTCATGATGTACTGCGTGTCAAGAATTTGCATGGTGTTTAAATGCACCAGGGAAGCAACCACAGTGGTGGTTCCGATATCAACTGCAATGCCGAAAGTGTCCAACACCCTGCCCGGCAGAATGCGGATAATTTCTCGATCCATCCAGACACTGAGGGTAACTTGCCATCTCTGTTCACGAAGCCTCAGGGAAAGACCTCTTAACACATCAATATCACAGGGATGTAATGTATCGATATCACAACCGATATCTTTTAGGCCATGTTGAATATCCAATGCATCTAAAAGACGTTCCAGATCCCCTTGGAAGTTATTTGCCGATGGCGGCTCCATGAACAACTCGTATTTTTCTACAATGGGATCATATGGAACCGTTACCGGATGGAGGCGTTTGGAAATGATCTGCTTGGCTGCCCTGGATTCTTCCGGTACGAAAGCCAAAACATCGCCTTTGATTGCTGCACAGCAGGCCAGACGAAATCCTTCGGTTTTATTCTTTTTATTAATAAAGTTTGCTTCTGTTTTCTGCCAGGCAGAAAGGTTTTTTCTTCGAGAATCTATTCCATATTTTGGGTAGTGACCCTCGGAAATCAGAATCCTGCATTTACCACAAGTACCGTTGCCACCGCAAAGCGATTCAATATTTTCACCGAGCTCTTGAGCAGCATTCAGAACCGTTTTACCTTTTAATATTTTTCCTCGACAACCCGAAGGTTGAAAAATAATGGTGGCCTTTTCCATTTGGGTTCATTCCGTGTGATTAGGAGCCATTATACGCTTTTTCGAGCCCGAAACCCTTTTATCCATTTCAACCCGTGAGAATCCCTGCCCATCACAAGATCTGCAGCCTGCAAGGCAATAATTTCTTGTGTTTTTAGCGGATTACAAATCGGACAGGTTAAACCGACTAGAGCGGCCATTGCCATGAAAAATGACGTCAGATTTTCTCTGTCCGGCAATCCAAAAGAAATATTACTCGCCCCCATGGTAATATTAACGCCATATTTCTTTACGATCATGGCGATTGCATCCAGAGCGAACTTGCCTGCTTCCCATTTTGCACCCAGCGTTAACACCAAGCAATCAATGACAATATCTTCGGTAGGGATGCCCAGTTTTGCGGCCTCTTCCAGGATGATGTCCGTGTATTTTAACCGGTCCTCGGCAGTTTTAGGAATACCGTCATCTCCACTGCAAAGACCAATAACGGCTGCGCCATATTCTTTGATTAGGGGCAGGACCCTCTTGAGACTCTCAGTTTCCGCAGTAACCGAATTTACCAAAGGTTTGGCACCGTCTTTACAGTAATAACTTAGCGCCGCTTCAAGGGCTTTCACATTCGGTGTATCAATACAGATAGGCGGATCATCGGCTGCGTCCTGAACTTCCTTGATCATCTGAACCAAAAGCGCGGGTTCGTCGGCTCTCGGTAGACCGGAATTGATATCAAGGATGGATGCTCCGGCATGTAATTGGGCCATGGCATCCTTTCGAACCATGTCAAATTTTCCGGCCTTGAGTTCCGCCTGAAGGGCATTTCGGCCGGTGGGATTAATCCGTTCGCCGATCATTACCATGCCTGTATCACGGCAGATGTTGACCTCATGTTTGGTTGACTTGATTATTGTCGTAAGATTTTTAACCATAGTTTTTACCTTCCTTTATACCAATTTTTTCTTTTGCATGACCGATAGCAAACAATAAATGATGACACAAATCATTTAAATTATAATATTCGTTTTTGAGAGCATCGATGAATATTCTGCATGTATTTATCACATTCGAAGTTTCCTGAAGAAACAATGAATCGCCCCACTCTCGAATATAATATACAATTTATGTGCCAAAAAAAACCCGTGGCGAATCTTCTCACAAAAGGAATGATCGATTCAACCACGGGGATTTACTTAGTTGGGGTGCATTGGCTCCCTAAATTGTTACCACCGCACGATTTATTGTTGTCATCTTTTCATTTACGGATGCGGGGAGTAAGGTTCTTCCTTGGGGTATTTCTCCTTCATAAAATACGGATCGGGTTTCTGAAAGGTCCCCGGCACCATGGTGAACTGACCGTGGCGGTTGATGACCGGATATCCGTTTTCCAACCATCCCCTGAACCCATCGGTGAGATTGAAAATATCGCCGGTATACCCCATGATCCTCATCCGCCTGGCCACCAAGGCGCCGCGGATACCGCCGTCCTCCGGGGTGCCGCTTTTGCACTGCAGATAGTATGTGGCGTCGGCCGGAAGCTGAAAAGCGGGGAGATGCCACATATCCAAACCGGTATCTACGCGGATGGCTCCCGGGATATGGCCCTGGAGAAATTCGGACTCCATGCGGATATCCAGCAGGATGTGTTTGGGATCTTTCCACTTGCCTTCATCGATCCAGATTTTTTTAAAGTTTTTCATGTTCATGCCGCAGCCGTACTGGAGCATGATCGGCATCCAGTAAGACCTGCCGTTTTCATAAAGCTGTTTGGGTGTCAAGACTTCACCCTTTTTTGCTTTGACCCTTTTCAGCACAAATTTGTTTTTATCGAGAATGTATCCCAGGTCGGACGGGCCCAGCAATAGTTCTTTTTCTTTTTCCGTCCAAGGACGCTTAACAAACTCCTTGACCTGCTCTTTGGTCCAGTCTTTGGCGTAATTGGATCCAAGATCATCCGTGTACCAGTCCTTATCACCGCCCCCAAAAGCCATGTAATTCGGAAAGTCCCAATCGGCAGCTATTGAAGTGCTTGCAAACAATAACGCTACAAAAATCGTAAATATCGACACCGCCGTTATTTTAAATATCTTCATACTTCACCCCTTGTTTGGTTGTTAATTGATTGTTAGACTGACGTAAATCTAAAACGATACCATGAGTAAGACTGTTTTAAACATCACCTCCTTTCCTCTGTCTAAAGAAATTAGTTACAATTGTAATCCCGAATGCCATCTGATAAAGTGGATTACAGGTTGTACAACAGCCGTGTTCTTGTGGATAAGAAAAATGCACTTGAATCTAATTCAAAAATTATGCCAAAATCATTGAGTTAACTGTGTACCTGTCTGGACGGACTTTTACCCGATTTTAAGTTTATTAAAAGCCAATTTCGGGGTTGACTGAAGTTCCATTTTGGAATAGATTATTCCAAAATGGAACTTTTAAGTTTGTAACGTTTTAAAAATGCCAAATTAGATCATCCGGAGGAACGAAGTGAAACCGTCAGACCTTTCAATCATCGATGTCCTCGATTTTCAACCCGACAGTGGATTGGTGGAACTTGAAAATCGGCGCGTCCTGATATTTGATGGTAACATCTTAATGGAACTGCGTCGCATGATCGTTGAAAATCTTGGTTGGGAACAATGCCAACCTGTAATTTTTCATTACGGGTATGAAGTGGGAAACATGGATGCAAAAAGTTTGGGACAAATGTACCAATGGGATACCAAGGAGGAATGGTTTCAGGCAGGCACCATGATGCAAACCCAAAGAGGTTATTGCAAAACGGTTTTGAATTATCTTTCTTTTGATTTGAATGAGAATCAATTGCTTTTTCGCGGCCGCTGGTACAATTCTTACGAAGTCGATTCTCACAAACATCTTAAACTCACCGATTCCGGCCCGGTATGTTATGTATTGTGCGGGTACCTTAGTGGTTATGCGTCTTATTGTTTCGATCGGGAAGTCCTGGTTCAAGAACAGGAATGCCTTCATCGGCAGCACTGTTCGTTTGAGGGAAGGTTCGTAGAAGAATGGGGAAGCTCGGGAATTAAATTTATGGAAGCCAGCAAGGACCATAACCTCAAGCACAAGTACGCCCAATTAACTAAACAAATGGCAGCCAGCCGCAGCAAGAAGGTTCCCAGAAACAAGGAGGAGCAAACAGAAGGCATTATCGCCCATAAATATTCAGAGATGTTGCCGTTCCGGAGTAAAAGCATGTCAAGAGTTTTGGAAATGGCACACCAAGTGGCCAACACGATTGCCAATGTGCTGATCACAGGAGAAACAGGCGTGGGTAAAGAGGTTATCGCCAATTTCATACATTCCGTGTCTCCGAAATCAGAGTCCAGATTTTTGCCGATTAACTGCACGGCTTTGCCGTTGACTCTGCTGGAATCCGAGTTATTTGGACATGTTAAAGGGTCTTTCACCGGTGCGGATCGAAACAAAAGAGGACTGCTTATTGAAGCCGGAAACGGAACCATTTTCCTCGATGAGATCGGAGATATCGCCCTTTCGATCCAGGCAAAACTCTTGAGAGCGCTACAAGAAAAAAAAGTGCGTCCCGTGGGCGGCAACACCGAACTCCCCATCAAAGCCCGTATCATCGCCAGCACCAATAGAAACCTTGAAGAGATGATGAGGGAAGGAAAATTCAGGGCAGATCTTTACTATCGGCTCAACGTCTTTCCGATCCATATACCGGCGCTGCGTGAACGTAGGAGTGATATACTGCCTATCGCACGTTACTTTCTGTCAAAGTTCGCCCCCGGTTCACTGGGTTTTTCCCCGCGGGTCGCCCATATACTCGAAAACTACGAATGGCCGGGTAATGTCAGGGAACTCGCCAATGCCGTCGAGCGAGCCAGTATTCTGGCCGGAAAACAAAAAGTTCGACTTGAACATCTCCCACCTGCACTCACCGTCGGTGATAAGGCTTGTGTATTTAATCACGTCACGGATGGATGGCCATCTTTGGAGGAACTGGAGCAAAAGTATATTTTAAGTGTGCTGGATCACTGTGAAGGGAAGAAGATGAAAGCGGCTCAACTGCTTGGCATCGGTTCCAATACCCTGTGGCGAAAACTTAAAAAATATCAGCCTGACTAACCCGGATTTTCTAACGCTTATAGCAGTTTCCAAAAATATGTTCCGATTGAACGAATAACGGTCACGATTTACCGTAAGCCGCCGGATGATTTCGTTGAGGTCGGGAAACTGTCTGAGCAAATTAGCGCGGGTTAAAGAGAACATCTTCGAAGTCTTTCAAATTAAAACATACAATCAAACGACTGAACGATATTCTAAAAAGCTATGCACATGTTCTCTTTTACGCGCTTTTGTTTGCGAGTTCTTG
>Ga0209536_100006284_pt1 | contig 18208 bp, 13 predicted proteins | sample DeeMarSeWOR28_12_FD_187461 | JGI IMG/M metagenome (GOLD analysis project Ga0209536, IMG submission 187461) | Marine sediment microbial communities from White Oak River estuary, North Carolina - WOR-2-8_12 (SPAdes) (version 2) | ecosystem: Environmental > Aquatic > Marine > Intertidal zone >... | reverse complement strand
GCGCGCCTGGGTATTCGGCTGCAATACCCATTTACCGAAAGATGTGGCGGTGATCTGGGCCAGGCCTGTGGACGACGAGTTCCATGCGCGCTTTTCCGCCAGGCATCGCCGCTATCGGTACGTGGTATTTAATCGATCCGTGAGACCCACTTTTCTGGCGTATCGGGTTGCGTGGGAATACCGGCCGTTAAGTATTGAACGCATGAACGCGGCAGCACAATTTTTACTGGGAGAACATGACTTTAGCGCTTATCGGGCAGCCGGTTGCCAGTCGAAAACGCCTATGCGACGAGTGGATTTTATCGAAGTCCAGCGCAAGGATGATGTCATTACCATCGATATTCAGGCCAATGCATTTCTGCACCACATGGTACGCAATATCGCCGGGGTATTGATGGCCATTGGGGCAGGGGAGCAGTCGGTCGACTGGTCGCGCCAGGTACTGGAATCGCGTGATCGCACCCAGGCTGGAATTACTGCGCCACCCCATGGTCTTTATTTAGTAGATGTGGATTACACGCCTGATTATGAACTACCAAGGGTACTCCATACGCACATGATCTGGTAATCTACCCGACTTCATTGATTTTCGTGAAAATTTCGAGCTTAGGAAATACACAAACATGCGAACTCGCGTTAAAATTTGCGGCATCACGCGTGCACAAGATGCGATCAAGGCCGTGGAATTCGGTGCGGATGCGATTGGTCTGGTGTTTTATGACAAGAGCCCGCGCGCGGTAAGCATTGATGACGCGCGGTCAATAATTCAGAAAATACCTCCCTTTGTTTCGATTGTCGGCTTGTTTGTCGACCCTTCACCAAAGGATGTGGCAGCGGTATTACATCGGGTTTCATTGGACCTGCTGCAGTTTCATGGTGATGAATTGCCCAGCGAATGCAGCGCCTACGGTAAGCCGTATATCAAGGCGGTTAAAATACGCGAAGGTGTTGATATCGCAGCGCAGATTAACAAATACACCACGGCACGCGGTATCTTGCTGGATACTTATGACCCCAAAGTACCCGGTGGCACGGGTCGCGTGTTTGACTGGTCGGTGATCCCCAGGGGTCTGAGCAAGCCGATTATTTTAGCGGGTGGATTAACACCAGAAAATGTCTGGCAGGCCATTACCAAGGTGCGTCCTTTTGCAGTGGATGTGAGTGGTGGCGTGGAAGCCGACAAAGGCATCAAAGATATAGAGAAACTAGCAGCGTTTATGCGAGGTGTACAAAGTGTCTAAAAAGACAACGGCGGTTACCAAGGACCACATTATTGGCAGTGTTCCCGATGCGAAAGGCCACTTTGGTATTTATGGCGGCAAGTTTGTTTCGGAAACGCTGATGGTGCCGTTGGAGGAACTGCGGCTTAACTACGAAAAATATTTAAAGGATCCCGATTTTCTCAAAGAACTCGATGACGACTTGCGTCAATATGTGGGTCGGCCATCACCGTTATATTTTGCTGAACGCTGGAGCGCTAAGTTGGGCGGTGCCCGGATCTATTTAAAGCGTGAAGACCTCAATCACACCGGCGCGCACAAAGTGAATAATACGGTAGGCCAGGCATTACTGGCCAAGCGTATGGGTAAAACACGGATCATTGCCGAAACCGGCGCTGGTCAGCATGGTGTCGCCACCGCGACAGTCGCCGCACGCCTGGGCCTGGAATGCGTAGTGTATATGGGTGCCGAGGACATTAAACGCCAGGCCATTAACGTGTATCGCATGCGCTTATTAGGTGCTGATGTGCGTGCAGTGGAGTCGGGTTCCAAAACCCTGAAAGATGCGCTCAATGAAGCCATGCGGGACTGGGTCACAAACGTCGATGATACTTTTTACATTATCGGTACCGTCGCCGGACCGCATCCTTATCCGGCCATGGTACGGGATTTTCAGGCGGTGATCGGGCGTGAGGCCCGTGAACAATGCCAGCAACAAACCGGCAAACTACCCAATATGCTGGTAGCCTGTGTTGGCGGCGGCTCCAATGCCATTGGTTTGTTTTACCCATTTCTGGATGACAAGGATGTGGCTATCGTTGGCGTGGAAGCGGCGGGCGATGGTCTGGAGACCGGGCACCACGCAGCGCCATTGTGTGCCGGCAAACCGGGTGTATTGCATGGCAACCGGACTTATCTTATGGAAGATGCTGATGGTCAGATTATCGAGACCCATTCGATTTCAGCCGGTCTGGATTATCCCGGGGTTGGTCCGGAGCATGCCTGGTTAAAAGATGTTGGTCGCGCTATGTATGTGGCAGTCACCGATCAGGAAGCGTTGCAAGCATTTCATGACTTGACGCGCATAGAAGGCATTATACCCGCGCTGGAATCCAGTCATGCACTGGCTTATGTTACCAAGGTGGCGCCGACCATGTCCCGAGATGACGTGATTGTACTCAACTTGTCCGGCCGTGGTGATAAAGATATTCATACCGTCGCAGCACTGGAAGGTATCCAGGTTTAAGGTTATTGCGGCAATTGGAATTTAACTGACAGGAACTGGAATGAGTCGTATCACAACATGCTTTGAAACCTTAAAAGCACACAACAAAAAAGCCCTGATTCCCTATATTACCGCCGGGGATCCTGATCCGGGTGACACGGTACCGTTAGCCCATGCGTTGGTCCAGTCCGGTGCTAATATTATAGAGTTAGGGGTACCGTTTTCTGACCCCATGGCGGATGGTCCTGTCATCCAGCGTGCCAGCGAACGCGCCCTGGCGCATCATGTCAGTTTGCACCAGGTGCTGGATATGGTGCGCGAATTTCGTGACACCGATAACCAGACGCCTATTGTGCTTATGGGTTATTTGAATCCCGTTGAAGTAATGGGTTATGAGTCTTTCGCGAAAGCCGCCGCTGATGCCGGTGTCGATGGTGTGCTTACCGTAGATATGCCACCGGAAGAAGCCGAAGAACTGGGCCAGGCGTTAATGAACAATGGTCTCGATCCCATTTACTTGATCGCGCCGACCACCAGCGAAGAACGGATACAGAAAATTTGCGATGCCGCCCGGGGTTATGTCTATTATGTATCGCTCAAAGGCGTTACCGGTGCTGCCACACTGAATGTTGAATCCGTGGCGGAAAAGACGCGGCAAATTCGTGCCAGGACTGATTTGCCCATTGGTGTCGGTTTTGGAATCAAAGACGCATCGTCAGCTGCAGCGATTGCCGCCGTGGCTGATGCGGTCGTTGTTGGAAGTGCGTTGATTCAAAAGATTGAGCAACATATGGCAAACCGCGCACAAATGATCGAACAGGTTGCAACACTTATCAGCTCCATGCGCGTTGGTATGGATTCTGGTATTTAACAATTTTAACGTGGCGTACAAAAAACAACGCTTGCTAACGCTGAGAACAGTTTACCTTGAGACAATAAAATGAGCTGGTTAACAAAATTAATTCCCTCCAAGATTCGCACCGAGGCCAGTACCAAAAAAGTGCCGGAAGGGCTATGGTCCAAGTGCACTATCTGCAGTGCTGTGTTGTATCGTGCCGAACTGGAACGTAATTTCGATGTTTGTCCCAAGTGCGACCATCATATGCGCATGTCCGGGCGACGGCGGCTGGAAACCTTTCTTGATGAGGAACCACGGGTGGAAATTGCGCCGGAACTGGAACCGGTGGATGCGCTCAAATTTCGTGATTTAAAAAAATATAAAGATCGCTTGAACGCCGCACAAAAGTCCACCCATGAAAAAGATGCCCTGATCAGTATCATGGGGCAGGTAAAAAAAGTCCCGGTGGTTGCTGCGGCGTTTGATTTCAAATTTATGGGCGGCTCGATGGGTTCAGTGGTGGGGGAAAAGTTTGTACGCTCGGTGAATGCTTCCATTGAGCACAACATTCCGTTGATTTGTTTTTCCGCCAGTGGCGGCGCGCGCATGCAGGAAGCCCTGTTCTCGCTAATGCAAATGGCGAAAACCAGTGCAGCACTGACCAAGCTGCATAAACGTGGCATACCTTTTATTTCCGTAATGACCGATCCAACCATGGGCGGAGTCTCAGCCAGTCTGGCCATGCTGGGCGATCTCAATATAGCCGAACCCAAGGCCTTGATTGGATTTGCCGGTCCACGGGTCATCGAACAGACGGTGCGGCAAACGTTGCCCGAAGGTTTTCAGCGCAGCGAGTTCTTGCTGGAACATGGTGCCATCGACATGATTGTTGATCGTCGACAAATGCGTGACCGCATTGCCAGTGTATTGGCCATGTTGACGCATCAGCCAACACCGTAATTTGTCTATCAACTATAACTTTGTGACACCGCGCAACCCATGCGCTTTACTACCTTAAATGAATGGCTCCGCTGGCAGGAGTCATTACATCCGTTCACTATTGATCTCGGTCTGGATCGCGTGCAGGCTGTTTTGCAACGCATGCAGTTGGGAAAACCCAACTTTGCGTTGATCAGCGTGGCCGGTACCAATGGCAAGGGATCCTGTGTCGCCATGCTTGATGCTATTTACCGCGCCGCCGGTTACAGGACCGGTACTTATATTTCACCGCATATCAAACGTTACAATGAGCGCATCGCCATTAACGGTGAGCTGGTCTCGGACAAAGCATTGTGTGAAGTGTTTGAGACCATTGACCAGTGTCGCGGCGATGTTTCCTTAACCTATTTTGAATTTGGCACCCTCGCGGCGATTGCCTTATTGCAGCAGGCCGCGGTGGATATTGCCATCATGGAAGTAGGACTTGGCGGCAGGCTGGATGCCGTCAATGTGCTGGATGCAGATGTTGCCCTGATTTCCAGCATTGGTCTGGATCACCAGGCCTGGCTGGGAGAAGACCGCGAATCCATTGCGCTAGAGAAGGCGGGTATTGCTCGCCCGCAGCGTCCCACGGTCTGTGGTGACCCGCAGCCACCGCAAAACTTTTTCGACTATTTAACAGAGCTGGATTCGCCCCTATACCAGATCGATCGAGATTTCTTTTTTTCCAAGGAAAATTCAACAACCTGGCGCTGGCGCAATCAACAGCGTCAACGCTTTGGTTTGCCCTTGCCAGCGTTACGCGGCGATATCCAGCTAATCAATGCCGCATCAGTTTTGATGGTTATCCAGTTACTAGAAGAACGCTTTCCCGTTAGTAACACTAATGTGCGCAGCGGCTTGTTGAACGCAAACCAGCCGGGACGCTTTCAGGTGTTGCCCGGTGACGTCATGGTCATCGTGGATGTAGCGCATAATCCACAAGCCGCCCTGGCGCTCGCGGCAACGTTAAAGCAAATGTCCTGCAGCGGTAAAACGCATGCCGTGTTCGGTGTGTTAAAAGATAAAGATGTGGTCGGTATTATTGATGCCTTGCGTGACATGGTGGATAGCTGGCATGTCGCGGACCTGGGAGTAGAGCGCGCGTTGCCGGCCGAGGAAATTAAGACCATATTGCGACAGGCTGGGATCGCCGCGCCGGTTACTACCCATGCGTCGGTAAAACTGGCTAAAGAAACAGCAATTGCGGAGGCAAGCAAACAGGACCGTGTGCTGGTGTTTGGCTCATTCTATGTTGTCGCTGAAGTACTATAAATTAAGCAGTGGACCAGCGTATAATTCGGCCTTCGCTTATGTTCAGCAATACAAAATACAGCAACAGAGGTTCAGCATCAGTACTATTTACAGTAACCAGCTATTGAATCTTTTTCTAGAAAGCAAAGGTTTAGAAAGTAAGGGAAATCCGTGACGGCATTACTAAAACAGCGTCTTGTTGGTGCTATCGTCTTGATCTCGCTGGCAATTATCTTTATCCCCATGCTGCTGACTGGCAAAGGCGAGCTTACCACCGGTGAGATGCCGACCAACATTCCTCCCAAACCCTTATACGAAATTCAGGCGCCTGCGGTATTACCGCTGGAACAAAAATCATCCCCTGAGTTAGCTGTCGAACCCCTGCCGGATACTTCTGTCGCCAAGCCAAGCCAGGACAAATCCTCCGCAGCGCTGGCTTCAACTGCGCTTGCTGAGCACAAGGGCAAATCAGCGCCAGGCGATAAAGTTCAAGCGCCAGCACCGGCAGAGGAAGCGACGCCAGAAAATAAAGTCGCCGTCATTACAGAACCTGAAAAGACTGAGACTGTCCAGGCTGCACCATCTCAGCCAGCAATCCCGACTCCGCAAGCAACCAAGAAACCGCAATCAACAGCAGCACCAGAAGAAAAAGTGGCAACACTGCCAAAAAAACCACCCATTGTTTCCGGTTGGGTGGTGCAATTGGGTAGTTTTTCCAAGGAAAAAAATGCTATCAGGCTGCGGGATTCATTGCGTAAAAACGGCCATGCCAGTTTTGTGGAAGCCTATGAACGAGCAGGCAAGACCAGTTACCGGGTTCGGGTAGGGCCTGAATTGACGAAGGAATTGGCAGAGGAACTTAAAAAACAGCTCAAGCAGGAAACCAAGCTTGAGGGTTTGGTTATGTCGTTTCCGGATTAAACTTGCTTACTGTTGGCCCGATAATTTTGGTTAAAATCAGTGCCCAGTGGTAATATTGGCAGCCAGGAAACAGGGGTTATTCATCAAAGTGGTGGCCGTTAGAATCCTTGCTACAGCTGGAATATGGCTCAAGTAATTCCTTAACAAAAAATCTATAGCACTTGATTTTTAAGCTATAATATATATGTTTTTCCTAACGATGGACGCAGCATTGAGTCCGCGAATCAACAAGTCAGTGGTAACGTGCTGTCGGGGTAAGCGTAACTATGGTTTGGGTTGATTACGTCATTCCAGGCATTATTGTTTTATCAGCATTATTCAGCTTAATGCGGGGATTCGTGCGCGAGGCCTTATCCTTGATCGGTTGGGTAGCAGCGTTCGGACTGGCGTTGCGTTATGCAAATCCCCTGGCAGAATTGTTTCTTTCCAGTATTACCATTCCCTCATTGCGCATCATCACTGCCTTTACAATACTATTTGTCCTGACATTAATGCTGGCGGCCTTGATCAACCATCTGGCCGGCCATCTGGTCAGGCGCACCGGTCTTACCGGCACTGATCGGGCGGTAGGTGTTGTATTTGGCGTCGCACGCGGCGCAGTAGTGGTATCCATGCTGGTGTTACTCGCCGGTTTAACATCACTTCCTCAGGATCCCTGGTGGGATCAATCAATGATGATCGGTCATTTTGAACACTTCGCTCTGTGGCTGCAGACCAATATTGCGCCAGAAATCAATGGAGCATTCTTTTATAATTAATCCATAGAAAATCGTTATTAATTTACGCCTATCCTTCGAATAGAATACCTATCGTCGGGTTGCGAATTTCACAGGTAGAGGAACCGAATATGTGCGGTATTATCGGTATTGTTGCGAGAACCGGTGTGAATCAGATGCTTTACGATGGTTTAACGGTTTTGCAACATCGTGGGCAAGATGCAGCGGGTATTGTTACCTGTGATGATGGTCGTCTGTATCTGCGTAAAAATAACGGCCTTGTACGTGATGTGTTTCGCACCAGTCATATGTTGCGGCTCAAAGGTAATATGGGTATCGGGCATGTGCGTTATCCCACTGCCGGTTGCTCCTCATCTGCAGAAGCCCAGCCATTTTATGTCAATTCGCCTTTTGGTATTACACTGGCGCACAACGGTAATCTGACCAATGCAATCCAGTTGAAGAACGACTTGTTTCGCGCCGATCGCCGTCACATCAATACCGATTCGGATTCTGAAATTCTGTTAAATGTATTTGCTCATGAATTGCAGCGTACAGACAAGCTTACTGTGGAACCGGAGGATATTTTCAACGCCATCCGTGGCGTGCACAAGCGCTGCAAAGGTGCATATGCCGTGGTGGCCATGATCACCGGCTTTGGCATTGTAGGTTTTCGCGATCCGAATGGAATTCGTCCTATCGTGTTCGGCAAGCGCAGCACCGAAGCGGGTGATGAATACATGATGGCGTCGGAAAGCGTTGCCATTCATTCGCTGGGTTTCTCCCTGATCCGGGATATCGAACCCGGCGAAGCGGTGTGCGTTGATGTGAATGGCAACTTGTACGCAGAAAACTGCACGGAAAGTCGTGCACTGACGCCGTGTATATTCGAGCACGTATATTTCGCGCGGCCTGATTCTATCATTGACAAGATTTCAGTGCATAAAGCGCGCTTGCGCATGGGCGAGTACCTGGCGGATAAAATACTGCGTGTTTTCCCCGATCACGATATCGACGTCGTAATACCGATTCCCGATACCAGTCGTACCTCTGCATTGCCAATGGCGAACAAACTGGGCGTGTTATACCGCGAAGGATTCGTGAAAAACCGCTACATTGGCCGGACCTTCATTATGCCCGGGCAAAAGCAGCGCAAGAAATCCGTACGCCAGAAATTGAATGCCATCGAACTGGAATTCAAAAACAAGAATGTGTTGTTAGTGGATGACTCCATCGTACGCGGCACTACATCAAAACAGATTATCCAGATGGCGCGTGATGCCGGTGCTAAAAAAGTCTATTTTGCTTCCGCCGCGCCGCCGGTACGTTTTCCTAATGTCTATGGTATTGATATGCCGTCAGCAACTGAGCTGGTGGGGCATGGTCGAAACGAAGAGGATATTGCCAAGGCTATTGGTGCAGACTGGCTAGTATACCAGGATCTTCAGGATCTGGTGAGGGCGGCACGCAAAGGCAACCCGGCGATCAAGGATTTTGATACGTCCGTGTTTGATGGCCGTTATGTTACGGGTGATGTCACGCAAAACTATCTCGACGATATTGAGAAACTGCGAAACGATGCCCAGCAGGAACAACGCCGCGCTGCAGACAATGCGGTGATTGAGTTGCACAACACTGCCTAATGTTTAAAGAAAGGTGGCTTTAGTTGACATCGCCATCCCAAGCCACTAGTCTTGGATAATTGATTGCGCCGATTTGATGATTTCAGCTTGCGGGCGCTAAATAAATACGGCTAAAGCGAATGGAGAAAACCTGCTTTAGTCGTTGGTCTATTGAGAAAATATCTCTGGACTGGTACGGGAAAGCGGGTTTTTTTGTGCCTGTGAGAAAGTTAAAACATATTGTTGATATTTACAGAAGGAAAATATCATGGCTGATAATCATTCTGATAATGGCTACGGACTGGAGACGCTGGCGGTACGCGCGGGCCAGCATCGCAGCAACGAAGGGGAGCAAAGCGAACCGATTTTTACCACGTCCAGCTACGTGTTTCAGAGTGCCGCCCAGGCGGCGGCGCGTTTTTCGGGTGAGGAGCCCGGTAATATTTATTCCCGATTTACTAATCCCACGGTACGGGTGTTTGAAGAACGGTTGGCAGCACTGGAAGGTGGTGCGAGTTGCGTCGCCACCGCATCAGGTATGAGTGCCATACTGGCAACCTGTCTTGCCTTACTGAAAGCCGGTGACCATATCGTGGCATCGCGCGCTATCTTTGGCACAACAGTGATGATGTTTACCACTTACCTGGCCAAGTTTGGAGTAGAGACCACGTTCGTGGACCTCGCCGATCTGGATGCCTGGCAAAGCGCAATGCAACCCAATACCCGGTTGTTGTTTCTGGAAACACCATCCAATCCATTAACTATCATGGTCGATATCAGTGCATTGGCAAAACTGGCCCGTGACCGGGATTGTTTACTAGTAGTGGACAACTGCTTTTGCACACCGGCATTGCAGCGACCACTGGATCTGGGTGCCGATCTGGTGATTCATTCCGCAACGAAGTATCTGGACGGGCAGGGACGTTGCGTCGGTGGCGCAGTTGTTGGCGATGCCGAACGAGTGGGCAAGGATGTATTTGGTGTGATCCGGACCTGTGGCCCCAGTATGAGCCCGTTCAATGCCTGGGTATTTTTAAAGGGGCTGGAAACTTTGAGTATCCGGATGCAGGCGCACAGTCGCAATGCGCTGGCACTGGCGCGTTGGCTGGAACAACAGGCCGTGGTAGACCGTGTGTATTACCCCGGGCTGGAGTCGCATCCACAACATGCGCTGGCCAAACAGCAACAGTCAGATTATGGCGGTGTGTTATCGTTTGAGGTCAAGGGTGGGAGAGAGCAGGCCTGGCAGGTGGTAGATGCAACACAATTATTGTCAATTACCGCTAACCTCGGTGATACCAAAACCACTATTACTCACCCGGCGACTACTACCCACGGCAGATTAACACCAGAAGCAAGAGCTGCGGCGGGCATCCAGGATAACTTGTTGCGCATAGCGGTTGGTCTTGAATCTATTGACGATATCAAGGCAGATTTGTCGCGTGGATTCAGTAAACTGGGATAAGGTAAGGCAACGGCAAAAAAAGGCAGGACATAAGTCCTGCCGATACTGCTTTACGAGGGGAAACTGCTTGCTTCGTTTTTTAGTGCGTTTTTATTTTAGTGAGTTTTATTCAGGCGCACCTGTAACTGTTCTGCTTTTGATGATTTGCCGACGCTTTTATAGAGCAAAGCCAGCTCAGTAAGCATCGCCGTCATCGCCGGATGATTGTTGCCGATGGTGTTGTCCAGTATAGCCAGTGCGCGTTCATACAATGGCAGTGCTTTGGCGAAATAGGCCTGTGACGATTGATGCAGGTCTTTGATTTGCGAATTGAGTTCTGCCAGCTGGCGATTGTTGGTTGATTCAGTAAAGCTGACCTTCTGTGTTGAGAGTTCCTCTTCTTCATTGCGATCCATGCGACCCTGAATGTGGTAGATGTTCGCCAGGCTGTATAACAACATGGCTACCTGGGGGTGCGACGGGCCAAACAGTTTTTCTGCGACGCCTACTGCTTCGGAATACACTGGCTTGGCCTTTTCATAATTGTTTTGCTTCACATGCAATGCGCCCAGATTGATCAGAGAGCGGACCACTTCGGTGTGTACTCTACCGTAAATCAGCTTACGAATAGCCAGGGAATGATTATGCAATTCTTCGGCGATCTCCATTTTACCTTCCGCCATGTACACGTTAGCCAGGTTATTCAGCGCATTGGCAACATAGGGATGAGATGGACCTAGTGTGACGTTCCAGATTCTGATTGCCTGTTCGTAGTTAGTGATGGCTTTTTCATATTCGAGCAAGTCATCATACAGTACGGCCAGGTTATACAATGATTGCGCGACAGAAGAATCGGCTTCGCCGTTTGCCTGGCGGCGAATGGTTAACGCGCGCTGGTGATAATGCTCGGACAATTGCGGTTCATTTTCTTCAAAATAAACGTTGGCCAGGTTAGTCAATACTACGGCGACATCTTCATGAGTAGAACCCAGTTGAGTCTCCAGAATCGTCAGGGCATTTTGCATTTGTTGTTTGGCAGTTTTCAGGTCGCCCAGTGTTTCCGCGACGATGCCCAGTTTTAACATGGAATCTGCGGTATTGATATGATTGGGGCCGAAGGTGGATTCCGCAAGTTCGTAGGCCGAGCGTGCAGTTGTTGCTGCGCGTGCATAGCGGCCTTCTTCAAAGTGTTCAATGAATTCTGAAGTTAGCTTATCCCAGATCTGTTCCGCGATAGCGGTGGTTTCATTGATGCCTTCGTCTTGTTGCATCTCGATAGCTCTCAGGCCATCGTCCGCGGGCTTTAGATAAGCATGTGCGTTGCCAAAAACCAGGCTCATGCTGCCAAGACAGAGTGCGGTTACAAGCAGTTTTTTACGCATGGACATGTTCCTTGATAAACACTAATTCGTGAAATCGGCGCAATAGCAAAGATCGTCAGGTTCTTTAACTCAAGGTCCGTTTGCTGGGTTAACGCCGATTTAAAACCACAACGTGTTTTTACAACTCCGTTCGCTATGGGACTTCATTCTCACGGTGTTACTTTGGGTTTTCGGCCATAGAGCGCAGATTCTTTAACCACTTGAGCCCTGAAACCACCGCGAATTTGACGACTTGAGTGCCTGAGTTTGACCTATTGGTCTCTAACTCACTGAAATATATGTTTTATATTTCTGTGCATTCGTCACAGTTTGTCCGTGACGTATTTAAAACCTGAGTCCGTCGTCCGATATAGAGATAGCAAGCACCGGGCCAACCCATGAAAGCGATGCTGTGCCGTACGCAAAATCGATTGGCTTGCTTGTTGTACATGTGGGGATTGGTTTGTTGATAAGCCGCCTGGCAAAAACAACAAACCAGTGTGAGTTGTTGAATTTAATCAAGTCGAAAAAAAATGTCAGTATCATTAAACAATAGTGCTCAAAGTAATCCACAAGGTTCGGTTCAGGATTTAGTGCATGGTGTCGTGGGGTTGATATCCCTGCCGGAGGTCTGTGTACGCGTCAAGGAAATGGTGGACGACCCCGACTGTTCCGCAGCGGACATCGGAAAGGTTGTCAGCAAGGACGCCGCGTTGACCGCGCGCCTGCTGCGCATTGTGAATAGTGCGTTTTATCAGTTTCCTTCGAAGATCGAAACCGTCTCGCGCGCCATTACCATCGTGGGTAACCGCGAACTCAAGGACCTGGTCTTTGCTGCCACCGTCGCCGGTATCTTTGAAAAAGTGTCCAGTGACCTGATAGATATCGAAAGCTTCTGGCGTCATGCCGTCTATTGCGGCATTGTCTCCCGGATCATTGCGCGCAAATCGCGCGTGCTGCACAGTGAACGATTATTTGTTGCTGGTCTGATGCATGATATTGGTCGCATGGTGATTGCGTTCAAGTTACCAGATCAATGTCGGGATGTATTACGCTATCGTAAAGAGCATGAGGTGGAGCTGCACATTGCCGAGAATAAGGTATTGGGGTTTGATCATGCCCTGGTCGGTGCTGAACTCATGAAGACCTGGTCGTTACCACAGAGTCATCAACTGGCTGCCTTGCATCATCATAGTCCGGAAAAAGCCAGTGAGTTTGTGCTGGAAGCATCAATCGTGTATCTGGCCAACATTATTACCGAGCTGGCGGAAGTCGGCACTGATGATGTTGAGATACTTAGAAAGGTACCCGAAGAAGTTTGGCGAATGACCAGGGTGTCCATTGCTGATATCGAGGATATTCTGGTGGAAGCGCGCGACCAGTTCATTGATGCGCTGACCCTGATTCGCACCCGGGAACGTAAATCATCCCATCACGTTGCCTGAGCACGAACAGCGCAAGTCGACCATTTGTTTAGATGGTTTCGGCCTGCTTATGGGCAGCCGATGCCTTTTGTAGCTGTTGCAATAGTAACTGCGCCTGCTGATAATCCGCTGTTCCGACACCCTCGTTATATCGCTGTAAAATCTCCATCATCTGCTGCGCCGCCAGTGGCGTTTGTTTCTGTTGATGCAGATAACGGCAATAATCCGTCATTGCCCGCAATTCGAGCCCCAGGCCGCCCTGGCGCTGTGCTGAGTCCAGTGCTTCCATAAAGTAGCTTGCAACTTCATTATTTGTCGCTGCCCTGTATTTCCAGGCGATATTGGCCTTTAAGCGATATAAATCCGGCTGGAAAAAATGTTCATGATGACTGGCCAGCTTGCTTATGGATTTATCGACGATGGTTTCTGCTTCTTCCCATTGCCCGGCTTTGATATACATGCGTGCCAATAAACTGTGCAAGAAGGTTAACGCCAGCAGACTGCCGCGTTGAATATATTTGTGCAGCACGCGGGTATACTGGGTAATAAATTTTTTGTCGCCGCTAAGTTCAAACTGTGCCCAGATACTTAACATGGTGGCCGTGTCATACCAGAACCAGAACTCGTACTGTTCACACAGCTGCATGGTGGCTTCCGCCAGCTCCCGGGTTTTCTCCGTATTGCCACGCAGTTGCTGGATCACGGCGGAAAAATAACTGGCGTAAACAATACTGAATGGATGCTGGATATCATTGGCTCGCTTGGCTGATTGACTGATAAGTTCCACGGCACGATCGGCATGGCCCATGAGCCAGGCGACACAGGCGGCGCTGCCTAAAGCGGCGACCTGAGTGTCATGACCGTAGATTGACATGCGGTTAGAAGTGTCATCAGCGGCGCCGGTTTGCAGGGCGCGCCCCAGATAATGTTCGGCGCTGGTAAAATCACCGCGCCAGAACGCGGTTGCACCTAAAGTGCGTTGTGCTTCATGAAACTGGATTAAATCGTTGGTATCGGCGGCGATATTTTGAAGCTGCACTGCCAGATCCTGGGCTGCATCCAGGTCCGCACGCACCAGGTAAAATTCCCATAAGCCGCACAGAATCGGAAACATGGCGCTGGATTTTCCACTGTGACGACTCAACTCATAAGCGCGGCCATAAGCGCATTGTACTTCATCAGCGCCATAGCCATTCAATAACATGTAAGCGAGACCCCGGGATGCCTGGATCTGTAATTCGGCTTCGGCACTTTGTGCTGAATCCGGGAGGTTCTGCAAGGCCTGCAAGGCGTTGTTCAGGTGAACGGTAGCGTCTGCATTGGCCGAGCGCTGGATCGCCATGCGACCAGCAAGCATCCAGTACTGCACCGCACTTTCATAGTCACCCGCTTCGTTACAGTGATGGGCCATGATTTCAGGATTTTCCTGGATTTTTTCCGGAAACTTCGTGGCGAACACTTCGGCGATTTTGCGGTGGTATTTCTGTCGGGTTTTTCTCAACAACGACTGGTATGCCACTTCATGGACCAGCGCGTGGCGAAATGTATACGAAGCTGTGGGTGGTAGACCGCGTTGATACAATAGTTCGTGAAAAACCAGGTGCGATAAATGCTGATTGAGTTTTTCATAGGAGCTGTCAGCAACCGCTTCCAGCAGGTTGTGCGCAAATTCCCTACCCAGTGTTGCGCTAAGTTGCGCGAGTTCTTTAGCCGGACCCAGTTTGTCGAGGCGCGCCATCAGTGAATCCTGCAGGGTGGAGGGAATCGCAAGGCTGGACACTGGCTTGGCCAGTTCGTAATGTTCATGTGTTTCTTTTAACAGACCGGACTCCAGTACCATTTTAGTTAATTCTTCCACGAAAAATGGCGTGCCGTCGGTTTTACGAATGATCTCGTTAAACACCGATACGGGTAAATCCTTGTTACCGGCAATCCAGCGCACCATGTGCCCGGACTGTTTACGAGTCAAACGGTTAATAGATATATGCGTGATGTGCGAGCGCGGCGTCCAGGGTGGAGTGAATTCCAGCCGGTAACTCAACAGGACAAAAATATTGGATGTGGGTGCCTGGTCGAGTAACAATCCCAGCAATTCAATGGTCGTGGGATCTACCCAATGCAAATCCTCGATAACAATGACCACCATGCGTTCCGATGCCAGCCCCAATACTACACCCAGCAAGGCTTCCAGTATTTTCTGCTTACGTTGCTGAGGAGTAACTTTCGGCGTGATATAGCGATCCTTTGCCAGCGACAGGGAAAGCAGTTCGGCCAGTAAAGGCACACTTTCCGATAATGGAACACCAAACGCAGCCAGTGGTGCCTCCAGCTGATTGATTTTTTCCGCATCACTTGCGCATTGTTCAAAGTCCAGAATATCGTGCAAAACATTAGTCACGCAATGCAGAAAACTGTTTTTATGGTAAGGGGATCCCCAGCATTCAAACAGGCAAATATCATCGCCCTGTGTCACTTCGCGCAATAATTGCACTAGCCGTGACTTGCCAATACCGGCTTCGCCGCTGAGTAGCACGGCCTGTCCTTGCCCGGATTTTGCCTGGTGATAGCGATCAATGATCAGCGCGGCTTCCTGCTCGCGGCCAATAAGTGGCACCTGGTTAAACGCCGATTGTGAGTCAGGAGTTTTCGCTGCCTCTACAATATTTTCGACTTTATATAATGCAATGGGGTCGCTGAAACCTTTTAGCTGGTGTTCCCCCATTGGAGTACAGGCAAACTTTGCTTGCACCAGTCGATAGGTTGCATCACTTATTAATACGGAATCTGCCTCGGCGAGATCCTGGAGCCGGGCCGCGACATTCGGCGTGGTGCCCATTGCCAGCGATCGTTTGTCATCGCTGCCTATTTCACCGATGACCACCAGGCCGGTGTGAATACCTAACCTGATCGACAGGCTGACGCCTTGCTCCTCGGACAAAAGTTGATTGAGGGCATGAATGTGGTTTATCAATTCCAGACCGGCTTGTACCGCGCGCACCGCATCGTCTTCATTGGCCTTGGGGTAACCAAAATAAACGAGAATACCATCGCCCAGGTATTGGGCAATATGCCCCTCAAACTGGCCGACCACATCCTGGCAGGTATCGCGATATTTTCCCATGATGTCGCGCAAATCTTCGGGATCGATATGCTCCGATAGCGCCGCGGAACCCACCACGTCACAAAACAATACGGTTAACTGGCGGCGCTCTGCCTGGGGATGAGAAGCCAGTGGCGTGGCGACAGTAGATTCGGCTACAGTGCTGTTGTCAGCTAGGCTGGTTGGAGGTGCCAGTGGCTTACCGCAATGGCCACAAAATTTGAATCCAGGCGGATTTTCGAACTTGCAATGCAAACAAACGGGCACCAGCGCCGTGGCGCACTGGCCGCAAAACTTCATGCCGTCCGGGTTTTCAAATCCGCATTTTGTACACTGCATGGTACTTCCACCAAAAATGACTGTAAGCCGGGAATCAGAACATCAGGTTTTTATTATTACGATGTGCTTTTATTTTATATTTACATTAGCGATTTTACGCAATTAGTTGGGTATCGCAAAGGCAATAAATTTATTAGCCTATAGTTATTTTATCATCCAGAAAGTCTATGAATATCAATAAGTCACGACGACCGACGTTCCAAGCCATTTTTTACGATGCGCTACGCGCTGTCAATGGTGCGCGCTGCACAGAGCGATTTTTGCAGAATCATCCCACATCAGGCGATGTTTGCATGATCGCGATTGGTAAAGCGGCCTGCAGTATGGCGAGCGGGGCATGTAGTGTGTTGGGTGAACGTGTTCGGGACGGGCTGGTGATTACTAAGTATGGCAATCATGTGCCACCTTTAGGATGCGGTCTTACGATGCTGGAAGCCGGACATCCCGTGCCGGATCAGTATAGTCTTGAGGCCGGGCAACAATTACTGGATTTACTACAGCGGTTACCGCCAACGACCGAGCTGTTGTTTTTGATTTCCGGTGGTACCTCGGCACTGGCGGAGGTATTGCCGGATTCATCGATGATATCTCAACTGGCAAGACTCAATAGCTGGTTACTGCAAAGTGGTTTACCCATTGCGGCCATCAACGCGATTCGAAAACGCGTGTCGTGTATAAAAGGAGGACGTTTGGCCCAATATCTTTCAGGCCGAAAAACCACGGTGCTGTTGTTGTCCGATGTGCAGGGCGATGATCCAGCGGTCATAGGCTCGGGTTTATTGTTCCCCAGCAATGCAATGTCAAATCATGTAGACGAGGAAGCTTTGCCTGATGATATCCTCCATATGTTACACAAGGCGCCATCCATGCCGGATGCTAACGATCCGTGTTTTAACAATATTACCTGGAAAATTATTGCCAGTCTTCAGCAGGCCATGGATGCGGCGAACATGTCAGCGGAAAAATACGGCTACCAGACCGTGGCGCATGATGAGTATTTGCAGGGTGACGCAATACAAAGTGGTAAGCGTATTGCCCAAATTATGCAGGAACAACCCGGCAAATTGCATATCTGGGGCGGTGAAACAACGGTGACTCTGCCAGAAAATCCCGGTAAAGGTGGGCGCTGTCAAAGTCTTGCGCTCAGTGCTGCAATCAGTCTGTGCGACGTGAACGACTGGTGTTTATTGGCGGCAGGAACGGATGGGGACGATGGCGTTTCAGGTGCTGCCGGTGCCTGTGTCGATACGCACTCATTTGCGCAAGCGATGAGTAAGCTTGGCGATGGTGGAAAGATCGTAAATTATTTAAGCAACGCAGATGCCGGCAGTTTTTTTGAATTAAGTGGCGACCTTATCAAAACCGGTTCTACTGGCACCAATGTCACTGATCTGGTATTTGGCTTCTGTAGTGGCTAACTGATTCTAGCGCCTGGCAAAACTCTGCGATTGGTGTGTTCTTTTTATATTATTAAGCTGTTTTTAGCGTGCTACCGTGGTGTCACATTGGCGTCACGTTATTGGGGTTCTTCTCCAAAAGATTTGAAAAGATAGTTGCCAAAGCGGCTACACAGTGAAGATTCTTCAAGATCAATTAATAGTACTGTTATATGAAGGATATGATTTTTTAAGGCATAAAAAAAGGGACTTTAGGAAGGGAGAGAGGCTAAAGTCCCTGGTTTGCTTGGTTAACAAGCATGAGGAAAGGTGAAGGTGTGAGGGGATTTTCCTTCACAACGTCTTCATCTACTACAAACAACTCCTGTC
>Ga0209536_100006283_pt1 | contig 18211 bp, 14 predicted proteins | sample DeeMarSeWOR28_12_FD_187461 | JGI IMG/M metagenome (GOLD analysis project Ga0209536, IMG submission 187461) | Marine sediment microbial communities from White Oak River estuary, North Carolina - WOR-2-8_12 (SPAdes) (version 2) | ecosystem: Environmental > Aquatic > Marine > Intertidal zone >... | reverse complement strand
ACCGACGACACCGGCGACTTCCGTCCGGGCCACCGCGCGGCCGCCGAGCGCGGCGTGCTCTCGCCGTTCCTCGACGCCGACCTCTCGAAGCGCGAGATCCGCGAGCTGTCCCGGGTCGCTGGCCTGCCCACCGCCGACCTGCCGGCGTCGGCCTGCCTGTCCTCGCGGCTGCCCTACGGCACCGAGGTGACCCCGGAGCGGCTGCGGCAGGTGGAGCAGGGCGAGGCCGCACTGCGCGAGCTCGGCTTCCGCCAGGTGCGACTGCGCCACCACGGGGACGTGGCGCGGGTCGAGGTCGATCCCGCGGAGCTGCCGCTGGCGCTCGATCCGCAGATGGCGGCGCGCATCAGCGCGGCGATCAAGCCGCTGGGCTTCCGCTGGGTGGCGCTCGACCTCGAGGGCTACCGCACCGGCTCCCTCAACGCGGTGCTCAGCATCCGGAGCGAGCCGAGCCGCAGCGTCACGGGTCGGTGACCGGCGGGGTGCTCGCCTGCGAGGGCGTCCCGCGCGACCTGGGCCGGGACCAGGGTGCCGCGCTCGCCGCGGAGATCCGGGCCGCCGCGGGCGACCCCGTTCTGCGTCGCCTCGCCGCTCACGTGGGCGCGGAGGGTCGCGCGTCGCGGCGCTGGCTGCGCGACGTCCGTCGGCACTTCCCACACCAGGCGGAGTGGCTCGAGGGGCTGGCACGGACCGCCCGCGTCTCCCCGCTCGGCCTGGTCCGAGCCCTGCGCGCGTCGCTCTGCTCCGAAGCCGCGGGCGTCGCGCTGGCCGTCGTCTCACCGTCGGGGCTGCAGCTGGCCCGCAGCGCAGTGCCCGGCGCGGTGCTGCGCCGTATGCGTCCCGAGGGACGCTTCGCCTCGCTGGAGGTCGCGTCGCCGCTGCTCGCGGCACCCTGGGCGGGGGTCAACGAGTGCGGGCTCGCGGTGGCGGCGATCGGTGGGCCCGAGCTGCCGTCGGACTGCGCGGGCTCGGCGGTGCTGCTGGCGCGCGACTGCCTGGAGCGCTTCGACGGTCTCGACTCAGCGCTGGCGTGGTGCCTGGGACGCCCGGCCGCCGGAGGCGCCTCGTTGCTGCTCGCGGATGCGGCGGGCGGGCTGGCGGCGGTGGAGTTCGCGCGGGCGGATCGGCGCGTGCGGCGGGCCGACGGCGAGCGGCTGCTGGTCGCAGGCAGCGCCTGCGACGTCGCCATCGAGAAGGCGCTGGCCAGCGCCGGCGGCGACGACCTCGACGCGCTGCTCGCCGCCGCGTTGGGCGACGGCGCGGCGCGCGCTGCGATCCGTCTCGACCCCCAGGGACGCAGCCTGCGCTGGGATCGTGACGCGCCGGCACGGCCGGCCGGTTCTGCTTGACACTCGCCCGTCCGTGATCCCACTTCCCCCTCAGGAGGTCGAGGGTCCATGCGCTGTTCGCGCCCCAGCGCGCGAGGCCTGCTGTTCACCGTCGGGCTCAGCCTGTTCGCGGCGGGTGCCGAGGGCAGCCCGCTGTTCGCCCTCTATACGAGCACGGTCCTGCCGGATCGCAACAGCCTGTTCGCAGTGGATCCCCAGACGGGCGCCGCCAGCCAACGGTTCGCGCTTCCGCCGGACCCGATCTGGGCCGACATCGCCGGACGCGCCGACGACCCCGGCGGCCTGCTCGCGCTCTCGAGGACGCCCGGCTCCGACTTCCGCAATCAGGTGTCCAGGATCGACCTGGCGTCCGGCGGCGTATCGGAGCTGTTCTCCTTCACCGCTCCGGACCTGGGCTTCGCCCCGTCGGAAAAGCTCGAGCTGCAGGGAATCTCGCTGACGTCTTCCCAGCCGTCGCTCGCCACCATCTCCGGCTCGGTCCTCGACCTCGCCCTGCCGATCGGGCAGAACCTGTTCTCGGTGCTGTTCCAGCTCGACCTGGGCACGGGCGCGATCTCGGGTCTGTTCAGCGCGCCCGTGCCCCCGCTCCTCACCGACCTCACCCACGCTCCCGACGGCGCGCTCCTGACGATCGTCGCGGATTCGCCGCGCCGACTGGGCAGCATCGATCCCTCCACCGGCGCGGTGAGCGAGATCGGGACCTGCAGCGGCTGTACGATCCGCGCGATCGAGTTCGATCCGGCCACCGGTGAGCTGCTCGGCATCGACGAGGCCGGCGTGCTGATGCGCCTGTCGGCGAGCACGGGGGAGGAGCTGGCGCGGCTCGGCCAGACCGGTCTCGGCAACCAGTCCGGCCCGGCCTCCGTGAAGGGCCTGGCCTTCGTCGTTCCGGAGCCCGGCACGGCGCTGCTGCTGTCGCTGGGACTCTCCGGGCTCGGGCTGCTGGGCCGCTCCCGGCCGCGTCGGTCGAGCTAGCGGCGTCGCCCCCGGCTGCGGCCACCGCGGCTGCGCCGCCCGCGATCGCCTCCCTCGCGGGCGCGCTCGGGCTGGCGGGGCGGCCGCTCCTCGCTCGACTTCTCGCTCATCGTCACCGTCGTCTCGGGCTGGTGCTCCTGCATGTAGAAGCCGCAGATCGCGGCCAGGTCGCGCCGGCCGTCCTCGCTGGACGCGAGCTTCTCGACGATCACCGCGAAGCGGTCGACCAGCGCCACCCGGTCGCGCTCGGGCAGCGCGCGCAGCTCCTGCTCGACCTTGACTGCGAGGCGCTCGCCCAGACGCGCGGCGATCTCGACGTCGGTCGGCACCTTGCGCTCGCTGATCTGGATCTTGTTCATCTGCTGCAGGTGGCGGAAGTTGCCGATGTCGAGACCGGAGACCAGCGAGATCGCCGTGCCCGCCTTGCCCGCCCGGCCGGTGCGGCCGGTACGGTGCACGTACACGTCCGGGGACTCGGGCGACGAGTAGCCGATCACGTGGGTCAGATCGCTGATGTCGATGCCGCGGGCGGCGACGTCGGTTGCGACCAGGAAGCGCAGCTCGCCGGCCTTGATGCGCCGCATCGCGTCCTCGCGCGCCGCCTGCGAGAGGTCGCCGGAGATCTGGTCCGCATCGAAGCCGCGGCGCTGGAGGTAGGCGGTGACGAAGCGCACGTCACCCTTGGTGTTGCAGAAGATGATCGCGCTCTCGGGATCCTCGTACTCGAGGATCCGGACCAGGTTCGCCTCCTTCTCCTTGGCGGTCGTGACCACGAAGTAGTGCTCGATCTGCTGGGGCGCAATCTGGTCCTCGCTGAGCGAGATGAACTTCGGGTCCTCCAGGAAGAAGCGCGAGAGCGAGCGCACCTTCTCGGGGATCGTGGCCGAGAACAGGCAGGACTGGCGCTGCCTCGGCAGGTGCTTGCCGATCTCGCGCATGTCGGGCCAGAAGCCGAGCGAGAGCATCTCGTCCGCCTCGTCGAGGATCAGGATGCGCACGGACGCGAACGAGAGCCGTCCCGAGTTCAGGTGGTCGAGGATGCGTCCGGGCGTTCCGACGATCACATGGTGACCGGCCGCGATGCCCTCGAGCTGCTGCGCGTAGCCGACTCCGCCGTAGACGGGCAGGCACTTGATGCCCTTCCCGCGCCCGAGGACCTCGATCTCCTTCGCCACCTGTCCCGCCAGCTCGCGGGTGGGCAGCATCACCAGCGCCTGACAGGCCTTCTGCTCGGGATCGAGCGCCCGCACGATCGGGATGCCGAAGGCGCCGGTCTTGCCGCTGCCGGTCTGCGCCTTCACGATCAGGTCGTCGCCCTCGAGCATCGCGGGCAGCACGCGCTCCTGGACCGGCATCGGCTGCTTCCAGCCGAGGTCGGCGATGCCCGACCGGATCTCGTCGGGGAGATCGTCGAAGAGGTTCTCGCTCATGGGAACTCCGTTCCTGGGTGCGACTCGCCGGGTGGGCGCTGCACGGTGCTCACGGCTGCGAGCGCGCTCTCGCGCCGGCGCGGCCCGGGGAAGGGGCTGGGCCCGGCGTCGGGCGCTGCTCACGCTATCTCCGGCACAAGGCCGCCGCAACGGTCGTGCTACCGTGCGCCCATGTCGGGGATCTCGCGCGAGGAGGTGCGGCGCGTGGTCGCGCTCGCCCGACTCAGCCTGTCTCCCGAGGAGACCGAACGCCTGACCCGTGAGCTGGGCGCGATCCTCGGCTACGTCGAGACGCTCTCCCGCGTCGATACCACGGACGTCCCTCCGACGTCCCACGTGATGGCGCTCGCCACCCCGCTGCGCGACGACGTGCCCGCCGAGCCAATCGATCCGGAGCTGGCGGTGGCGAACGCTCCGCTGGCGTCGGGCTCGGCCTTCGTCGTGCCCAAGGTGATCGAGGGCGAGGAGGAGGGTTAGTTGGCGACGGGCTCGGGGCCGCTCGGGACCCTGCCCGAGCTGCGCAGCGCGCTCGACTCGGGCGAGACCCGCTCCGTCGCGCTGGTCGAGCAGAGCCTCGACCGGGCCGCACGGGTGGGCGGCGCGCTCGGCGCGTTCACGCGCCTGCGCGGGGAAGAGGCCCGGGCCGAGGCGGAGGCCGCAGACGCGCGGCGTCGGGCCGGCCGGTCGCTGTCGCCCCTCGACGGCATCCCGGTCGCGATCAAGGACAACCTGGTGCGACGCGGGGAGGTCACCAGCTGCGCGTCGCGCATCCTCGAGGGCTACGTCTCGCCCTACAGCGCGGGTGTGATCGAGCGGCTGGACGCGGCCGGTGCGATCTCGATCGGCAGCACGAACATGGACGAGTTCGCGATGGGCTCGTCGAGCGAGCACTCGATCTACGGTCCGGTGCGCAACCCCTGGGACCCGGCCCGCACGCCCGGCGGCTCCTCGGGCGGCTCCGCCGCGGCGGTCGCCGCCGGCATCGTGCCCGTCGCGATCGGGAGCGACACCGGCGGCTCGATCCGTCAGCCCGCCAGCTTCTGCGGGGTGGTCGGCCTCAAGCCGACCTACGGGCGGGTGTCGCGCTGGGGACTGGTCGCCTACGCCTCCTCCCTCGACCAGGTGGGCGCGTTCGGCCGCTCCGCCGCGGACGTGGCGACGGTGCTGGAAGTGATCGCCGGTCACGACGCGCGTGACTCGACATCGCTGCCGGAGCCGCCGCCCCGCTGCGCGGAGGCACTGGACGGCGACGTGTCGGGTCTGGTGGTGGGCATCCCGCGCGAATACTTCGTCGAGCAAGGCGTCTCGCCCGAGGTGGTGCAGTCCGTGCGCGCGGCGATCGAAGAGCTCGAGGCCGCGGGCGCGAAGACGCGCGAGGTCTCGCTGCCCACCAGCGAGTTCGCGGTCGCGGCCTACTACCTGGTCGCGACCGCGGAGGCGTCGAGCAATCTCGCGCGCTACGACGGCGTTCGCTACGGCTACCGCGCTCGGAACGTGAACGGCCTGGCCGACCTCTACCAGCGCTCGCGCAGCGAGGGATTCGGCGACGAGGTGAAGCTGCGGATCGTGCTCGGCACCTACGTGCTGTCGGCCGGCTACTACGAGGCCTACTACCGCAAGGCACAGCAGGTCCGCACGCTGGTGCGCCGCGATTTCGAGCGCGCCTTCTCCGCCTGCGACGTGATCGCCACGCCCACGGCTCCCGAGCTGCCCTTTCGTCTGGGCGAACGCGCCGAGGACCCGTTGCGCATGTACCTGGGCGACGTCTACACGGTCTCCGCGAACCTGGCGGGGCTCCCCGGGGTCTCGCTTCCGTGCGGATCGGCGGACGGCATGCCGATCGGCCTGCAGCTGCTGGCCCCGCCGCTCGAGGAGGCGAAGCTGCTGCGCGTCGCCGACGCGTACCAGCGCCGGACCGATCATCACCGGGCGCGACCGCCGGAGCCCGCGTGAGCGCGTCCCTTCCGCATCCCGACTACGAGGTGGTGATCGGGCTGGAGGTCCACACCCAGCTGCGCACGGCCTCGAAGCTCTTCAGCCCTGCGCCGGTGCGCTACGGCGTGCCCCCGAACCATGCCGTGCACCCGGTGTGCCTGGCACTGCCGGGCGTGTTGCCGGTGCTCAACCGACGGGCCGTCGAGCTGGCGATCCGGGCGGCCCTCGCGACCCACTGCAAGGTGCACCCGCACTCGGTGTTCGCGCGCAAGAACTACTTCTACCCGGACCTGCCCAAGGGCTACCAGATCTCGCAGTACGAGGAGCCGCTCGCGACCGAGGGCTGGCTCGACGTCCCGATGCCGGACGGCGGGGAGGAGGCGGTCAAGCGCGTGCGGCTGCACCGCATCCACATGGAGGAGGACGCGGGCAAGTCGATCCACGATCCGGCCGTGGTCGGAAGCGACGCCACCCACGTCGACCTGAACCGCGCCGGTGTGCCCCTGCTCGAGATCGTGAGCGAGCCGGACCTGCGCTCGCCCGCGGAGGCCGCCGCCTACCTGCGCACGCTGCGATCGGTACTGCGCTACGTGGAGGTGTCCGACGCCGACATGGAGCGCGGCAACTTCCGCTGCGACGCGAACGTCTCACTGCGCCCCCACGGCAGCCAGACCCTCGGCACGCGCACGGAGCTGAAGAACCTGAACTCGTTCCGCTTCGTCGAGGCGGCGATCGAGGCCGAGATCCTGCGCCAGGCGGAGGTGCTCGCTACGGGCGGCACGGTCCACCAGGCGACGATGGCCTTCGATCCGGCCAGCGGCCGCACGCGGGTGCTGCGCTCGAAGGAGAACGCCGACGACTACCGCTACTTCCCCGATCCCGACCTGGTGCCGCTGGTGATCTCGCAGCAGGCGATCGACGCGGTGACGGCGACCCTGCCCGAGCTGGCGGAGGCGCGCCGCGCGCGTTTCGAGCGGGACTTCGGCCTGGCGGAGCGCGACGCCCGCATCCTCACCGAGAGTCGCGCGCTGGCCGACTTCTTCGAGGCAGTGGCCGGGGAGCTCTCGGCGGCGCGCAGCGCGGCGAACTGGATCCTGCGCGACGTGCTGCGGGCGCTGAAGGATCGCGAGCTCGAGATCGAGGACTCGCGTCTCGCACCCGAGGCATTGGCGCGCCTGATCGGACTGGTGGAGCAGGGCGTCACCACCGCCAGGGCGGCGCGTGAGCTGGTGCCCGAGCTGGTGGCGGACGGCGGCGATCCGGCGACGCTGATCCGGGAGCGCGGTCTGGAGTCGGTCTCGGACGCGGGCCTGCTCGAGGGCGCCGTCGACGAGGTCGTGCGAGAGCACGCGAGCGACGTCGAGGCCTACCGGGCAGGAGAGTCGAAGGTGGTGAACTTCTTGATGGGCAAGGTGATGCAGAAGACCCGGGGCAAGGCGGATCCCGCTGCGGTGCGGGCGCTGCTGCTGCGCCGGCTGGATGGAGACGCCGAGTCGTGAAGTGGCTGCTGCGGATCGCGTTGCTGGCGCTGGCGTTGCTGGCGATCGCCGGGATCGCGGCGGTGCTGGTGCTGCCCCGGCTGGTCGAGAGCGACGAGGTGCGCAGCCGGATCCAGCGCGCCGCCCGCGATGCCACCGGGCGCACGCTCGCCTACGACAGGCTCGAGTTCGGGCTGTTCCCGCCGTCGCTGCGGGTGCTGGGTGCGAGCGTCTCCGGCGCGGCGCCGGGCGACCAGGCGCTGCTCGAGGCCCAGGCCGTATCGCTGCGGGTCGAGCTGCTGCCGCTGCTGGCCGGTGCGGTGGTGATCGACTCGCTGGTGATCGATGCCGCCACGCTGCGGCTCGAGCGCGGACCGGCCGGGATCGTCCTGCCCCGGCCCCCCGAGCCGAGCGCCTCCGAGTCCTCCCGGCCCGCCCCCGGGAAGCCGGCCCCGGAGGACGGATCGGGCCCCTCGTTCACGCTGGGCGTCCGCAGCGTGGAGCTGCGCGATGCGACGCTGCGTCTCGCCGACCGCGCCGTACGTCCGGCCGTGGACTGGCAGCTCGAAGACCTGGACGGCACCGCACGGGGTACGTCGCTCTCGGATCCGATCGCGATCGACCTGGGTGGCAGGCTCGCCAGCGGCGGAGAGCTGCGGGCCGAGGGCTCGGTCACCACCGCCGGGGAGCTCGACCTCACTCTGGTCCTCGACGCGCTGCAGGTCGCTCCGTTCGCGCCCTATCTGGGCAGCGACGCGCAGATGTCGGGTGCGCTGTCGGGCGAGGTCAAGCTGCGGGGACCGGCGGCCGCGCTGGACAGCCTGGTCGCAGACCTGAGCGGCCGGGACGTGCGCTTTCGCCAGGGGGACAGCGCACTGGCCGGGGACCTGACGCTGCGCGCCGACGTCGCCACACCGACCGGGGCGGCCGCGGGCTCCTTCGAGGTGGATGCCACACCGGCCTCGCTCGCGGTGGGGGGCGGCTTCACGAAGCCGCCCGGTGTGCCCGCGCGGGTGACCGGGCGCATCGTGCCGGGGGCGGACGGGGCGCTCGCGATCGACGACGTACGCCTGGTGATCCGCAACCTCGAGGCCACGGGCCGGGTGAGCTCCCTGTCTCCGTTCGGTGCCGAGCTGTCGGCGCCCGCGTTCGAGCTCGCCGGCTGGGAGGCGCTGGTGCCAGCCCTCGCCGAGCTGCATCCGGCGGGCCGGATCGGGCTCGAGGGACTGCGCTTCACCAGCGCGAAGCCCGACCTGCGCGGCCGCGTGCAGCTCGACGGGGTGGTCGTGCGCCCTCGTGAGGGCGCCCAGATCACGCTGCGTGGCGCGATCGTCGGGGAGGGAGCGACGCTGCGCAGCGTCGGCACGACGCTCGAGACGGCCGGGCAGGTGTCCGACCTCGACCTGCGGGTGACGGATCTCTTCGCCGCACCCCGCTACCGGGTGAAGCTGAATGCGCGCGAGGCGGACTCGAACCAGCTGCTCACCGGGCTGCTGGCCAAGCCCGACACGCTCTACGGTCCGCTGATGCTCGACCTGTCGCTCGGCGGCGCGCTCGCCGGCGATCCCTTGAGCTCGCTCTCCGGCAGCGTCGACTTCGGCGTCGAGCAGGGGCGGCTGGTGGGCGTGTCGCTGCTGCGCTTGCTCTTCGATCGCCTGGGCGCGGTGGGCTCGCTGGCGGTGAACCTGGGCAAGGCGTTCGGCGGTCGCGACCTGCAGCGCTTCTACGGCGACGAGTTCGAGCTGCTGCGCGGCGCGCTCCAGGTGCGCGACGGAGTCGCCCGAACGGACGACCTGACGCTGCGCTACCGGGGCTACGCGGTTCGCCTGAAGGGCACGCTCGGGCTCGCGGACCTGGCCCTCGACATGTCCGGTGAGCTCACGATCCGGCCCGAGCTCGATGCGGTCATCGCCCGCGGGCTCGCGACCAGCGACTACCAGCCGCGCGAGCGCGTCGTGCCGCTGGCGCGCGTAGGCGGCAGCCTGGGCGATCCGCGGCTGTCGATCGATCCGGTCGTGGCCACGCGCTTCGCTGGCGCGTACGCCGGCGACGCCTACGCCGGCAAGCTGCGCGAGAAGGCCGAGAAGGAGCTCGGCGCCGGTGCCGGCGACCTGGTGGACCAGGGTCTGGGCGTGCTGGAGGGCATCCTGGGCGGCGGTCGTTCGCGTCCGTCCCCGTCCCCGCCCCCGGCCCCCGAGCAGAAGACCGAGCCCGCTGCCGGTCCCTGAGGCGGCTCGAGACGTGGGCTTTTCCCTTCAGCCGCCGGAGCGGTCGGGCGATAGGAAGCCCTCGGAGCGAAGAGGGAATCGCGATGCCGGCCAGCATCCTGTACGTCGACGACGATCGGAATCTCTGCCAGATCGTCGCGAAGGCGCTACGGGGCGAGGGCTACGTCGTTCGTACGGCCTTCGATGGCGACGACGCGATCGAGCAGATCCAGGAGCAGCTGCCCGGGCTGCTGCTGCTCGACGTGCTGTTGCCGCGGCGCGACGGCTTCGAGGTGCTGGCCGAGATCCGCAGGCGCACGGACGCTGGCGCCGATCTGCCGTGCGTCCTGCTCAGCGGCTGCACACCCACCCCGAGCTACGCCGAACGCGCCCGGAAGCTCGGGGCCCTGGATCTGCTCGCCAAGCCGGTGCCGCTCGACACGATCTTCGAGGTCGTGACCCGCCACCTGGGCGAAGCGAAGGGCAGCGCGCCGCGGCGTCGCGCGACCCGGGCCGCGACGACGCGCCGATCCAGCAGCGAGCGCCACACGATCGGCGGAACGCTCGATCGCATCCCGTTCCCGGCGATCCTCCACAACCTCCACGGGCTGCGGGCCACCGGTGTACTGCAGCTCAAGCAGGAGAAGAAGCGCAAGTGGATCGAGTTCCGCGACGGCTATCCCGTCTCGGTGCACTCGAACCTGGTGCGCGAGACGCTCGGCCACCTGCTGGTCCGCACGGGACGCATCACCCGGGCCGAGCTCGAGGAGTCGCGGCGCCACATGCAGGCGAAGGATCGGCGACAGGGCGAGATCCTGGTGGCGATGGAGGTGCTGTCCGAGGAAGAGGTCGGTGCGGCGCTGCGCGACCAGGCCGACGAGAAGCTGTTCGAGATCTTCTCGTGGACGTCGGGCCGCTTCAAGTTCGAGCGCGGTGCGAAGCTCCAGAAGGGCAACGCCGTCGGGCTCGGTCGCAGCCCCGCGAACATGATCCTGCGCGGCGTGCGCACCCACTTCCCGGTCGCGCGCGTCGACCGCTACATCGCGCTCCAGGGTCAGCGCTTCGTCTCGCGCGGCGAGAGCCCCTTCTATCGCTTCCAGGAGATCAACGTCGGTCGCGACGAGGAGGCATTGCTGCGAGGTCTCGACGGCAGCCAGCGGCTCGCCGCGTTCGCCGGGGAGGAGGAGAGCCTGCGCCGCACCATCTACGGCCTGCTGGCCTGCGGGCTGCTCGAGCTCACCGACCCGCCGCGGCCGGGCGCGGCGCAACGCGCCGGACGCTCGTCGGCGCCGCCCGAGGGCGCGCGCGGCTCGCGTTCCGACGCACCGGCAGCGGGCGCGTCCCGGGAGCGGGAGGATCCGCGCTTCGCCGAGCTCGCCGAGCTCGCGGCGCAGCTGCGTGCGGGCAGCCACTTCGAGGTGCTGGGGGTCGAGCAGACCGCACCCGAGCACCAGCTGCGCGGTGCCTACGAGCGGCTCTCGGCGCGGACGCACCCCGACCGCTTCAGCGGCGCCGGTCAGGCCGTGCGCGATCTGGCCGGCGAGGTCTTCGAGCTGCTGCGGGAGGCCTACGAGACCCTGGCCGATCCGCGCAGCCGCCAGGAGTACATCCTCCAGCGACGGCGCGAGCAGCGCGAGCAGGACCAGCGGGGCCAGGCCGAGCTCGCGCTCCAGGCGGAGACCGAGTTCCGCAGGGGAGAGCTGGCGCTGAAGTCCCGGGAATACGAAGGCGCGCTCGCGCACTTCGGACGCGCCCTCGAGCTCTACCCGGACGAGGGCGATCACCATGCCCACTACGGCTGGGCGCTCTACCTCTGTCACCCGGGTGACCCGTCGATCGTCACCGAGGCCCTCGAGCACGTGCGGCGCGGGCTCAAGCTGGCGAGCCACCGCGAGAAGCCCTACCTGTTCATGGGCCGCCTCTACAAGGCGATCGGGCGCGCCGACGTGGCGGAGAAGATGTTCACCCGCGCCGTCCAGATCCAGCCGGAGTGCGTGGAGGCGCTGCGGGAGCTTCGCCTCATCAACATGCGGCGCGAGAAGTCGAAGGGGCTCATTGGACGGCTGCTCCGTCGCTGAGCCCGACGGGGACGATCGAACATGGTTGCCGTCAGCGGTGAAAAGATCTGGCTGGACGGTCGCTTCGTGGACTGGTCCGAGGCTCGCGTCCACGTGTTGACCCACACCTTGCACTACGGACTCGGCGTGTTCGAGGGCATCCGCTGCTATCGCACGACCGACGGCCGCTCCGCCGTGTTCCGGCTCCCGGAGCACATCCGACGGCTCTACGACTCGGCGCGCATCAACCTGATCCAGATACCGGTTCCACCGGCCGAGCTCGAGGAGGTGTGCCTCGAGACCCTGCGCCGCAACCATCTCGACGAGGGTTACGTGCGTCCGATCGCGTTCATCGGAGACGGTGAGATGGGCCTCAACCCGGGCGGGAACGCGATCCGGGTCGCGGTCGCCGCGTGGGCCTGGGGTCGATACCTGGGCGAGGAAGGTCTCGAGCGCGGCATCCGCGCCAAGGTGTCCACCTTCAGCCGCAACCACGTGAACGCCAAGATGACCAAGGGCAAGACCTGCGGCGACTACGTGAACTCGATCCTCGCCAAACGCGAGGCGCTGCTCGACGGCTACGACGAGGCCATCATGCTCGATACCCAGGGGCTGGTCTCCGAGGCCACCGGAGAGAACCTGTTCCTGGTGCGCGACGGCGTCGTGTCGACACCCACGTTGCACAGCGTGCTGGGCGGGATCACGCGCGCCACCGTGATCGAGATCGCGCGCGAGAAGGGCATGCGGGTCGAGGAGCGTCCGGTCACCCGCGACGACCTGTACGTGGCGGACGAGGTCTTCCTCACCGGCACCGCGGCCGAGGTCACGCCGATTCGCGAGATCGACCGGCGGGTGATCGGGGCGGGCACCCGCGGCCCGATCGCCGCCACGCTGCAGAAGGCCTTCTTCGAGGTCGTGACGGGCGCAGATCCCAAGTACGAGAGCTGGCTCAGCTACGTCTGAGCCCGCTCCCCGGATCCCGTCCCGACCCTGCCCGGGGCGTATCGGATTCCCCGAGGGGATCCCCTCGCCCGGCTGCGATCGCTGCCGCTGTGTCGTGGGGGTCGATCCGCATGCTGTCCAGATGTATCACGTTGTAGTACATTGTCGTCCATGACGGACTCCACACACTCCTGCGGTGGCAACGGCGGCGATCCGCGCCGCCGCGCACGCGAGAGGCGCGCGCGGCGCGATCGCAAGGAGCGGGTGCTGCACACCCGCATCTCGGACGACCTGGCGGAGGACCTGCGAAAGATGGCCGACGACCTGCGCGTTCCGGTCTCCAACATCGTGCGCACCGTGCTCGAAGACGCGTTCAGCGTGGTCGAGAAGGTCAGCGACAACGTCGGCGAGCTGATCGAGGAGGTGGTGGACGAGGCCGAAGCGGCGAGCGAGCGCCTGCGGCGCCGGTACGGTCACCGACGCCGCCACGGCCGGCGCGCGTACCGCTCCGACGACCGCGAGCTCGAGACCGATCAGCCGGAGGCGCGCGAGCCCGCGGTGCTCGGCTGGCAGCCACTGATGCTCGCGCGAGCCGGCCGCTGCTCGGATTGCGGCGGTGCGCTCGCACGCGGTGCGCAGGCCTGGGCCGCGGTCACCCGGGCGGGTGTCGGATCTGCGCTGCTGTGCGAGGACTGCCTGCGGTCGGCCACCGCAGCGGATCCGGTCTAGCGCGCCGCCCGAACGCCGGGCTCCGTCGGCGGGCGGCGCGGCGTCAACCGGGGACCGGTTCCGGCCGATACCAGGGCCATGGACGTGGCGTTGCTCTTTCGCGAGTACGTGCGTCTCGATCGCATGCGCGAGTCGGGGCTCACGCCGGACGAGCTCTACCGCTGGTCCCTGCTCAAGCGCAAGCTGAACCAGCACTTCTCGCCCGGACTGCCCCGGGCGCAGGCCGACCGGCGGGAATCGGTGCGGATTCCCGTTCGCATGCGGGTGGCGTTCCGCTCCGAAGGCGAGCTCGCGCAGAGTCTGATGACCAACCTCTCGCGACGCGGCGTGTTCGTCGAGACCGAGCATCCGCTCGAGATCGGCGAGCGGCTCGAGCTGCGGATCCAGGTCGAGCACCCCGACCGCGAGCTGATCGTTCCCGCCGAGGTGGTGTCGCACGGCATCGGTCCGAAGCTGTCGATGCGACGGGGGATGGGCCTGCGCATCCACGAGCTCGATCCCGAGACCGACGCCAAGTTCGCCGACCTCTACGAGCGGCTGGTGAAGTGACGTCCCCGGCTGTGGTACAGGTCGCCGGGTGCGGATCGATGCCCTCCAGACCCCGGCGCTGATCGTCGACGCGCGACGCCTCGACGAGAACCTGCGCGCGATGTCCGACGCGCTGCCGGGACCCAGGCTGCGGCCGCATGTGAAGGCACACAAGTGCACGGCCCTCGCCCGGCGCCAGGCCCGGCTCGGTCACCCGGGCTTCACCTGCGCGACCATCCGGGAGATGGAGGGCCTGGCGGCCGCGGGTCTCGGCGACGACCTGCTGCTCGCCAACGAGGTGGTGGATGCGAGGCGTCTGGCGGCGCTCGACGCGCGCGTCACCGTGGCGATCGACTCACCCGAGACGCTGGACGCCGCGGCCGATGCCGGGCTGTCCGAGGTGCTGGTCGACGTGAACGTCGGACTGCCCCGCTGCGGCTGTGCGCCGGAACAGGCCGGCGCGCTGGCGGACCGCGCCCGCGCGCGCGGACTGCGCGTGCGCGGCGTGATGGGCTACGAGGGCCACGCGGTGGGGCTGCCCGATCGCTCCGAGCGAGAGCGGCTCACGGCCGAGAGCATGCAGCAGCTGCTCGCCGCCCACGCCGACGTCGGCGGTGACGTGGTGTCGGCGGGAGGTACCGGCAGCTACGACTGCAACCGCGTCGCGACCGAGATCCAGGCCGGCTCCTACGCGCTGATGGACACCGCCTACGACGCGCTCGGTCTGCCGTTCCGCCCCGCGCTCTACGTGCTCGCCACGGTGATCTCGGTCGCGCGCAGCTACGCGGTTGCCGACTGCGGCCTCAAGGCGCTGGGCATGGACCACGGCAAGCCGTCGATCGACGAAGCCGATGTCTGGTTCTGCTCCGACGAGCACGTCACCTTCGCACCCCGGCGCAAGCTCTGCGTCGGGGAACGGGTGCGGGTCTGGCCGGCACACGTCGACCCGACGGTGGCCTATCACGAGCGCATGCGGGTGGTCGAGGACGAGCGGGTGGTCGAGACCTGGTCCGTGGACCTGCGGGGCTGGTGACGGTGCTGCGCATCCTCGGCATCGCGCTGGCTCTGTGTGTGGCCTCGGGCATCCTGGCGGCTTCGCACGTCTACCTGATCCAGCGCCTGGTCCTGGATGCGGGCGTCGAGCCGCCGTGGCGCGGGGTGCTGACGCTCGCGATCGCTCTGCTGGGCGCCACGCTCGTGCTCCAGCCGATCGCCGAGCGCCGACTGGGCCGGGTGCGCTGGCTCGCCTGGCCCGCCTCGCTGTGGATGGGATTCGGCTTCCTGCTGTTGGTGGGCGTCGCCAGCACGGATGCGCTGCTGTGGGCGACGGGCACGCCCGCACTCGCCGCCTCCACCGGGCTGGACCCGATCTCGCGCGAGCCGGTCGCCGCTCTGCGCGCGGCCGGGGTGCTGACGCTCGCCCTGCTGGCCGGCGCGATCGGTCTGCGCGGCGGGCTGCGACCCCCGCAGCTGCGACGCGTGCGCTTCGCGATCGAGCGCTGGCCCGCGGCGCTCGAGGGCTTCCGCATCGTACAGATCAGCGACATCCACATCGGTCCGATCCTCGACCGGCGCTTCGCCGCGCAGCTGGTCCGGCGCGTGAACGCGCTCGCCCCCGATCTGATCGCGGTCACCGGAGATCTCGTCGACGGCAACGCCCGCCACCTCGCGGACGAGGTCGCCCCGTTCGCGTCGCTGCGCGCGACCCACGGCGTCTACTTCGTGACGGGCAACCACGATCACCTCTCGGGCGCGCCCTCGTGGGTCGACGTGGTCGAACGTCTGGGCATGCGACCGCTGCGCAACTGCCGCGTGAGTGTCGGCGCCGGGGACGCGTCGTTCGACCTCGTCGGCGTGGACGACCACCACGGGCACTGGATCGGGGGAGGCGGCGAGGATCTCGACGCGGCGCTGGCGGGGCGCGACCCGCGCCGGCCCGCCGTGCTGCTCGCTCACGATCCGTCGACCTTCCGCAAGGCCCGGCGCTGCGACATCGACCTGCAGCTCTCGGGTCATACCCATGGCGGCCAGATCTGGCCGTTCGGCTTCCTGGTGCGACTGGTGATTCCCTGGGTGTCGGGCTGCCATCGGGACGGCCGCGCGCAGCTCTACGTGAGTCGAGGCACGGGCTTCTGGGGCCCGCCGATGCGTCTGCGCGCGCCGGCCGAGATCACCGAGATCACGCTGCACGCCGCCTGAATTCGCTGCGGACGGCGATTCCAGTCCCGTGGGACGGATCGCGTGCGATCGCACGGATCCCAGCCGAGTGCGCGTCACGCACGACCGCGTGCAACCGCAGCGCCCGCGTGGGCGCTCGCGGAGCGCTTCCGGCGTAAAGGCGAGCGCCGGACGGCCCGATACGTCCCAAGAGCACCGCCGCATGCGCGGTGTGGAGCCCGAGGGGACGGAATGCGCTGGCGCCGACGGAATCCGCGAGATGCACGGCCCATGCGGCACGGCATCGCCGCGGCGATCTTCTGGCTGCTTCCGCTGTTCGCGTTCGCCGGTGTGATCGCGCCCGACCTGGTGACGGTGGTGTACGAGGAGGATCAGCAGGCGCAGTTCGAGCCGCGCGAGGGCTCGCTCGTGTTCCGCCCGGTTCGCCTCGGACGCAGCCCGCTGGTGGTGCCCCCCGGCTACGATTCGGGCGCCGCTCCGCTGTTCCTCGACCTGGAGCGGCTGTTCGCCAGCTCGCAGTTCCGCGGCGAGTGGGGACGTCGGCTCTCGAACCTGCCGAGCTTCCCGAGCGCGCGGGGCGACGCGCTGGTGATCGACGACCTCGATGCGTTCGTCGCCGCCCACGTCTTCGACGACCTGCTCGAGCCCGTGGTGGTCGCCGACAACCGTGAGCTCTGGGATCCCGCGATCTTCGACGTCATCCCGCCGCTCTGGCCGGTGGGCAACGGCTACCGCTTCGACGACTTCCCGGATCCGGGCGTCGACCTCTCGAAGTCCGTGCCGATCGTGCCCGAGCCGACGAGCGGTCTGCTGCTCTCGCTCGGTCTGGGCCTGCTGGGCTGGTCGGGCCGGCAGCGCCGCGCGCTCCGAACCGGACCGCCCGCGCACTCGTCCTCGCGCACGGCCGGAAGCCCGCCCCGGAATCCGTAGGACGAGCTCCCGGCGGGCCCGATTCCGCCGGCAGCTCGAGGGGCACCGCGTCGACCGGTGCGCGGAGCCGTTCGGGCCCGATGCGCGGGTCGCGTTCGCTCAGCCCTTCCCGGCGGCCCAGCCCGCGAGTCGAGCTCCGACGGCGGCGGCGCTCTCGGGGCGCTGCTGCGGATCCTTCGCCAGCAGCTCGAGGATCAGTCGGGCCAGCGGAGCGGGCAGCTCGAGGTTCAGCTCACGCGGATCGGGCGGCGCCTCGTGCCGGTGGCGGTAGCTCACATCGCCGTCCGCGAACGGGAGCGAGCCGGTCACGAGCTGGAACAGGGTCACGCCGAACGCGTAGAGGTCGGCGCGCTGGTCGACGGCCTCGCCGGCGGCCTGCTCCGGTGCCATGTAGTAGGGCGTGCCTCCGACCACCGTGGTCGAGCGCCGCACCTCCTCCAGCGACTTGGCGATGCCGAAGTCCATGATCTTGACGGTGTGGTCCAGAGTGAAGAACAGGTTCGCGGTCTTGATGTCGCGGTGCACGATCCGCCGCTCGTGGGCGTAGTGCAGGCCCGCGCAGATCTGGGCGCCCAGCTTCAGCGCGACGCGCACGCCGATGCGGCCGCGCCGCTCGAGGATCGCGTTCAGCGGCTTGCCCTCGAGCAGCTCCATCGTGATGAAGTAGCTGCCCTGCTCCTCGCCGGCGTCGAAGAGGGTCACGATGTTCACGTGGTTGAGCGCGGCCGCGGCGCGCGCCTCGCGCTCGAAGAGCGCCACCGCCGAGGGATGATCGCGCAGGTTCTCCGGCAGCCGCTTCAGCGCGACCGTACGCCCGAGCCGCCGGTCGCGCGCCTTGTAGACGACGCCCATGCCGCCGCGGCCGATCTCCGCGAGCAGCTCGTAGCGGCTCTGCGGGGCCGGCCCCCGGTCGGACGGCGCGCGCGTCGGATCCTCGCTGGCGCCCTGGCCTCGCTTCAGCGCCTGGATGCGCTCGGCCACGTCGCTGCGTGAGGCGTCGCGTCGGCGGATCGCCTCCCAGGCGGAGATGGCGTCGCCGGCCCGGCCGGCCTGGGTCAGCACCGCGGCGTAGACCTCGAGCGTCTCGACCGATGCGTTCTCCACGCCGATCGAGGCCATTCCCTCCTCGAGCTTGGAGATCGCGAAGTCGGGGTCGCCGGCCTCGCTCGCGAGCTCCGCGATCAGGCGGCAGGCGGTGCCGTGCATGTGGTGCCGGGAGTCGATCTGCTGGAGGTCGTGGAGCGCGCGCTCTCGATCGCCCAGGTCGCGGGCGATCATTGCGGCGTCCATGAACTCGCCCAGCTTCTCGAGCATGTCGAGCTCGCGCTCGGTGTCGCCCGCCTCGCGCCAGCACTCGACGGCGTTGCCCCAGTCATAGGCCTGCTCGTAGCAGCGCGCGGCCTCGCTCCACTCGCCTGCGGCCCGGTACGCCTCGGCGGCACGCGCGGGGTCGCCCGCCTGCTCGAAGAGACT
>Ga0209536_100006281_pt1 | contig 18213 bp, 15 predicted proteins | sample DeeMarSeWOR28_12_FD_187461 | JGI IMG/M metagenome (GOLD analysis project Ga0209536, IMG submission 187461) | Marine sediment microbial communities from White Oak River estuary, North Carolina - WOR-2-8_12 (SPAdes) (version 2) | ecosystem: Environmental > Aquatic > Marine > Intertidal zone >... | reverse complement strand
CCTCGCTGGCAAGCATGGCGTTACTCGCCGCTGCGGCCTGGGTCATGAGTTACCGGCGCGCACGCTCCATCGGCGACACACCCACCTCGAAAATCGCTTCGGCGGCGCAGGGCTATGTCGAACTGATCGGCCGCGGGCATCATCATCCGGGGGGGCCGATCCTGTCGCGCTGCACGGCGCTGCCTTGTATCTGGTATCGCTTCATCATCGAAAAACGAGCTGGCGGCAACAAGTGGCAGCGTGTGAACAGCGGGCGTAGCGAGCAAAGCTTCATCCTCGACGACGGCTCCGGGCGTTGCGTTGTCGATCCGGAACACGCGGAGGTGATCGCCAAGCGCAAGGAGTGCTGGATCAAGGACGACTACCGCTACACCGAATGGCTGCTGCTCCCGCAAGCGAAAATTTACTCGCTCGGCCAGTTCTCGACGGTCGGCGGCGCCAACAGCACCCTCGACGAAAGGCGTGACGTTTCAGCCCTGTTGGCTGACTGGAAGCAGGACAAGGCGCAACTACTCGAGCGTTTCGACCTCGACGGCGATGGAGAAATCGACGAGCAGGAATGGATGCTGGCGCGACAGCAGGCGCGGCGCGATATCCGCAAGGAACATCAGCAGAAACGTCTCCAGTCCGGAACCAATGTCATGCACAAGCCACGCGACGGACGCCTGTTTCTGATATCCGATCTCGACCCGTCGCGCCTTGCGCGCCGGTATCACATGTGGACGTGGCTGCACCTGACCTTACTGTTTGGCGCAGTGGGAAGCCTGCTGTGGATCTTACCCCGCTACGCCTGATCCGGCGCGGGCACAAATCACCGCTACCAGGTTCGCGCGGAGCCCGAAAACAATCCAGGCGCAACGCCAGGCGTCAGCGCCCTGCCGGCTCCAGCAACTCGACCACCGCCGCGTATGCGCCGTCGCGCGCCATATCAAGCGCGGTCTTTCCCCGGTCATCGCGCAGGTGCGGATCGGCACCGGCCTGCAGCAGTACACGCACGGCATCCGCCTCGCCGTAGCCCGCCGCCCACATCAGGGCGGTCAGGTCGTGACGGTAGCGCTTGTTAACGTCGACACCGGCTTCGAGCAGCATGCCGATGATTTCGCCATGGCCTGACGCGGCCGCATATACCATGGCCGTCTTGAATACCTGGTCCTCGGCATCCCGGTCCGCCCCGCTGCCGAGCAACAGACGGACAATATCGGCATGCCCGTTGTGCGAGGCAGCGATCAACGGCGTGACTTTTTCGAGATTCGCCAGGTCGGCGTCGGCACCTTTTTCCAGAAGATAACCGACCATCCCGGCGTCGCCACTTTGAGCAAACAGCAATAGCGCCGTATTCCCGCCCCGGTTTCGCGAATTGATCGACGCGCCGTCCTCGATGAGGCGACGCGCGCTGGCAGCGTCTCCGGCGCGCGCGGTTGCAAGCAACTGCGCATTGAGGGTGTAAGCCGCCGGATTGGCCTGATCGGCAATCGCCGGCAAAGAAGACCACAGCATCCATTGAAGGGCGGCTGCAGTGATCGCAACGCTAACTGATTTCATCCATCTCCCATACACGAACATGTCTGTCGGACTCTGCCGCCTGCTTGCTGCGGCCCGGATTGTCTAATATAGTGCGACGTCCCGCAATTGCGGCAGGTCACTTTCAGCTGTCTGTGTTCTGGCACGAGCGGGTGTCCGTAATGACGAACTCGAGAATTCGTCCAACAACCCAATACAATCTTCGGGGGATCTCAATATCATGAAAGTTATCGGTAAATCCCTGTTGCTGGCAGCGTCGATCGCGCTGGCCGGCAGCGTCAGCCTCGCCGCAGCACAGGAAATCAGCGGCGGCGCCACGACTTCGGTCAAACCCATGTCGAGTAATCTGGGCGCAGTGACCCAGAAGCGCCTGGATGGCGCCGACATGGAAAAGACCGACTGGCTGCAGGTCAACGGCGGCTATTCGCAAACGCGTTTCTTCCCCGGCAAGCAGATCAACACCCGCAACGTGAAAAAGCTTCGCCCGGCGTTCATCTTCCAGACCGACGTGCTGGAGTCGATGGAAACCGCGCCGCTGGTCGTTGACGGTGTGATGTTCCTGACCACTTCCTATAACCACGTCTACGCAATTGACGCAACAACGGGTGAAGAGTACTGGCATTACATCCACCCGATGGGCCCGATCACGGTTTACTGCTGCGGACCGAACAACCGCGGCGTTGCTGCCCTCGACGGCAGGCTGTTCATGGGCACGCTGGATGCCAAGCTGGTCGCCCTCGACGCCAAGACCGGCACGAAACTGTGGGAAACCCAGATCGAAGACCCCGAACTCGGCTATTCCGAGACGATGGCGCCAGTTGCAGCCGACGGCAAGGTGCTGATCGGCACCAACGGTGGCGAGTATGGCGTGCGCGGCTTCGTCAAGGCGTTTGACGCCGAGACCGGCGCCCAGCTGTGGACGTTCTACACCATTCCCGAAATCGGACATGAAGGCGTATGGGCCACACATGACGCGACCGGACGCAACATGCTGCGCGACATCGCGGCCGAAAAGCGCATGCTGGCCGAACGGGGCGGCGGTTTCTACAAGACCCTCGGCGGCGGCGTGTGGATGACGCCGGCGATTGACCGCGAGACGAACACCGTGTTCTTCGTTGTCGGCAACCCCTCGCCCGACCTGTACGGCGACATCCGCCCCGGCGACAACCTCTACACCAACTCGATGGTGGCGGTCGACCTTCACACGGGCGCCTACAAGTGGCATTACCAGTACATCGCCCATGACGTATGGGACCTCGATGCGGTGAGCCCGCCTATCCTGACCACCGCGAAAGGCAAGGATGGCAAGGACCGCAAAGTGGCCATTCATGGCGGCAAGACCGGCCACATCTACGTTCATGACCGTCAAACGGGCGAACTGATCCGCTTCTCGGAAGCAATGATCCCGCAGGAAAACATGTGGGTGCTGCCGACGCCCGAGGGCGAACGCATGCTTCCAGGCGCCAATGGCGGCGTCGAGTGGAACCCGATGGCCGTGAATGAAAAACTGAACCTGGCATACGCGGCCAACCTGCACCAGCCGATGACCTATCACGTCGAACCGGCCGAGTACCCGGGCGGCGACAAGCTGTGGCTGGGCGGAGCGTTCAAGGTAATCCCGGGCGAAGAGCAGTGGGGACGCCTGGCGGCAGTCAACATCGACACCGGCAAGATGGTCTGGAAGGCCGATACCGCACAACCGCTGATGGGCGGCGTGCTGGCCACCGCCGGTGATCTCGTCTTTACCGGCGAGGGCAATGGCTGGTTCAATGCGTATGACGCCCGCAACGGCAAGAAGCTGTGGTCGTTCCAGGCCGGCGCCGGCGTGAATGCGCCCCCGGTTTCCTACGTCGTGGACGGCAAGCAATATATTGCAGTGGCGGCCGGCGGCAATACCCAGCTCAACTTCAAGCGCGGCAACAGCGTCATCGTATTCTCGCTGCCGTAATAAACTATCTGCCAGATAGCGAGTCTATCCGGTGGTTCGAAGGGCCGTCCTCGGACGGCCCTTCTTGTTATTAACTCCAGGAAGCCTTCCTTATGAAAAAGCTTATCGCCCTGATCGCCCTGCTGGCCTGGGTCCCGCACCATGCCCTGGCCCAGGATGCCGAGGCGGGCCGCAAGAAAGCCGAAGCCTGCGCCGCCTGCCACGGCATCGACGGCAATTCGACCGTGCCGCAATACCCTGTGCTCGCCAGCCAGACCGCACGCTACATCTACCTTCAATTGCGCGATTTCAAACGTGGCCGCCGTGAAGACCCGCTCATGTCGCCGATGGCCGCCAACCTCTCCAAGGAGGACATGCTGGATCTCGCGGCATACTATGCATCTCAGAAATTCAACGGCCAGAACTCACGCAAGACCGACGGCGACATTGAGAGAGGCAGGGCGGCAAGCGACGCCGCACTGTGCACGATGTGCCATCTCGGCGGCTTCTCCGGACAGAACGAGGTGCCGCGGCTCGCCGGACAGCACTACGAGTACACCCTGAAACAACTGAATGACTTCAAGGTCAAGAACCGCACTAACGATGCCGGCAACATGACCGCGGTGGTGAGAACCATCAGTGACGAAGACCTCGCCGCGATCGCGGCGTATATTTCGATACTGCGCTGACACCCGAAGGTAATTTCAGCAAGCGTTGGGAGATATTTATCGTCACTAGCAACGCCTCGCGCGAACCAGAATCCGGCAAATGAGAGAACACAGTTTCAACAGTCTTGGCCCCGGCGGATTCCACCGGGTCCATTACTACGAGTGGGGCGACCCGCAAAACCCCCGTGTCGTCCTGTGCGTACACGGGCTGACGCGTAACGGGCGCGATTTCGATTTGCTTGCCGGCAACCTGTCGGACCGCTTCCGGGTCATATGCCCCGACGTGATCGGCCGCGGCAATAGCGGCTGGCTCAGCGACAAGGAACACTACGGCTATCCGCAGTACTGCGCCGACATGGCCGCACTCATCGCCCGCAGCGGCGCACAAAGCGTTGACTGGGTCGGAACGTCGATGGGCGGCATTATCGGCATGCTGATGGCATCACATGCCGGCACACCCGTTCGCCGCCTGGTCATCAACGACGTCGGTGCGTTCATACCCAAGGCCGCACTGGAGCGCATCAAGGCCTACGTCGGAAAGCATGTTACGTTTGATTCGTTCGACGAAGCCGAAACCTATGTGCGTTTTGTGTCCGCCGGATTCGGGCCGCTGACGGACGATCAATGGCGCCACCTGACAGAGACATCGGTCATTGCCGATGACAACGGCCATTACGTGCTCAAATATGATCCTTCCCTGTCGCACGCGTTCTCCGGGCCGATCAGCGACGTCGATCTGTGGCACGTATGGGAGAGCCTTTCGTGTCCCACGTTGCTGATTCGCGGTGGCGAATCGGATCTGCTGCTCGCGCAAACCGTCGAGGAAATGATGAGGCGCGGACCCCGTACACGGGTAATCGAATTTCCCGGCGTCGGCCACGCACCGATGTTGATGAGCGACGACCAGATAAGACCCGTGCGCGAATTCCTTCTGGCAGAGGACTGAAAGCGAGAATCCGTTTGACATTCGATCATGCTGGCCGTTGACTGGGGAACCTCGTCTCTGCGCGTCTACCGCCTGGGTGAGGACGCAAGCGTGCGCGAATGGCGCGAATCGGCCAACGGCATACTCAAGGTCAGGGATGGCGCATTCGACCGGACGCTGGAAAACGAGGCTGGTGACTGGCTCGACGCGGGTGACGCGCCGATCGTCATGAGCGGCATGATCGGCAGCCGCCAGGGATGGAAGGAAGCCGCCTACGTGACCTGCCCGGCGGGGCTGGCGGAAATCGCCTCGACAATGTGCCCGGTGCAGTGGACGTCGCCGGCGCAGTCAATCCGTCGGGCATGGATCGCACCGGGTCTGCGCTGTCTCGGCAAAAGCGGCGTCAATGACGTCATGCGCGGCGAAGAAGTACAGATCCTGGGCATCATGGATCAGCTTGGCGCTGGCGAACACCGCGTGTGCCTGCCGGGAACGCACAGCAAGTGGGCCACCGTCCTTGATCGCCGGATTGTCTCGTTCAGCACGCACATGACCGGCGAGGTATACGCCGTGTTGAAGCAGCACAGTATTCTCGGCCGAACAATGGCGGCGGACGAATTCGACGAGGCCGCTTTTACCGCCGGCGTGACACGCTCGGCCGAGCCCGGAGGCGTGCTGCACCACTTGTTCGGCGTGCGCGCCGAAGTACTGGCAGACCAGCTCGCGGAGCATCAATCGGCGTCGTATCTTTCGGGAATACTGATTGGCCACGAACTGCGCGCGGCAACGCCCGGCATCGAGCGATTCCATATTGTCGGCACCGGCGAGCTGACAAACCTGTATGCGCTTGCCGCGTCGCAACTCGGCCTGGAAACGGTTGGCCACGAACCCGATGCGGTGACACGCGGACTGTTCGCCCTCGCACAGGAACTGACTGGAAACCCATGACCGATACCGCATTCATCGACTGGCTTCACCCCGTGCCCCTGATCGCGATATTGCGCGGTATCAAGCCGGCCGAAATTCCGGCGATCGGCGAGGCTCTGGTGGATGCCGGAATCCGGATCATCGAAGTCCCGCTGAACAGCCCGCAACCATTGGCGAGCATCGAAAAACTGTCCGGGTTGTTCGGCGACCGGATCCTGGCCGGCGCCGGAACGGTGCTCGATACCAGGTCGGTGCAAGACGTCAAGTCCGCCGGTGGCCGGCTAATCGTCATGCCGCATGCCGACGCCCGGATCGTCGAGGCCGCCCGCGCCAATGGATTGTATGCCGCACCGGGATTCGCCACGCCGACCGAGGCATTCCGGATGCTCGAGGCAGGCGCCAATGCGATCAAACTGTTTCCGGCGGAAGCCGCGCCACCGGATGTGCTCAAGGCGATGCGGGCAATATTGCCGGCGGCGGCATTGATCATCCCGGTCGGCGGCATTACTCCGGACAAACTCGGTGCTTACTGGACCGCCGGCGCAAACGGGTTCGGGCTGGGTTCCGCGCTGTACAAACCTGGCATGGATGCAGCGCAGGTGTCGGACAATGCCCAACGGTTCTGCATGCATATGGACGCATTGGCGCCAGCCAGACAAGGCGCGACTGCACCTGAAAAAGGAGCGAAAACATGAAACGCAGGAATTTCAGACATAGCGTCGCGGCCATGCTGGTCATTGGTGCGGTAATGCACACGGCGGCTGCTCGCGGCTCGGCAGACAGCGAACTGAAGGCCTTTCCACCGCCGGCGGAAGGCATGAAACGTTTTGTCATCATGCTCGGGCACAAGGAAAGGGGCGAGGAAGACGCGTTCAAGGTGGAACTTGTCGCGGGCAAGGTGATGCCCACCGACGGGGTAAACGTCTATCGACTCGGCAGCAGCATCGAGCCGCGAAACCTGGAAGGCTGGGGTTATACCTACTACGAGGTCACCGGCAGCGACCTGGCCATCAGCACACGCATGGCGCCGCCCGAAAATACGCCGATGGTAGACCGGTTCGTCGCCGGCACGCCACTGCTGATCGGCTACAACAGCCGCCTGCCGGTCGTCGTCTACGCGCCTGACGGATACCAGGTTCACTACCGAATTTGGCAGGCAGACGAGACGTATCTCAAAGCCGCAACGCGCTGATGCGCGCTTCCGGCCGCTGCGGGATGCATCAACGGTGTTGCTTGCAGCGGCATGCCCTGATACGACGCGGCATCTGAACGCAGCCGATGGGCCCGGTTGATTGGCAACGTCTGGACTGACGAGACGAGTGCAATCTGCAGCACCGGCTGCCAGTATCTGTTCAGGGCGAGCGGATTGCACTCATCCACTTCGGCTTGCGTCACGTCCGGCTAGTGCAGTCAAGGCCAACAAAAAAGCAGGCTCGCGCCTGCTTCGAATTCAATAGCCGCCGTACATATGGCCAGCTACTTCCCGGCGTAAACGACTTTCAGCGGTATCTGGTTCTCCGGATCGAGGCCGGGTTCGTCCATCGGATCGTCCGCGGTGATCGGCCTGGCCGGTCTGGCGAGAATCTCGCGCACGTAGTTCGGCAGCGCGAAAACCGCCCTGTGCGTGTCACCGTTGTAGAACTGCAGGTGCGATATTCCCCGCTCGGCAATGCGCTGATCGACCTGCTCGCTCGACAGGGACAGCGGATCGGTTTCGTCGGAGGCCACGGCCATGCCCCACGCCGTTCCATACAGCGGCACATAGACCATGTACGGGCGCACGTGCCTGAACACCTGGCGCAGGGAACTGACGATCCGGTGGAACACGTTGGGCCGCGCGATCGGCGAGCCCAGATGCATGGACATCACGCCTTTTGGCCCGAGAATACGGCGGCACTCGCGCAGGTACTCGACGCGATACAAGGCTTCAGCGGGGCCGAAAGGATCCGTCAGGTCGAGCATCATCAGATCGAACTGGTCCTGGCACTGTTCGACGTACGCCTTGCCATCCGTAATCAGGACCGTCAGCCGCTCGTCATCGAAAGCCCCACGGTGCACCTCCGGCAGATGCTCCTTGCAGAAATCGACAACGACCTCGTCGATCTCGGCCATGACGACTTCCTTCATGGTCGGATACTTCAGATATTCCTCGGCAGCGCCACCGTCGCCGCCGCCGATGATCAGTGCGCGCTGCGGCGCCCCGTGCGTGATCGCAGCCGGGTGGATCATGTTCTCGTGGTAGAAGAACTCGTCCTTCGCCGACGTCATGAAATAATCGTCGATGCGCAAGGTGCGCCCGAAGCTGACCGTATCGAGCACCTCGATGTCCTGGAACGGGGATTTGACGTGCGCCAGTTGCCGTCTGGCGCGAACCCAGAAACCGAACCCGTCGTTCAGATGCTCCAGAAGATAGAGGTCGTCCTTGCCCTTCGACACCGACTGCGTCTTCCCTACAGCCGTTCTACCGAGTGCGAATTCTCTCGCTGCGGCTGGAAGGTATCCAGCAGTGACTGATAGAGCTGGCGCGCACGCGGCCGATTATCCTGCGAGTAGCTGCAGACATAGACATCGACGGTGACGTATTTTTTCTCGGGCCAGGTATGGATCGACATATGGGATTCGGCAAGAACCACCATGCCGGTCACACCGCCGGCACCGTCGAACTGGTGAAAGAAGTCACCGACGCTGGTAAGGCCGGCTTTCTCGACGAGCGCGAGGCAATGGGCCCGAAGCAAGTCCGCATCGACCATGAACCCGTCTGCGCAGCCGACATCGTACAGATCGCCCATGACATGAAGTCCGGGCGTATCCTTGACGCTGTGTAGCAGTGTTGCAGCGGGTGCATCGCCAACCGCAGGCGCCGATACACTGTGAAGGCCGGTGTCGGCCTTTGAAAACTCCTGAAGCTTTTCTGTCTCCGTATCGACCGGAAGAACCTGCTTCAGCTTGAGATTACGCATCTCATTTACCCCCCTCGTAAGGCGAAGCCCGTTTGCGGACTCCAGCGTTGCGTCGAGGACGCGTACCCAAACCAATCGATTCCCGCTGAACTACCCGGCGGCCGTACCCAAACAAAAAGGGGCAGCAACCGTTTCCAACTCGTTCAGCGACCCAGCGACCGGACGGAGACTACCTGCTCACTTGCCGGCCAAAAAACTAGAACGGCGAACTATACGGACTCGCGCAGGAAATTCAAGTCTTTTTTCAGTTTTTCCGTTATTTTCCCCGACGTTGCCGTCAGCCAACGGGACTTTTCATCAGCCCGCTGGCGAGCGTGTGATCCGCATCGTCGTCAATCAGATCGATACCGCGGCGGGAGAAAATGACTGCCGCGTGGCAGCCCCGGCGATCGTGTTGCCGATCCAGCAGCCATTGCGCCTGGCGGGCAAGCAACAGCAAAGCGGTGGCGCGACCGATCGTCATCGCCAGCGCGCGTGCCCCTGCCTCGCGCTCCAGATGCCCTGCTGTCGAAAGCCAGCTCGCCGCATGCGAGAGCGCATCCCCGGCCTGCCGCGCACACTGCAGCAGATCCGCCTCTCGCAAGCTCGACATGATCGTGACCGACTCCACCTCGAGCGCCTCGAATACGCCCTCACCTGCCAGCACCCTGAGCACGTCCAGCGACAGGACGTTGGTGGTTCCCTCCCAGATGGGAAACACCTGGGCGTCCCTGAGCAACTGGGCAATGCCGGCGTCTTCCACGTAGCCTGCTCCGCCAAAAGATTCGACGATCTCGGACAGCACGGCCACCGACTGCTTGCCCGTCATTAGTTTGGCCACCGGAGTCAGCAAGCGGAGCAAATTGAGCTGCGCCGCGTCGATTTCGCCGGACTCCTCACGGCCCAATAGTTCCACCACGGCAAACGTCAGGTGAAAGCCTGCCTCGTATTCCGCCTGCAATCCGGCCAGCGTCGCAACGTGCAACGGCTTCTCGGACAGGGGCGCGCCGAACGCGACCCGATGGGCCGCATAATCGGCTGCCAGCGCGAGACCGCGCCGCATGTAGGAAACGGCACTGACGGCATTCCAGGTTCGCGTCACATTGAGCATGGGCGCAATGTTTCGCACGCCGTTATCCAGGCCAATGACCGGCTGCGCAAGTGTGCCATCGAGAGTCAGCTCCGCAGTGGGCACCTTGCGCGTGCCGAGTTTGTCCTTCAGCCGGTGCACGACGATGTTGTTCAAGCTGCCATCGGCGCCATGTGTCTCTAGGTAGAACAGCGCCAGGCCCTTGCCGCCCTCGGGATTGCCCTCCGGGCGCGCCAGGGTCAGCGCCATCTCGGAGGTAACGGCGGAAGTGAACCACTTGCGCCCGTACAGGCGCCATTTCCCGCTGCCGCCGTCACCATCTCCGCCGGTAACCGCCTTTGCGGTAGTTTCGGAAATACCGACGTCCGAACCTCCGGTTGATTCGGTCATCCACTGCCCGCTGGTCCAGGCGCTGCGGGGATTGCGATCGGTCAGGCGTGGCAAGGCATGCTTGGCAAGAGTCTTGTTGCCGCTGACCGAAAGCACCTTCGCCGCGCCATCGGTCATCGCCAGCGGGCAACTGTAAACATCGGTCGACGCGGTGAAAAGATAGACCAGCGCAAACTGGTGAATGCGCGAATAACGCCCGTGCCCGCGTTCGTAGGCAGCTGCCACCAGTCCGCGTTCAGCCGCCAGCACTTGCGCGCGCTGCCACAACGGTGTCAGTTCGATCAGGTCGACGCGGTTGCCCCATGCATCCCATGGCGTATGACGTGGCTCGTTGAGCCGGTCGGCGAGTTGCCAGCGATACAATTCGCCGCCGGCCAGTCGTCCCATGTCATCGAGTTCCGGCTCGATCGTCGCCAGAATGTCTCCGGGCAGCACGCGGCGCAGATAACCGCGCAGCACGCGGTCGTCACCGTACTGGTTGCCCAGGCGCGGCGCAGGCTGGTTAAAGGGCATTTCGGCCGCTTCGCGCCAGGGACCGGTCACCCTGGCGGCGCCGGTCGTGCGCGCCGGCGCGGCCGCCCGGGAAAATCGCCGACACGGTCACACACCTCCGATGCAAAGATATTTGATCTCGAGATACTCATCGATACCGTACCTGGAACCTTCGCGGCCGATACCCGACTGCTTGACGCCGCCGAACGGCGCCACTTCATTCGAAATGATTCCGGTGTTAATGCCGACCATGCCCGATTCGATTCCCTCTCCGACGCGCCACACGCGCCCCACGTCGCGCGCATAGAAATACGCGGCAAGCCCGAACTCGGTGTCATTGGCCATCGCGATCGCCTCGTCTTCGGTCTTGAAGCGAAACAGAGGGGCGACCGGTCCGAATGTCTCCTCACGCGTCACCTTCATGGTCGTATCAACATTGGTCAATACGGTCGGCTCGAAAAACAGGCCGCCGAGTTTGTGAGGTTTCCCGCCGACCGCGACCTTGGCCCCCTTGGCCACCGCGTCGTCAATGTGCTCCTTCACCTTGTTCACGGCGTTTTCATCGATCAGGGGACCGATGACCACCCCCTCCTCGGTTCCGCGTCCAACCGTCAACGCCGCGACTTTCTCGGAAAGCTTCTTTGCAAACGCGTCATAGACGCCATCCTGTACCAGGATACGGTTGGCGCAAACACAGGTTTGCCCGGCATTACGGTACTTGGAAGCCATCGCGCCTTCGACCGCAGCGTCGAGGTCGGCATCGTCAAAAACCAGAAACGGCGCATTGCCGCCAAGTTCGAGCGAGATCTTCTTGATCGTTTCCGCGCTTTGCTTCATCAGCAGGGATCCGATCTCGGTCGAGCCGGTAAAACTGATCTTGCGCACGGTCTTGTTTGAAGTCAGTTCGGCACCGATCTCCGATGCGCTTCCGGTGACGACATTCATCACGCCTCTGGGAACCCCTGCCCGCTCAGCCAGTTCAACCAGCGCGAGTGCGGAGAAAGGCGTTTGTGTCGCGGGCTTGATGACCACCGTGCATCCTGCGGCCAGCGCGGGTGCGGCCTTGCGGGTAATCATCGCAGCCGGAAAATTCCATGGCGTGATCAGGCCGCACACGCCAACCGGCTGTTTGATCACGACGAGCCGCTTGTCGGCCTGGTGCTGGGGAATCACATCGCCGTAAGCGCGCTTCGCCTCCTCCGCGAACCACTCGATGAACGAGGCTGCGTAAGCAATCTCGCCTTTGGCTTCCGCCATGGGCTTGCCCTGCTCGGTAGTCATGATCAACCCGAGGTCGTCCTGGTTGGCCATCATCAGCTCAAACCATTTGCGCAGAATCGCAGCGCGCTCCTTCGGCAGCTTCGAGCGCCAGGCCGGCAGAGCGGTTTGCGCCGCTTCGATGGCGCGCCTTGTCTCTGCCTGCCCCATCCTGGGTATTGTTCCCACCGTACCCCCGTCAGCGGGATCGGTGACGTTTACGGTCGCCTTCAAATCAGCGTCGCACCAATCGCCATTGATGTAGCACTGCTGGCGAAACAACGACTGATCTTTCAGTTGGGCCGGGAAACCGGCTTCTTTGGGTGCGTTCATTTCAGTCCTCCATTGGAAACGATTCATGTTGCTGCGAATTCCGCTGCCGCATCGAGCAGCATTCCGGTCGCGCCGGGCGATGCGGTATCGTCGTCGATCCGGGCCGGGCAATTGCGCCGCCGCGACACAGGCTTTGCGGATGACAAGCCCTGGAAAGCGCATCCCGCCCGTTACCGGCAACGGGAACCGGCTGTCTGCCGGCCGTTTTCGGCAACGGCACTGAAGCCTTCCTGCCGCTTCCAGCTGCCGGGCCTGCCCCCCGGCGCGACTGTTTAAATGGCACGCTCCTTGCGCCAGGCCTTACGCGATGCACAAGGCCACCGGTTCCGTTACTCGATTCCTGTTGCCGGATCATTGCCCCGGCTTCGACACTCAACAGGCTCGGGCACTTGGGTGATGATTGTTACCCGCGACGAATCAAAATTCCCTTGTCTGCATAATGGTGACGAAGCTTCGCCGCCAATGCAATGCTCATCACAGCGGTCGAAGTCGCCGGACGTTCTGACGCTATAATCGTTTGCAAGCATCTCCTCCTCTACGGGCTTGATGATTCGACCTTTCATACTTTTGTTCCTGAGCGTGCTGGTTTCCGGTTGCGCGACCGGTCCAAACAAACAAGACCCGTTCGAGCCGATGAACCGCAAGATTTACGCGTTCAACAACGCCGTTGACACGGCCTATCTCAAGCCCATAGCGAAAGGCTACACGAACATTCTGCCGGCGCCGGCGCGCACCGGCGTCAGTAACTTCTTTCGCAACCTTGGCGTAATCGTGACGACGCTGAATGATGCGCTGCAGTTGAAGTTCGAGAAAGTACCGGTGGATATCATGCGCTTCAGCACCAATCTGGTATTCGGGATGGGCGGCCTGATTGACATCGCCACCTACGCGCGCATCCCCTACAACGATGAAGATTTTGGCCAGACGCTTGGCTACTGGGGGTTTGACAGCGGTCCTTATCTGGTGCTGCCGTTTTTCGGTCCCAGCAACGTGCGTGACGGGCTTGCGCTGCCAGTGGATATATATGTCAGCCCGATCTATGACACGATCGGTGACGAGGGCGTTCGTTGGGGCCTTCTCGCCCTGTATGTAGTCGACACGCGCGCCAACCTTCTTGGCGCCGAATCCTTCCTGCAGGAAGCCGCGCTGGATGAGTACAGTTTCCTGCGCGACACCTATCTGCAGCGCCGCGAATACCTGGTTCGCGACGGCGCGGTGGAGCCATTCCGGGACGAAGGCGATGGCGCCCGGCCAAAAACATTGCTGGAACTGGAAGAAGAGGAGTTCGGCGACGATCCGTTACCGGGCGAATACGACTCCTCACAGTAATTCCCGTGCGCAGTAGCCACGTCACTCGCCGCAGCTTGCCTGCGCTCAGCCTACACCCTGGTGGTGAGCGCGATGCCAGTGAACACGCAAGCCGCTCCGACATAGTGGAACAGGAACAGACGTTCACCGAGAAACAACATCGATAGCAGCACGGTAAACACCGGCAGCAGGTGCACGATCAGTCCCGCGCGGCTCGCGCCGACCTGGGCCACGCCGCGGTTCCAGAACAAATACGCGATTACCGACGGTATCGTCGCATAGTAGGCCAGGGCCGCAAGGTTCGCCGGTGTCACGTCGAACGTCCCGCGCTGATACAACTCCCATCCGTAGAACGGGACCAGCAGCGGCAGGCTGGGTATCAGCATCGCACCCAGGAACGCAATGGCCGATAACTCCGGCGGGCGCCAGCGCAACAGGATCGTGTAGGCTGACCACAACAGCATCGCGACCAGAATCCACAGGTCTCCGGCGTTGATTCGCAAACTGGCCAGCACCACCGGATCGCCGCGCGACATGATCGTCAGAACACCGGTCAGTGACAATGCGATCCCGGCAGCCTGCCGGATGGATATCTTCTCTCCGAAAAACAGCCAGGAAATCACGACAATGTAGATGGGCACAACGGAATTGAATAACGTCGAGTTGGTCGTTTCCGTGAACTGCAAACCTACATAGACCATCGTGTTAAAAGCCACCGCGCCGATAGCCCCCAACGCCATCAGCCGCCACCAGTCCCGGCGTACGACATGCCATTTCTCTCTGAGCTCATGCCAGCAAAGCGGCAGGATCAGCAGCAATGCCAGCGACCATCGCCAGAATCCCATTGCCACCGGACCAATATCGTGGCGCATGGCGCGCCCGATCACCCAGTTACCCGCCCACGAAAGCACGGCGAGCGCAAGCAACACGTAAGGGACAAGCGGGGCAAGAGCAGAGCCGCGAGCGCTGGCCGGCGAAATGGCGCGACGCCGGGATCCGGCCACGAAATGATTCAGTTAAGCAGCGAAACGCTGCGTCGAAGTTGCAGCAGGCGCTGGCGAATACTTTCTCCGTCAGTGCAAGCAGGCGCGAGTTCGAGGTAACGCTCGAAATCCGAAGCCGCGGCACGAAAGCATTCCAGTTCCTGATACACAACGCCGCGGTCGCGCACTTCCACCGCTTGCCGGGGATCGGCAGCAACGATCCAGTTCATGATCTTCAACGCGTTGTCGAGCTCGCGATTGTGAAGATAGATGCCCTTGAGATTGCGCAACATTCTGAGGAGGATCTGGCGCTTGCTCGCAGCAACGAGCAAGCCGGCGACTATCGCCCGGGATACCTCCCCTCCCCGGGTTTCACGCAGCATGCGCTGCAAATCCGTTATCGCGAGAGACTGCCCCCTGAAAAACGGATCGAGCACGATCATGCCCTCGGGGAGTCGGCACTTGACCAGAAAGTGTCCCGGATAACACACGCCTTTGAGCGTGAGGCCAAGCCGGCTGCCCACCGCCATGTAGATCAGCGACAGCGTGATGGGAATCCCGGTGCGCCGCTCCATCACCTCGTTGAGCAGACTGTTGCGCGGGTCGTAATAGTCTTCCGCGTTCGGCGCAAAACCCAGTTCGTCGAACAGGTAGTGATTCAGTGCCGCCACTTTTTCAACGGGTCCGGAGTCGGTCGCGATTCGCGCCGAAACACTTTCTCCGAATTCGTTGATGACATCCAGATAATGGCGAATATCCAGATCGGGATACCGGTGCGACGCGACGAGAAGCGCCGCCTCGGTCAAGGGAATTTCGCCCTCTGCCCCGCTGATGATTCCGGTCAACCGCTCGGTCAGCTCACCGGTCACGCCGCATTCCGTATCAGCATCGCCCTGCTCCCGGTTTACGCATCAGGTTTTGCGGCCGGCGGCAGGAACAGCGCGGCAATCTGTTTGTCCTTCTTTCTGTCCGCCCCACTTCCCGGCGGGCTCGGTCTGGATGCCGCTGCTTTCGGCTCGGCCTGATGCGATGAAACGTAGGGCTGGTCGAAAAACGGATCGGTGCCCTGCTTTTTCCGTGGCGATTCGCTTTGGCGCGCCGTCGCCTCGCGTTTGGGTGGCGCCTTCACCGGCCCCGGCAGCGCACTGGTCTGCAACTTCTTCTTGATCAGCTTTTCCACCGCGGCGAGGTACTCCACGTCCTCGGAACCGACCAGCGAGATCGCCTCGCCCAGCAGGCCCGCCCTGCCGGTCCGCCCAATGCGGTGAACATAGTCTTCCGGGTTCGACGGCATGTCGAAATTCACAACGAAGGGAAGTTGTTCGATATCCAGGCCGCGAGCCGCAATGTCGGTCGCCACCAGGATGCGGACTTTTCCTTCCTTGAACTCGGCCAGCGCCTGCATTCTCTCGCCCTGGGTACGGTCACTGTGGATGGCCGCAGCGCTCAGATCGTCCTTCTGCAAACGGTAGGCAAGCCGGTTGGCGCCGATCTTGGTGTTACAGAACACCAGTACCTGTTTCATGTCGCGGTCGCGCAACAGACTGACGAGCGCGTCACGTTTGGCGCGCGAATCAACTTTATAGACCGTGTGCGTGACTGTATCGGTGACCGCATTGCGCTGCGCAACCTCGACCTGCACCGGATCGCGCAACCACTGTCCCGCCAGCGCGCGAATTTCGTCCGAGTAGGTCGCCGAAAACAACAGCGTCTGCCTCTGTGGCGGCAACAACGCGATAATGCGTTTGATGTCGGGCAGGAATCCCATGTCGAGCATCCGGTCGGCTTCGTCAAGCACGAGAAACTCCACCGCATGGAACATCACCGTTTTGCTCTGGATATGATCAAGCAGGCGGCCGGGCGTCGCCACGAGGATTTCGACACCTGCACGCAGTGCCGCGATCTGTGGATCGATGGGCACGCCACCGTAGACCGAAGCCACCCGCAGCGGGATATGCTTGCCGTAGGTCTTCACGCTGGCCTCGACCTGAGCGGCCAACTCGCGGGTCGGCGCCAGAATCAGTGCGCGTACCGGATGCCGCGCCGGCGACATGCTGGTGCTCGCATGCCCTTTCAGGCGCTGCAGCATCGGCAGCGTAAAACTGGCCGTCTTGCCGGTACCGGTTTGAGCGGCCGCCATGACGTCGCGGCCGAGAAGAATCGGGGGAATTGCTTTTTGCTGGACCGGCGTCGCCTCGGTGTATCCCTGCTCCTCGATCGACCGGAGCAGTTCCGCGGTCAGGCCCAGTTGGGAAAACTGCATGTACTTTTAACTCCTGCGCCGCTCTGTCGAGCAGCGCGTTGACCACTCAGGGTTCATCGCCTTTCACGTGTTTCAGGCACTGCCCGCATGGTACAGAGAACTTACGGATTCTCCAAGGTTTTCCGTCCCTTTGCGAGCGTGATGGATGGCCAGCAAGCCTCACGCGAAACCGTCTTCGCCGACGCCCGACCACTCATCGCGTTGGCCCCAATACCCGTCCACGTATGGATTCATGTGCACAGCCCATAGAAGGCAACGAACGGTAAGCTAAAATGCGAGCAATCACGCCCCGGTAGCTCAGTGGATAGAGCAACCCCCTCCTAAGGGGTAGGTCGTAGGTTCGATTCCTTCCCGGGGCGCCAACATCCCCTTGCACACCCGCTTGTGTTGCGCGCACCTGATCAACATTCGTTCGGGCAAGCTGGCGCTTGTCAGTTGCACATCGTGTGTAGCCAGAACACGACAAATTCCCGAGTGCTTCGCATGTCCCGAAAATGCCTGCAAGCCCCCGCACGCGCGATAAATCCGTCGCCGACCGGCGACCATCTTTCCATACCGAAACTTAGTAAACATTTGTTTCTTTTTGCTTAAACACAGAGGTATGGAAGTTGCGGTCAGTGGCACGACACGCAACTTCGGGGTAATCAAAATGAACATCACGACCATCAGAAAAAAACTGACGGACCGCGTTCCGCTCGTGGCACTTGTTGCAACGCTGTGCTGGTTGACAGCCGCGCATGCAGCAACGGTTTACATCTGGCGCGATGCGGATGGCAACAGACAATATTCGGACTATTGTCCGACAGGCGAAAAATGCCGGGTCAAGAACTTCAGCTCATCCGGCGAAACCAGCGGCCCCACCAAAAAAGGGAAAGGTTGGAAAGACACGACCACGACGGACACCAGCACCACCGACACCGGCACTTCGTCCGATAGCGGCACAACTGGCGGTGACACAACTGGTGATACAGGTAGTTCAGGCGGCACAACGACCACGACCGATAACACCACGGAACCAACGCCGGACGAAACCAACGACACCACAACCGCGGGCGACACCACGACGGACACGCCAACCGACAACACCGCAATGCTCGAGTGGGACCCGGTGAACGATCCGGACCTGGCGGGCTATCGCGTCTATCACGCCGTTGCAGGCGGGTCCTACCCTCCCTTCGGCAGCGGCATCA
>Ga0209536_100006280_pt1 | contig 18213 bp, 17 predicted proteins | sample DeeMarSeWOR28_12_FD_187461 | JGI IMG/M metagenome (GOLD analysis project Ga0209536, IMG submission 187461) | Marine sediment microbial communities from White Oak River estuary, North Carolina - WOR-2-8_12 (SPAdes) (version 2) | ecosystem: Environmental > Aquatic > Marine > Intertidal zone >... | reverse complement strand
AGAGCGAAGCTGAAAAGAAAGGGCTTAGTCAAGTCCGCGCGGTGCTTGGTCTTAGCGACGACCCCTGCCTGCCCCCAAATTCCATTGATCTTGCCTTTATTTATCACGTTTACCACCATTTCGCAAAGCCCCACGAGATGTTGAGAGGGATTTGGAGAGGCCTGAAGCCGGGCGGCCATCTGGTGGTAGTCGACCGACGACTCGGGACTTTGCGCGACTGGATCCCGCGGCACCTTCGCGAGAAAAAGCATTACTGGACAGCGGAAACAACGGTGGTCCGAGAAGCAAGAGAAGAAGGATTTGCCTTCACGTGTTGCGCCGAACAGTGCTGGCATGAAAAGGACCATTTCTCCCTTATCTTTCAGCGTCCAAAGAAGCTGGAAAGTCCTGGGTGTGATCCTGACCCTTTTCAACCCATTCCGATGGAGAAGTGCCGATATATGTTTCTTTCCCTTACCCGTCCTTATCAACAACCGGTTTTCGTCGCACTGGGGGAAGCACGCAAACTAATGGCTCCCATCCTTGAGAATTCGTCCGGCGAAGGATTGGAGATCGTTCTGGAGGAGTGGGCTACTCAAAAAGAAGAGAGACCGCCGCTTCCCTCTCATGTCTCACTGCCTTCAGTCCTAACAGAGAACGGCAATCCTAATTTAGGAGCCAAGCAAATCGACGTGGTTTTCTTTTTAGACAGCTATCACCTGCTTTTCCACGGAAAGACTCTTTTGGCCAGGATTCGTGAAAAGCTCATGCCTGAAGGATGTGTCTACATTTTGGATCGACGAGCAGAGAAACCATTATCACGACGTGAAGCAAGTCATCGCAGAATGATACGACCAGAGACAGTAAAGAAGGAGATGGCTGAAGCAGGTTTTCATCTTTGGTTCCGTGGGCCTCGAATAACTCCCGACCGTTTTCTACTCATTTTTGGTAAAGTTCGGCCCGAAAAAGTTTCACCTGATGATGATCCCTTCGTCAGCGGCCCCCAGATACCACATAAGCTTGGAACATGGCTAAAAAGCAATTATTGGCGGTTGAGAGGTGTGAGGACATCTGATGGAAACTGTTTCCGTCTCAAAACGGGAGGCCACAAGAAATCCATAGAGAAAGTTTCCGGCAGTCCGCCAGGCCAAGAGATTTGGAAAATGCCTGATGATAAGCTTGTGCTATACTTTGAAGAGAGACAAGGGACGTATCTGCTTACTCACGTGGAGCCTTTTGACGAGACATCTGGTAATTCAACACCATAGTAGGGAAGGGAAATGGAAAGAAGCGATAGTATCCGTGAGCATGATAAACAGGTTGTAGAATACGATAAGCAAGCCCTCGAATGGGAGTGTTAAGACAATGACATCCTGTTCGGGATGTGTTCTGAACTTGTGAGTCAGAACCAACGCTTGCTCGACTTAGGAATAGGTAATCGCGAAAGAGGTGCAAAAAGTACGAATCATTGCCGCATTTGAAGTTTCGCGCAAGGAGCGTTCTCCATGGAAGTTTCAGTCAAGTATGAAAATGGATTCCGATTTTCCGCCACATGCAAAGGCCACACTGTTACAACTGGACGCGGTGATGATGGTAATGATAAACGGGATGGGATGTGGCCAGCTCAGCTTTTTGAAGCGTCGATTGGGATGTGCATTGGCGGTTATGTAGTGAAGTTCTGCAGAGAACAAGGCATCCCCCACCAGGATATTACGATTGAATTGAGCCGCCGAATAGAAGCTGGCACATCAGGAACTACTTTGTCGGAAGCCAAACCTTCGCGGACCACAAGAATATATGCCAAGATTCACCTTGGTACACAACTATCCTCACAACAGCGCGACGGCATCTTGGAAAAAGCTGATAACTGCCACATAACTAAAAGTATCGAAGATGGTATGCAAATAGTTTGTTCTCTTGAAGGATCTGATGGTGGGTAGACATCCTACGTTCTACTCATAGTTTTAGAACGGCAGGGGGAGATGTTTGAAAGGGATGTATTATGAGCAAGGGGATTCTACGCAGTTTTGAAACACTATGGCAGGTATGGAAGGTAACACATAATGAGTTGCGGATAGAAGTACAAAAAACCGAGGTGTTGAATACTTCCTCAACGGGATTCTTACGCCTGCATTCAGTATTTGGATACTCTTACTGGTTCTAAAAGTGCTTAGACACTCATTTATAGCGCAGATTTAGAAACATCAATGTGAATCGCAAGCGAGGGATGGATAGAAAAGAAATGATTCAGGGGATAAAAAAGATACTGAAAAATTCAAACGTGATTTGAGATGAAAACAAACAAAAAGCTGAACCAAAAAGAATCTGGCTCGAAATCCAAACATTATATCGTTAGGATGAAATGTTTTGGTTAGTTGAATAGTTTGAAAAATTTGAAAGGAGAATAATCATGGCACAAAAAATGTTGGTTTTTTGCGGTTCGGATACTCCGGAGAAAGCGTTTCCACCATTCATGTTGGGTTCAGGCGCTCTGGCTATGGATATGGAAGTGACGCTGTTTTTTACGATGAGCGGCCTGAATATAATCAGAAAAGGTGGTGCAGAAAAGGTCACGCTTGAGGGGACGCCTAAATCACTGTCGGAATTTATCGATATCCTGCGGGATGGCGGAGCCAAATTGATTGCCTGCTCTGCCGCTTTTGGGATCATCGGAATTGAAGAAGGTGATTTGATTGAAGGTGTAGAGTGCGGTGGCGTGGCTACATTTGTGGATGCGGCACAGGAAGCGGATGTTGTACTAACATTCTAAGTTAACGAATTAGAATAAAGAGGTGAAATGATGACGGAAGAAGAACTTAAAAGTCTCCAAGTGGATAAGCAGGTAGATGCCAGAGGGACGGCGTGTCCGGGACCACTGCTCGAAGCAAAAAGGTCCCTAACCTCGGTGCCTATTGGCGGAACTATGGAGGTTCTCTCATCGGATCCGAGCACTAATAAAGATGTGCCCCTTTGGGCAAAAAAAGTCGGGCATGAGTACTTGGGTACGTTAGAAGAAGCTGGTTTTTGGCGGATTTTTGTCAAAAGAGGAAAGTAATAATGTCGGCAGATCAGAGTCCCGAAGGCAAGGATTTTCGGCCCAAAATCCTGATTTTTTCAACGGAAAGTATCTCCGATATCGGTATCGACTTAGCCGGTAGTTCACACATGCACTACCCACCTTCGGCCGTTATTCTTCCTGTCCCCTGCTCCAGCGGTATTAAACCGGAGTGGGTTCTGTATGCCTTACAAAATGGTTTTGATGGTGTATTTATTGCCGCTGACGGAAGCGACTGCCCGTTTCTTACCGACTGTACGGTACGGACAGCCAAGATATATGACAAAGCGCAGGAACTGATGGAGAAAAATGGTTTCGGTCCTAAGCGTCTTACTATGGCGGCAATCTGCTCGGTCTGCGCCGAATTCTTCGTCAAACACATCAATAATTACTTCGAAACCCTGAAAACGCTTGGACCGGCAAGAGGAGCGAGTTAAATTGGATTATGACGTCCTGGTTATTGGTGGTGGTCCGGCCGGCATGGAATCGGCCATCACCCTCGGCGATATGGGATACGCTGTGCTGTTGGTTGAGAAAGAACCGACAATTGGCGGCGCGATGATCCTGTTGAGCAAGGTATTTCCCACCCTCGATTGTGCCAGTTGCATAGCCACCCCCAAAATGGCTGCCACCTTTCACCATCCTAACGTGACATCGATGGCGTACACCGATGTCAAGGACATCACAAAGAATAGTGCGGGCACCTTCAAGGTAAGGATTAATGAAAAATCAACTTTTATAAACCTGAGTCAGTGCACGGGCTGCCAGAAATGTGAAGAAGCCTGCACGGTTGCCCTACCCGACCAGTTCAACTACGAACTGGTGGCTCGGCGGGCGGCATATATTCCTTTTGCTCAGGCAGTCCCTAAAAAGGCACTGATTGAAAGGCAAGGTACATCACCATGCTCCTTTACCTGCCCCGCGGGCATAAAGGCGCACGGCTACGTTTCTCTGGTAAGGAGCGGTCTCTTTGAGGAAGCGATGGAACTCATTCTCGAAGACGTGCCGATACCCGGAAGTCTGGGGCGGGTCTGCTACGCATTGTGCGAGGATGAATGCAGCCGCAAGGAACTGGAAGGCGGAGTTGCAATCAGGCAAATAAAACGCTTTGTTGCCGACTATTACTATGAAAAATATCCCGAACCCAAACATGGTCCCCCTGATGACAAACTCGAACAGAAAGTGGCTATAATCGGTTCCGGCCCAGCGGGGCTATCGGCGGCTTACCACTTGGCCAGGAAGGGATATCAAGTAACCGTATTTGAAGCAGAAGATCAGCCGGGTGGCATGTTGAGGTTCTCCATTCCTGCGTATCGACTTCCGAACGAGGTCGTAGACCGCGACATCAGGAATGTTACCGCTCTAGGAGTGGAAATCAAAACAAATAAACGCGTAGAGAAACTCGCCGACCTCAAGGAAAAAGGATTTGATGCTATCTTCGTTGCTTGCGGCACAGCGAAAGATAGGAAATTGGGATTCGAAGGGGAAAACCTAAAAGGTGTGATGGGTTCCCTTAAATTTCTTAAACGTGCCAACCAGGTTGAGAAGATTGAACTGACCAATAAGATTGTGGTAGTCGTTGGGGGAGGGAACGTCGCGATTGATTCCGCCCGTGTTGCTCGTCGACTGGGAGCAGGAAAAGTGATCGTCCAGTACCGACGAAGCCGGTCTGAAATGCCTGCCTTTGATTGGGAGGTAGAAGCTGCGGAACAAGAAGATATTGAATTCCAATACCTCAAAATGCCTACAAAATTTATCGGTAAAGATGGCAGGCTGGAGCGAGTGCAGAGCATTGATATGAAACTTGGGGAGCCGGATGAAAGCGGGCGAAGAAGACCCAAGCCAATAGAAGGTTCCGAAAGTACCATAAGGGCGGATTTTTCGATAACCGCAATTGGCCTGACACCATCAACTGCATTTTGGGCAAATGAAATTGAAATCGAAAAAGATAGTCTCATAAAGGTCAACGAAAAAACCCTACAGACTTCGGTCCCATACATATTTGCCGGCGGGGACGTGGTGACAGGTACAACGTCAATAGTCGATGCCCTTGGTCAGGGCAGGAGAGCGGCCTTCTTTATCGACCGCTTTTTGCGCGGAGAGGATATTGATGTGGAAGGTTACGAACGCCGATTGCCCGTGGTCGATAAGTCTGAGGTTCTGAAAAGACAAGAAAAATATAAAGCACTTGTCTCTATCAATAAAAAAGAACGCTTACCTGAAGAGCGAGTAAAAGATTTTTGTGAAGTGGAATTGCCGCTTACAGAAGAGGAGGCAAAGTACAGCGCCGGCAGATGCCTTGACTGCGGGGGATGTTCAGAATGTCACCAGTGTGTCAATGTCTGTGAAGCTGAGGCAATTAACTTAGAGATGAAAGATGAGGAAAAAGTGCTGGAGGTGGGCTCTGTTGTCATCGCAACCGGATTCAGACTATTCGAACCGTCGGATAAGATTCTGTATGGTTATGGCAGGTTTCCAAACGTAATAACTGCCATGCAGATGGAAAGGTTGTTGTCGCCGACGAGGCCGTACAATGCGGTGCTCAGGCCTTCTGACGGTAAGGTGCCGGATAATATTGCCTATATACTCTGCACTGGTTCCCGAGACTGCCAGGTCAACAATCCTCTCTGTTCGCGGGTGTGTTGTATGTATTCGGTGAAACAGTCCCAATTGATCATGGGTGCAGTGCCTCTGGCTGACATCACAATCTACTACATTGACGTAAGGGCATTCGGCAAAGGATTTGAAGAATTCTATCAGCAAGCCAGAGCAATGGGTGTCTATTTCGTAAAGGGCAAAGTAGCAAGAATCGATGAGACCGAAAACGGCAACCTGAGCCTGTATTACGAAGATTTTGCCAATCAGGGAAAATTGGCCAAGGCAGAGCATGACTTGGTTGTTCTGTCGGTAGGTCTTATGCCTAATCCTGAAGCGCTCAAGCTTTTTAAAAACGGTGAACTTGAAGCCGATGACTATGACTACATTAAAGAGGTGGATGAAGACATAAATCCCGGTAAGACAAACGTTGAAGGTGTATTTGTGGCCGGTTCTGCCTCGATGGCTATGGATATACCCGATACCATTTTGCACGCCGGCGCAACAGCCGTTCAGGCGGCAGCTTATATAGAAAGGTTCAAGAGATGAGCGAAAGGAGGATAGGTGTATACATCTGCTATTGTGGGGGGAACATCTCGGACTACGTTGATTGCGAACGGATACGCGAAGCCATTAAGGATGAAAAGGACGTTGCAATTGCCAAAACCGCCATGTTTACCTGTTCGGATGCAGCCCAGCAGGAAATAGTAGATGACATCCAAGAAGAAGAACTGGATGCCCTGGTGATCGCCTCGTGCTCGCCGACACTGCACCGTTTCACTTTCCGCGGAGTTGCCAAGAGGGCGGGACTGAACCCTTATCAATATATCCAAGTCAACTTACGAGAGCAGTGCTCCTGGGCTCACACCGACAATCTTGAATATGCCACAGAAAAAGCGATTCTAATGGTAAAAGCAGGAATCGCAAAGGCACGCTATACTGAGCCTCTTGAAGAAATCCGGATCGACACGGTAGGAAAAGTCCTGGTGGTTGGAGCGGGAATATCCGGCTTACGGGCGGCGCTGGCCCTATCCGACCTGGGCCTTGACGTGTTCCTTTCTGAAAAAACAGGGTCTCTCGGTGGCTGGGTTGCCAAGTTCGGCAGAATGTATCCTCATGACCGAAGCGGTAAAGATATAATCAAATCGCTCGTTGACGAAGCGAAACAGCGGCAAAACATAACCGTGTATACCAACGCGGAAATCGTTGAGAAACAAGGGTGTGTCGGCAATTTTGATGTGAAACTAAGGATAAAAAACGAAGGAGAAATTCCTTTAAATGTTGGTTCAATTATTGTTTGCACCGGTTTTGAGTCATGCGAACCCGCAAACGGCGAATTTGCTTATGGCAACGAGGGGGTATTGACCCTGCCCGAGTTTAAAGAATTGCTCGATAATTGTAACGGCAAGCTGAAGTATAAGGGCAGGGAGGTAAAGTCGATAGCATACATTTACTGTGTCGGCAGCCGGGAGGATGCGTCGAAGAAAGACGCCCGTACTTATTGTTCACGCTACTGCTGTAACGCTGCCACACATGCTTCTTTGCTGGCCCAAGATATTTCCCCCGGCGTGCATCAGTTCCATCTTTACAGAGATTTGCGGACATATGGCAAGTATGAACTTTTGTATGAAAAGGCACGCAAGGAGGGGGCCTTGTTTATTAAGTTCAACGACGAAGAACCACCACAAATAGAAAAAGACAACGGCAGCTTCAAATTGAAGGTGAAAGATGTTCTTACTGCCGGAGAAGAATTGGAGCTTGAAACCGAGTTGGTGGTTTTAGTCACAGGGATGGTTCCCCGACATAATGATGCTTTGAACGATGTGTTGAAGCTGCCGGTTGGACTTGATGGGTTTTTCAAAGAAATTCACCCGAAACTTCGCCCGGTAGAGACCGTAATTGACGGAATCTCCATAGCCGGAACATGTCAGAGCCCCCGAAATTCCTCAGAAAGCGTATCCTCGGCCCTGGCGGCTGTAGCCAAGAGCGCTTCTTTGCTAATGAAAGGCTACGTTGAGCTGGAGCCGCTTATCGCGAGACTAACTAAGGACACTGTGGCCTGGGATGAAGAATTTGTTAAGGTTTGTCCTTATTCTGCGATTGAAAGGGTAGAGACCGACGACAGGGAAATTACCGAAATCAACCAGGCGCTATGCAAAGGCTGTGGGGGCTGTGTTCCTTTCTGTCCTGACAATACGATTGAGATCCGAGGCTATAGGGACCGACAGATAAAGGCGATGATTAAGGCGATGGCAAGGGAGACCTGAAATGAATGCTGATGTACGAGAACTTCGAGAGGTCGTAAGAGAAGAAATGATTATGCGTGAGAAAATACTTGCATCTTTGAGAGAAGGTCCAAAAACCGTACCGGAAATAGCACAGGCCTTAGCTTGTCCTGCCAATGAAGTAATGTTCTGGGTAATGAGCGCAAGAAAGTATGGTTATGTTGAAGAACTCAAAGAACCAACAGATAAAGGTTATTATCAATATCAATTATTGGAGAAGAAAAAGCAGGAATAAGGAAGCGGATTCCACAAAAGCGAAAAACCATTTGCGAGCCCTGGGTAACTATGCTTAAAGTAAATCCTGAATTTATAGAAAAGGTAAAAGTATCAGAGGAGTTCGATGCGGTGGCATGTTTGAACTGTGGAGTGTGCTCTGCCATATGTCCCATGGAGATACAACTGCTGCCCCGAAAAATCTTCCGCTATGCTATGCTGGGCCTGGAAGAGAAGGTACTCGATAATACCCAAAACATATACTCATGTCTGCTTTGCAAAATGTGTGAGGCAAACTGTCCGGCCGAGGTGCATATAGCGGAAAATGTGAGGTTTTTACGGTATTACATAAACAAAAATGTTTTCAAGCTCTAAAGGATGCGCGTTATGCCTCTTCCCACCGGCGATATTATTGGGCTCATGTTAGATAATCTGCGAATGCGAAAAAGCGTCTTTCCGATTAGCACCGGAAGTACCACCAAATGGGCCAGGGGGCTGGACATTCCCAGAGGTGGTGAGACCGTCATTTACACGGGTCACATGTATCAATTACTTCCTTATATTAACGCCTCGGTAAAAAACCTGGAGCGTTTCGAAGACTCTTTCTTTGGAAAACTAATTTTTTTAGCCAGGTTTTTCAACAAAATATTTAACGTTTCTACGCTAATGGCAATACCTTATCGCTCTGATGTTAGTGAATATAACCAAATTATTAGAAATATCGCCATGCTGCTTATTCAGGCACAGATAGAATTCGGCTATCTCTACGAATCCGAACTCTATACCGGGGCGCTTGCTTATGATATGGGCGCTGATGATGCCTTTAAAGAACATGCGCGGAAAGTGTACTCCATGCTAAAGGACAACGGCGTGAAGAACTTGATCACAGTTGATCCCCACACAACAAATATGCTTCGTTCGGTCTATCCCACCATCATCGATGGCTATGATATACAAGTCAAAAGTTACCTGGAAGTGCTGGCCGAGAAGGATATAGAGCCGGTCAATAAAGTAGATGCTGACATAGTGATCCATGATTCCTGTGTCTATGCGCGTTGTGAAGATATCGTTGAAGAACCGAGGAAACTTCTTAAGCAGGCGGGGTACAGGGTAAAGGAACCGAAGGATTCAAAAATTCTGACCCACTGTTGTGGCGGACCGATAGAATCAATTTTTCCCAAAACTGCAAATCAGATAGGCGAAAAAAGGATAGAGCAGCTTAAAGATACCAAAGCACAAAACGCAGCTATGATGTGCCCAATATGCTTAGCCACTCTCAAAAAGGCCGCTCGGGCTGAAATCGGAATAAGTGATATTTCCACTTTGTTGGCGAAAGTCTACTGTAACGGTCAACTTAGACAGGGGCGGAGCACTTAAAATACTCAAATTGCCGTTATTTTTAGTTGCCAATCTGCAGACAAACAAAGTTTTAAGAGTTTTTGATTCTATTCACACCATTGAACCTCTGGAGAAAGCAACAGCTATTGATAAAAGGTTAGAAAGAGCAAGCAGGGAAGTGAAAAATCCATACAGGATCGCTGTGGGAAAAGGGTTCAATATGGTCAGGACCGGTCGGCGATATTTAGAAAAAGAAAATAAAGGCAGAAAAAATGACAGCACCGCTATCTTTTAAAGATTATGCTATAGTCTCTTGCGGGACGCTTGCTCCGGAATTGAATTATCTGAGAAAGGGAGGTTTTCTGGATGCCGAAGAAATTGTTTATACAATCCCTGGCCGGCACGAGGTTCTTAAAGAGCTTGAAAGCCAGTTGGTACAAATAATAAATGTCGTCAGGTGTATGGCAACGTTTTTATAACGATTGATCATGACATAGGCAGATTCACGATGTCGAGTATAGTGCATCGTGAAGTCAAAGGGCTGTTCAGATGAGCTATGAATCTTGGTTGATAGGTCGTGGCATGGATGCCTCAAAGAAAATTTTTTTGTGGTAACAGGGATTTTAGTACTTGAATTTGATCTCTTCATAGGTATCCGTTGCTCTTCTTTACCGGTGAAATCTCCCGATGCATTGGAATAGTACGCTAAATACAGATGGACCATGCATAAAAGCAAGTATAACTACTCAATCCACTCTTAAGCAACTTTACTTGCTCCCAAGAAACCGCACACATACCGGCTTTGCGACAGAAACCTTATAACCCGTCGGCTCCAGTGCGCCGGTTTCCTTGTTAATCCTGAAAACAATGACACTATCTTTGCCTTGATTGGCTACAAGGCAAAATTTGCCCGTCGGATCAATATTGAAATTTCGTGGAATTTTAATGTCGGCTGTCTCGTGCTCAATATAAGTCAGTTTTCCATCAGCTAAATTGACTCGGTAAACCGCTATGCTGTCGTGTCCGCGATTTGAACCGTATAGGAACTTTCCGCATGGATGCACACGAACCTCAGCGCATGTATTGGATCCGTCAAAGTCTTTCGGAAGTGTCGTGATCGTCTGGATTTTTTTTAGAACACCGGAAGCTGACTCATAGGCAAATGCAGTCACAGTGCAATCCAGCTCATTAATCACGTAAGCATACTTGCCCTTCGGATGAAAAACAAAGTGACGTGGTCCGGCTCCTGCCTTGACCTGTACAAACGGAGGATTATTGACAACGATCGTTCCCTTTTCAATATCCAGCTTATAAATCATGATTTTGTCAATTCCGAGGTCGGCGACGAAGACAAAACGATCGTCCGGGCTAACATTAATCGAATGTGCATGAGGCCCCTTCTGCCGCCTTGGATTCACGCTGGAACCGGTGTGCTGCGCAAAGCCAGTAGCTTTTTCGAGTCTGCCATCCGGTTTGATCGGAATTACCGAAACACTGCCGCCGCCATAATTGGCGACAAGTAAATTTCTTCCCTTATGGTCGAGGCTGACGTGGCATGGCCCCGCACCACCTGATGGTTGTTTGTTGAGCAACTTCAGTGCTCCCGTATCTGCCTCGATTGCATATGCACTGACACTACCGGCACCACCGGCCTCGCTAACGGCATATAAGAACCCGCCGTTGGGATGAACCTCAATAAATGATGGATTTCGGGCCTCGGCTGCAAGAACAGGGTCGGATAGTTTTCCAGTCTCAAGGTCAAGCACACTGCGGTAAATTCCCTTGCTGGAATTCTCTCCCCCGGTGTAAGTGCCGAAATAGACGGGTAGCGATTCCGCAGATACCGCTGATAATGTCATAAATGATAACACCGCTGTAATTAACGCTTTGATGCCCATATACAAACACCTCCCTAGACTGCTTAACATTAAATATCGATTCCTTAGCTACATACCCAAGTTAAACTAACAGGATTGGTTGATCAAATAACTTTCTCCATTCCATAATCATCCATTATAAAACCATTGCCGATGTCTTGAACAACAGGACCTGTTTTTTTAAAGCCAAACTTTTCATAAGCTTTTATCGTATCTGTATTATTCTTATTTACAGTAAGCGTAATTTTTTTTAATCTCTTTTCCTGGGCGAACTTTTCAAGAAATTGAATGGCTTTTCTTCCATAGCCCTTGCCTTGCTCAAAAGACCTTATATAGATTTTGCTCAGGAACAGCTCATCCTGTTTCGGATGAATCCCCATGTAGCCAATAGAATGGTTCTGTATTCTGATTAAATAGTACAAAAATCCTTTTTTTATTTGTTCAGTTATAGCTTCTCTTGACTGGAATTTTTCAAGCATATAATCGACTTGGGCTTTACCGATGATAGGAATGAAATGATCATTCCATATCTCATAGGCAAGATTTTTAACTATTTCTATCTCACTTTCGTTTAGTACCGGTTCTATAGTCATTTCTATAACTGCCTGAACTAATATATTAACAGCTTCCCAATCGTTGGCTGCATGGGATATTAAGAGCGGCGGTTGGGATAAACCTAACCGACCCTGCCATCACCGTCGATATCAAGTCCGTGGATCTCCTCGAGCTTCTTTACCAAGGCACGCAGGGTATTTTGCGTTAATGAAAGTTGATCTTCAAGAGACTTAACTCGATCTTCAACTGAATCTGATTTTCGCTTTTGGCCATACATTAAGCCTGTTTGTACGACTTCCCAAAGTATACCCATATTTCCCTCAATTCATTTCTATAGATTTACTTATGTACTTTTTCCAATGACATTCACCCATATTTGATTCACAGGTCAACATCATAATGGGTTTGTCGACATTAAAACTTTATAATCTTACATTAACGTACTCAACCGCAATCCTGTCACCGGTTCTTTCTATCCAACTTCGTAAAAACTGACGATGTTTATCCAAGACATCTTTATAGTCGTCGACTCTGGCAAGATTCTTCATTTCACCCGGATCACGCTTGAGGTCTATGAGTTGTTCTCGATGTCTGCCTGAGTCATAAACACAGTACTTGAAACTGTGAGTCCGCAGCATTCTTCCATTCTGACTCTCTGATACGACAAAATCACGCCCCTGTTTAGTATCTTTTCCTTCCGCTAAAGGCCGCAAATTCCTGCCGTATCGGTTTTTAGGTACTTCAATGCCTGCATAATTGCAAAGCGTAGGAAGAAGGTCGAGTCCATTCGAAATCAGATGCGTATTATCAACTACGCCAGCGGGAATCATCCCCTTATAGCTCATTATGAATGGAACCCGTACGGATTCCTCGTAAAGCACCGACTTATGTTCCATTCTGTGCGCAGAATCCATGTCCCCGTGGTCGCTGGTAAAGACGATAAGAGTGTTATCTTCCAATCCTGCTTTTCTCAGGGCATCAAGTACTACCCCGATTTCTTTGTCGACCATTTCTGTTAATCGGCAATACGCCCATCGGTGCAGGCGCCATTGACTCTTAGTCCACTTTTCGCGGATATATGCTCTGAAAGGTCTTGCATTAACGTACTTTTGTTTTATGCATTCCGGTTCGGCTTCCGGTACTCCGTGATTGTCAGGCAAGGGAGGGCAGTTCTTCTCAACAAAAGCGCTGATGTCTCCACTGTTTCTCGCACGAGCCAGTACAGCCTCACAGGTTTTGGAATCTGTATTGCCTATCGGGGCTTCTCCCTGAGCGCGCCGATAATCATTGATAGCCATATAGCAGATATCGTGGGGATTAATAAATGAGGCGAACAGAAAGAATGGTTTTGAGTGTTGTCCCTTGATGAATTTAGCGCAGGCATCAGCCAACCCACGGCGAGAATTACCGGTCAGATTTCGATATCCAAGCTTCTGAATGTTGTCCATCTTATTGGGCAGGTGCACTTTACCACCGTAAACCGTTTCATAGCCGGCTTTCAGAAAAATACGGCCAAGCGATTGCCGTAGCATAATATCGCTTACGGCGGCCCTTCCGGAGTCATTGTTTTGGCCCATTCCTATGGCACTGGGCATAAGGCCTGTCTGCAAGCTGAATCGGTTCGGTACACAAACAGGATTACAGGCATAGGCTCGCTCAAACCTTATGCCAGAAGCTGCAAGCCGATCCAAGGCAGGGGTCTTAAGCCATTTGTTGCCCGTACAACTCATCATATCCACATGTTGCTGATCGGTCATAATAAAAAGAACGTTGGGCCTGCTATCTGGCTTTGGTCCATCTGCAGCTAACGTTCTCTGACCGAGTGTCAGACCGATTGCCGTCGCTGCCGTCGCAGTAATGAATTCACGTCTTTTCATTTTTGTCTCCGAAGGCTATGTGCTGAATTTTAATCCAGTGACATCACGGAAGCAAGCATAATCTCCATTACTTTCGTACGTATTGGGCCGGCCTCAAATCAACCACCAGTATCCAGGGCGGATGCTTTTTAAATGAAAGGATCGTTTATCTTTCGGGAGAGACTTAAGAAGCTCTCTGGCCTTCTTTCCGATTGCCTCTGCCGCGAGTTCGATGTTTCGTCTACCAATCTCAGGGGATGCATGCTTGCGAGGGTCCAGGCCACCGATACCGTCAGGCGGCTTCATGTTAGGGGCCAATGGATCTGTGCCCAGAGTCGACATGTCCACAAGTTCAGGATAGAGAAACATCATGTTTGATGTTTCCCATTTTGCCGCATGGTCCGAACCCGACTCCTGACTCTTGCTTAACGTTATTTCCCACAATCCAACGCCGGCTACGGTGCCATCGGCCGTGACTGGTTTGAGGGCCTGGTTTATCATATCAATCTGTCCCCGAACGTTGTGCCCTGAGACTCCTATAATGACGCGAAAGCCCGTCTTCTTAAGGCGTTCAAAAAGTTCAGTTAAAACAGGCACAAACATCTTCTGGTCGAAACCGTTGTGGAAGTAAACAGGGGGATATACTACACCTCCGAAATGTTCGGCTGTCTTAACCAGGATACCGTGGGCCTTTAGGGCATCATTTCCGAGAGGCAGGTGTCTGCCATGCCATTCTATCAGACCAAACGGTACGTACACCACGGGAAACTCTCGTGCAGCTGCCTCCAACTGATCCGGCCTCATGAACTGCATCTGGACTGACGGGGGTAGCTCGTTTGTAATATCTCCATCTCCAATCGTGGATTGCCTGGTATCAATCGCAGTAAGCGCAACCGCAGTAAGCAGGGTCAGGAATACAATGGAGACTGTTGGCCATCGGGTGAAGGATTTTTTTAATGCGGCTGTCATTGTGATTCTCCTTTCAGCTTTCTCTCGAACGTGGTACTAGCCATATTTCATTTTCTTTGAAACTTTCTATTCCCTACTCGACATAGGTACCTATGAGAACTAATCAGGCGTCATAGGTGTCACAGTAGACCTTTTTGATCTGATCAACAGTAGGTATTACGGGATTGTTACTGGTACTACCCGCCACCGCCGCATCGTTCGCCATCTTTTCAATATGTTCTTCGTATGAACTCTTATCGATACCGAAAGACTTTGGCGAAGGGATTTCAAGTTCTCGACCCAGCTGATGTAATTCATCTACCAGTATACGACAACATTCTTCTTCGGGTGTAGAATCATCGGCCAGGTCCATACAACGAGCAATCGCTGCATATCGAGATGGGGCCCCGTCGACAGAGAAATTGGTAACAGCCGGCAGTAACATCGCATTACTCAAACCATGCGGAACGTGGAAACAGGCTCCAACAGGTTCACTCATACTATGCACCAGGCCAACTGAGGCGTTAGAAAAAGCAATTCCCGCCTGAAAAGAGCCAATCAGCATATTCTGCCGGGCTTTTTCATCTGTACTGCTATGCCAGGCTTGTCTTATCGAAGACCAGATAAGTTTCACCGCACTCAAGGCGAGCAGATCGGTAAAATCACAGGCTTGCCTTGAAACATAGGCCTCAATCGCATGGGTTAATGCGTCAATACCTACGGCAGCAGTCAAAGACTTCGGCATACTCATCGTCAACTTGTAATCGAGGATTGCAATATTCGGGACGTAAGCCCTGCTTCGTCCGGTCAACTTGACCCGGCTCTGTGAGTCAGTAATCACTACTACTTTGCTGGCCTCTGAACCGGTACCCGAAGTTGTAGGTAGTGCAATCACTCCTGCGCCTAACCGAGCAACATTATCAATACCCATGAGGTTCTCAACAACATCTTCATTTCTTGCTAATACCGAAATGGTTTTGGCTGTATCAATCACGCTGCCGCCACCCAGCGCAACAATGCCATCACATTTGTCAGCCTGGAACTGTTGGAATCCGCGCCCAACCATTTCAGTGTCGGGCTCACCAGTCACACCGGTGTAGGTAGATACTTCCAAGTCGGCCTTGCTTAGCAGTTGTGCGATTTCGCCTATACGTCCCGCTTCCTCGTGGAATGGATCGGATACTATCAAGACATGCGACCATTCAAGGTTCCTGACCTCCAGTGCAACTCTGAGACGTGTATCAGCTCCAATAATTACCCTGGTCGGAATATCCAACTCACAATCCAATAGAGACTCCTTTTATCAAGAACAAGAAAGACTTCGCATGTGAAAGATTTCCTATTAAGAGAATTATACATTTGACCTACACTCATCACAATAGTTAGCATTCCCAATCAGTCTTTTGTCACAAACCGGACACCTACGATTGAAACCGATAATGACACTTCAAAAAGCAGGTTGCATCCACGATGAATCGTTCTGATATCTCTCCAAACTCTTTAACACAAAAGTATATTTTAGACAAACAACATCTCATCTTAATTTACGCCGAAGTTTGTCCTGAATCTGCGTGCTTAGCCTTAAGTGGGCCATTTCGCCAACGCCGAGCAGTCGAACTTTCTGGTTTTCTAAACGGTTGCCCGGCAGCTTGAATGAAACATCAACATAGCTATCGCCGCTTTTACCTTGCCAGGCCTCACCAACTGCAACTACCCATTGACTTCTGGTGGCTTCAGCCGCTGCTATAGCCAATCTCTCTGTCCTTTGACTTGGGGATGTGTTTTTAGCCCACTGGTCATGGGGAACACGAAGCAGACAACGCAGTCTCTCCATAGTCGGAGCAACGTACGAACCAGCCAATACCAGGCGGGCGTCATTCACGCTACCCAATCTCGAAGTGAGGCTGCCACCACTACCTATTTCGACCAGCGCTAAAGTCGTTTCTCGAATTTTTAACAGATTAACAATGTGTTCGGCCAGAGAAGTTTCGTCGTCCGCATACACATATTCGCCCAGATGTTTCATAATCTTCTTTTTTGTCTGGTGTAACCTTGCCCGGTCCTGTGGCGTGTCATCGGGCAGTGAAAAGGTGAAATCCACCAGTCCGCCCTGGAACTGTGAAAAAACCGTAACATCGGATGATAAATGCACATGATTTTTTAGCGTCTGGTCAATCTGAGATTGTCCAAGATCCACAAATCGTAGTGTTAAAGAGCAGCCCGGCAGCCGGGTGCCGAATCGCTGGCTAAGATACGGTACTAATTCACTGCGGACCATAGCTTGTAATTCGTTAGGTGGTCCTGGTAGTGCTATGATTACGGTATCAGTAGCTGTAAAGACAAGACCGACTGCCGTGCCATTGGGATTCCTGAAGTAGGTGCCGTCTGTTGGCACAAGCGTTTGCCGGCGAAGGTTAGGACGTAGCCGGGCAGGCGACACATTGAAACGTCGTGACATTTCCTGTAGGACTTCGGGGTGTTCTTTCAGCGCGATTCCTGTAAAGTCAGCCAGTGTCTCACGGGTAATGTCGTTGTCGGTGGGACCAAGGCCCCCTGTAACAATAACTAAGTTCGCTTTGCTTTGAGCAAAGCGAAGAGCCTCTTTGACACTTTCCTGCTTATCATTTACACACATTGAACCGACACATTGCATGCCCAGCGGCTGAAGAGTTCGGGTGAGAAAGTGGGTATGCCCATCCGGGTAGGCACCCGACAGCAGTTCGCTGCCGGTTACGACGATCATATATCGGATAGGCTTTTGAACTGATTCGATAGGAGAAGCAACTGCCACGACTGGTTGTACCAGCTTGGTTAACAACAAGAGAGACAACCAAAGATATCTTAACTTCAATAAAGCTGGTTTCAAAATTGTTAAATAATCGGTCCTTATTTTAATTTGGACGGTTCTAATTTTCATCTTTTAACCTACTCCCTTTCAAATGATAATTTTTTTACTCCGATCCTTCGCGGTTGTGAAACAAACTGACAGGATTAATTTCGATTTTCTTAACTTACCTTTATTTGGATACTTCTCTTTTCAAGAAATCGGTTTATTAAATATACTTATCCTTTATTAGCGTATCAAGCTTGAAATATAAGCAGAAACATTTTTGTTGTCCTTCACAGGCATTCTTCGCTTCTGTTTGAATCTGCCCAAGATAAATCTTTATAAGAACACAGCGAACTGGGAAATGGCCTAAATCCTTTAACGTGTTCGGTAGAATATCAGTTTCTTTAATAAGTCCGTGGTCGAGTAGACGTAAAGCTCTATTATTTAGACATACTTTGTTTTCCCAGTTTCTCTTCTCTTTCGATTGAAGAGTGTCACAATATTCTGCCATGTAAAAGAGCTTTACACCCCTCGCAGAACCGGACTCGCGGATTTCCCACATCTTATGTGGTGCACCACATAAGATGTGTTATGTGGCGCCCGCAGTTATGTGGCGCCCAGGCGAACAAACATAGCTGAAGCACATTTTGGAGTTGTTGAGCGCCACATAACTAAATGGCTA
>Ga0209536_100006279_pt1 | contig 18214 bp, 14 predicted proteins | sample DeeMarSeWOR28_12_FD_187461 | JGI IMG/M metagenome (GOLD analysis project Ga0209536, IMG submission 187461) | Marine sediment microbial communities from White Oak River estuary, North Carolina - WOR-2-8_12 (SPAdes) (version 2) | ecosystem: Environmental > Aquatic > Marine > Intertidal zone >... | reverse complement strand
GAAGGCCTTTGTTGTCGGCGAGCTTGAGCGCATTGCGAAAGAGCTCGAGCGTCACGGACTCCGCGCTGTGTAGCTTCCCCTGAAGCACCTGCTGCTGCCCGTAGCCAAGACAGCGCTCGAGGAGCATGTCTTGGTCTACCTCTCGGTCGTGCGGCCAACGCACCAACTGATCGGCAACGATGCGGTACGCATCGAAGAATGGACGCAAGACGATGTGAGCGAGGTGCGGCTTGCTACGCTCGAACCACAGATCGATTTGTGCCCGGGTCACCACGGGCTCGCGGACTTTGCGCCCTTCCCATGCGGGATCGATCAGCCCAACCTCCGCGATGAGCTCTTCGCTGAACTCGGCACGCGTCGCGAAGAAGAAGTCGAACTTGAGCAATTGGCGCAAGCTGATCGCGTGATTCCAGATCGATTCACGAAGATCACCAGTGGCGTGCTCACGCGCCATGAACATGGCGAGCTCGGCAATCGCCCGATTCACCAGGAGATGAATCAACGTGTTGCGATAAAACGCAGCAACGAGATGCTGCTCCGCGGCGATGTGCCATACGGTCTGATCACCGCCGGTAAAGCGTTGCAGGACCCCCGCGTCAGTGAGTTGATCGAGCGTGCTTCGTATCCAACCCGCATCCCGGAGCTCCGCGCCCAACATGTGGGGCGCAGTCGGATGACTGCTGAGGTAGCCGATGATCGGGGCAAGGGCGTCGATCGTCTCATCGAGGGTCAGCGCGCGCTCCGCGCCCAATAAGGCGAGTGTGACCACCGCCGTGGGAATCGCAGGCGTGGCTCGATTGATCCGGTGACACACCTCCAGCGCGAAGCGCTCGACCTCTTGGCCCTTGGCCCGCGGGTCCCGATCGAGCTCCTCGATGCGAGCGCGCATGGGGATCGGCTCGCCGAAGTCGATCCGCACGGTACTAACGCGCCCCGGCTGTGTCCGGGCGAAACGGAGCAGCCAACCGATGCCCTCGGGCTTCTTGCTCCCGCCCAAAGCCTCGGCGGTCATTGCTGCGACCTCGGCGAGCTGTTCGTACACCACCGACACCGGCACGACCATCGCGTCGGGGCCCTGGCTGTTCCGAACGGCGTCTACGACGTAGCGGAGCGCACCGTACCGCGGCGGCCGCAGCTTTCCCGTCCGCGAACGCCCACCCTCGATCGACCAAGTCAGGTTCTGGCCGCTTGCAACGATGTGACCGAGGTACGAACGCAGGGCGAAACGGTATACGGGGTCGTCGTGTGTGTTCCGTCGAATGTAGAGCACTCCCGCTCGGCGGAGGATCGGGCCGATGGGCCAGAAATCGAGGTTGTCGCCGCCGAGGACGAACGCGGGGCGAATGCCGGCCTCCTGCGCAACCTGCTCCAGGTAGAACATGTCGAGGTACGAGCGGTGTGACGGCAACCACAGCAGTGCGTGCTCTCGATCGAGCTCTCGGAGACGGTTCAACGCTCCGTAGTCGACGTCGACCCGATACCGCCGAGAGAAGAGCGCCCCGATTCCCTTGTACGCGGCGACGGCGGCGGGGTCGTGGCGTGCGATCATCTCTCCGAAGCACTCGACGGCGAGCCGCTCGACCTCGTCGCGCGGCTTGCCAAGCTCCGATGCGAGCGACGAGAGACCGTCTTGAAAGCGTTCACCCTCGAGGATGTCCTGAATGACTCGGTTCATCGCTAAGAGCGCTCCCCCGGCGCTTCGAGAATCTCGAGGTACCGTGCGCGGATCGCTGCCATCTCGGATTCCAAGTTGTCCAAAGTCCACGACGATGTGTCGATGGGTGGGAGCACCACCGCCTCGACGACTGCGGGGCGCACGATCGCCGCGCCCTTCGGCAGCGCGTCCAGCACGTTGCGAAACACGATGGGTACGATCGGCACGCCCGCTTCCATGGCCAGCCTGAACGCACCTTTCTTGAACGGACCGACGGTGGGTGTCTTCGAACGCGTCCCCTCCGGCGCGATGATGAGCGAGCGTCCCTGCTTGAGCGCCGCTACGGCCGGACCCAATGCTTCGATCGCCTTTGCCGTATTCGAGCGGTCGACGAATACCACGCCGGACGCCTGAAAGAGGGGCCCGAATACCGGATTGCGCCGAAGCTCCTGCTTCGCGATGCCGGTGAAGTCGCGCCGCAGCATCTTGAGCAACAGGATCAGCTCGAGGCCGCTCTGATGGTTGAAGATGAATACGGCCGGTCGGTCAGACCAGAGGTGATCTTCACCCTCGACGCGGAGATCGATGCCGGCGGCCGACGCCGCCAGGTCGCCCCAGACCGACCCCATCACGTTGAATGCTTCGCGCTTGGAACGGTTGAGAAGACCAGCTCCCAAGCCAAATGCAAACGAAGGGGCAAGGGCTCCATAGAGAAGGCCTGTTCGAGCGACATCGCCCAGGGTCGGCGTACCCCGGCTCGTGAAGCGCCGAACGGGCCACTGTCGCTCTTTGGCAATTTGGGCAAGCCGGCGGCTCGGGTTGAGCGGTCGAGGTCGACCGACGATCTCGAACAAGGGCAGGTCTTCGTGGCTGTCCGAGTAGAAGTAGCTCTGATCCAGATCGAGAGCGTACTTGGCACGGAGACCGCGTGCTGCGTCGGCTTTGCCCTCCCCATAGCAGGTCGGTCGAATGACCCCACCGGTCAACACACCGTCCTCGACCGCAAGCCGGGTGTGCAGAACGTGCTCGATGCCGAGCTCCTCGGCAACCGGGTCCGCCTGATAGCGCGTCGCCGACGTGATGATCGCGACGGTGTGGCCCATGTCCTGGTGTGCTTTCACGAGCGCGCGCGATTCTGGGTAGATCTCGGTCGCCAGGTACTTCTCGAAGGCGTGTCGGCCCGCTTCTTCGAGAACGCTTTCTTTCATTCCGCGGTACACTGCCGATGTCGCGGTGACGAACGACGAGAAGCCCGTGCGTCCCATCGTGAACGACAGCGTGGCTCTGGCAGAGTCGAGCAGATCATGCGGCGAGAGGCGGCCTGCCGAGAACTGATCGCGAGTGAAAGCGGTAGCCGAGAAACCGGCGAAGAGCGTTTGGTCGAGGTCGAAGAACGCGCCGACCTGCGGGCCTCGCGGCCCGTTTCGGATCTCCTGGGTGAGCTGCTCGTGAAGCGTCATGCGGGCGCTGGAGCATAACCCAACTCACGCAGGATTTGACACCTAGACCCCGACGCGTTTGCGATAATCCGCGAAGTCGGCGCGGATCTGCGACTCGGTGAGGCCGTAGTCCCTGATATCGTAGTCATGCTCCCCACGCTGAGCGGTCGGCTCCTCGGAGATGCGGCTGCGGAGCTTGGAAACCAGGTCGTCGTCGAAAGGAAGCTCGAAGTGCCGATAGATGCCTCGGACGACCTCGAGGGGGTTCGCGTGGAGCTCGCGCAGGCTGACGTCGTAGATGCGCGCCTCGGGGAATGCCGCCCTGGCCTCGATGCCGCGGTCCACGCCAATGCGCGAGTACTCCAGCCAGAATCGACCGACGTCGTGGAGATCGAGCCGTCGTTGAAACTTCGATGCGATCCGGGCGCTGAGGCTGCACTGAGAGCCGATCGTATCGACGAGCCCTCGATGAGTCTGGATCACACAGGCATCAGGATACACGGTGAGAAGAGCCCTCAGGTTCCAGAGGTGCCAGGGGCATTTGAGCAGCCAGCGGGTCGCCGAACGATGCGCCCACAAGACTTGGAGCTGCTTCTTGTGCCACGCGTACGGCTCGACCATATCCCAGTCGAGCATTCGCATGCCGTACCGGTAGTCGCCCATGCCGACGAACAGCTTCATGATCGCCATGTCGTTTTCGAGGAGGAAGAAATCCTCTTCCCACGCGTCGACGGTCACATCGTGCGCTTCGTCCTGCTCCGGGATCATGATGTCGTCCATCGCGACCTCGTGCGTGCCACGCCAACGACGCCAGGCGTCATCACCCAATAAGTCACGCTTGCGGCCCACCGGATGGGCAAGCTCCCAAGTTCTCGCGGCACGATTCGCCGGATCCGCTGCGAGCACGTTGTGAAGGTAGGTGGTGCCGGTTCGGAATAGTCCAGTGATGATGATTGGACGTTTGATTGGGATCTCGAGAATCTCAGGGCGCTGCCTGAAGAGCTCGATGAGCCGCAGCCGGTTCCCGAGATGCCAGTGGAAGATGTACCGCAGCCCGAAGCGTCCGAGCGTGTTCCAGTCCACCTGGAGCACACTGTCCATCGTCTCTTCTAGGCGTCGACAAAAACCGTCGTCGCCGTAGTCGTCGAGCCCGTTCATGCGCTCGGCAAGATTCGTCACCCGCGAGGTATCGATCGGAAGCAGGAACTGCCGAAACGGATCTGCTGCACGCGTGAGGGCCGACAGCGGAAGCGCACGACCGAGCAATTTCCTCGCTTGACTCAAATGTAGCTGTCCCCCGATGTCGTACCGGCATTACCCTGCTTGGCTGGGCCAGATTCGTCAATCTACGTGCAGTTGCGCACGCTGAGCGCGCGCTTGCTCGACCTCCGGTGTCTCCATGAGAGCAGGATGGGCGAGCCAGGTCGTGGGGACCGAAATCGGAATGTCGAGCAGTTGCTGGGCATAGGCCTTCCCCTGCGGGTCGAAGCGCAGCGATGAAATACCACCGCCTCCGAGTGCATCGCGCAGCAAGAAATTGAACGCGTGAATACCCGGAACCTCGTAACGAAGCACTGGTCCATCGACTCGGTGGGCGAGCCACTCCGCAACTCGTTCGGCCGTGAGCCCAGCCTGAAGAGCCGGAACGAAGTCCGGATGACGCGCACGCACGCCAATGTTTGCATCGGCCCCTTTGTCACCACTGCGCGCATGAGCAATCGCGATGAGTGGGAGCTCGATCGAGTCGTCCAAGGGCACTCGGGGCAGGCTTTGCTCGAAGGTTTGCTTCTGCGCTCCGAGAAGCGGCGGGATGGGTTCCTCGTAGTCGAGCCGTACCCCATCGAGGTGGATCGTCGGATGAAAGCGCTCACGCGGAATGAGATAGCTCTTCAACCGGACGAGCGGGGTCGGCTTCGGGAGCCCCCGGCCGCCGGCGGTGAGTCCTGGAACCGCCATTCCGAACGAGCCGAGCTCGCGAACGATCGCCGAGAGCGCCTCGTGCATGTCGTGGTGCAGCGCGACCTTCACTACCACCTCGCGCGTCCCCTCCTGACGAGCATGCGGGCCATACGTGGTCTCGGCACCGAGGATCTCGATGTCGACATCACGAAGCGGTATGAATCCGTCCCGTTCGAGCAGACGTTCCGCGCGCCGAATGAAGTCGTTGCCGAAGCGCTTCGCCTTTCTCGTGGCGTCACGGCCGCCGATGAAGACCAGGCCGAGCACCTTGTACCCGTCGATGACCTGCGCGCACGCCTTGAGTGTGGGTGGAGGCGGTTCTCCTCGTGCCCCGGTGACTTCGACCCGATCCGGCCCCACCTGCGCGAGATCGACATACCTCCAGTCGCAGGTCACGTCGGGCAGAAGGTACGCTGAGGGGTCGCCGATCTCGTACAACAACTGCTCGGAGACCGTCCGCACGTCCACCAAGCCGCCGGTCCCGTCTGGTTTGGTGAGGACGAAAGTTCCGTCCGCGCGGCACTCCGCGAGCGGATAGCCGAGATCGTCCCACTCGGGAACATCCTCCCAATCGGTGAGCAGACCTCCGGTCGATTGGGGACCGCACTCGAGCAAGTGCCCGGCGAGGCTTCCCTGCGCAAGCGCGTCGAGATCGTCGAGTGTCCAACCGAATTCGTGCATCAGCGGGCCGAGTGCGAGCGCAGAATCGACGCAGCGACCAGTGATGACTACGTCTGCGCCTGCGTCGAGCGCGGCAGAAATCGGGCGCGCTCCGAGGTAGGCATTGAAGCTCAACGGCGTAGAGCTAAGGCTCGAGCCATCGCTCATTTCCTTGAGCCCGAGATCTGCGAGCTCGTGCATTCGGGTGATGAGGTTGTCGCCCTCGATCCACGCCACACGGAGCGCGACGCCGGCTTTCGCAGCCAGTCGCTCGAGACGGATCGCAGCGGCCTTGGGATTGACGCCGCCTGCGTTCGTCACGATGCGCACGCGCTGCTCGGCGATGCGACCGAGCTCGCGCCCAATCATCTCAATCACGTCCGTCGTGTATCCAAGCGACGGGTCGGCGAGCCGAGCGCGCGTGAGGATCCCCATCGTGATTTCCGCGAGGGCTTCGAAGAGGATATAGTCGCAGCGCCCCGAATCGAGGAGCTGCGGAGCGGCGAACGAGGTATCTCCCCAGGCGCCCGCCGCGCCGCCGAGGACCACGACCCGATCATCGTCGCGCTTCGACTTCATGGGGCTCAGTATTGCCGATGGGCGTCCGGGGTGCAGGTGTGACTCGTAGTGCTTTCCGGGGCGAGGATTCTCGTCTACAACGGCACTGCAGCCGAGGGGCTGATGCGATGCCAATTCTCGCCATCGATCTCGGGACGACGAACATCAAGGCGGCCATCGTCGCGCGGGACGGTGCCCTTCTAGGAACCGGGCGACGAGCGGTGCCGATGATTCACACGCCGGACGGAGGCGCCGAGCAAGACGCCGAGATGGTGTGGGAGGCAGTGCTAGGCGCGGCCGAAGATGCCCTGGCCTCCATCTCTGACCGGGCTGTGGTGCGCGGCATCGCGTGCGCCAGCCAATACTCGTCCATCGTGCCAGTGCGAGCCGATGCGCGGCCGGTCGGGAACATGATCGTATGGATGGACAAGAGGGGCGGTCCCGATCGTCTGACGCGGCTTCCGGGCGGTGAACGGATGAAACCGAACCCGTTCCAGATGCTGCGTTGGGTCCAGATCCATGGAGTCCCGCCGCTGCCCTCGGGTGCGGACTCACTGGCGCACATGCGGTGGATCAAGCTCGCGCGCCCCGTCGTGTACGAGCGCACGACCGCGTTTCTCGAGCCGATGGACTACGTGACCGCACGCATGTCGGGTCGACTCGTCGCGAACAACTGCTCGAGCTTCATGTTCTTGCTGACCGACAATCGGCGGTCACGCTCTGGCTATCACCCAACCCTCGTCAAGTGGTCCGGGATCGACGAAGCCAAGCTCCCCGAAATCGTGCCCGTCGACCGTCCGATCGGCCCGGTGCTTCCAGAGATTGCACATCGCCTGGGCCTCCGAAGCGACACGTTGGTGTTCCCGGGCATCAACGATACGCAAGCGGGGGGTATCGGAGCCTATGCGTTTACGGGCGATCACGCCGGGATTTCGATTGGCACAACTGCCGTATGCATCACGCACGTCGACTTCAAGAAGACGGACATCGTCAATTCCCTGGTCAGCATGCCGTGCCCGATTCCAGGTCGGTACTTCGTGATGGCAGAGGCCGGCATCGGGGGTGGTGCGCTCGAGTATTTTCTCGAGCATCTGGTGTTCGCCACCGACGAATTCGGGGACCACGACCTCGCGGAGAAGTTCTCGGCGCTCGAACGCGCAATCGCGAGGATCGAGCCCGGCAGCGACGGTGTGCTCTTCTTGCCTTGGCTCACGGGGTCGATCACCCCCGCGGAAGACGGCAGAGTGCGCGGCGGGTTCTTGAACATCTCACTCACGACCACTCGAGAACACCTCGCACGCGCCGTTCTTGAAGGAGTGGCTTTCAACCTTCGATGGGTTCAAGAACGGGTGGCGCGTTTTTCGAAGCGAGAGATCTCCCGGATCAAGCTCTATGGGGGCGGCGCCCTGTCGGCGGCTTGGGCGCAGATTTTCGCGGACATCTTGCAACGCCCGGTCGAGCAGCTCGCGGATCCAGAGTATGCGGTGAGCCGTGGAGTCGCCATGCTGGGGTTTCACCAGCTCGGTGAGCTCGACCTCGACGAGATCGAAGCTGGCGTCCCGATCTCTGCGACGTTCGAGCCAGGCCGCGGTGCAGCGGCTCGATACGAAGAGATGTTCAGGCAATTCGTCAAAGTGTTCCGAAGAAACCGCGCTGTATTTCGAGCGTTGAACGTTGGGAGCGAGTGATGAGCAACACGATCGAAGAGCTGATGAAGGGACTCTATCCCTACGCAGACGAGTATGGGGTGATCAGAGGATTTCCGGAAAGGGGGCGGTCGACCGATTCGATTCTGGAAGAGCTCCGAACGATCGCGCGCAAGGAAGACCAATCTTGGGAGAACGGTCGCTGCTCGGGAACGATGTACAGCGGTGACCATGAACACTACGACTTCTTGAACTCGGTATTCTCTCTTTTCTCGTACGTCAATTCACTGCAGAGAGACATATGCCCGAGCATGACCCGTTTCGAGTCCGACATCATCGCGATGGCCGTCGATATGTTGCACGGCAGCGAGGTGACGAAACACGACCCTCGACACATGGCGTGCGGCGCCGTCGGATTTGGCGGTACGGAGAGCATCATCAACCCGCTACTCGTCTACCGCGACGAGGCCCGCGCTGAACGCAACATCGATCGCCCCAACATCATCGTGCCGGAGACCGCGCATGCGGCTTTTCGAAAAGGTGCACACCTTCTCGGGATCGACGTCACGAAGGCCCCAGTCGATCCGACGACGACTCTCGTCGACGTCGACTTCGTACGGGATCACATCGACCGACGGACGATTGCTCTAGTTGGCTCGGCAGGGAACTATCCGTACGGAACCATCGATCCCATCGAACAGCTTTCCGAGCTCGCGGTGCACCACGGGATCGGACTTCACGTAGACGGATGCCTGGGCGGCTTCATCCTTCCTTGGGGCGAAGCGCTCGGATACGACATCCCCGTTTTCGATTTTCGGCTCCCCGGTGTCACTTCGATTTCTGCGGACACGCACAAATTCGGCTACGGGCTCAAGGGGACGTCCGTCGTGCTCTACAGGGACGTTTCCCTGAGGCGTCATCAGTATCACATCGAGCCCATGTGGCAGGGCGGCATCTATGCCTCGAACGGGCTCGCAGGCAGTCGCTCCGGTGGACTCATCGCGGCAACCTGGGCTGCAATGGTGCGCTACGGTCGCGAGGGCTACCTGCGCTATGCAAAGCAGATCTTCGAAACGTCTTTTCGGATGCAGGCGTCGGTCAGGAGTCACGCCTCGCTCTTGCTCATGGGGGACCCCACCTTCTGCTTTTCATTCCGTTCGGACGAGTTCAACATCTATCACGTCAACGACTTCATGAAGACTCGGGGATGGCGCTTCAATGGTCAGCAACATCCGCCTGCGATTCACATGTGTGTCACGCGACCTCAAACTCGCGATGGTATCGCGGATGCCTTTGCGGCGGACCTCGCAGACGCAGTTTCCTATGCGCTCGAACATCGCGATGCCGAGCCCAAGAGCTCGGCGATCTACGGTGGCGGAGCCGCCGGGATTCCCATGAACTCGCCGGAAGCGATCCACATGTTGATGACGATGGCCCTCGACACCATTCAAGCTTACCCGTTTTGAATCAGGGCAGCGGCCCGTTCACCGATCATCATGCTGGGTGCGTTGGTGTTGCTTCCGGTCACCTCGGGCATGATCGAAGCGTCGGCGACGCGCAGGCCTTCGATCCCGCGTACACGCAGGCAAGGGTCGACGACTGCCATCTCGTCGACACCCATCCTGCAGGTACCCACGGGATGATAGACGGTACCTGCCCTCAGTCGGATCTCGTCGGCGAGCACCTCGTCGCTAGAACGATCGGCGCCGGGTTCGAGCTCCTCTGCCAGGTGGTCGGACAACACGGGATGCGCACAGATCTCGCGCACGATGCGCATCGCACGGAGGAAGAATCGAAGGTCCGCGGGGTCACTCAAGTATGCCGGGTCGATCGAAGGTGCGTCGGCCGCGTTGGCGGAGCTGAGGCGTACGTCTCCGCGGCTTTTCGGGTAAAGAAGCGTCGGCAGGATCGAGAAGCAATGCCCGGGGTCGACGTAGGGCCGTCCCGGGCCGTCACTGTTGGGCGCCGGATAGCCCCACGGAAGCGTGTGGAGTTGCAGGTCGGGGATGCGGGCGGTCGGATCGCTCCTGACGAACGCGCACGCCTCGAAGACCGTGCGGCCGAACCATCCATTGCCGAACATGTACTCCTTCATCATGCCGCCGAAGAAGTGCAGAGCGGTGCCACGGTGAAGGCTGGTGCGAGAACGAAAGATGAGAGGCACGAGAAGATGATCGTGCAGGTTCTTCCCAACGCCCGGAAGGTCGAGCGAGACGTCGATGCCATGCTCGCGGAGATGATCCGCAGGCCCAACCCCCGACAGCATCAAGATGTGCGGAGAGCCGATGGCGCCGCCCGACACGATCACCTCTCGTTCGGCGCGCGCGACGATCCGGGTTCCGTTCTGGTCGTATTCGACGCCAACCGCACGGCCGCCCTCGATGACGACGCGCTGCACCAAAGCCCGCATCTCGAGCCTGAAGTTCGGACGGGACAAGCTCGGTTGCACATAGCCTTCCCCGGTACCACTCCGGACTCCGTCCGCACAAGACATCTGGAGAATGCTCCCGCAGTTCTGGTTGGCGCCGTTGAAATCATCCAGAATGGGAACCTCACACACATCCGACACCGCCTCGAGGAACGCGAGGGAAACCGGGCTGAGATCGCCCTTCGGATGGCGGCTCACTCGAATCGGGCCTCCGGCACCGTGGTACTCGGTTTCGCCGTCCTGGTGGTCTTCGAGCTTTTTGTAAAAAGGAAGAACCTCGGCAAAGCTCCACCCCTCACAGCCACGCTCGGCCCAATCGTCGTAATTCTGCTTGTTCCCCCGCAGGTAGATCATTCCGTTGACCGAGCTCGATCCGCCGACGACTTTTCCGCGGGTGAAGGTGATGCGACGGTCGTTCAAGCCCCGCTGCGGCACCGTGTGGAAGCCCCAGTCGAGCTTCTTCTTCAGTTGATCGATCTGCTGCACGAGGCTGATCATCCCGGGCTTGCGGACGAACGTCGTGCGGTCACTTCCGCCAGCTTCGAGCAAAAGCACGCTGACGTCTGGGTCTTCCGCCAAACGAGCCGCGACAATCGCGCCCGCAGATCCGGAGCCGACGACGATGTAGTCGTAGCTGTTACGAGAGAGCTTCATATGCGGCTGGTTCCCGGGTAACTTGCTCCACCGAAAGCGACTATACAAGGCCACGAGCGTCGATGGAGCGCGGCGAGTGGACCGGGTTTGGGTCGGTTGACCTGATGGATGCGAATGGGTGAGCCGTGAGCAGTGCAACAGAAATTCGCGTGGGCGACCCGTACCCGCCGATCAGCGTAAAGTGGATCAACTACGCCGGACGTGTCGCGAGCGCGCTCGGAATCGAGCCGATCGCTCTCGACGAGGGGACCCGCGTCGCGCGAGCCATCAAGAAGGCGGGAAGCGACGACCTCGGCGGCGACGACTTCCGTGAAGCTCTTCGACGTTTCCTCGCAAGCGCCAACACCGAAGCAAAGATGGCCGAGCCGGCGATGGGGCTAGACGGCCGGCCCTAGACCCGGATAATCGGCGCCGCGTGTATGCGAAGCAGAGCTAATCCATGAAGGGCCTGGCGATGAGGAGTAGGCAGAGATGATCGACGTACGCGAACATCGAACGCGAAGCCTCACCGAGGACTTTCGGCACATCGAAATGGAAAACGTCCTCATCGAGCTCTTTGCGCTCCAAAGGAAGTCCGCACGGATCAAGAATTTTTCTTTTCCCCGTCAATGCGCGCCGCTGCGCTCGGCGTTCATGTGGATCTTGGTCGCCGTGTTGCCCTTCGGCGTGATGTGCGAGCTCGACGAGATCTCCAGCGAGCCGGTGGGTCAGTACCCGCTCCTTGGCAAATACTTCGTTTGGTCGAGCATTCCGTTTAGCGTGTTGGTCATGTGGGTGGTCAACACGATGGAGCGGATTGGCGGCGTGAGCGAAAACCCGTTCGAGGGCACCCCGAACGACGTCCCGATAGCCGATTTCGCCAGGGGAATCGAGCTCGACCTACGCGAGATGGTCGACCAAGACCCTTCGAAGATTCCAGCGCCCATCGAGCCGCAGTACGATACGCAGAGCTAGGAGGAGAGCCCCATGCCGAGTTACGAGGACGTGTTCGAGAACAATCGCAAGTGGATCGAAGAGAAGACGGCCAGTGATCCGGATTTCTTCGCTCGGCTCGCGCGCGGGCAGGACCCCGATTTCTTATTCATCGGATGCGCCGACAGCCGTGTTCCCGCAAACGAGATCATGGGGCTCGACCCAGGTGAGGTGTTCGTCCACCGCAACGTCGCGAACCTGGTGGTCAACACCGACATCAACGCGCAATCGGTCATCGAGTACGCCGTGGCGCACCTGGCCGTCAAGCATGTCGTCGTCTGCGGCCACTATGGTTGCGGCGGCGTCAAGGCGGCCATGCAACAGGCTGACCTCGGAATCCTCAACGGTTGGCTACGTGAGATTCGGGACGTCTACCGGCTCCATCAAGCAGATCTCGACGCCATCGAGAACGAAGACGCTCGCTATCGGCGTCTCATCGAGCTCAACGTGCAGGAGCAATGCATCAACGTAATCAAGACGGCGGTGGTGCAGAAGACCTATCTGCGCGGCGGTTACCCGAAGGTGCACGGCTGGGTCTACGACATCGGCGACGGGCGTTTGATCGATCTCGACATCCCCTTCGAGAGCATCCTCGCGAAGATTCAGGAGATCTACAACCTCGGCGCCTGATGGATGTTCTCGACTCTCAGGTGTCGAGGCGACGCGCCGTTTCGATACCCTCGGCCACGCGTACTCGGCTGAGTAGGAAGCCGCCGATCAGGAAGAGGAGCGAGAGCGAGATGATGCCGTCGCGCTCCGTGGCTCCCGGAATGAGCTTTGGGGTGAACGCGATCAACAGTGGACCGAAGATGGTGGCGAACTTGCCGACCATGTTGAAGAAGCCGAAGAACTCGGCGGTCTTCGAAGGCGGAACGAGGCGGGCATAGAGGGAGCGGGAAAGGCTCTGAACTCCCCCCTGAACCAAGCCGATGGCGACTGCCAATAAGTAGAAGTCCCCCTCGTTGGTGAGGAACTGCCAGGCGTAGACCAACGCGGCGAGATAGACCGCGATGCCGATGAGGATCGACGGCTTCGGGCCGATGCGCTGCCCGAGCGCACCGAAGGCGAGTGCCGCCGGAAACGCCACGAACTGCGTCAACAAGAGCGCGGTAATCAGCGCGCTCTGATCGAGGCCGAGGATTCGATCGCCGAAGAACACCGCCGTCTTGATGACGGTATTGACGCCGTCGATGTAAATCCAATAGGCGATCAAGAAGAGGAGCAACGTCTTGAAGCTCCGAATCTCGGCGAGGGTCTGCGCGAGCTGCCGGAGCCCTTGCCGCACCGCTTCGAGGGGCCGCGCCTGATCCTGGGTCGGAGCCTCCTCGACCCAAAGCAGCAGAGGCAGCGTGAAGAGCGCCCACCAGACCGCAACGCTGATGAATGATGCGGAAACCGCGGCGCCCGCGTCGGCGAGCCCGAACCACTCCGGCTTCTGCACCATCAGAACGTTCACCAGGAAGAGAAGGCCGCCACCGATGTATCCCGCGGAGTATCCGAGCGCAGACACGAGGTCGAGCTCGTCGTCGTCGGCCACGTCGACGAGCATGGAGTCGTAAAACACGTTGGCGCCCGAGAAACCGACTGTGCCGAACCCATAGAGCGCGAGCCCCATCCACCAATGGCCGGCGTGAACCCATGCCAACCCGCCTGACATCAGGATTCCAAGGCTCGCAAAGAAGACGAGAAATTTCTTTCGGCTACCGCCTCGATCGGAGATCGCGCCTAGAACCGGGGCAGAAACGGCAATCAGCACGCTTGCCGATGCCAGGGTCAGATTGAAGTAGAACTGCGAATCTTCGGCGCTGATCTCCTGGGTGATCGCGCTGTAGAAGACCGGAAAGAAGCCAGCCATCACGGTCGTTGCGAAGGCGGAGTTGGCCCAATCGTACAGGGCCCACCCCGCGACTGACCGGCGTTTCAGGACCCCTTTGAGCGTCGCGCTCCGCGCCATGAAGCAGACGATACCCCATCGCCTTCCGAAAGCCGCGAAAGCTTCCAGCTAGGGCGCGGGCATCGCGTACCGCCATACGTCGTTGTCGACGCGGAGGTAGTTGGTCGGGTCCTCGAAATCGAAGGTCTCGCGGTCTCCCCCAAACGTGTAAATCACGTCATCCACGGCGATACCCTCGAAGTCGTACTTGATGTCGTCCGTGCTTTCTGCGTTCCACGGGGAATCGCTCACCTGCTCCCACGTCGCGCCGTCGGGGCTCACCCAAACGTCCATGGGGTTCTCGGGAAGCCCGAAGCCGCCCCAGCACACGATGTGGTCGAAGGAAACGGCACATTGGTGGCCGGGGCGGGGGGACCATCCAGCGGATTCGGTGACGAGCTCCCATTCGGCACCGTCCTGCGAGCGCCAGACGTCGTTGAAGTAGGGCAGCTCGCAGTCGGGCAGCGGCTCGCAGAGGAAGCCACGCTCGCCGCCGAGCAGGTACATGAAGTCATCTTTGACGACGACGACAGCGCCCGCTCTCGGCTCCCAAGGCGCGTCCGCTGTCATCTCTTCCCACGTCATCCCGTCTGCGGACTTCCAAACGTCGTTGTAATAGATGCGAGCGGGGCCGGACGGACCAGGCAGGATCGCGTCGTCGTCGAACTGTGAGCCTCCAAAAATGTAGATCTCGTTTCGGTACGTCACTGCGCGTAGGCCGGCTCTCGGTTCCCAGCCCGCGTCTGGCGTTTGCTCCGTCCAGTCGATGCCGTTTTGGCTCGACCAAACATCGTTATAGAAGTTGCTCGTGGGAAACCCGAAGTCCTGACCGCCCAGAACGAACATCGCTCCGTCATTCACGACCGTTTGAAAGTACGCACGGGGAGCCCAGTGACCGGGTGTGTCGCTAGAGAGAATTTCTTCCCAGCTGACGCCCTCGTCCTCGCTGACCCAAACGTCGGCCCAGAAATCCGCAGGGGGGAACGGTGCGCCCATTGGGTCGGTCGGCGTGCGGCCACCCATGAGATAAAAGCGACCGTCGAGCTCCACCGTGTGCAGACCCGCGCGCGCTGCCCAAGGTGCGTCGCCATTGACCTCTGTCCATGCGAACGAGGCGAAGTCGGGCCCGGAGCCACCGGTGCCGCCATCACCTCCCGCGGCGGAGTCGTCACTACAGGCCACCAACAGGATGGACATGGCTAGAAGAACGGTTACGCGGATCTGAGTCATGAGCCGTGTTGTAGGCCTTATGCGGAGAAATGGCACCCCAAACGCCGCACTAGCCGGCGAGTCGCCCGGCGTCTTCGAGCGCCCGATGCAGCCAGACGCTGACCAGGAGCGCACGGAGCGACCAGCCTACCGTCCGCACCCAGTTGCTCTTGCACAGGAAGCGCCATGCGGGCGCGTCGAAGCCGTCGCCGAGCCGCCGATGCATGGGCACCTGAAGAAGCGCGGTCGAGGCCCAGATCACGCCCACCAGGCCGAGCCCGACCGCGGCCTCCCATGATGGGATGAACGGCTCCGGGCGCCAGACGAGCACCACTGCGGACATGGCTTCGACGACCATCAATGGGGCCACGATGAAGGAGATCCGCGTGGAGTGAAACGCGTGAAAATCCGTGAAGCTCGCAGCGTCGACTCTGGCGAACCCAGGGTACTGGATGAGCTGCACGAACCAGATGACGGCCGTCATGGCCCAGGTGGAAGCCACTTGTAGAAGCAGAGGTGTCATCTCGGGCACTCGTAGGGTAGCGCGTCGGGCGAGCCTCATGTGGCGTGTGTGGGGGCCGCGGGAAAATGCGCGGTTGGGTCCGGAAGGCGCCGGAATCGGTCGGGTTTCGGGGGGGCAGCGTGTCCCCTTCCAAGTTTACGAATTGTAATTGAGGAGAAGTTTACACACTGTATATTAAGGGGATGACTACGGTCTCGGAGCTTCCTTACGATCAGCGACCCTCGAACCGCAACCTGCGGCACATGCGCGGCGAGTACGGATGGCCGTTCGTCGGCAAGACGCTCGAGATGCTGCGTGACCCGATGGGGCTGTTCGGACACTTCTATCAAGAGTACGGGCCGGTGAGCCGTATCTCGATCACCGGAAACAAGTGTGTGCTGCTGCTCCATCCGGACCACGTGCAACGCGTGCTGATGGATCGGGAGAAGAACTTCTCGATCAAGATGGGCTGGGCTTCGGTGATGGCCGACTTCTTTCAGGGCGGCCTGGTGATGCGGGACTACGACGAGCACCGGATCCACCGCGGCATCATGAACACCGCATTCAAGCCGGCGGCCATGCGCAGCTATGCGGGTCGCATCCAGTCGATCGTGGAGCGATCCGTGAAGCGCTGGGCCGTCCAAGACAGCATCTTATTCTACGACGAAATCAAGCGCCTGCTCCTCGAGATTGCATTCGACGTATTCTGTTGGGTCGATGACTCGGAAAGCACCGTTCCAAAGATCAGCAAAGCGTTCGTCGACATGATGGAAGGCGCCCTCGGGATCGTGCGTCTCGACGTACCCGGCTTCGATTATCACCGTGGCATGGAAGGCCGTCGTTATCTGAAGCAGTTCTTCATGGACATGATCGCGCGGAAGCGCGCCTCCAACGACGAAGACGTCTTCGCTCACTTCTGCAAGGAAACGACGGACAGTGGCGACTACTACAACGACGAAGACATCGCCGATCACATGGTGTTCTTGATGCTCGCGGCACACGACACGACGACGAGCGCGTCGACGATGGCCGCCTATCATCTCGGCCATGACCTCGGCCTTCAGGCGAAGCTCGCTGCGGAGGTCCGCGGATGGCCGAAAGAGCTGAGCTTCGACACGGTCTTTCATCAAACCAACGGTTTGATCTGCGTATTCTACGAAACCATCCGGATGCACCCACCGGTTCCGGTCTTGCTGCGGCGAACGATCCGCGAGTGCGAAATCGGCGGCGTTCCCGTGCCCGCAGACACGATGGTCTGCATTCCGAGCAACTACATCCACAGACTTCCGGACTGGTGGCGCGAGCCGGACGAGTTCGATCCGAGTCGTTTCTCCGACGAGGTCGCCGAGCATCGAAAGCACAACTTCATGTGGCTCCCATTCGGCGGGGGCGCCCACAAGTGCATCGGGATGCACTTTGCACGAATGCTGTTTCTACTGACGTTCCGAGAGCTCCTGAGCAACTACCAGATCGAGTACGTGAAGGACGGTTACTATCCAGCGAAGCTCCAGCACTTCCCTTTCACGCGCCCGCTCGACAACCTGCCGGTAAGGCTGTCAGGTCGCCTTCCGCTCTGAGCCCAGCTAGTCTTTGAGTGCACTGGTGGAGCACTCGATTCCCCGGGGGTCGCTGCCGGCCGATCGCTGGATTCTGGCTTCCGTGCTCCTCACTTCGGAGTACGTTGTCGCCCTTGTCGTCTTCGATTCAGAGCGAATGCCAATCTCCGCGGACACGAGGGCGTTCGCGCTACTCGGGGAGTCGATGTCGGCGATCATCGTGGTCATGACAGCGGCTCTCCTAATCGGTGGACGACCATCGAGAGCAGAGGTCATCGAGATCTCCGAGGTGCTTCGGGAGCGCCGACGAATGTGGCCGTATCTTGTCGGTCACTTGATCGCGCTCGCCGCGGCCTTGGGCATCACCATCTTCGTGTTCAACCCGGGCCTGAAGTTGGAGAGACCGTGGCTTTGGGTTGCTTTGTGGGCGGCGTCGGCGATCTGCTCCTTTCTCTTGTCGGCCGCCGCGGTCGTGCCACCGGTAGCCCTGAAACCGCTTCGTAGACCGGTGACTCGGGCGCTCGCCGCCGGGTTGGTCGTCGGCGTCATTGCTCTTGTCGCTGGCGCCGCGACTTCGGTTCTTTGGATTCCCATGAGCCGGCTGACGCTGGGCTTGGTGGCGTTCCTCCTCGAAGTGACGGGACATGAGGGCATCTACCTTCCCGACCAGCTCGTCGTGGGTACGCCGGCTTACGAGGTGTTCGTGGATCGGCCCTGCTCGGGATACGAGGGGATCGGTCTCATCACCGTCATGCTTGGTTTCTACCTGTTCTACTTCCGCAAGTCCCTGCGGTTTCCCAATGCGTTCCTGCTCTGGGTCATCGGCGTCGCTCTGATCTGGATTGCGAACGGCCTGCGAATCGCTGCCCTGATCGGAGTGGGGACGTGGATCTCTCCGAAATCGCGGAAGGCGGCTTCCATTCGGCGGCAGGCTGGCTCCTGTCTTGCGCGATCACGTTGGGACTGGTTGCGGTCAACCGGCAGTCCGGTTGGTTCGCCCGCGATGCGACCCCCCGCAAAAAGGGGGGCTTTCGAACGCCGGAG
>Ga0209536_100006278_pt1 | contig 18215 bp, 28 predicted proteins | sample DeeMarSeWOR28_12_FD_187461 | JGI IMG/M metagenome (GOLD analysis project Ga0209536, IMG submission 187461) | Marine sediment microbial communities from White Oak River estuary, North Carolina - WOR-2-8_12 (SPAdes) (version 2) | ecosystem: Environmental > Aquatic > Marine > Intertidal zone >... | reverse complement strand
GATGGCGATGGAGATGCAGATTGAAACTACTACTGTGGCCCCGGCTCCTGCCGGGGCGTATCATGATCGACAACGACTTCGCTGATAACGGTCATGGCGACGGCTACGGCTACGGCGTCGATAACAGCCACGGCAGCGGCTACGGCAATGGCTGCGGCAATGGCTACGGCTACGGCTACGGCAACGGCTACGGCAGCAGCAATAGATACGGCAACATATAAGGAGATACCGGATGATTGAAAAGTTGATAGTGCTAGCAGCACTAACATTTACAGTGGTCGATGGCGACACGATCAAGCACGATGGTGAGCGCATCAGGCTATGGGGTATCAACGCAGAAGAGCGTTATACCCCAGCAGGTAAAGAAGCTACTAGGGCTCTTAAAGATATCACAGAGGGTAACTCCCTGGTGTGTGTAGCCCGTGACCGTGACAAGTACGGGCGGATCGTGGCTATGTGCTACCTCGACCATGGCAAGTGGGCGTCAGTGGAGAACGATATCGCTTGTTTGATGGTGCGTGCAGCTAGGGCGAAGGAGGCACCTAAGTATTCTGGAGGCTATTACAAAAGGAGCGGATGTGTTGCCTACAAGTAACAGTACAAGCAGTAAGTATCTACACTGGCCCCGGCTCTTGCCGGGGTTAGTTTTTTGTGGCCCGCGACGGCTGGACTTCTGGCTGGGTGGCGGGTCTGGTCGTGGCTATAGCAACATGGATGGTAACGCCGATGCCTTAATTTGGCCATGCGACTACACTAATTCTAACGACGGTAACGGGACAGGAGAACCGTATGACGACTGATCTTATCAAGACACAAGCGGCCATCGTGGTCGGTGCATCCAGCCACGTCTGGGTGGCTGCCAGTACAGTGCAGGACGCCTCATGGCTTCACCTTCATAACGCCCGTATCATCAGGGTATGGGGCACTGACGCTGGCCTTAACCAGCTTATCGACGGGCCACGCAGTGAGACTATCTTGGACGCTACGGCACCCATAGTAAGCGTGGCATGGCACGCTGTTGTCGCTGTTATCCCTGTGGATAACGCAGCATGGGCACGGCATCTGTAATCTTAACCTAGGAGAAACTGACGATGAAACTTTCGGATAGAGCACTGATCGTGAAGCTGACCATCTCGCAGTGGTCGGCGCGCAAGTATGACAAGCGGGCCAGCGAGCAGGTCGCTGCTGCTAATGGCACTACGGCTGAAGTCGGTCGCTATAACAAGCTGCTGCTGCCTATGAACGACGGGCTGAAGCAGATCATGGCGGCTAGTAACGCGCTGCGCAAGCACGTGTACGACAACACCTTGCCATGGGCTCACGACGGGCAGTTTATCCTGCCCACGACACGCTACCTCGGCTTTGTTGACAAGTACCGCACACTCAAGAGCGAGTTTGATAGCCTCGCTAGTCAGTTCATCGCGGACTACGCCCGCGTCAAGGACAGTGCCAAGCAGTCCCTTGGCTCACTGTATAACGAGGCAGACTACCCCGATGCAGCTACGCTGCGTGAGAAATTTAAGGTGGACCTGGAGCTGGGGCCGGTTCCGTCTAACGATTTCAGGGTTAACATCGCTGACGATGAGCTGACACGCATCCAGCAGGACGTGACATCGCGGGTGGAGGCCGCGCAAACTCAAGCGATGAAGGCTGCATGGTCACGGCTCTACGAGCGGGTAGAGCATATGTCTACGATGCTTACGAAAGACAACCCGCGTATCCATGACAGCATGGTGGAGCATATCCGCGATCTGTGTGGCACGCTGACTGACCTTAACCTGACTGACGATCCTAACCTGGAGGCTATGCGACAGGAGGTGGAGCGGTCCCTTGGTACTGTGAGTGTGACTGACCTGCGGAACGACAAGACGGCGCGGGCAGAAACGGCAGAGACTGCTGCTAACATCATGGCCAAGATGGGCGCATTCATGGGCTAACTAAACGGGGGGTGCGAGTCACCCCCCATCACTAGGAGGATACTATGACTAACGATCTTCAACACAGACTGTCTAAGGCTAAGACGCGACTGATCCTGCGGCACCCCTTCATTGGTACGATGGCACTCAAGATGCCGTTCGAGATTACCGATGCCGTGCCTACGGCTGCCGTCGATGGGTTCAAGGTTTACTTCAACCCGGACTTTTGTGCGACTTTGACCGACGACCAACTAGAGTTCTTGGTGGCGCACGAGTGCTTGCACCCCATGCTTGAGCATAACTTCAGGCGTAAGGACAGGCACGCTGACACATGGAATGTGGCCGCTGACTACGTGATCAACCAACTACTACACGATGAGGGGATCGGGCGGTTCATCGACGGTGGCTGCCTTGATCGTGATATCTACGATGCTGGTAACGGCATGACAGAAAAGATCTACGACAACATACCACAACAACAAGGCGTAGGCCGTGGCGGCATAGGCCAAGACGTCATGGATGCTCAAGGTTCACCAGCAGAGATCGCAGAGCAACAGGCAGCGATCAAGGTGGCAGTATCACAAGCGGCACAAGCCGCCCGCATGGCTGGTAAACTGTCGGGTAATCTCAATAAGCTGGTTAACGAGATCGTCAACTCTCGCATCGACTGGCGTAGTGTGCTGCGTAATTTCGTGGTCAAGACCAAGGACGACCAGCGTTCATGGGCACGGTTCAACCGACGCCTACTGCCACAGGGTGTGTATTATCCAGCACGATCAGGTGAGATGATGGGCGAGATCGCCCTGGCCTGTGACTGTTCTGGCTCTATCAGTGACCAAGACTACGTCAAGATCGCATCCGAGATGCGGGCGTTGCACGCTGACCTGCGGCCTAGCAAGCTGCACGTGGTGTATTTCGACCACAAGGTGCTCAAGGTCGAGACGTTTGAGCCTGATGACTACGTTGAGGTTCGCCGCCTTGGCGGTGGCGGCACTGCCTTCGCGCCTATCTGGTCTGCTATTGATGAGGTTAGCGAGAACCTTCAGTGTTGTGCCGTGCTGACTGACCTGTACTGTAGCGAGTTCGGTGACGATCCTGGCTATCCTGTCCTGTGGATGACCACGGGTGCTGACTACGCGCCGTTCGGGGAGACCATCGAGGTGAAAGACTAATGGAGATCATAGCCTTCAGCGCCACTACGGTGGCGCTGCTTCTCGCCATCTACATTCTGCATTTACATAAGGAGATCGACAACAAAGACGATGAGATATCACTACTGTTCGACGGACTAGAGAACATCGCCGATGGCACACACCATGCCGCTAGGGTAGGCGATACCGTAGTTGTTAGACCGAAAGAGGGACACCATGACTGAAGACCGCAAGCAAGAACTGATCGAGAAGTACCGGTACGTAGAAGTCGAGGATGACTGCTGGCACAAGGATGTTATCGCAGAGTTTTTCTTCGACGACCTTCCAGATTTCTACGGGGCGGACCAGCGATCCGCTGCGTTCTCCGGGTTCTGGTCACAGGGTGACGGCGCATCGTTCGAGGGCGATGCGAGAATATCTCTAACAGATGGAGGGCTTAACCTACCGATAGCCGCTGGCATTGATATGAAGCGGGACTTCCCGATGGTCATGCGGTTGCTAAGGCTAAAAGACGATGGGTTTATTGACGTGGAGTATCGGAGATCAGGCAACTACGTTCACGACGCGACGGTCACTGTGAGTCTATACCCTTACCCCGAATCATTCGAGCTACACGCTGGGTACGAAGGGCTTAGCGACTTGGAGATCGCTGCGGGCGAGGCACTAGATGCCAGCCTTAACGATGAGTTAGAGCGGCTCCGGGTGGATATCCAAGACCATCTCCGCAGTAAGATGCGGGAGTTGTATGCCGCATTGGAGAAAGAGTACGAGTACCTGACCAGTGATGAGTATGTGTGGGGAACGATTCAGGAGCTAGGCTATGACCAAGAAGACAACGACGTTGATAGTCAGTGCAGGGTGCATACTGCTGGCACTTAGCGGATCTCTGGCTGAGGGAGCTAGTAGAAACTGTCTACCTAGTACGCTTAAGAGTACACTACACAAGCTGAAGCGGTTCGGCAAAGTGCAAGTGATCAGTACGTACCGGCGAGGTGCGCGCATTGCTGGGACACGACGCATGTCTAAGCACGCTAGGTGTAGGGCAGTAGACTTTCATCTGAGGGGTAACAAGCGGGCAGCAGTGCGATGGCTGCGCCGCCAACGGCTGGAGGTTATTACTTACGGGTGTGCCATGAGCCACATTCACATCGCAATTGGCAGTTATAAAGGACATCACTGCGTTAGCCGTATTGGCCGACGCATTCGCTAGGAGGACTACCATGACGAAACGTATTGACGAGGCGCTTGAGATGCATCGTGATCAGGCCAATGCCGAGATGGCAGCGGTGGACAAGCTGGACAAGGCTCTGGAGGCGTTCGACCTGGAGCTGGAGACACGGATCAAGCAGGTGATGGCTGACCACACTGAGCGGCGGGTGCGTATCTCTAATGCGATTGCAGAATTGAACAGGCGGGTTGGGATGCTGCCTATTCCTGGTCCTGAGCCTGTTGAGAGTGGCATTAAGGTCTACGAAGAACCGATGGATGACGACGACTCGCTGCCGTCTGTGCTGTCCGAGGTGCCTACGTTGCCCAAGCCCAAGACCACACCGCCAAGCCTTGTGGCTGCATTGAAGGGGAAGAAGTGATGACGTACCTGGAGCTGGGTGATCTGCTGTCGCTAGTGATTAAGAACGGTGGCCCTGAGTACAAACAGATCTGCAAGGGGATCGCACAACTGGCATCTGATCGCGACTCATGGCGCACGAAATGCTTTGAGATCGAGGATAAACTGATGCAGCAGGAGGCGGATGAGCGCACGGCACGGATATGCCGTGCCCTTGAGACTTACCAGCATAAGCATCTTACAGTTATTAAAGGAGGCCGGGATGGCTAACGCTAAGACTAAGAAACTCACGCAGTTCGAGCGGACTACGGTGGAGCAGTTCATCTCACGTATGGCCCTGGCTGTGTACGATGACCCAGTGCAGGCGATGGCGCGGGACACTGACTTAGGAGACCGGGTATATAGGGCGCTTGTTGCGCCCTACGTCTCTGCGATGGAGCGTCTACCTGCTAAGGCGTTACCCACGATGACCGAGCTGGACTGCCTGTGTGCGGACATGCAAGATGAGAGTGGCAACAGGATGCGGATTAAACTCAAACTGAGCGCCCCCTCACCCTGGTTCAACAACGGCGCGCACGATCCGTGGTTCACAACTATGTCTTATAACCGTGAGCGCATAGAACTATCATCGATCTTCATGTCTGCGCATCCTGAGCTTGCGGAAGAGCTGACGGCGTACGCCTACGACATACATAATAAGATTATGCTTACGCGTAAGATCCAGTGGGCGATCAAGTTTATCTTGGACCGATGCACCACGTCAGGGCAACTACTAACGATGCTACCGCAGATCAGGGATTACCTGCCTCGCAATCTGCAAGACCACACACCGACGACGCGGGGCATCCGTAAGATTAAGGATGCTATGGAAGAGAACACGGATCTGCCGTTCGACCGCATCGCTGGTACGTTCGCAGCATATAGACTGATGGGTCACTGATGGACGAAGGGCGTAAGGACGATAGCGCCAAGATCAGGTGGGACTTGCTTCCACCTGATGCCGTCGAGGACATCGTGAAGGTGCTGATGTTTGGTGCGGTGAAGTACGGTGACTATAACTGGGCCAAGGGTATGTCGTGGAGCAGGCTGTTCGCCGCCTGTATGCGGCACCTCTGGGCTTGGTGGCGTGGTGAAGAGAACGATCCTGAGAGTGGCCTGTCTCACCTGTCACACGCTGGGTGCTGTGTGCTGTTCCTGTTGTCTTATAACAAGCTGAAGCTGGGCAAAGATGACCGGCCTGTAGGTATGTATTATGGCGTTCATAAAAGAGCGAGAGATCAGGAAGCTGATCGAGGGTGAGGGTGGCAGCGTTGTCGATATCCAGCAACGCAAGCACTACGTCGTGACCTACCAGTACGGCGGACACACCCACAAAATTACCTTTGCCAAGTCACCGAGCTGCCATCGTTGGCGGAACAATATGCTTGCGGCTATGCGAGCAAACCATAGGAGGAAAGATGATTACGCCTGATGATATCTTGGGAATGTTTATCATAGCTCTGCTGTCCATATTTGGATTCGTCCAGCTATCACAATGGGTGTTACGATGAGGGTGTTTACAGCCCGCGTCGGCAGTACGTGCGAGCGGTGCCATGTCATAGCATGGGGCGGTGAGCGTTGGTGGATAACCCTGGGCAAGCTGCTGTGCAGCAAGTGTGGCAGCCCTATGTGGGAGGACTAGCATGGATATAGTGACGATAGATTTTGAAACGTACTACGGCAAGGACTACTCGCTTACCAAGCAGACGACCGAAGAATATATCCGTGACCCTCGGTTCGAGGTGATCGGCCTGGGTGTGAAGCTGGGCGACTACCCTACTACGTGGTACTCCGGTGATCGACCGGATAAATTTCTATCGTCGCTAGATTTTTCTAACAAGGCTGTGCTGGCTCACAACTGCATGTTCGATGCGGCTGTCCTGTCCTGGCACTTCGGGATCAAACCCGCAAGGTGGTTAGATACTTTAAGCATGGCCCGCCCCGTTGTTGGTGCCCGCACATCGCTTGGCCTAGCACGTCTCGCTGAGTTCTTCGGGCTGGGTGCTAAGGGTGATGAGGTGTACAACGCCAAGGAGAAGCGGCGCGCTGACTTCACGCCTGAAGAACTAGAACGCTATGCCGAGTATTGTGTTAACGACGTTGACCTCACGTACCAACTATACCAGCGGCTTGTTGATGGGTTCCCCGAGGATGAACTACGCCTGATCGACATGACCATCCGCATGTTTGCGGAGCCTGTATTCACGTTAGATATAAAGATCCTTCGGGAGCATCTAGGTCGGCTGCAAACTAAGAAGGCTAACGCCCTCGCCACACTGGACCTGGACGACGACGTCGAGGATATCCGTGGCACGCTGATGAGCAACCCCAAGTTCGCAGAACTACTCCGGTCCTATGGGGTGGAGCCTCCAAAAAAGATTAGTGCAACCACAGGTAGGTCCACATATGCTTTCTCTAAGACCGATAGCGGTTTCTTAGAACTACTCAACCACGACGATGAGCGTGTGAAGCAGGCGGCTACGGCCAGACTAGAAACTAAAAGCACGCTAGAAGAAACACGCACCGAGCGGTTCATCGGAGTGGCAGGGCGGGGGCCTCTGCCTGTTGCTCTTAACTACTACGGAGCACACACCGGGCGCTTCAGCGGCGGTGACAAGCAGAACCTTCAGAACCTACCACGGACCAGCCCGATGCGCGCAGCGATGAGAGCGCCTGACGGGTACAAGCTGGTGATCTGTGACCTCTCGCAGATCGAAGCCCGCATGGTCGCGTGGCTGGCAGGTCAGGATGATCTTATCATGTCGTTCGAGTTGGGTGACGATGTGTATTCTCAGTTCGCGACTAAGGTCTACAGGCGGGAGATTACTAAGGCCGATAAGACGGAGCGCTTTGTTGGTAAGGTGTCTATCCTCTCTCTTCAGTACGGGGTTGGCTGGCGTAAGTTCCAGCACATGCTGAGCCTGGGTGGCGTCGATGTCGATGAGCAAGAGGCCAAGGAGATCGTTGCGCTGTACCGCAACACGTACACCAACATCACAGAGCTATGGGACCGGTGCGGTGAGGCTATCTCATCCATCTATACTGGTCAGAGCGGCCATATAAATAACACAGTTGTGACCTATGACGGGGACGGGCTACGCCTACCGAGCGGGTTCCTGATCCAGTACCCAGCGCTGCAAATGGACAGCGATGATGAGGGTAGGAGCGATGGGTTCTCGTATATCTCGGATGCTCGCTCGTACATGAAGGAACAAGAACAGCCGGGGAGCGGGACGCGGGTCCGCCTATACGGCGCAAAGGTAACAGAGAATCTATCGCAGGCTTTGGCTAGGATCGTTATGACCGAGCACATGCTGAAGATTGCCGATAAGTACCGCATAATTCTACAGGTCCACGATGAAGTCGTGGTTCTTGTACCAGCAGAGGAGGCGAAGAAAGCAGCGACATACATAGAGAATGTGATGAGTACACCACCGACATGGGCACCCGACTTGCCGGTAGCGTGTGAGTACGGACTGGGTGATAGTTTTGGCGAAGGACACTAGGAGTACGAGGGTACTATGGGTAAACACCTAGACTTCTCGCAGCAAGCAGAGCTGTTTAGAATCCTGACTGAAGTCTGTTCGACTGATGAGAACGGCTTCGCAGTGTATGAAAAGGGCTGGTCCGACCGGGCAATTTCAGAAAAGATTGGGGCTGGCTCCCCCACTGCTGTAGCTAACCGCCGAGTTAAACTGTTTGGGAGACTTCGGGCTGGCGGTTACACCACGGATAAGCATGAACTCGCACGTCGCGTCGAGGCCATAGAAGAATCTATGGCAGATGTTGACAAAAACATAGCTGAAATTTGGCGTCATATCCTTAAGGTGAAGGGGTAGGCAGCGTGGATAGTAAGATCACTATTGAGAACGCCTGGGATAAGTATCTCGAAGAACTCAATGAGTCATCGCGGGCACGGAAGCAGAGTAGCTGGTACGAGCACTTCATGAAGCTCGCCTACACAGTAGCCGAACGGTCTAAAGATCCACGCACCCAAGTCGGGTGCGTGATAGCCACAGAAGATAAAATAGTTGCATCGACTGGCTATAACGGCATCCCACGTAATGTCGAGGACCGCAAGGAGCGGATGCTACCACCGCAGAAGTACCAGTGGACAGCGCACGCCGAAGAGAACGCAGTATCTCAAGCTGCTAGGATTGGTCGGGCTTTGTCTAACGGTACTGCCTTCGTGACTCATGAGCCGTGTAGCCGTTGTGCTCGCACTCTTATCCAAGCTGGTATCACGACTGTTGTTATTGGCAGCGGCGTTACTAACATGGCAGAGGAAGAGTTCGAGGTGGCGCAGACGATGTTCAGGGAGGCTAAGGTGCATGTTCAGTACCTTGACGCTATGGGTACAGATCCCTAGAGTGGCTTCCCGATTCGAAACCTAGAGGAAATTATGCGGCTCGCTCACTCGTTTTCATCGCTAAAGATGTACGATAACTGCCCCCTTCGCTACTACTATCAACGTATAGCTAAAGAGGTGACGGACCCTGGCGGTGAGGCGAGCATCTATGGTGAGAGAGTACACAAGCAGTTGGAGCTTCGGCTTCGAGAAGGCACGGAGTTGCCAGAAGAGACTGCTAAGTATGAGAGTCTTATCCGTAAGATCGAAGAGCGGGCCGCAAACAAAACCCTCTTGGTTGAGCAGGAGCTGTGCCTCAACGACAAGCTAAAGCCCACAGGCTGGTGGGATGACGACGCCTGGATGCGCAGCAAACTTGATGTGCTTATCCTTAGCGACACTAAGGCTTTCGTCGGAGACTACAAGACAGGCAAGCGACGGCCTGACTTCACGCAGCTAGAGCTGTTCGCCTTGCAAGTGTTCGCGCATTACCCCGACGTTGATAGTGTAACCAGTGCGTTTCTCTGGCTGAAGGATGACGCCACAGATCGCGAGACCTACTCACGCGACGATGCACCAGTGATGTGGAGCCGCCTACTAGGCAAGGTGCGTAGGGTAGAGAAGTCTCTGGAGTCTGAGAAGTGGCCCGCTAACCCCAGCGGCCTGTGTAATTTCTGTCCTGCTAAGCACATCTGCAAATACCGATAATCATGGCGACTACACCTGAAGGTCGAGTTAAAAAACAACTTGACTTAATGTTAAGAAACGCTAAGGTCTGGTTCTACAGCCCACAAGCTGGCCCCTTCGGACGGTCGGGCATCCCTGACAGGGTGGCTATCGTTGACGGTCTGTTCGTCGGCATAGAATGTAAGGCGGATAAAAGTAAGAAGCCTACCCGCTTACAGACCCAAGCCATGGAGCAGATTGAGAAGGCCGGAGGAAAGTGTTTCGTTGTCTACGATAGCGATACGATTGACGAAGTGAGGGAATTTATAGATGCGTGTCGTCGAGGACAAGCAGAAGATCCTGCTAAACCTACGGAACCCTGAGCGGGTTCTAGCTGCCGTACCAGATGCTGAGATCATTAGACGGGCTGACACCACGATAGTCGCCTGTCCTCACAGTGTGCAGGCAGTATCAACGTTGCGGACCCTGGGGTTCGATGCACCTGCACCGATCCTACACCAGTACGACTGGCCTGGGAGATTCAAACCCTACGAGCACCAGCGGCAGACGGCAGCGTTCGCTACGCTACACCACAAGTGCATCATCCTGAACCAGATCGGCACAGGTAAATCTCTAAGTGCGCTATGGGCAGCTGACTACCTGATGAATATCGGTGCTATCAAAAAGGTACTGATCTTATCGCCGCTGTCTACACTGGAGCGTGTGTGGAAAGACTCGGTGTTCCTAGACATCTCACACCGGGATGCGGTGGTGCTGCATGGGTCGGCTGCTCGCCGCCACAAACTACTCGAACAAGACGTGGACTTCTACATCATCAACCACGATGGGTTCCGGGTCATCGCCGACGCAGCTCATGGCATGTTCGACCTTGTGATTATCGACGAGGCTGCGGTCCTGCGTAACGCACGGACCAACAGGTACAAGGCATTCAACACTTGGTACAGATCACAGAGCCGCGAGCCATCGCTATGGCTAATGACAGGGACACCAACACCCAACGAGCCTACAGATGCTTGGTCACTTGCACGGCTGCTAGATAACCCCCTGGCCCCTAAGACGTATTCATCGTTCCGTGATCGGGTGATGGTCAGGAAGAGCATGTACTCGTGGGGTCCGCGCCCTGAAGCACCTGAGATCGTGAGCCGGATACTACAGCCAAGCATCATATATAAAAGAGAAGACTGCTTTGACCTGCCTGATACCGTCGTCAATAACATCACGGTGGACCTCACGGCAGAGCAAGCCAAGCACTTCAAGACGATGGTCTCGACGATGCTGGTGGAGGTGGATAGTGGGCAGACGATCACCGCTGTTAATGAAGCCGTCAAGCTACAGAAGCTCGTGCAGATCCTGTGTGGCGTAGCCTATAACGACGATGGTGAGAACGTAGAGATCGACTGCAAACCACGGGTGGATGCAGTCTGCGAGATCATCGAGCAGGCAGGCGGCAAGGCCATTGTCTTCGTGCCCCTGACAGGGACCATCAAGATGCTGGAGAGGGAACTATCCAAGCGGTGGTCCGTCGGCGTCGTCAACGGTAACGTCAGTGCGAGTAAGCGGGGTGACATCTTTGGTTCGTTCCAGCAGCGCAAAGACCCCCATGTTTTGTTGGCTCACCCAGCGACTATGGCGCACGGGCTGACATTGACTGAGGCTTCTACCGTTATCTGGTACGGGCCGATCACTAGCAACGAACAGTATGTCCAAGCAAACGGGAGGGTAGAACGGATAGGTAAGAAGCACGTCTCTTACGTCGTGCATATAACGGCAACAGAGCTTGAGCGTAAGATGTTCAGGCGACTCGACAGCAAGCAGAAGCTACAGGGGATACTGCTAGATCTGCTGGAACAAGAACGGAGGACTGCATGAGTGAGCAAGAAGACTTCCACGATATCGTACACGATGTAACAGAGGACGTAGACGCCTACTTGAAAGAGCTTGTTTCGACTAAGACCGACAAGAGTTCGACCCGGTTGTTCGTCGCGGCAGCGGCAGTGACTACGATCTTGGTATCGATCATCGACTATGTGGACGAACTTGATCCCGAGACAGCGGAGCAGATGCGCAAGCACACTGTGTGCCAAGTATTTAACGTCGATACCATGGAGCAGTGACGTGGCGGTCAAGGTGGATCAGGTGGTCGCTGCGTACATCACGCTGCGCAACCAAAAGGATCGTATCGAAGCGGAAACAAAGGAGAAAGTCAGAGGGATAAAAGAGAAGATGATTAAGCTCGAAGGCTGGCTCATGCGCAAAGCCGACGAGCAGGGTGTGTCGTCGTTCAAGACAGATAGTGGGACAGCTTTCGTCACCTCGGTTGACTTCGCTCAAGTCGCTGACTGGGATGAGGTGTTGGAGTTCGTCAAGGCTCACGAAGCCTACGATATGCTTGAGCGGCGGGTCAGCAAGCGAGCTGTCCGTGATTACATTGAGAGTAACAAGGCTGTACCTCCCGGTGTGAACTACGGCAGTAAGCTAGAAGTCAACGTTCGGAAACCTACTAAGAAGTATGAGGACTAATATGAGCGATCTCGTTCCTATCGATGCTATGTCTATCCCAGCCCACCTTCGTAAGAGTTCCGCGAAGCGGCAGGAAGTGCTCGATGCCATGAACAAGGGCGTCACTAGCGGTGGCGCTAACTACTCTCGGATTAGTATCCGGGCTGCACGGTTCCGACTGGTGACGGACGGCGAAGAGACTGTTCTCGACAGCGGTACGCTTCAGGCTATCATCGTTGGTATTAACCCGCAGTACTCCAAGTCACTGTTCACTGAGGCATGGTCTCCGGACGCAGAAAGTAACGCCCCGGCTTGCTTCTCTCTCGATGGTCTGCGCCCGCACCCGGACGCGAAGGAGCCACAGAACGACCTGTGTGCGACGTGTGAGAAGAACGTCTTCGGTTCTTCTACGAATGCTATGGGTAAGCCTATCAAGGCGTGCGGTGACCGCAAGCGACTGGCTGTGGTAGCAGCTGACGATCCGACAGGTGAGATCTATCTTCTCCAGGTTACTCCGGCTGCGCTGACCCCGCTGAAGAAATACCAGACGGAGCTGAAGAAGCTCGGCCTCGGACCTATGGACGTGATCACTCACATCTCGTTCGACCCGAAGGCGTCGTTCCCTAAGCTGGTCTTCCGGTTCGGTGGTTACGTTGACGAGACTACCCACGACAAGATCCTCGACATCGCTCGGAGCGATGAAGTCCAGGAGATGATCGGCGTCAAGATGCCAGGGTCCGTCGAGGCTGAGGCTGCGCCTGTTGCGGAGGAGCCGAAGAAGCCGCTGCTGGTTAAGGCAGCGCCACCGGAAGAGGTCGAGGAGGTAGAAGAAGTAGAAGAGGCACCGCCGCCGAAGAAGAAGAAAGCTGCGGCTAAGGAGGCTGCACCTAAGAAGGAGGAGCCGGTTACGTCCTCGACCGAGAGCGACCTCGACGATCTGTTCGACGAACTTGAGGTAGATGATGGCTAATGTAGTAGACTTCGAAAAGGTTGAGGTGCTTAGGAAGAGGATGCTCATCACCAAGAGTCAGATGGCAGACCTCCTCGGAGTAACTCGACAGACGTACCACAACTGGATCGGCAGGCCCGTCTCACTTCGGACAAAAAACCATGGGCATGTACGTGATCGGCTTCGTGATCTGCTCAACCTTATCGCAGATGATACGTGGTCGCTTCCAGAAGTCGTAGAGCTGTCGTCAGAAGAACGGTTCGCTAAACTCAAGGAACTGCTTGGCGACGAGACATAACCGGTGGGGGCTTAGCCCCCACCTCACACTGAGGGAACGAGATGGCCGTAGGACCATGGACTGAAGAGGAAACGAACCGAGCTGCCGACATGTGGCAGCAGGGGATCACCGCAAAAGAGATTGCTAAAGTCGTTGGGCGTACACCCAACGCTGTTATTGGTAGGATGCATAGGCTCGGGCTGGGCAACCAGCTTGCCATGGACACCGAGACAGGCCGCGTTATGCGGCGTGGGCAGATCCGTTCTGATCGCCGTGATGTTAATCCCAGCAAGAAGAAAGTAGCCCAGGCTAAGGCTAAGATCGCTGCGGAGAAGGCGAAGCGAGAAGAAGAGGAACTTATTAAACGTCAGGCCCGCCGCGCCAAGCTGGAAGAGCTATACAACTTACCCAGATCAAGACCTCGGGGACAATCGACACCCGGCTTCACAGTAGAAATGCCTATCCCGAAGGGCTTCAGAGGTGTTACACTGATAGACCTCGAACCAAATCAGTGTCGTTACCCCGTAGGGGAAGGCAGTGATATTACGTTCTGTGGCCAGCGGACGAACGCCGGATGTTCGTACTGCCCGGAGTGTTACCCAATCTGTTGCTACTGGGATGGACCGTATGTCAGACGTTGACTTCCTCCGTTTCGTACTCCCCGAAGACGGGGTATATGTTGGCCTGCTTATCTGCCCTAACACCAAACAAATCAAACAACGGTTCTTCACTGACGTAGAGGATCTCTACACGTTCGCTGTTGACGGCAGCGCACGGGGGCTGAACGCTTACTTCGCTTGCGCGTCTTATCTCGACGACACCTCCCGTCGTCAGGAGAATGTTAGCCTCATTAAGAGTTTCTTCCTCGACGTGGACTGCGGCGAAGGCAAGGAGTTTGCGGACCAGCGCGAAGGGGCAGCTGCTCTGGTCCAACTATGCAAGAAGCACCGGCTTCCCAAGCCTACTATCGTGTCGTCAGGCAATGGCTTCCACGTTTACTGGGTGCTGGACGAGGCTATCTCCTACGTCCAGTGGCGTGGCTACGCCCGCAAGCTGAAGGCTCTCTCCCCTAACTTCGACCCGGCTGTGACTGCCGACGCTGCGCGTGTGCTGCGTGTGCCAGGGACTATCAACACCAAGGGTGGCAAGCCTGTGCGCGTCATTGCGCAAGGACAATCAACGTCGCTCTCGAAGTTCGCGGAGGCACTAGGAGCACCAGCAGCACCAACACAGGCGGCGGCACCGCCACCGAAAACGAAGAGTTCGGCAAGCCTTAACAAGCAGATGCTGGAGGCTATGTCCTCTGACTCTGGGCTACCACCTGCTGATAGTGCGCTTATACTAGAGTCGTGTGCCAACCTGCGTTGGGCGACGGAGAACCAGGATAAAGTCTCTGAGCCCCTGTGGTACGCTACGTTGGGGGTGGCTGCATACTGCGAGAACCCTGAAGACACAGCCATTGCATGGAGTTCCCAGTACGAGAACTACGACGAGGGTGAGACCCGCCGCAAGGTCACGCAGTGGAAGGACAACGCGACCGGCCCGACGACCTGCGCCAAGCTCCGTGATCTCAACGAGACGAAGTGTGAAGGGTGCCCGTTTGCTGAGAAGCTCACCTCGCCAGCACAGTTAGGGATAAGATCTGTTGAGGTAGCGGCGGACGACACAGCACCGGACACGACAGCGAAGACCGTACCTGTACCCAAGCAGTTCAAGCGGACTGAGCGTGGGTTCGTCATCATCGAAGAGAACAAGCTAGAGTTCCTTGTCTGCGACTTCGACATCTATCCGGTGAGCTACGGCTACGACGAGCTGCTCAAGTATGAGGTTTGCCGCTTCCGCTGGAAGCGCCCACATGTAGGGTGGCAGGACATCACGCTACGTCTAGCGTTGTTGGCTCCTTCACAGTCACACAAAGACCTGAGCACAGCTCTCGCTGATAAGGGTATTGTGTTAAACTCGTCTAAACAGATGGGGTTATTCCAAGTGTTGTTGCGCGGGTATCTACACGAACTCCGTAAGATGCAGACTATGACCAACCTCTTCTCCACCATGGGGTGGAAGGAGGACTACACGCAGTTTGCGTTGGGCAACCGCATCATGCGGAAGGATAAAGACGGCGCTATCGGCGTCTCTGAGATCAAGTACGCTGGAGCTAACGGGCGTATAGCGGAGACGCTGTACGGCACCAAGGGTGATGCGGCCCAGTTCGCCAGACTCACGCTCGCCCTAGAGAAAGCTGATCTCCCGATCCACAACTGGATGTTCATGGTCGGCATGTCGTCGGTGCTGTATGCGTTCGGTGGGCTTAACGGTCTCGTGATTAACCTCTACGGCAAGACGGGGGGCGGCAAGACCCTAGCACAGTACTGCCAGCAGGCAGTGTGGGGCGATCCGATCAAGCTACACTTCGCGTCAGGGTTCACAGGCAACGCTCTGTACCAGCGGCTGGGGTTGTACAACAACCTACCGTTCACCATCGACGAAGCGACCGTCATCCCACAGAAAGAGATCGGGGACTTCCTCTACTGCGTCTCGCAGGGACGGGAGAAGGCACGGCTTGACCGCAACGCTGAGGCTAAGGAGGTTCACACATGGAGCCTACCGGTCACGACATCAGCCAACAAAGCCATGGGGTCTATGCTCACTTCGGCGGGGATGGTCGCAGAGGCACAACTCTCCCGCTTGCTAGACATCAAGCTGCCTGTACACCCGCTGCTGTACGAGGGCTCCAAGACAGGTAAGGGTCTCTACAGGATCGTTACGAATTGCTACGGCCACATCGGCCCTAAGTTCATGGAGTACATCCTCACGGTTGGCGTAGATGCTGTTAAGCAGATGCTCAAAGACCACGAGGATAGGTTCAACAAGCAGTACGACATCAAGTTCGGAGGGTCCGAGCGGTTCTGGGAGCAGGCCATTATCACCGCCGACTTCTGTGGCATGATCGCTGCGGAGCAGGGGTGGATTCTCTGTGACTACCGCAAGTCTACCGAGGCTGTACTGAGAGCTGTCGGTGTGTTCCGTGAGAACATCGATGAAGTCCGGGTCGATTGCTTCGACATCTTGGGTGAGTACTTCAACGACAACGTCGCTGATACCATCGTGGTTAACCACATGCAGTCAACGAAGATGTCTAACCATGATCCTCACATGAGCCCACGCAACGGGATCTACATCCGGTTCGATATCTACCAGGATGCGCCTAACATGAAGGCGAAGTGCGGGACGGTCTCGATAGACCGCAAGCATCTGAGGTCATGGATCGGAGCAAATAACCACGACTACAGGGGGCTGATCTCAGACCTGATCCAAGAGGGTGTGCTGCGGGATTCCAAGGCACAGAAAGTCTCCATGGGTAAGAACACTAAGTATAGAATCCCGCAGGTATATGCACTAAAGTTTAGCCTCAAGCATCCCAAGCTGGCCAATCTGATTACCAACGCTAGGGATAACAGGAACAGGGCAGCAATCGAGCGACTGAAGGAAGACAGCGGAGCCGATGCCTAGCAGCTAACAAGGACAGATACCCATGTGGAAGATACTCTTGCTGGTGTGGATCGTACCAGCGCCGTTCACGGCTATGAACTATCGCTACCCGCCGACCTTGGTTAAGGCATCCGGTGTTACGTTCGAGACATACGCAGAGTGCGATAAACAACGCCGAGACTTCGAGGCTACCTACCACAAGAGTATCGACGCCCAGCTAGAGGCTGCGTTCAGGGACGGGAAACATCCCGTCCGCCACCACGCACGGGCGGTCACGCAGTGCGTGCCGCCTAAGTATGTAGTGTCTGGTCAACCTACGTAGGTTATTCTTCATCGCCGATCATCGCGCGGATGAAGGCGGCTTCAGCCTCTCTCACGTTCCTGGGTAGCGACTTCAGTGTGCGCTGCCCAGCTGGCATACGGGCCAGCTTGAGGCGACGTTGTGCCTTCGGCATGAAGTTCCTGATCTCCAGACCAGTCCCTCGGTACGTCCGGTTCCACTCGCGCACAGTCTGAAGGATTTCGCTAGCGGCTGCGCTATCGCCAGAGATACGTGCCCTGACCCAAGCGTTCTGGAAGTTCGACGATGTCAGTCTCTGGTAGTCAGAGATACGCTTGTAGTACTTGATCATATCATACTGCTTAGAAGCCCGCTTCGGGTAGAAACCGCCCAACCGCCATAGCATTTCACCAGTGGTCACATCCGGGGCGACGACATACCCGCGCTTGTCCGTGATAGCGCCGTTATCTTTATACTGGTAGAGATCGCCAAGGATTCTACCCAGTGTGACAGGAGAGCTACGCGCGATGTCGCTGAGGTTCTTACCGGATGAGACCGAGTACGACGCAAGATCATAACCGGTAGATGCAAGCCCGAAGCCTGCGGCGAACGCCGGACCAATGATTTCCTCAACTTCGCGTTTGTAAGACGAACCCGCGAGAAGAATAGAGGTGCCAGGGACAATGTTACCGAGGCTGAACTTAGCCGCGACATCGCCCGGAACCATCTGGTTGACCAACCCACGCAGCATGAACGGAGACCAGCCGGGGAGGATATCATCGATGATCTTAGAGGCTTCGACGCTAACGCTTGCACCCATCCCAGACTTTTGGAGCATCGTGTCGAGCAGATCTTCGATGTCTTCAGCGAAAGGCATACCCTTCATACCGGTCAGCAGGAACAGCATGACAATCATCCCGGCCCGCCCCTTCATGTCCATCCGTTTCATCAGCTGGAACGACGTAAATATAAACGTCTTATACATAAAGAGCAGAGCAGGTACACCATGCCGC